>Ga0207657_10002902_pt1 | contig 18409 bp, 16 predicted proteins | sample KBSC33metaG_FD_184316 | JGI IMG/M metagenome (GOLD analysis project Ga0207657, IMG submission 184316) | Corn rhizosphere microbial communities from Kellogg Biological Station, Michigan, USA - KBS C3-3 metaG (SPAdes) (version 2) | ecosystem: Host-associated > Plants > Roots > Rhizosphere > Soil ... | reverse complement strand
CGCTGAGATCCTGTTTTCGCCGGCGACGGTGTTGGCCATTCCAATCGCCAACGCCGGCGAACTTACGCACTGGCTCGCGTTCGGCAGCACGCTCGCCCATCGTTTCGATGGCGCCGATCTCGAACGCGTGTTGCTGCACGCGAATCTGGCAGCGAGCCTGATCGTGCGCCCACTCGCGTTGCGTGCGCTCACCCAGGAAACGGAGCGGCAGCGCCGCGAGATCGAAGGACTCGCCGACATCCAGAAGCTGCTGCTGCCGGACAATCCGCAGATTCGCGGACTCGAATATGCCGTGCATTGGCAACCTGCCGCGACCGCGGCCGGCGATTATTACGAACTGACCAATATCACGCGTTTTGCACCGCCGGAATTCGCCCACGCCAGCGCCGACATGTGGGGCGTGATCGTCGGCGACGTTTCCGGTCATGGCGCGGCAGCCGCGATGGAAACCGTGCAGTTCGATGCGATTCTGCGCACGTATCGCGGCAATGGTGCGCCGGGCCCGGCGCCGGTGATCAGCTACGCCAACAAGTATTTTTTCTCGCGTCGCAACCGCGGCCATTTCATGAGCGCGTTTGCCACGTCCTATCGCCCGGACACGCGCACGCTGCTATACCTCAGCGCTGGCCACCCTCCACTGCTTCGTCGCAGCGGCAGCGACGTCGAGCTGATCGGCGAAGGCGATCAGATTCCGCTCGGCGTGCTGCGCGATCACGAATATCGCAATAACGCGATCCACGTCGAACGCGGCGAAACGCTCGTGCTCTATACCGACGGCATCGTCGAAGCACGCGATGCGCGCGGCGAGATGTTCGGCATCGAGCGTCTGAAGACATTGGTCGCGCATGGCGCAGACGATCCGCAGACGTTGCTACGGGACGTGGTCGGGCAGGTGCACGCCCATCAGGACAACGCCATCGGCGCGGATGATCAGACCCTGGTGGTCCTGAAAATCACCGAGTAGTTCCGACCGTTCGGCACCATGGATTGCCGTTCATGGTTCGATACTTCGCCGCGAATGGGGGAATGGGTTGCGGCCTCGATGAATTCCGGGCATCGTCCACGTTTCGAACGGCCGTTTGACAGCATGCCCACGTCCCCTTACCCGAACCTGCTCGCCCCACTCGACCTCGGCTTCGTCACGTTGCCCAATCGCGTGCTGATGGGCTCGATGCACACCGGCCTCGAAGACCACGCGCGCGATTTCGACAAGCTCGCGGCGTACTTCGCCGAGCGTGCACGCGGCGGCGTCGGCCTCATGGTCACCGGCGGTTTTGCACCGAATATCGCCGGCTGGCTGAAACCATTCGCCGGGCGCCTGTCGATGCCATGGCACGTCGCGCGTCACCGCAAGATCACGCACGCGGTGCAAGCGGAAGGCGGCCGCATCTGTCTGCAGATCCTGCATGCCGGCCGTTACGCCTATCACCCGCTGTCGGTTGCGCCGTCGAAAATCAAGTCGCCGATCACGCCGTTCACTCCGCGTGCGCTGTCGAGCGGCGGCGTCGAACGCACGATCCGGGATTTCGTCAACAGCGCGCGACTTGCGCAGGACGCCGGCTACGACGGCGTCGAGATCATGGGCAGCGAGGGCTATCTGATCAACCAGTTCATTGCGGCGCGCACGAACACGCGCACCGACAGCTGGGGCGGCAGTGCGGAAAATCGCCAGCGCTTGCCGATCGAGATCGTACGCCGCACGCGCGAAGCGACTGGTGCGAACTTCATCATCATCTACCGCCTGTCGATGCTCGACCTCGTCGACAACGCGCAAAGTTGGGACGAAATCGTCACGCTCGCCAAGGCGATCGAGGCGGCCGGAGCGACGCTGATCAATACCGGCATCGGCTGGCACGAAGCGCGCGTGCCGACGATCGTCACCAGCGTGCCGCGTGCGGCGTTCGCGTGGGTGACGAAGAAGCTGAAACCCGAAGTGCGCATTCCGCTGATCACGACCAACCGCATCAACATGCCCGAGACGGCCGAAAAAATTCTCGCCGATGGCGACGCCGACATGATCTCGATGGCGCGGCCATTGCTCGCCGATGCGGATTGGGTGCGCAAGGCACAGAGCGCGCACAGCGAGCGCATCAATACGTGTATCGCCTGCAATCAGGCGTGCCTGGATCACGTGTTCGAAAACACGCTGGCCTCGTGCATGCTCAATCCGCGCGCCTGCCGAGAAGGTGAAATCGTGATCCGGCCGGCACTGGCGAAAAAACGCTTTGCTGTCGTCGGCGCAGGACCCGCCGGGCTCGCGTGCGCGACCACGCTCGCCGAGCGCGGTCACGACGTCACGCTGTTCGAAAGCGCGAATGAAATCGGCGGCCAGTTCAATATGGCCAAGCGCATTCCGGGCAAGGAGGAATTCCACGAGACGTTGCGCTACTACACGCATCGCCTTGCCGACACGGGCGTGCAGCTGCAATTGAATACTCGGGCGACGGCTGAGTCGTTGCGCAGCTTCGACGGCGTCGTCCTGGCCACCGGCGTGATTCCGCGCACGCTGTCGATTCCGGGCGCCGATCACGAAAAAACGCTGAGCTATCTCGACGTCATCCGCCATGGCAAAACCGTCGGCCCACGTGTCGCCATCGTGGGCGCCGGCGGTATCGGCTTCGATGTCGCCGAATTTCTTACCCAAAGCGTGCCCTCGCCGACGACCGACGTCGCGCGCTGGTCGCACGAATGGGGCGTCGACGCGAGCTACGTACATCGCGGAGGACTCGCCAAACCGGCGCCGGAGCCGGCCGAGCGCGAAGTGTGGCTGCTGCAACGCACGCCTGGCACGCCCGGCAAGCGCCTGAACAAGACCACCGGCTGGGTGCATCGCGCTGCGCTGAAGATGAAGAACGTGAAAATGCTCGGCGGTGTCACCTATGAGCGCATCGACGACGCCGGGCTGCACATCGTGATCGATGGAAATCCACAAGTGCTCAATGTGGACAATGTCGTGATCTGCGCCGGCCAGGAACCGCGCCGCGAGCTCCACGCTGCGCTCAAGGCGGCCAACGTCGACGTGCACCTGATCGGCGGCGCCGACGTCGCCGCGGAACTCGACGCCAAGCGCGCGATCGAGCAGGGAACGCGGCTCGCGATCGCGCTCTAGCGGCTTGGTCGTCATCCCAGCGAAAGCTGGGATCCAGCTCTTCTGCTTCGTATCGAAAGTGCTGGATTCCAGCTTTCGCTGGAATGACGAGCTTAAAAGCTGCGAGCTTGTGCAGAGGGTCGCTAACGCGCGGATTCGAACAATCCGCTTTCGTAGGTTTCGACGACGACGCTGATCGGTTCTTGCATCGCGGTCTGCAGTACGGCCGTGTGGCGCAACAGGTCGTGCGGCGGGATGCGCCCCGTTCGCCATAGCAACTCGGCGGCAAGCGGGTGGCGCTCGAATCCGAGCGGCTTGACGACCTTGCCGAACGGTTCGTCGGTGGTTTCGAGCTGCCTGTTCATCTCTGGCGTAAGCCGGCTCGGCACATACCAGTTGTCGGCTTCCGACAACACGTGCTCGCCGCAAACGAGGCGCACGCGGCGATAGCTGATCGCTTCATCCGCGCCGACGGCAAGCCGTGCGCGCAGCTCCGGCGGAATCCGCTTTGCCGCGTCGCGCGTGCGTTGCGCACTGACGCGCGGTGGATCGGCAAGGTGATGATCCGCACACCAGCGCTCGAGAATGAGCGTGGCGCTCGTACCGCGCTGCAGTTCCGCGGCGAGCGCCTGCAGTTCGGCCATCCGGTCCTGACGCCGCGGTGCCGCTGCGCAGCCCGCCAGCAGCGCGATTGCCAGGCATGTGGCGAAGCGGCGTTTCATGGCAGTATGTAGTCAACCATCGAAGGAACGGTACATGCGCGGCTGGCCGCTGTCGATAATCGCACTCCTGCTCGCCGCCTGTGCGAACACGCCGCGACAGCCCCAGTTCTTTCACATCGAGCCTGTCCATCCGGTCGCCGAACTGCTGCCGGTCGCACTCGCGGCCAGCCCACCCGTCGAACACGGCGATTTTCGCTCGTCGGATCTCGTCGAGATCACCTCGCTCGACCCCACCATCAAACTCGATATCCGCTATGCGACAACACGCAACTTCCTCGACACGCCGCTGTACAGCGCAGCGCGCGCGTTTCTGCAGCGGCCCGCGGCAGAAGCGCTCGTGCGCGTCAACCGCTCGCTCGCCAGGGACGGCTACGGATTGCTGATTCACGACGCCTATCGTCCGTGGTATGTGACGAAAATCTTCTGGGACGCCACGCCACCCGACAAGCATGCGTTCGTCGCCGATCCGGCCAAGGGCTCGCGACACAATCGCGGCTGCGCGGTCGACCTTACATTGTATACTTTGCGCGACGGCCGCCCGGTGCAGATGCCGAGCCTGTATGACGAGATGTCGCCGCGCGCCTTTCCGGACTATGCCGGCGGCACGCCCGAACAACGCCGCCTGCGCGACTACCTGCGCGCGCGCATGGAAGCGGAAGGCTTCAGCGTCTACGAATCCGAATGGTGGCACTTCGATTACAAGGACTGGAAAGCGTACGCGATCCAGAACGCGACTTTTGAACAGCTCGAAAGGACAACACCCTGATGCAGCAGAATCTGGTGCACATCGCCATCGTGGTACGTGACTACGACGAGGCCATCGACTACTACACGCGCGTGCTCGGTTTCGACCTGATCGAGGATGAGCCGCGTGGTCCCGGCAAACGCTGGGTGCGGGTTGCGCCGCGCGGCGATCACGGCGCGTCGTTGCTACTGGCGAAAGCGGCGAACGAGGAACAGACCTCACGTATTGGCAACCAGACCGGCGGCCGCGTGTTCCTGTTCCTGCACACCGACGATTTCCAGCGCGACTACGCCGCCTATAGCGCACGCGGCGTGAAATTCATCGAGCAACCGCGCTATGAAGAATACGGGACCGTGGTCGTCTTCGAGGATATCTACGGAAACAAGTGGGACCTGATCGAGCGCAAGGCGCCGTAATCACGATGGATCAGTTCAACTATTTGTCGGTGCTGCTTTCGATCGTCATAGGCCTGGCGATCACGCAGATTCTCAAGGGTTATCGCGGCATCGTGCTCGCGCGCAGGCGCGTGGACGCGTACTGGCCCGTGTTGCTGTGGTCGGCAACGCTGCTGATGATCAACGTGCAGAGCTGGTGGGCGATGTTCGCGATGCGCAACGTGCGCGTTTGGACATTCGCCGGCTTCGCCGTGGTGCTGGCGCAGACAATCGTTCAGTACATGCTGTCAGCCATCGTGTTGCCGGATTTTTTCGGTGACGAGCGCGTGGATTTGCGCGAGCATTATTTCGCGCATCGGCACTGGTTCTTCGGCCTGGCGATCCTCGTCCTGCTTGTGAGTCTCTCCAAGGAAGTCGTTTTATACGGCTATTTCGATTCGCTGGCGGACGTCGGCTTCCAATGCACTTTCATCGTATTGTCCCTGATCGCGCTGTTCACGCATGTCGAGTGGTATCACAAATTCGCGGCATTGATAGCGGCTGCTCTGTACGCCGCCTACATAGTCTTGCTGTTCGCAAAGCTGCATTGAAGTAACCTGCGTCAAAATCGCAGGCGCGCGAATGCCGCCGGACCGTAAAAATGCAGGCGCGCGCGTCCTTCCCAGTCGCTCTTGTCGGCCTTCAGATCGAGATTGTTGGCACTGTACTCGAGTGCGAAGCCGGCATTCTTCCATGGCATGAACTCCACTCCGAGCGTGCCGTTGATGAGATGCCCGCGCAGCGTGCCGAACGGTTTGCGCACACCGGACAGATCCGCATACGCGCGCCACGTGTCGTTGAAGGAATGTCGCCAGCCGAGCGTCAGCATCGGCGCGATCGCATTGTCTTCGGCGCTGCCGCGCCCATTCACGGCACCGCCATTGATCGACAAGCCGGCATCGATCGTGCCGCGCAAGTCGTAATAGGCAGCGCCAAGACCGAGGCCGACGACGTCGCTGTCATCCGGCACGAACCACCAGCGCCATTCGGCGTGATAGATTCGCAGCGTCAGCTTGGCATCGACGAATGCGTTGACGCGGAACACGTCGTCGTCGAACACGAGGTCACGATTCAGTCGCGCACCGGCGTGCTTCGAATACGTGTAGCCACCGAAGCTCAAACCCTGGCTGTCGAATAGCAGCGCGTCGACGCGGAACGCCGGCAGCGAGCGATGCTCGCTCAGGCCGAGATCGCGCTGGAAATCGACTTCGCTGCCCATGACGCCGGGCCCATTCGCGGACACGCGCGTTTCAACCGTGGGATAGAAATCGCCGAACGAGACGCTGAGGCGATCGAGCGGCGCGGGAATTTCCGCGTGCGCTGGCGCACCGAATGCGCCCAGCGCGAGCGCGGCGCAACAAAGCGTTCCTTGCAACTTCATGGCGTGGCCTCCGGCAACACGCCTGCCAATGTACTTACCTTTGGCTTAACGGAACGAATCTCAGGTTCTCGGGGCCCGTGTAGTTCGCGCTCGGGCGGATGATCTTGCCGTCGATGCGCTGCTCGATCACGTGCGCGCACCAGCCGGTGGTGCGCGAGATCACGAACAGCGGCGTGAACATCGCGGTCGGGACGCCGAGCATGTGGTAACTCACCGCGCTGAACCAGTCCAGGTTCGGGAACATCTTCTTGATGTCCCACATCGTCGATTCCAGGCGTTCGGCGATGTCGAACATGCGCATGTTCTTTTGCGCCGCCGACAGCTCGCGCGCGACTTCCTTGATCACCTTGTTGCGCGGATCGCCGGTCGTGTAGACCGGATGACCAAAGCCGATCACGACTTCCTTGCGCTCGACGCGCGCACGGATGTCGGCTGCGGCCTCGTCCGGCGTGTCGTAGCGTTTCTGGATTTCGAATGCGGCTTCGTTGGCGCCGCCGTGCTTTGGTCCGCGCAGCGCGCCGATCGCACCGGCGACGCACGAATGCATGTCGCTGCCGGTGCCGGCGATCACGCGCGCCGCGAACGTCGAAGCATTGAACTCATGCTCGGCGTACAGGATCAGTGAGGTGTGCATCGCGCGCACCCACTGCGCGCTGGGCTTTTCACCGTGCAGCAGATGCAGGAAATGTCCGCCGATAGAGTCATCGTCAGTCTCCACGCCGATGCGCTTGCCGTTGACTGCGAAGTGATACCAATACAACAGCATCGAACCGAGCGAGGCGATCAGGCGATCGGCGATGTCCTTGGCGCCGGCGATGTTGTGGTCGTCCTTCTCGGGCAGCGCGCAACCGAGCGCGGACACCGCCGTGCGCAGCACATCCATCGGGTGTGCGGATGCGGGCAGTTGCTCGAGCACGGCCTTGACGGATGCCGGGATTCCGCGCAGCGCCTTGAGCCTGGCCTTGTAGCTGGCCAGTTCCGCAACGTTCGGCAGCTTGCCGTGCACGAGCAGATAGGCGATCTCCTCGAACTCGCTCTCGGTGGCGAAATCGAGGATGTCGTAGCCGCGATAATGCAGATCGTTGCCGGTGCGACCGACCGTGCACAGCGCCGTGTTGCCGGCGGCGACGCCCGACAGGGCGACGGATTTTTTCGGCTTGAATGCAGTTGCGGTTTCGCTCATTACGTTCTCCGTTCACACCATCGCAGGATGGCGCTCGATAATTCAGTTGACGAAAATTTCTGCTTCCGGCAGCCGTGGACACTGGTCGACCGGGCGCACCAGTTGCGTAATCCCTTTGTAGCCGACCGGATGTTGATCGCTGTACATCCAGCACTCATCGAGCGTCGAACAGAAACAGATGTCCATCGTCATGCGCTCGACGGCGCCATTGCGAAACGCTTTCCAGCGCTCTTCATCCTTGATGCCGATGGCCCGCACCTGTTCGCCCGCACTGATCACGCCGGGATTCAACGTGGACTGCACGTAATCGTGCGGCGGCACGCCAAGCGCAATCAGCACGTTGGCCCAGGTCGTCTGCGGTTTGCCGTCGATGCGGACTTGAACGCTCTTCACGATCGCGGGGCCGACGCCCTTGTTGTAGACGTAAATGGACCGGTTGCCGTCGTCATTGCCGGCTTCAAGATACGGCCATACCTGCGCGCGTACCTGCTGATGCTGGATATACGCCGTGTAGCCGGACACGAACAGCGCCAACAGGCCGACAAACGCGGCTATGACCGCGGCAACGCCATCCCACTTGCGGCGCGGCGCTGCGACCGATTCCTCGCGCAGGGGTTGCGACAACTGTCGTTCGTCCATTCGCGCCTGCTACTTGCTCTTGGTAGCGAACAGCGCGTCGAGCTTGCGTTCGTAGTCGTGATAACCGATGCGGTCGTACAGCTCATCGCGCGTCTGCATCGTGTCGAGCACATTCTTTTGATGGCCATCGCGGCGGATCGCGGTGTACACATTTTCCGCCGCCTTGTTCATCGCGCGGAATGCCGACAGTGGGTACAGCACGATGCCGACACCGGTCGTGCGCAGTTCGTCGACCGTGAACAGCGGCGTCTTGCCGAATTCGGTGATGTTGGCGAGCACCGGCACCTTCACCGCATCGGCGAATTTCTTGTAGGTCGGCAAATCGTACGCGGCTTCGGCGAAGATGCCGTCGGCGCCAGCCTCGACACAGGCGAGCGCGCGTTCGATCGCGGCGTCGACGCCTTCCATCTGGATTGCATCAGTGCGTGCGATCAGGAAAAAATCCGCGTCGGTTTTCGCGTCCGCGGCGGCTTTGACGCGGTCGGCCATTTCCTGTTTGCTGACGATCTCCTTGCCGGGACGATGGCCGCAGCGCTTGGCGCCGACCTGGTCTTCGATATGGCAAGCTGCCGCGCCAAACTTGATCAGCGATTGCACGGTGCGCGCGATATTGAATGCGCTGGGCCCGAAACCGGTATCGATGTCGACCAGCAATGGTAAGTCGCAGACGTCGGTGATGCGGCGCACGTCGGTAAGCACGTCGTCGAGCGTGTTGATGCCCAGATCCGGCAACCCGAGCGAACCTGCGGCGACGCCGCCGCCGGACAGATAAATCGCGCGGTAACCGGCACGCTTGGCCAGCAGCGCGTGATTGGCGTTGATCGCACCGATCACCTGCAAGGGTTTTTCGGCGGCCAATGCGGCGCGGAAGCGCGCGCCGGGGGAAAGTTTGAGGTTCATGCAGGCTCCGGGAGGCGGCGCATTTTAGCCGATCCCGGAGCTGCGCCGCGATCCGAGGACGCCTTGTTGGCCCAATTTGCAGTTTGCCGGTGAGGAATGCCATTCCCCGGAGTTCGGCTACGCCGCGCCCAACATGAGAGCAAAGGGCATTGCAGCGCTACGCGCACCAAACGGACCATGAATCGTGCACTGAACTGCGCCTGCACGATGCGCAACCGCGGGTTGGTTCTGGCGTCTAACAGGCGTGATTGTCATGCGGAGACATGCCATGAATCATCTGACCAAATCACTCATCGGCGGCGCGATTCTCTCCATTCCACTGTTCACGGCGGGCTGCTATTACGAAACCTACCCGACTTATCGCCACTACCGCTCGGCCAGTTATTACGATGACGACGGCTATTACCGTCACAACACCAACTATCGCGTCCATGCCGGCGCGGTTTGGGTGCGCGGCCACTGGCGCGGCAACGTATGGATACGCGGGCATTGGGAATAGCCGCGGCAACGAGCGCAGCGGTCCCGACGGCGTTAGCGCCGCCGGGCGATGATTGGCTCCGTGGCCGCCAATTTAGTGCAAGGGGCTACTCGTCATCAGGGCTCGTCGCAGAGTGCGCGTCCTTGAGGGCCTCGCGCAGCGGTTCGAGCCAGGTTGCGTAGGGCTTCCAGCGCCCGATGCTGGACGTGGATACCTTGCCGCGAGCCTGCACCGAGCTGAGCGTGTTAATGCTGCGCGCGCTCCAGCGCGAAGGTTCGATCACGTCGGGCTGCCAGTCCAGCCCGCAGAACTCGAACACGCGGCGCGATTCGCCGATCGGATCGAGCACCAGCGCTTCATAGTCGACATCAAGCACGAAACCCGGATAGACACGCTGCCAGTGCCGCATGAGGTCGGCGTACAGCGCATGGAAATGCGCCAGATCCTCCTGGGCGTAGCTGTAGTCGACGCCGTCGGCGAACAACTCGCGCAGATTGGCGAAGCACAGATCCGTCGGATCACGCCGCAAGTGCACCACCTTTGCCTGCGGCAACGCGTGTCGGATAAAGCCGATCAAGTGGAAGTTGCCTGGCATCTTCTCGGTGACGAAACGCGCATTGCCGAACATGCGGCGCCCTTCGAGCAGGAATCGCGCGGCGACCGTTGCCGGATCGATGAGCGGGAACAACGACACCAGCCGTTCATCGACCAACGTCGGACAGTGATAATCCGCGGCGAAGCGCAACGCACCGGTCAGGCGCTGCGACTCGCCGTAGGCGTGCACGTCGGGCCGCGTCGCGAGCATACTCTCGAGCAAGGTCGTGCCCGAGCGGTGCATGCCTACGATGAAGATCGGTATCGGTGCCGCGTCGGTTGTCGCATCGCCCTGGTGCGCTTGCGAGAACTGCCGCTTCAATGCGGCGAACAGGCGTTCGCGCCCGGCGTGGTCGTAGGAAAGGCGGTTGCGCACCAGCGCACAACCTGATGCGAGCGCCGCCCACGCGGCGTCGATGTCTTGCAGGTCGTCGAGCTCCTTGAACAGCGAAAAATGCAGGTACTCCTTGTAGCGCTGGTCGTCGCCGGCAGCCAAGAGTTGCCGACGCAGGCGCTGCACATGGTTGCTGTCCTGCGTCTGCCGATCGAGCCGCGCGAGCAGCCAGTGCGCCATGGCCGGATTCTGCGGTGTTGCGATCGTGTGTTCGAGATCGCTGCGCGCAGCGGCGAAGTCGCCTGCGTAGCTCGAGATCAGCGCGCGGTTCACACGCGCTGTCGCATCGTCCGGCGCATCCGCTACTGCCGCTTCGGCCAGCACGCGCGCCAGAGGCAGCGCGCCAATCGCGCTCAGTGCGCCGGCCACGCGTGCTCGATCCGCCGACGTCACTTCGTTCCAGCGCGCAAAGCCGGAAGCGAAATCGAACATATCGTCGTGCGCGACGAACAGACGCAGGCAGTTGACGACTTCGAGCGCAAGCGCCGCTGGACAATCGCGCGTGCGGATTGCCGCGATCGCGCGATCGTGCGCGGCGCGATAGTGTCCAGCCGCAAGCTCGACTCGCGCTCGCGTCAGTTCGGGTTCGAGATCAAGTGGCGACCGCTCGCACCACAACGCCGCGGTCGCAACGGCGGCATCGAGTCGCCCGTATGTGACGTGCGACTCGATGCGCCGGCGGTAGCGTTCTGCGTTCAGGCAGAAGTACCGCGTTTGTGACAACTCAGCGCTTCGTGCTGAGCGCGTTCGGCGCCGGCTTGCGCAACGGGCGTGCGGGTGCAAACGGCCGCGGTCCGCGCCACGTCTGCACTCCCGGCCGGCTTACGGCTGACGCCACCTCGAATCCATCCTTGAAGATCGAAGTTTCTGTCAGCATCGACACCTCGGCAGTCTTCGCGAAGGCATTACCAAAGCTCTCGATGTGGGCCCAGTCTCCCGTCGGATTCGTGGGCCAGTTCACCCAAACGGTGCCTGGAGTAAACCGATCCACATGCAGGTTCAGCGGCATCGTGCCATTGGGATCCACCGGCTCGGAGACGGTAACGACATACGTGCCGGCGCTCAGCGTGTGCGGCCCGGCCGTGAACGTCGCGTCATAAACTCCGACGGAATCGCTCGCTGGGATCGATACTGTGCTATCGATGAGCGTCCCAGGTTTACCCGGCGGCGTGGTGTTGTCGTACGCGCGCAAATTGGCGACCAGCGGCAAGCCGATAAACGGATTCGGTATCTGATTACCGGTGCCATCGTCGACCGTGGCCGGAATCGTCATGCCAAAGCGAACGCCCACGATCGTGGCGTTGTTCAGCAGCGTGAAGGCGTTGCCAATTTCGCCGCCATTGCCGGCGCCGATGCCGAGAGTGCCGGAGGGCAAACCTTCGTCGCGCGCGAACTCGTTGCCGCCGATCGTCGGGCCGGCTGACTGGACGGTATTGTTTGCGGTATTTGTCTCGTCTGGCGTTTCGTTTGCGGACACATCGTACTGAACCGACCACGTGCCATTGCCGTGCACCGTATGGCCACTGCCGAATGTAACGGGCGCGTTTGCACCGACAGCGAGCGATACGATCGGCGTGGCCGTCAGCGGTGTCCCGAACGGCGCCGCATCCAGCTGGTACGTTGCAGTCCCGATCACGTTGTTCAGCGCCGAACCGCCGCCATTGAACGCGGTGAAACCCAACGTGGTGTCCACCGTAAAGCCATCTGGGGCCCGCGAATACTCGCTGGCGAACGGCATGCTCGATTGCGCCACCGCGTCTGGCGTCGCATCGATCACGGTTACGTCATCGACTACCAGCAGGAATTCATCGTAGGAATTGTTGCGAAAGCCGACGTACACCGTCTGGCCCGCGTACGCGTCGAGCGGAATGGAATGCGAAGTCCAGGTCGCCGCCTCGTGGGCAACCGAAAATAGCTGCGTACTGCTGGTGATCTGGTTGCCGATGACGCCGGTGCCGCCGGTAGGCGTATTCGGGCTGACCATCACGCGTACTTCGTAGCCGTCCGGATAACTGGGATCGTACGCCCTCGCACGCCAAGTCAGCGTGGAACTTCCCGCTGGAAGAGCGACGGCTGGCGTCCACATCCAGTCGTCTGCTTGCCCCGCAGTAGAATACCAAGAGGTGCTGAAAGCGACGCAATTGCTGGGGTCCAGGCCAAAATCCTCGCGATCCTCCCACGCGTCATTGACGTAACTGACGTTGGCGCTCGGCGTACGGTTGTCGACATTGCGCAACAGCCAACCAACCGGGAACGGATAGGTGCCTGCGCCTCCGGGCCAACCAGGCGGGCACCCGGCCGGGTCGCCCGGTGTGTACGGCGCGATGTCGAAGTTTTCGTAAAAAACCGGCAGCGCATACGCGCCGGTGCCGAGCAGTCCCAATGTCACCGCGCAGGCGAGCCTGCATTTGGTCAACGTAAGCATGATGTCCCCCGGGTGTGCAGAATTCACGAGTGCCGCACGTTCTTCCCAACGCTCGGCATCACCGTTATACGCCGCTGAGCGCACTCCAACAAGCAGCTCGCAGCAATGCTCGGGGCTCTATCAGGTGCTCCACGCCAGCGCATTCTTCGCGCAACTCCTTGTCGGTCGCAACCATGCGCTCGCGCGAAATTCCGTCGTGCGCGATCGTGTACTTGCCGTTGTTGCAAGTCACAGGACACGCGGCACTGGGAATAGCCGCGGCAACGAGCGCAGCGGTCCCGACGGCGTTAGCGCCGCCGGGATGATTCTTTGCCGCGATGCCTCAGTGCTTGCGCGCGGCTTCCAGTTCTGCGGCGATGCGATCGGCTTTGTATACTTTGTGCAGCGCTTCGAGGATGGCGCCGGAGTGCACCGCGACGGTGCGATTGACGCGCTCGTCGAACCAGTAGTCGCCGCCGAGCGATTCGATGTTGCCGTCGAACACGAGGCCAACGATCTCGCCGTTGCGATTGATCATCGGACTGCCCGAATTGCCGCCGATGATGTCGTTCGTGGTGACGAAATCGAACCGCTGCTGCATGTTGAGCTGTGATTTGGCATCGAGCCAGGTCTGCGGCAGCGCGAACGGATCGAACCCCGTGGCGCGGGCGAACGCGCCGGCGATGTCGGTGAACGGCTGCACGAACTTGCCTTTGACCTGCCAGCCCTTGACCTCGCCGAAAGAGAAGCGTTGCGTGAACGTCGCGTCCGGGTAAACGCTGGTTCCATACTTTTCGAAACGGGCAGCGGCGATCAGCTCGGAGTTCTTGTCGATCACCGATTCCACTTCATCTTCGTAATGCTTGCGGATCGCGCGCGATTTGGCATCGATGCTGCGTGCCAGCACGATGAACGGATCGTTCGACTTCGCCACCGCGTCGCCCTCGTCGTTCCACAGCGTTTTGCGCAAAGCGGCGTCGCCGAGTCCGGTGCCGGCAATCCACTTCTGCGCGAGCGCTTCGGGTGCTTCCTTGCCGAGCACCTGCTTGACGAATGGATCATCCGCACCAAGCCATTCGCGCAGCTTGGTCAGCGCCAGCGTCAGCTTCACCTTCTCGAATTCCGGGTACACCGGAGCGGTGGAGAACAGACGCTGTTCCTGCGCCGGCAGCGCCGACTCGGTGAACTCGCGCAAACGCTCGGCGTTCGGCTTCTTGCGTTCGTCCGCACCACGCACGAGCGCGCGCGCGTAGCTGAAATATTTCGAATTGAAGCCGCGCCCGTACTCGATGAAAGTCAGCTCTACATGCATGTTGCGGTAGGTCGTCTGCGCCTTGGCGATCTCATCCCAGGCCGCGCCGTACTTGGCCTTGCGCGCCGGATCGGCATTGACGTAATCGCGCAGCTCCGCTTCCTGTTTGCGCTTGAAATTGAATACCTCCGGATCGAGCAGCGCCTGCAAGCGCCCATACAGCGCCTTGTACGAATTCTCGATGCCAAACAGATCGCTCTGCGCGATGCGCGACTGTTCCGCGCCCTGGCTGCGGAATTGTTCGATCACGCCGCGCGCTTCGGACAGCTGCAGCAGACGATTGACGGTATCCACATCACGCACGGTTTCCAATTCGGAAATCGTCAGCTGGCGGTCGGTGCCGCCCGGGTTGCCGACGGTGATCGTCAATTCGCCATCCTCGGCGCCCGCTTTGGAGAATGGGAAGAAGTCCTTCACGACAGCCGGCTTGTCGCCTTCGTAGGCGCGCAGCACGCCCATGTCGAGGTCGTAGCGCGGGAAATTGAAATTGTCCGGATCGCCGCCGAAGAACGCGATGGCCAGTTCCGGCGCGAATACCAGCCGCACGTCCTGGTAGCGATGGTACTTGTATACATCGTACACGCCGCCGTGGTACAGGCTCACCACGTCGCAGCGCGTGTGCTGCTTGTCCGCGCCGACGCATTCTTTTTCGATGTCGGATTTCACCGCTTTCTCGGACTTGCTGTATTCCGCGCCGCTCTTGCCTTCCGTCGCCTTCTTCACGCGCGCGGTCACGTCGGAGATCGCATCGAGCCGGTTCAGCTCGATCTCGGGACACTTGATCTCGTCCTTGTTTTCCTTCGCGTAGAAACCGGTCTTGATGAAATCCTTGTCGGCGCTGGACAGCTGCTGCACGCAGGAATTCACGCAGTGGTGATTGGTCAGCACGAGACCCGTCGGCGATACGAACGACGCCGAACAACCGCCGGCAATGCGTACCGCGGCGCGCTGCGCCCGCGAGACCCATTCGGCCGCGGGGGTAAAGCCGTACTTTGTCTTCAGCTGCGCGTTCGGCAGGTTGTCGGGCGTCCACATGCCTTCGCCGGCGAACGCGGACGCGGCGCTGAGCGCAAGGCTTGCCGCAACGATGGATTTTTTCAAGTCGATCTCCCCGGAGTTACGAACGGTTGAGTCTAGAGCGGCCAAAGGCGACCGCTCCGTGCCAGAAGTCACGCCGGATCAGCGTTTGGCGAACAGGTGCTCGACGCCGGCGCGTTCCTCGCGCAGCTCTTTTTCCGTCGCATCCATGCGTTCGCGCGAGAACGCGTTGATGTCCAGCCCCTGGACGATGCTGAACTTGCTGTCTTTGCACGTCACCGGATAACCGTAGATCACGCCCGGTTTGATGCCGTAGCTGCCGTCCGACGGAATGCCCATCGATGCCCAATCGCCCTCGGCCGTGCCGAGTGCCCATGTGCGCATGTGATCGATGGCCGCCGATGCCGCTGATGCGGCGCTCGACGCGCCGCGCGCCTTGATGATCGCCGCGCCGCGCTGTTGCACCGTCGGTATAAAAGTATCCTTGTACCATTTTTCATCGACAAGACTCAGCGCCGCCTTGCCATTGATGCTGGCGTGGTGAATGTCCGGATATTGCGTCGAGGAATGGTTGCCCCAGATCGTCACCTGCTTGATCTGCGTCGTGTGCGTGCCGGTTTTCTCGGCCAGCTGGCTCAGCGCGCGATTGTGGTCGAGGCGCACCATTGCCGTGAAGCAGTTCGGATCCAGGTCCGGCGCGTTTTGCTGCGCGATCAGCGCATTCGTGTTCGCCGGATTGCCGACCACGAGCACCTTCACGTTGCGCTTGGCGTGCGCGTTGAGCGCCTTGCCTTGCGGCGCGAAAATCGCGCCGTTGGCTTCGAGCAGATCCTTGCGTTCCATGCCCGGACCGCGCGGGCGCGCACCGACGAGCAGCGCGTAGTCGACGTCTTTCGCAGCGACGTTGACGTCATCGGTGGCGACGACGCCCGCGAGCGTTGGGAACGCGCAGTCATTGAGCTCCATCACCACGCCTTGCAGCGCGGGCAGCGCCGGCGTGATTTCGAGCAGATGCAGGATTACCGGCTGATCCTTGCCGAGCATGTCGCCGGCGGCAATGCGGAACAGCAAGGCGTAGCCGATCTGGCCGGCAGCGCCGGTGACGAGAACGCGAACGGGGGATTTCATGATTTCACTCCTGTTGATTTTCCCCCTCTCCCGCTGACGGAAGAGGGTCGGGGTGAGGGTGGCATTTCAGCGAAGGCGTGCGGTCTGGCGTGCGCCACCTTCATCCGCCCTCCGGGCACCTTCTCCCGCCAGCGGGAGAAGGATTTTCTTACTTCAATTCGGCGAAGAAGTCCTGGATACGCTTCAGTCCGTCGGTCAATTCGCTCGGCTTGCACGTATAGGAAATGCGGATCGCACGCGGTTCGCCAAATGCAGAACCCGGCACGCAGGCAACGCCTTTCGCATCAAGCAGCGCGTTGCAGAAATCGACGTCGTTGGCGATCGCGTTCGTGCCGTGCTTCTTGCCAAACGCCGCGGAGATGTCCGGGAACGCGTAGAACGCACCTTGGGGACGCGGGCAGCGCACGCCGGGAATTGCGGTGAGTGCGGCCATCACTTCGTCGCGGCGCTTGGAGAAATCGGCGTTCTTCTGTTTCGGCACATCCTGCGGACCGTCAAGCGCGGCAACCGCAGCGGCGGTGACGACTTCGGGCAGATTGGTGATGTGATTCGAGTTCAGCGTCACGATCGCTTGCGCCACGGATTCCGGTCCGGCGATCAATCCGACGCGCCAGCCCGGCATGCCGTAGGTCTTCGAGATCGAATCGATGATGACGACGCGATCGCGCAGCTCCGGCCGCGCTTTCACCAGATGCGCGTACGGCAGGCCGTCGAAAATCATGCGGTTGTAGATGTCGTCCGACAGCACCCACAACGTCGGATGCTTGGCGAGTACATCGGCGATCGCCTTCACCTCGTCGGGCGTGTAGACCATGCCGGTCGGATTCGACGGATTGTTGAACAGCAACAGCTTCGTGTTCGGCTTGATCGCCGCGTCGAGCTGCGCGGGTGTGAGCTTGTAGTTCTGTTCGGCCGGACACGGCAGCAACGTGATCTTCGCATCGAGAATCTCGGCGATGTCGACGTAGCTCGTCCAGTATGGCGTCGGAATCAGGATTTCGTCGCCTTCGTCGAGCAGCGCGTACATCAGATTGAACAATACCTGCTTGGCGCCGACGCCGGTGGCCAGATGCTTGCGCTCGTAGCCTTCGAAACCGCCTTCGCGCAAATGTTTGAGGAACGCGTCGAGCAGCGCGTCCGAACCACGATTGGAGCCGTACTGACCACTGTCGTGCTTGAGCGCCTCATGCGCAGCCGCGTAGACGTGTTCGCCCGGAAGAAAATTCGGCACGCCGATCGAAAAACTGATGATGTCGCGACCCGCGGCCTTGAGCTTCTTCGCTTTCTCGGCCACCAGCATGATGGCACTGGGTTTCGCACGGCTCATGCGCTGCGCAAGATTCAGCATCGAAGGTTCCTCGGGAACGTCGGCGGGAGCAAGAAATTCTAACATAGCCCCTGCTGCGCTGCCGCATTGTTGCGGGATTCCGCCCACAGTATGGTCGCCGGGAATTTTGCTAAGCTCGACGCGTTCGGCTGGGCGGACCAAACCAACACACGGAGGCGCGTATGCTGCACTTGATATGGATGATACTTGTCGGTTTCATCATTGGCCTGATTGCGCGCGCGATCATGCCTGGGGTGGATCACATGGGTTTCTGGATGACCTCGCTCATCGGCATCGGCGGTTCGCTCGTCGGCGGCCTGATTGGCATGGTGATCAGTCGGCCGGCCCCGGGCGCGATGTTTCATCCGGCGGGTTTTCTACTGTCCATCGTCGGCGCTCTCGCACTCTTGTTCGTGATCCAACGCGCCGGCATTCACTTCTAGTCCCGTCGCTCCTGGAGCGCCTTCGTAAAAAAGCCGCCTCGCAGGCGGCTTTTTTTTATTGTGCAAAGATCAAGTAAACGCGGATCGTTATCGCGCATCCAGCGCCTGATTCCACTGCTCGATGCGCCGATGCATCTTCGCAAGCAGCGGCTGATAATCGCCGTGGATCGTGAGCGAGCCGATCTTTTCGCCGGCGCGC
>Ga0207657_10002901_pt1 | contig 18409 bp, 16 predicted proteins | sample KBSC33metaG_FD_184316 | JGI IMG/M metagenome (GOLD analysis project Ga0207657, IMG submission 184316) | Corn rhizosphere microbial communities from Kellogg Biological Station, Michigan, USA - KBS C3-3 metaG (SPAdes) (version 2) | ecosystem: Host-associated > Plants > Roots > Rhizosphere > Soil ... | reverse complement strand
ATAGCTCAGTCGGTAGAGCGCCGGACTGTTAATCCGTAGGTCCCTGGTTCGAGCCCAGGTCGGGGAGCCAAAGAATGCACGCGAAGAGCCCGTTCTCAAGACGGGCTCTTTTGCATCGAGCTCGTTCGATTCAGCAGCCAGTCTTTTCCCCGATAGCTCAGTCGGTAGAGCGCCGGACTGTTAATCCGTAGGTCCCTGGTTCGAGCCCAGGTCGGGGAGCCAAACACGCGCAGACAAGCGAAAGGCCCGCCCATCCGGCGGGCCTTTCGCTTTGGCGGTCCCATGCGCCTTCGCCACCTGTGGTACCGTTTTGAGATGATGCTCGCCCCCTCCCAGCGAGCTTTTTAGCGGCTCGCGCGCGCTTTTTCATCGACGCCCATGACTTTGTCCCGCTTTCGCGACTCAGCCCGCTACTGGCGCACGCCGCTCGTGCCCGGAGCCGAGATGCTGACTGCCGAGTACCGCGAGCACACGTTCGCGCCGCACTGGCACGAGGCGTACACCGTGGCGGTCATCGAGGCGGGCGCCGAAGGCTACGACTATCGCGGGGCCCATCATGTCGCCGATGCCGGCACGGTACCCGTCATCAATCCGGGCGAGGTTCACACCGGCTCGCGCGCGATCGAGGCTGGCTGGCGCTACCGTGTGCTGTATGTGCCGATCGACTATGTCGAACGCCTCGCCGAACAGGTTGCGAACAAGCGGCAGGCGACGCCCTGGTTTCCGCTCGAGCCGATACGCGATACCGATCTGGCCGTGCGCATTGCGCACGCGCATCGTCTGCTGGAGAACGGTGCGGATCCGCTTGCCGCCGAGATCGCCCTTCTCGACGCGTTCACGACGCTCGTCACCCGCCATGCGCAAGCGCGGCCCGATGCCGCGCTCGCCGGCATCGATCATCCGCGCGTCGCCGCGATGCAGGCGCGGCTGGCTGCCGATCTCACGGAATCGCTGAGCCTCACCGAACTCGCGAGCGAAGTCGGGCTTTCCGCGTTCCACGCGGCGCGCCTGTTCGCGCGCGCGACAGGGCTGCCACCGCACGCATGGCGCAACCAGCTCCGGCTGCAACGCGCGCTCGCCCCGTTGCGGGCCGGCGTGCCCGTCACCGAAGTCGCCGCCGCCAGCGGGTTCACGGACCAAAGCCACTTCACCCGGCACTTCCGGCGCATGTTCGGCGTGCCGCCTGGCCGCTGGCAGACGAGCTGAACGCTCCCTCGCCGCGGCCGGGGCCGCCTGAGTAAGCGCCCAGAGCAAGAACCCAGAGCAAGAACATACAAGCCCCTTTTCCTATGCACGGCTAAGCTCGGCGGAAAAGGAGGATTCGGCAGTGAACCCACGCACTTCCCTCAACGAATTTGCCGACGGCGCGCGCGACATGGTCCCGATGATGGTCGGGGCGGCGCCGTTCGGCGTCATTTTCGGCACGCTCGTGAGCTCCGGCCCGCTGCATCTGTGGCAGGGCCAGCTGATGTCGCTGACGGTATTCGCCGGCTCGGCCCAGTTCATCGCGCTCGGCCTGATCGCCGGTCATGCAGGGCTCGCCGTGGTATGGGCGACCACGTTCATCGTCAATCTGCGCCACCTGCTCTACAGCGCGACGCTCGCACCCTATGTCGCCAAGCTGCCGGCGCGCTGGCGATGGGCGCTTGCGGCGGTCCTGACCGACGAGGTCTTCGCCGTCGCCTACGCGCACTACCGTCACGCCCCGCCCGGGGCGATCGGCCCGCATTACTTCCTCGGCGCCGGGGTCGCCATGTACGTGAACTGGCAGATCTGGACCCTCGTCGGACTGCTGTTCGGGGCCGCGTTTCCGCGTCTGCAATCGATGGGCCTCGATTTCGCCATGGTCGCCACCTTCATTGCGATCGTCGTGCCGCAGCTCGTCGCCCTGCGCTTCATCGCGGCCGCACTGACGGCCGGCGTACTCGCTCTCGCCTGCGCCGCATGGCCCTACAAGCTCGGGTTGCTCGCGGCCGTGGCGGGGGGTGTCGCCGTCGGCGTCGTGCTTTCGCGTCCATGGGCCCGCCGGCCGGCGCATGCGGAGGCCACCCGATGAATGCGGTCGTCCTCATCCTCGGCATGGCCGTCATTACGTGCCTGATCCGGGCCACGCTCTTCGTACTGGGCGAGCGCGTTACGTTCCCGCCGCTCGTGCGCACCGCGCTCGGCTTCGTGCCCGTCACCGTCCTGACGGCCATCATCGTACCGATGGCCGTAGCGCCGCATGGCGGGCAGCCGGAGCTCACCTGGCGCAACCCGCAGCTCGTCGGCGCACTGGCCGCCTGCGTCGTATCGGCCGCCACGCGCAGACCGCTCGTCACGATCGCGGCCGGGCTCATCGTGTTCTTCGCATGGCAATGGCTCGTCGCGCACTGATCCGGTGCACGAAAACCGCCTCAAGTTCCGGCTCGCGCGGCCGATAAACAGACGAAACGCGTGCGCCGGACAGCAACCGGACTGCACGCATCGTACTGGGGTACATCGACGCCGCGTGGAATTGGCGGATTGCGCACGCCCCCGCACCCGGCCGCGAGGCGAAGCGCACGGCATGCCGATGTCCCGCCCGCGCGTCGGCGCCGGCGCACACGCACGGACGAGCTATCAGGACATGCCATGGGTCAGATCACCCTTTCTCTTCGAGATGAGACCATCGCCTCGCTGCACAAGGACTTCGAAGCCTTCGTGCGCGTGTCGCTGAAGCTCGACCCGCAATTCGCGACGCCGTCGTTCGAGGATTTCCTGCGCGCGAAGCTGCTCGACAACATGGTGCCGCTCACCGAGCACGCCGTGCAGCGCATGCTTCAGGGCGGTCAATACGCATGGGCCAAGCGCACGCTCGACAAGGAATTCCCCGACGTCGTCGGGATCCTCGTGCGACAAGCCGAGGAGTTCGGCTTCGCATTCGCTTACCGCTCGCAGTGGACACCGGAGGAGCTGGCCAAAGCCTGCCGCGACTGGGCCGCGGCCATCGTCAAGGAAGCCGGCGGCGACGCGGCGCTCGTCGATCCGCTCTCGGCGCAAATCAAATCGTCGGCCAAGGACATCCTGGCGCTCGAAGAAAAAATGCAGACGCCCGCCTGGCGTCTGGCGGAATCGTTGCGCCAGCGCGTCTACGAGGCCAAGATCGCCTGCGAGACGAGCGTCGGCAGCACCGCGCGCGAGAAACTCGGGGAGCTACGCGGCCTGCTCAAGCTGGGGCTCGCGCACGGTTCGTTCCAAAAACAGGAAGCGCAGCAGATCATGGAATTCCTGCGCCTGCTCAAGCCCGAAATCTTTGTCGAAGAGCCGTACGACATTTTTTCGCGCATGGCAGTCTGGCTGCGCAATTTCTTTATGCCACCTGCGCAGCAGCCGCGCGCCCAGGAGCGCCGCCAGCGCTAGCGAAGCGGGCCCGCGCGCCCGGCATTGCACGAATGCGGTACGGGTCGGCCGACGCGCATCGGACTTGTCCTATTCCCGCACCCCGCTACTTGGCTTATGATGCGTGCCCTGTCTTCCCTCGGTGCGCGCATTTGCCATGGCCAACCTCAATTTCACGCTCACCGGCGAATACGTCGAATTGCACAACCTGCTCAAGCTGACGGGGCTGGCCGATAGCGGCGGCTCGGCGAAGATGCTCGTCGCCTCTGGCGCCGTCAAGGTCGATGGCCGCCCCGAGCTGCGCAAGACGTGCAAGATTCGCGCAGGCCAGGTCGTCATGTTGGGCGATACACGCATCGCCGTACTCGAAGCGCCGTGAACCGCTCGCGCCGCTTGTAAGCGGCGCGGGTACCGCCCCGCCATGCGTTGCACCTGCCGCGGACAGGGGCATCCATCGACACGCACGCCGCAACGCAATAAGCTTTCCGTTCTTTCGACCCAATCCGTCGCCCGTCTATCGCAGCCGCTTTGGCTGGCGCTTTGCGCCTTCGATTTCTCATGTCGCACTCAGGTCTTTCGCACGCCGCCGGCGCGCCACCCACATTCTCCCGCCACGCAGCCGAAACGGCCCGGCTGGCGGCGCCGCTCGCAATCTCTCAGCTTTCGCAAATGGCGATGGGCGTGACCGACACCATCCTGCTGGGCTCGCTCGGGGCAGACGCACTCGCGGCCGGCGGCCTCGGCGCCGGCATCTTCTTTGTCGTCGTGACGCTGTTGCAAGGGGTGCTCACTTCGGTCAGCGTCACCGTTGCCAACGCGCGCGGCGCCCAAGCCGACGATCGCGTGCCGCATATTTATTGGACCGGCCTCGTACTGTCCGCGCTGCTCGCCGTGCCGGCGTTCGTTCTGCTGTCGTTCAGCCAGCCGATCCTGCTGGCATTCGGCGAACCGGCCGCGCTCGCGCGCGACGTCGGTGCCTACACCGGCGTGCTGCGCTGGGCATCGCTCGGCAGTCTCATCGGCATCGGCATGATGCGCGCCTTCTTGCCGGCCATCGGCGCGGCCAAGCGGCTGCTCTGGATATCGATTGCCAGTGTCGGTGTCAACGCGGTGCTCAACTACGGTCTCATTCATGGCGCCTACGGATTGCCGCGGCTCGGCTTGCTGGGCTCCGCGGCGGCTACGTCGATCACCGTCTGGGCCACCGCGCTGGCGCTCGTCATCTTGCTGCACGGCCGCCGGCGCTACCGCCACTTCGTCAGCGCCGCGCGCCCGAACATGCCGCTCATGGGCGAGCTCTTCGGCATCGGCTGGCCGGTGGCGATCACCTACGGTGTCGAGTCGATGCTCTTTCTGGGCACCGGTCTCATGATCGGCCTGCTCGGCGAGACGCAGCTCGCCGCGCATCAGATCGCGCTCAACGTGGCCTCAGTTTCGTTCATGGTGCCCCTCGCGATCGGCCAGGCCGCCAACGTTCGCGTCGGCTACTGGCTCGGCGCGGGGCAACCTGTCGCCGCGCGGCACGCGGGCTTCGTCGCGCTCGGTCTCGGCATCGCGTTCATGTCGCTCTCCGGACTCGTCTTGATCGTCGCGCCGCGCGCCATCGTCGGGCTCTACCTGCGACTCGACGATCCGGCCAACGCCCCGACGGCGGCCATCGCGGCGTCGCTGCTCGGCGTGGCGGCGGTCTTCCAGATCGTCGACGGCATGCAGACGATCGGTTCCGGGTGCTTGCGCGGCTTGAAAGACACGCGCATCCCCATGCTTGCCGCCGTGTTCGGCTATTGGGGCGTCGGCTTTCCAACCGGTTATGTGCTTGCATTCCATGCGGGCCTCGGCGCGCGCGGATTGTGGTGGGGACTCGCGGCCGGGCTCGCGAGCGTCGCGCTTCTCATGACACTGCGCTTTCACCGCATGACGCGCGCGGCGCCGCCCCGACAGCCGACGACGCAAGGCTGAATCCGCCAAACTCCAGGCCCCTACCCGCGTGGGCCTTCTTCTTGCATGGATTGCGGGCAGTGCGCATAGAATGAGTTTTCGTGCCAGAGCAGACGGTTTTACTGCGGCGCAATAACCATTCTTGGCGACGGAGGGTCTGTAACGTGTTCGAATCGAGGCGAAAACGGTCCGCGCCGCATCCCGCGGGGTTGCCCGTTCAGCCACGCCTCGACATCGCTCGCTGCGCCGCGGCGCGGGAGGCGGCACGGCGTGCCGTCACCTTCACGCTCGGTTTCGCCCTCGTGCTGCTGGCTGCATGTTCGACACTGCCGCCCGCCACTTCGCTCCATCGCACCGAAAGCCACGCGCTCGCCGACCCGCAAAACACACCGCTGGGCAAAGCGCTCGCCCCGCTCGATGCGGCGCATCCCGGCCAAACGGGCTTTCGTCTGCTGACCGATGGCACCGATGCGCTCCAAATGCGCGTCGCACTCGCACGCGCCGCAACGAAAACACTCGATCTGCAGTACTACATCGCCTCCGAGGATACGACCGGGCGGCTCCTGCTCGCCGCCGCGCTCTATGCGGCAGACCGCGGCGTACGCGTGCGCATGCTCGTCGACGATCTCAATTTCCATGACAGCCAGCGCCTCATGGCCGCCCTCTCGACGCATCCGTCGATCGAGGTACGCGTGTTCAATCCGTTCGGCAGCACCCGCAGCAGCGTCTTCGCTCGTACCGAAGACGTCTTCACGCGCATCGACCGCTTCACGCGACGTATGCATAACAAGGCGATGATCGCCGACGGTTCCGTGGCCATCGTCGGCGGGCGCAATCTCGGCGACGAGTATTTCAGCGCGAGTCCGACGCTGCAGTTTCGCGATCTCGACGTACTCGCCGCCGGCCCCATCGTGCAGCAGGTTTCGCGCAGTTTCGACATTTTCTGGTCGAGCGCACTCGCCTACCCCGTCGGCGCGCTCGAGAAACACCGTTACGCACCCCAGGAACTGCACGATGTCCGTGAAGCATTGCGCGCGCATTGGCGAGCGCAAGCGCAAGCGGTCGGCGCAAAACCGCTCAACGGCGAATCGCTGGACGTGCAGATCTCGAAGAAAGAACTCGGCCTCGTATGGGCTCCGGCACAGTTTGCCTTCGATTTACCGCGTAAAGTCACCGATGACGATGGCAGCTACCGCAGTCCGCCCATGCACCGGCTCGCGGATCTGCTGAAAAATGCACAGCACGAAGTGCTGATTCTTTCCCCGTACTTCGTGCCGCACGATGCGGGCGTGAACATGCTCGGTTCGCTCACGCAGCGCGGCGTGCGGGTAGCCGTGGTGACCAATTCGATGGCCTCCACCGACGCGGTCGCGGTACAGGCGGGCTATAGTCCCTATCGCATTCCGTTGCTCGAGAACGGGGTCGAGCTCTACGAATTCCAACCGCTGCAGCAAAACGGCTCGCGCATTTTCCTGGGCTCGACTTCGCGCTCGAGCCTGCACGCGAAAGCCTATGTGATCGATCGGCGCATGCTCGTCATCGGCTCGCTGAACTTCGATCCGCGCTCCGCGCATCTGAACACTGAACTCGCGCTTTTCATCGACAGTCCGAAGCTGGCGCAAGCGACCGCTTCGCTGATCCTTCGGGCCATGTCGCCAGACGCGAGTTTCCGGGTGACGCTGGCCACGCCCGAAGAAAACGCGCATCTGCGCGCGCTCGGCGCTCCGGTGTCGGGCCTCGTCTGGACCGGGAACGAAACGTCGGGCAACACGACTTACCTGCGCAGTTGGTCGCTCGATCCCGAGGCCGGCCTCGTACGAAATGTCCTGACGGGGCTATTCTTGTTGCTGCCGATCGATTCGCAGCTCTGAGCAGCAGCCCGCGAGCCCGGATGCAACTCTTCCTTCAATTTTCGATTGTCCAACCGACGGAGCGCTTCATGACCGAGGACGTACGTATGGAACGCGACACATTCGGCGAAATCGCCGTACCGAGCGCCAGGCTTTGGGGCGCCCAGACGCAACGCTCGTTGCTCAATTTCCGGATCTCCACCGAAAAACAGCCGCCCGAGCTCATCGATGCGCTGGCCTTGATCAAACGCGCGGCAGCCGAAGTCAACCTCGAGCTCGGCGTGCTGCCCGAAGACAAGGCGCGCGCGATCATTCAAGCAGCCGACGAGATCATCGAAGGCCGGCACGCCGGAGAATTCCCGCTCGCCGTCTGGCAAACGGGCTCGGGCACGCAAACGAACATGAACCTGAACGAAGTCATCGCCAATCGCGCCAGCGAGATCCTTGGCGGCGAGCGCGGCGAGAGCCGCTTGGTTCATCCGAACGACGATGTCAATCGGGGGCAGTCGTCCAACGATGTCTTCCCTACCGCCATGCACATCGCCGCGGCGCTCGGTATCGTCAAGCATCTGCTGCCGCGGCTCGCCGCGCTGCGCGCAACGCTGGACGCGAAAGCGAAGGCATTCGCGGATATCGTGAAGATCGGCCGCACGCATCTGCAAGATGCCACTCCGCTTACGCTGGGCCAGGAGTTCTCAGGTTATGTGGCGCAGCTCGAGCACGGCATCGCGCATCTGGAGGCCACCTTGCCGCACCTGTACGAGCTCGCGCAAGGCGGCACGGCCGTCGGCACTGGCCTGAATGCGCATCCGCAATTCGCCACGCGCGTCGCGGCCGCGATCGGACGGCTGACCGGGCTCCCGTTCGTCAGTGCCGCGAACAAGTTCGAAGTGATGGCCGCGGCCGATGCGCTCGTGTTCGCGCACGGCGCGTTGAAGACCATCGCGGCGAGCCTCATGAAGATCGCCAACGACATTCGCTGGCTCGCGAGCGGCCCCCGTTGCGGGCTCGGAGAACTGACGATTCCCGAGAACGAGCCGGGCAGCTCGATCATGCCGGGCAAAGTCAATCCGACGCAGTCGGAAGCCGTCACGATGCTGTGCTGTCAGGTGTTCGGCAACGACGTCGCGATCAACTTCGGCGGCGCGAGCGGCAATTTCGAACTCAATGTGTTCCGGCCGATGATCGCGCACAACGTCATGCAATCGATCCGGCTGCTGGCGGACGGCGCGCAAAGCTTCAACGACCATTGTGCGGTCGGCATTGAAGCGAATCGCGCGCGCATCGATGCGCTTCTGAACGAATCGCTGATGCTCGTTACCGCTCTCAATCCGCACATCGGCTACGACAAGGCGGCGCAAATCGCGAAAAAAGCGCACAAGGAAGGCACGACCCTCAAGGCCGCGGCATTGGCGCTCGGCTACGTGAGCGAAGCGCAATTCGATGCATGGGTGCGGCCCGCCGACATGGTCGGGCGTAGCGGCGACTGAGGCTTCGCCACGCAGGGCAACACGTGGCGCGAGGGCCGAAGGTGTCGGCGCTGCGCCGCTCAGATCCTGCCTTGCGCCATTTCTTCGGGCTTCAGCTCGACGATCGCGTCGAGCGCCGCCTTCACGTCCATCGCATATTTCGCCACGCGCTTTTGATCTTCCGTTGCCGGCACGAACGGCGGAACAGGAATCGGCGTGCCGTTTTCATCGACGGCCACGAACACGACGAGGCAATCGGTCGTGAGCCGCAGTTGACCGCTTTTCGGGTCACCCGCATGCACCGTCACATGGATGTGCATGCTGGTGCGGCCCGTGGCGACGACGCGGGCGCGCAGCTCGACGAGATTGCCGACGAGAATCGGGCGCCGAAAGCGGATATTGCCCACGCTCACCGTGACGCAATAGCGGCCTGACCAGACCGCCGCGCAGGCATAGGCCGTCTCGTCGATCCATTTCATGAGCGCGCCGCCATGGACCTTGCCGCCAAAGTTGACCGAGGTCGGCTCGGCGAGGAAGCGAAAGGTCGTCTCGGACCGATCGAGCGGGGCGGTGACGTTTGACATCGGGGCTCCGGTGCTGCGGCGAAAGCGCATATTGAAAGGAGCCGATTATACGGGGGCAAAATTCGCGTCGAGGGCACCCGATTGCCGTTACTTGCGAACGGTGACGCCGGTATCGATCGTGCCGTACATCGTGACGCTGCCGCTGCCGCTGCTGCTGCTGCCACCTCCCTGTGCGCATGCCGCGCACAGGCATGCGGCCAACACCGCCGCTATCCATGCTTTCATCGCAAACCACCTCGCTCGCTTCACTGCATGAACTGCGATTCTAGCCGCTTGGGCAACAGCCCTCAGGGTTCGCGGTGCATTCGAGTAAGCCGCTCTCCGGATTCCACATTTCAGCCCACCCCGAAACGTCGAATGCCGTCGGCGAGTAAAGTGAAACCTTCAGCGCAATACGCCGGAGCAATCCATGACCTCCACGTTCACCGACGATCCCCGCGAAAGCGGCCACTTCCCGGGCTTGAGCCGCATCGCGACGCTGCTCGCGGATCCCGGCCGCGCAGCGATGCTATGGGCGCTGATGGACGGCAGCGCACGCCCAGCCGGCGAATTGACGCTCATCGCAGGGCTTTCGCCGTCGGCCGCGAGCGGGCATCTTGCGCGGCTTGCCGAAGGCGGGCTGCTGGCGCTCGAAGTGCGCGGCCGACACCGCTACTACCGAATCGCGACACCCGAAGTGGCCGCCGCGCTGGAAGCGCTGGCCAATGTTGCCCAGGTCAGCGCGCCGCAACGCACTAGCGTGCGTGCCGCACGGACAGTGCCCCTCGATCTGCGCTACGCCCGCACTTGCTACGACCATATGGCCGGCGAGCTGGCGGTGCGCGTGTTCGACGGCCTGCTCGCGAAGGGATGGCTGATCGAGCGCGACGGCGTCGTGGATACGACCGATGCGGGCGACGATGGCTTGCGTCGCTGGGGTATCGACCCGGCGGGGCAACGCACGCGTCGCAGGCGGTTTGCCTGCACCTGTCTCGACTGGAGCGAGCGCCGTGCGCATCTGGGCGGTGCGCTTGGCGCGGCGTTGCTCACGCATTGGTGCGAACGCGGCTGCGTCGAGCGCGCGGAAAAGCCGCGCGTCTTGCGGGTGACTCCAGCAGGCAGGCGCCATTTCGAGGCGATGCTCTCGGCATGAGAACCCGTGGCGCCGGGCGCAACAGCGTTCGTCGACATTTTTCGTTACACGGGGCGTGCGCGGATTTACAAAACACCGACCCTTGATACAGGCGATCGCGCTACATTGATCTCACGGATGCCGACACCTTGCACCCGCTTACGAGATCATCATGACAACGCGGACCACCTCCCCTCTCGTCACATTTCATCGGGCGACAGCCTGTGCGCTAGCCGTCGCCGCGGCGCTCGCGGCGCTGCCGCACCCCTCATTCGCGCAGAGCGCCCCGTCGCCCGACGCACCGATTGCCGGACAAAGCGCCGATCCGCCCGGCCGCGTCGCGCGGCTCAACTACATGGCGGGTACGGTCACGACCGAGCCGGCCGGCGCGACGGACTGGTCCTACGCCTCGGTCAACCGCCCGCTCACGACGGGCGATCAGCTCTGGAACGATGCAAACGCACGCTCCGAACTGCATATCGGGTCGACGGCGGTACGCCTGGGCGCGTCGACCAATCTCGATATTCTGAATCTCGATGACAGCAACGCACAGTTGAAAGTGACGCAGGGCACGCTTTCGACGCACGTGCGCGACCTCGTACCGGGCTCAGCCTATGAGGTCGATACGCCCAACGTGGCGCTCGCCGTCACACAGCCCGGCGACTACCGCGTCGATGTCGCCCCTGACGGCAGCACGACGACGGTCACCGTCCGGCGCGGCGCCGTCACGGCATACGGCGATAACGGCCAAATGCCGCTCACGGCCGGACAGCAGTTGACGTTCTCCGGCACCAATCTGCAGATCGCGGCCGAGGATCAACCGCCGCCGCCCGATGCCTTCGACCAATGGGCCGAAGCGCGCGACGCCACGGCGGAACGCTCGATTTCGGCGCGCTACGTCTCGCGCGAGGTTCCCGGCTACGAAGATCTGGATGCCAATGGCACGTGGCGGGATGATCCGCAATATGGCGAGGTCTGGGTGCCGCGCGCGGTTCCGGCCGGATGGGCGCCCTACCACGACGGTCATTGGGCGTGGGTCGCGCCTTGGGGATGGACCTGGGTCGACGACGCGCCGTGGGGATTTGCCCCGTATCACTATGGGCGCTGGGCCTACGCCGGTTCGTCCTGGTGCTGGGTCCCGGGCCCGGTCGTGAGCGCCCCGCCCGTCTATGCACCGGCGCTCGTCGCGTTTGTCGGCGGGGGCGGCAGTGGCTTCAGTTGGAGCGTCGGACTATCCATCGGCGGCGCACGCTCTCCGGGCGTAGCGTGGTTCCCGCTCGGTCCCGGCGAAGTCTGGCGCCCGAGCTACGGCGGATGGAGTCCGCGGTATTACGAGCGGGTCAATCAGACGGTCATCGTCAACAATCAGCACATCAATAACGTCAATAACATCAACATCACGAACATCCACAACACCTACGTGAACTACCGTGCACCGGGCGCTGTCACGGCGGTGCCGGCGGCCGCGTTCGTACAGGGCCGCGCTGTCGCTCACGTCGCGCAGCGAATCGACCCGCAGCAGCTGCGCAACGCTCAATTCCATCCCGGCGCGCCTGGCATCGCGCCGGTACGTGAGAGCTACGTGCCGGGGTTGCGCCATGCGACCTACCATCCTCCCGGCGCGGCCGGCGAGCGCCCCGTCGTTGCGACGCGTGCCCCGGCAATACCTGCTGTCTACCGCGATCCGCTCGCGCAGCGGCTCGCCCAAAACGGCGGGCAGGTGCCCGGGGCCGGGCGCCCCGTGGCCCACCTCACGCCGCCGGCCGGCGTCGCCTCGCAATTGGCGCATCCGACGGCCAACCCGGGGCCCGCGCGTAACGTGCGCATCGTCGAGCGTCAGTCGCCTGTCATCGAGCCACACCGAACGGCAAACGAGGCGCACCCGGGCCCTGGTGCGCCAGCCGTCGCGGCGCAAGGCGGTGTCCGGCCCGCCCCGCAACAAGAGCCCCATGCTCCGATGGCGGCTTTGCAACCTCGAGCGCAACCGAGCAACGGCGTGCCGCGTCCGCCGAGCCAGCGCGGTCCGGTCGAAGGTGCGCAAAGCGCCGCCGCGCCGGTACGCAACGAACCGACGTGGACGCAACCGCACGCGCCCATCGCTCAGCAGCATGGGCCCGCGGCCCAACCCGGCGCGGCCAGGGGCGAGCCTGGCTCACCGCAGCAGCCGGTAGGCGCGCAGCGCACACCGGAACACGGTCCGCAAACGCCGATGGCCATGTCGCGACCTGGGGCGGGTGCCGAGCCGCAAGCATCGCCGCATGTGCCCCAGCCACGCATGGAGCCCCGCTCGCAAGGGCCGCAGGCCGCGCCGCAACCCCGCACCGAAGCGCCTGCGCCGCAGCGTGTGGAGCCCAGAGCGCAGCCACAGCCGCAACCTCGCTTCGAAGAGGCCCGGCCGCAACCGCAGCCGCACATCGAACAACCGAGGCCGCAACCCCAAGCTCGTTTCGAACAACCGAGGCCGCAAGCGCAGCCGCGCGTGGAACAACCGAGGCCACAACCGCAACCGCAAGCCCATTTCGAACAGCCGAGGCCGCAGCCCCAGCCCCACATCGAACAACCGAGGCCGCAACCGCAACCGCAGCCGCAGCCGCACGAGCCTCAGCACCCGCAAGTGCAAGGCCACGAGAACCGCCATCAGGGCTGATTCGAATACCGAGCAGACGAAATGAAGAAGCCCACTGCGACCACGCAGTGGGCTTCTTTCACTTCGGGCGTATCTCCACGACTCGAGCCGAGCGGCTCTCCCATCGATAGAGAACGTCAAACGGCCATGGGCGCGGTCAACGGCTCGTGATGTCGATAACCGACGAGCGAAAAATCGGATGGCTCGACTTTTTCGAGCCACTCGGGCTCGTAACGCCCGGTTTCGGCGAACGACGGTACGCGCTCGGCGATCGAAAGCGTCGGACTCTCGTACGGCGTGCGCTCGAGTTGCCGCTCGAGCATCGCGAGCTGATTTTCGTAGATGTGAGCGTCGCCGATGAAGTACGTGAACCAGCGCGGGGTATAGCCGGTCAGCCTGCCGATCAGTGTCAGCAGCGCGGCACCTTCGGCGAGATTGAACGGCGTGCCGAGCCCTACGTCGTTGCTGCGGATATAAAGGCAAAGCGAGATCTCGCGGCGCACGACGTTCGGGATGAACTGATAGAGCAAGTGGCACGCAGGCAGTGCGATTTCCTCGAGCACCGCCGGGTTCCAGCCGTGAAACAGAATGCGGCGATCGGTCGGATTGCGCATGATCGTATCCAGACACTGACGCAACTGATCGATGGCCTTGTACAGCAGCACCTTCGGGGCCCCGTCTTCCTCGAAGCGGGTCACGATCCGGTAGCCGCGCGAGCGGGCATCTTCGATGCGGGCCGACGCGTCCTCGGCAAGGACCTTATAGGCCGGCCACTGGCGCCACTGGACACCGTATACGCCGCCCAAGTCGTCGGGTCCTTCCCGATAGGGATTGGCGAGCCACTGAGGATTGGCGTTCGCGTTGGCGTCCCAGACCTTGCAGCCGAGCTCGCGAAAATCGGCTGCGCTACGGGAGGCCCGCAGAAAACCGATCATTTCGCCAATGGCCGATTTGAATGCGAGCTTTTTCGTAGTGACCGCGGGGAATCCCTGTTGCAAGTCGAAACGCAGCATCGCGCCGGGCATGCTGATGGTGCGGATCCCCGTGCGATTTTCCTGCCAGGTGCCCGTTTCGAGAATCGTACGGACCAGGTCGAGATACTGTTTCATCGAAAGATTCGGCAGGCGGGAGCCTGCGCCGGTTCGCGGTAATACGCGATTCTACCAAGGCGCGCGGATCGGGCCGGTGCTCCGCGCGCCCGGCTACCCGGTCAACTCGTCAATCGCTGCGAGCCTTGGTGCACTTCGATGTGACGCATGCCGTGCGAGCTCAGCAAGCGATAAAGCGTGACCCGCGATATTCCAAGCTCTTGCGCCGCATCGCCGAGGCGCCCGCGATGGCGCAGCAGCGCCAGCTCGATCGCCTGCCGCTCGGCCGCCTCGCGCGCCTGCGCGAGTGAGACCGGTACCACGTCGACGTAATCGGCGAGTTCGAGATCGCTGGCCGTGATCAGCCGCCCTTCCGACATGACGATCGCGCGGCGCACGCGGTTGATGAGTTCGCGCACATTGCCGGGCCATCGATAGTTATGCAGCGCGGCGATCGCATCGGGCGAGAACCCGCGCAGACGCCGGCTCGCATCTTTCTTGAAGCGCTCGAACATATGCTGCGCAAGCAACTCGATATCCTTGCCGCGCGCGCGCAACGGCGGCTCGTCGATTTGCAGCACACACAGCCGATGATAAAGGTCGGCGCGAAAACGGCCTTCGAGCATCGCGCGATGCATATCGACGTGCGTGGCCGAGATCACGCGTACATCGACGGGCGTGGCTTCATGGCCCCCGAGACGCTCGACATGGCCTTCTTGCAAAAAGCGCAGCAGGCTCGCCTGGCTTTCAAGCGGCAGGTCGCCAATCTCGTCCAGAAAAAGCGTGCCGCCATGCGCCGCTTCGATACGCCCGATCTTGCGTTGGTTTGCGCCCGTGAACGCTCCGCGCTCATACCCGAACAGTTCGGATTGCAACAGGTGCGGCGGAATCGCGCCGCAATTGATGGCCACGAACGGCTCGGTGCGCCGCGTCGATCGTTCGTGGATGGCGACGGCCGTCAGCTCCTTGCCGGTTCCGGATTCGCCCGAGATGAAGACCGGCGCGTCCGTCATGGCGACCTTGTGGATAGCGCGGAAAAGCTGGCGCATCGCGTCGCATGACCCGATCATCTGACCTTCGCCCACGCGCGTGGCACCTTCCTCTTCCGCCTGCGCGAGCACGACCATGCCGTACGCATGACCTACCGAATCGGCGACGCGCCGCGCATCGGACGGCATCGTCACATAGTCGAAGCAATAGTCGCGCACGAGACGGCGCAACGCCGTGTCCTGTAGCTGACCGGGCGCGGCCGCGGCTACCCAGCCGATGCGCGGCGCGGTCAGGCAGGCTTCGAGTGCACCGATTTCCTGCTCGTCGAATTGGCTCGACAAGTCGAGCAAACCGCCCGCCGGTTCGCCACTGCGCATCGCGCGGCGCGCCTCGCGCGCGTTCGCGACTACATCAACATGCCAGCCACGTTGATGGAATTGCGCACTCCATTGGGCATTCGCATCCCGTGTAACGTAAATCAATTGCCGTGTAGCGGGTTCCATTGACCAACCCTCGTTTCAATGACGAATAGTGCCGGCGGCGCAGGACGAAAATATGGCGTCTTCGCGCTAACGACTTACCGACGACTCGGAAGTCTGCCGCTCTGTCCTCTCCGTGAAACTACGGACCCCGAAACAAATTATTAATAGCATTGGCCGTTGCATCAGCCTTATTCGCGGAATGAGACTGCTTGCTAAGCTTACTATAGGGGCCTCGGCTCCGGATCGGGACGCATGTAACAAATTGGAAACACCGTTATCGCGCACGTCGGCATGCGCCTTTCCGAAACGTCCCTTCTTTCCATTAACCGCGTCGCGTGGCTGTTTTGCGACAGGGCGCTTCTTACCCGATTACCATTATCAATACGGCATTTTTTCCGTTCGTTTCATTGCTGAAACAATCCAGCTTCATCTCGGCCGGCCCGTTGCACGAGACGCAATGGAATGCCAATTCCCGCAAGGATTTCGCCCTCATGGCACGCCTTTCGCTCTCGTTCGCTTGGAGAACGGAGGCATCGTCATGCATGTGCATCGCTTCGCACCTCCACGCGAAATGGCGTGCCCCCCGGTGCCCCGGCTCGCTGATTCGAGAGCCGCACGATTCCCCGTCGGCGCGTCGACTCATTATGTGACGCTGTGGGACGAGTTCGCACGTCCGGCACCTATTCCAACACCGGCGCCGGCGCCAGCCGCGGGAATGTCGCGTGGGCAGGCGGTGGCGGCAGCACCGCGGCGTCCGTATGGTTTGTGCTCCGTCCCCCGGCGGGCACTTTTTTAAACGGGCAAGCGATCCGGCGCGCAACGCATCCGCCGGATCGCGAGACCGCCGGATGACCGCGACGGCAAGCGTAGACCGCGTGTCCCGATCGATGCCCCCGCGCTATGTCGGCCTTCGCACATTGCATCGCGGTGGCGGATGGTCCGCACATCCGAAGCGCGTCGATATGTGCGCAAGACAACGCGCGTTTCCGTTGCGATCCTCATAGGCTTGCAGACATACGGCAAGGGTGAACGAGCGCTGGGATCAGTCGGCGTTTGGATAACCCGCCGCAACAAGGACCACGAACAGGGCAGTCAGCCGGCGCTCGCAAACGGAGGACAAGCACGTCTGAGCGGCGTCGCAAACCGGGGGAAGAATCATGTCAACGATCTCGACAAGAGACGCGCGGCATCGTCAGCACAAAACGCATGCCGCTGCACATAGGCTCGCAGCGCACACGCTCCGGGTCGATCGGTGCGCGCAGGCGCGCTCGCTACGCGCGTCGCGATATCCCCTCCATTCCATGTCGAACCACGCGGGGACATCGTGCGCGAAACCACTCATCTGAGCCCTGCTGCGCCACTGATGGCCAGCACGTCCGCCGTGTCGAGCGTGCACGCGAGGGGCGTCGACATGAACGAGAAGAACACGCGAACGCTCATCTACGTGGCGCAAACGCCGGACGACTCACTCGTCGCGCATCTCGCCGGCGTCGGCTGGAATGTGCTCATTGCGCGCTCGGCAAGCGAGGCTGGGCGGTACGCACGCCCGGACCTTCCCTACGCGGGCCTCATCGATGTCACGCGTCTCGCGTCGCGCGATCTCGCCGCGCTCGAACCGAGTTTGCGTCAGCAGCACATTGGCTGGATCGCGCTCGCGAATGCACAGCGGCTCGACGAGCCAGAGGTGCGTCGCCTGATCCGGAATTACTGCTTCGATTACGTGAAGCTGCCCGTCCCGCATGCCAGCATCGACTACCTGGTCGGCCACGCGTTCGGGATGGTGACGCTTTGCGACCTCGATATGGTGGCCGGCCTCGCATCGGCCGGCGACGACGAGATGGTCGGCACCTGCGAGGCGATGCAGCAGTTGTTTCGGACTATCCGCAAAGTAGCGAACACCGATGCCGCAGTGTTCATCTCCGGCGAATCGGGCACCGGCAAAGAGCTGACGGCACTCGCGCTGCACGAGCGCTCACCGCGCCGAAAAGCGCCGTTCATCGCGATCAATTGCGGTGCGATTCCGCACCACCTGCTTCAGTCGGAGCTCTTCGGCTATGAGCGCGGGGCTTTTACAGGAGCCAACCAGCGCAAGATCGGACGCGTGGAAGCCGCGCACGGGGGCACGTTGTTTCTCGATGAAATCGGCGACTTGCCGCTCGAAAGCCAGGCGAGCCTGCTGCGCTTCTTGCAGGAAGGCCGGATCGAGCGGCTGGGCGGGCGCGATTCGATCGCCGTCGACGTGCGGGTCATCTCCGCAACGCACGTCGATCTCGAGCAAGCCATGCAAGACGGCCGGTTCCGGGCCGACTTGTTCCATCGCCTCTGCGTCCTGCGTATCGACGAGCCGCCGCTGCGCGCGCGGGGCAAGGACATCGAAATCCTCGCGCATCACATGCTGCACAAGTTCAAAACCGACAGCGCACGCAGAATTCGCGGCTTCGCGCCATCGGCCGTCGAGGCGATGCACAACTACAATTGGCCCGGCAATGTACGCGAGATGATCAATCGCGTGCGGCGCGCCATCGTCATGGCCGAGGGCAAGCTCATTTCCGCGCAGGATCTTGGCCTCGCGGAGTTCACGGCGCAAGAAACGACGACGCTCGCCCAGGCCCGCGACGACGCCGAAAAACGCGCGATCGAAGCAGCGCTGCTACGGCATCGGAATCGGCTCAACGAAGCCGCGATCGATCTGGGTATTTCGCGCGTGACGCTCTATCGGTTGATGGGCGCACACGGGCTGCGCGAGATACCGGCGCGCGAAAAGGACGAGGCGGCGAATCCGTCGGCCACGGGCGACACTTCCGGCGATTGAAGGCGATCGAAACCAGGCAAAGAGCGGCAGCATGATCCCGCACACGGCGCGCAGCCCACGACGCTGCACGAGCGGTGAGCGAGCGTCGCGCGCCAGACG
>Ga0207657_10002900_pt1 | contig 18411 bp, 18 predicted proteins | sample KBSC33metaG_FD_184316 | JGI IMG/M metagenome (GOLD analysis project Ga0207657, IMG submission 184316) | Corn rhizosphere microbial communities from Kellogg Biological Station, Michigan, USA - KBS C3-3 metaG (SPAdes) (version 2) | ecosystem: Host-associated > Plants > Roots > Rhizosphere > Soil ... | reverse complement strand
GCGAGGATCTTCTGGTCGAACTCGGTGATGTAGAGGAGCGCGCTCAGCGAGAAGATGAACGAGGCCAGCCCGGCGGCGCACGACAGGATCAGGTTGCTGATCTTCTGGGCCGTGCCTGATTTCATCTCGTTAAGAGCGCCTCACGCGGCGGCATGCCCGCCTGCGTTCACGCGTAGTGGGCGCAGGGTTAAGAAAGTGTCAGCGGGGCCGGCTGGGGCGTCTCAAAATGAGATAGAGGCTACCGCCGCCACCGTGGCGGCGGTGGGCGCCGCGGACTGCGGCGATGTCCGGCGCGTGGCGCGAGGCGGCAAGCCAGTCGTGCACAGCGGCGCGAATGGCGCCTCTCCGGACGGCCGGTTCTCCCGATCGCTGATGGCCGGTGATGAGGAGGACGACGCGATCGCCATGAGCGACCGCGCGGTCCAGCTCGCGGTCGATCGTACGCCATGCGCCGTCGAGGGTCATTCCATGCAAATCGACGATGCGATCGGGCTCGACATCGCCGCTGCCGAGGCGCTTGTCCCAGCTTCGGTCCAAGGTCGTACCAACGCCCTGCCTTCCCGCAGTGCGAGCGGGCGCAGAGGCGGGATTGGGCCTCACGACGATCGCCTTTTCGGAAGTTAGTCGAGGTGCCCCAGGGTCATTCTTTTCGCGGGACAGGGGCCGGATCGTGGAGGCGACCCGCGCCCACAGCGCGGATTCCTCAGGGCTGAGCGAGCGCACGGGCCGCCGCGCCTTTGGGCAGCAGGACATAAGCGACGCCGTTACCCGACATCCCCCCGGCGATCCGCGTGGCTTCGGGCCCATTGCCCCAGAAGGTGTCGAACCGGTTCGGTCCCTTGATCGCCCCGCCGACATCCTGAGCGACCCACAGGCCATAGGCCTCGGGCCGGTCGAGCGCGAGATAGACCGGTGCTCCGAGCGGCACGAACTTGGGGTCCGCAGCGACCGTGCCGTGTGGAGTCACCGGGACGTTGAGTGCACCGATGGGGCCGGGCCCGGTCAGTTCCCGAAAGAATATATAGGACGCATTTTCACGCATCAGCGCCAGGCCCTGCTCAGGATTGGCGCGAATCCAGTCCTTGATCGCCTGCATGCTCGCCCCGCCGGGCGGAAGGATGCCGCGATCGCGCAGGAGCTTGCCGATCGCCGTGTAAGGCAGCCCGTTCTGCTCGGCATAGCCGATGCGCGTGCTGGTGCCGTCGGGGAATTCGATGCGCGCCGAGCCCTGGATTTCGGCGAAGAAGAGGTCGACGGGATCGGCCGCCCAGGCGATCTCGAGGCCCCTGTTGGCGAGCGCCCCATTGTCGATGTCCGCGCGGCTGAAATAAGGGACGCAGGTCCCGGTCTGGTCGATCCTGCCGCGCCCGTTGGTGCCGTCGGGCCTGGTGCACTTCACGAGATCCTTCGGCACTCCGTAGATCGGGGCGTAGCCGGGCTGTGGAGTCCGCGAGCCCTGTATCGACGGCTCGTAATAGCCGGTGGCGAAGGCCTTGCCATTGCCCACGCGAACCCAGTCGAAACGGTCGCGGAAGAATGCCGCCGCCTGCTCGGGCGCCAGCGTTGCCGCTTCGGTGCAGAGCGGTGCCCAATCCGCGCCTTGCGCAAGGCCCGACTGATCCTGGCGCCGCATCAGCTGCGGACAGCTGACTCGGAATGCGGCTAGCGCTCGCTCGGCCCATTGGTCGTAGATGGTCGCAGCCGGCGGAACGATCGCGACGCCCGCGGCCATGGCATTTGCCGGCGGCGGCGGAACGACCGGCACGATGGGAGCCGGCGTGGGCCTGGCAAGGGGCGGCGTTACCGGCGGGTTGGGCTGGGCGGCGCAGCCCGCGAGGAGCAGGGCTGAAGCGAGCGCGAACGCGCGTCGGACGAGGCTCACGCTTCCTCGTCGGTCTCGATCAGCAGCCAGTTGGGATCGCTCGTCGCGAGATCGCGGCGGAAGGTCCACAGGTCGCGAGTCTGCACGGCGTCGCTCATCGAGCCGGCGACGACCTCGCCCGCCGAATTGCGGGTGATCGCCGCGATATCCGCTTCGAATCGGACCGTCAGGATCGCCACCGAGCGCTCCATCGTCGCTTCGGAAATGACGGCCTGCTCGATCGTGACCAGCCGGTTGTCGAGCGTGAAGCCGTCCTTCGCCCGTTGCTCGACCGCGTCCGCGAACGTGTCATAGACGTGCGCGTCGACATGCGGTTTCAGTGTCGCGAGGTCGCCTTTCCAGAAGCTTTCGAGGATCAGCCGATAGGCCGCCTTCGCGCCTTCGAGGAAGCGCGCGACGTCGAAGCTCGGGTCGGCAGCAAGGATTGCGCGGACCCCGGGTCCCGCGAGCGGCACGAAAGCAAGGTCGGCCGAATTGTCGGGGCTCGGCGCTGCTGCGGGCGGCTGCGCCACGGGCGGGTGCACGCGGGCGTCCTGATCGGCCGGCTTGAGGATCGGCTGCTGCTCATGCCCGGTGCGCTCGCCGAGCACGCTGTAGAGGCGTAGCCCGATGAACAAGGCGACGAGCGCAAGGATGACGATGACGGTCAAGTCGAGAATCCTGTTCCTTCTAGTCGCTCAACATAGTGTGCGCCGCGTAAATATTCCAACACCGAGCAACGCACGAAGGCGCCATTGCGCCCCATAATCGCGGCTGCTAGTCGCAGCGGCCTGAACTGCCGCCCTGTTCGGCGGCTCCAAAAACTATCTAACAGCTTCCAAGGACAGCATAAAATGGCGGACCAGCAACCGGCCTCGAACGGGAACGGATCGGGCGAGAGCAGCAGCGAGCCCCAGGTTTCGATCCTCGCCCAGTACATCAAGGATCTCTCGGTCGAGAACCCGAGCGCGCCCCAGGTCTATTCGTGGCAGGTTCAGCCGAGCCTCGACGTGCAGTTCAACATCGGCGTCAATCCCGCCGCCGAAGACGTGCATGAGGTCACGCTCAAAATGGAAGTCACCGCGAAGTCGGACAATGGCGTCCATTTCGTGATCGACCTCAGCTACGGCGGGCTGTTCGGGCTGCGCAACCTTCCGGAAGAGGCGCTTCAGCCCTTCCTTCTAATCGAGGCCCCGCGGCTGCTCTTCCCGTTCGCCCGGCAGATCGTTGCCGACGCGACCTCGGGCACGGGCTTCCCGCCGCTGCTGCTCGACCCCATCGACTTCACTGGGGCCTACATGGCTCAGTTGCAGGCGCAGCAGGGCTCCGACACGCCTCCGGAAGGCGGCGCTGAGCCGTCGGGAGAGTCCGGCGCCGCCTGACGTCTTCGGGCTCGCCGGGGGGAACGATTGAATGAACCTCGCCCGCACGCTCGGATCCGTCGGGGGGCTGACGCTCGCCAGCCGAATCCTCGCGCTCGTGCGCGACTCGCTCCAGGCGCGCTACGTCGGCGCGAACTTCGCGTCCGACGCCTTCCTCGTGGCGTTCCGGCTTCCCAACATGTTCCGCGCTTTCTTCGCCGAGGGCGCCTTCTCGTCCGCCTTCATCCCGATGTTCAACCGCAAGCTCGCCGAAGAAGGCGGCGGGCGCGGCGCGGCGTTCGACTTCGCCGAGCGCTCGCTCTCGGTCCTGTTCGCATTCCTCGCGGTGATGACTGTCGTAATGCTCGTCGCCGCCTGGCCCCTGACGGCGCTCCTTTCGGGCGGCTTCCATCACCAGCACCCGACGCATGAGCAGTTCGCGTTCGCGGTAACGCTGAGCCGGATCACGATTCCCTATCTGATGCTGATCTGCCTCGCCTCGCTCTTGGGCGGAATCCTCAACTCGCTCGACAAGTTCTGGGTCAATGCCGCTGCGCCGATCCTTCTCAACATCGCGATGGTAGCAGGCCTGCTCTTCTTCCACGGAACGCCCTACGAATCGGCGCGGGTGCAGGCGCTGTCGGTGCCGATCGGAGGCGTTCTCCAGCTCGCCTGGCTGTTCTTCGCCTGCCGGGCCGCCGGCGTATCGCTGCGTCCGCGAATGCCGAAGATCGATGCCGACGTGAAACGGCTGATGCAGCTGATCCTGCCTGCGGCGATTGGCGCCGGCGCCGTCCAGTTCAACCTGGTCGTATCGACTGCGCTGTCGGGTTACCTCCTCGGAGAGGGCTCGATCTCGTACATCTATTATGCCGACCGGGTGAACCAGCTTCCGCTTGGGATGATCGGGATCGGCCTTGGAACGATCCTGCTGCCGACGATCTCCCGCTTGCTGAGCGCAGGCGAAGAGGAGAAGGCGATGGAGACCCAGAACCGGGGGATGGAGCTGGCCCTGTTCCTGACGCTTCCGGCGATGGTGGCGCTGATCGTCGCCGCCGAGCCGATCGTTCGCGGCCTGTTCCAATACGGCCATTTCGACGCCTCGGACACGGTCAAATGCTCGTGGGCGCTCGCGGGATTCTCGATCGGCCTTCCTTCGTACGTCCTCGTGAAGGTGCTCACGCCCGGTTATTATGCCCGGCACGACACGAGAACGCCGGTCCGCTACGCCATCCAATCCGTCGGCGTGAACCTGGTCGGCAACCTGACGCTGATCCCGTTGCTAAGCCAGTGGGGCTACGGGCATGTGGGGCCGCCCCTGGCCACCGCCCTGTCTTCGACGGCCAACGTCTGGTTCCTTTATTCGACGCTATCGAAGCGCGGCTATTTCGTCGCGGACGCGCAGCTCAAGCGCCGCATTCCTCGCCTCGCGCTTGCCGCGATCTTGATGGGGGTCGCGATCTTCGGCTTCGATTACCTGCTCGACCCGTGGCTCAACGGACGCCTGTGGGAGCGCTACGCGGCGCTCGTGGCGCTGGTCGGCGCCGGTGTCGCCGTGTACGGCCTCGCCTGTTTCCTGACCGGAGCCTTCGTGCTCGACGACCTGAAAACCCTGATGAAGCGGCGAGCGCGCGAAGCATGACCAATCGTTCCAACACCCGCGTCCTTTCCGGCATCCAGCCGACCGGCGGGCTGCATCTCGGCAATTTGCTCGGCGCGATCCTTCGCTGGGTGCGGATGCAGGACGAGGCCGAGTGCCTGTTCTTCCTCGCCGACCTCCACGCGCTGACGATCGACGTGGAGCCGGATGAGCTTCGCTCCAACGTCCGCGAGATGGCGGCCGCGCTGATCGCGAGCGGGATCGATCCCAGGAAATCCACCTTGTTCGCCCAGAGCGCGGTCCCGGCCCACGCGGAGCTCGCGTGGCTCCTGCAATGTACGGCGCGCGTCGGCTGGCTGAACCGGATGACGCAGTTCAAGGAAAAGACCGGGAAGAACCGCGAGGGCGCCTCGGTCGGCCTCTACACCTATCCGGTGCTCCAGGCGGCGGACATCCTGCTCTACCAGGCGACGCACGTCCCCGTCGGCGAGGACCAGAAGCAGCATGTCGAGCTGACCCGCGACATTGCGCTCAAGTTCAACAACGACTTCGATGTCGAGCTGTTCGTGGTACCCGAGCCCTACATCGGCGGCGGCACGGCGGCGCGAGTCATGAGCCTTCGCGACGGCAATGCGAAAATGTCGAAATCCGATCCATCGGACATGAGCCGGATCAATCTGACCGATAGCGACGATGTGATCGCGCAGAAGATCAAGAAGGCGAAGACCGATCCGGAGCCACTTCCAGAAGATCCCAAGATGTTTGATGGTCGTCCCGAGGCGAGGAACCTCGTCGGCATCTACGGCGCAGTGACCGGGGAGAGCGTCGAGGACGTGCTTGCCAGGTTTGCCGGCCAGGGATTCGGCGCTTTCAAGCCGGCGCTTGCCGATGCGCTGGTTGCGCTGCTTTCGCCGATCCGCGCTCGACTCGAGGAGCTTCGCGGGGACCCGGCGGAGCTCGATCGAATTCTCGCCGAGGGTGCCGCACGCGCGAGCGAACTCGGCGCGCCGGTGCTCGCCAAAGCAAAAGCCGCGGTGGGGCTGACCCGGTAGCCAGAGCCTTGAACAAGCCTGCACCTTCCGCGCCGTCGGAACGGCCGCTGCCGCTGTCGAAGCGGCTCGAGCAGATCCTCGAGGACGTTCCCGAACGGCTGACCTTCACCGATCTCGCGTCCCGCCTGCACGCGCGGGCGTGGGGCGGCCTGTTGTTCATCTTTGGCGCCATCAACACGCTGCCGCTGCCGCCTGGCACCAACATCTTCTTCGCGATTCCTCTCGTGATCGTCGCGGCGCAGATGGCGTTCGGGCGCGCAAGCCCCTGGTTTCCCTCGCGCATCGACCGTCGCGGAGTCACGAGAGCCGAGCTCGAGCGGCTGATCCACAAGATGGCGTGGCTGGAAGCGCGCGTCGAACGCATCTTCAAGCCGCGCCTGCCGCGCCTCACGGGGCCGACCGCGGCCCGGCTGATCAGCGTCACCTGCTTCATTCTTTCGATTGCCGCGGCAATTCCGATTCCCGCCGTCCACGTCGCGCCGGCTGGAACGATCGTGCTGTTCGCGCTCGCCCTGATCTATCGCGACGGCCTCCTCGTCATCGCAGCCGCGCTGGCGACGATCGTAGTGCTCGTGCTCGAAGGCCTGATCATCGCCTACGGATTCGTCGTGCTGACCTACATCGCGGCCTGGTTCGGGCTCAGCCTCTAAAGAACGGGCCCGCTGGAATTGCTCCAGCGGGCCCTTCCTTTCCGGCGATTCGGGGCGACCGGAAAGGGAGCTCCTTCCCCGACCGTCCGGGCGCTTGGCCCGGCGCGGTCAGCCCTCCAGCTGTCTGGTCAACAGCCGGATATCCGCGTCGAGCTCTGCATCGCTCGCGCGCAATTTCTCGATCTGGCGAACGGCGTGGATCACCGTCGTATGATCCCGCCCGCCGAAGCGGCGGCCGATGTCCGGGAGGGACTTCGGAGTCAGCTGCTTCGACAAATACATCGCGACCTGGCGCGGACGGGCGACCTCGCGCGCACGGCGGGCCGACGTCATCTCCGCCTTGCGGATTCGGTAATGCTCGGCGACCTGAGTCTGGATTTCGTCGATCGAGATGCGGCGCTGGTTGGCGCGAAGAACGTTGGCCAGCACTTCCTCGACGAAGGCGACGTCGATCGTCCGGTTCGTCATCATCGCATACGCGCCGATGCGATTGAGCGCGCCTTCGAGCTCGCGGACCGACGAGGTCACGCGGCGAGCGAGGAAGTCGATCACCGGGCGCGACATCTGGACGCCCGGAAGCGCCTCGAGCTTGGCGCAGATGATGTTGAAGCGAAGCTCGTAGTCGGCAGCGTTGATATCGGCGACGAGGCCCCACGACAGGCGGGATAGGATTCGCGGGGCGATCCCGTCGAGGTCCTGCGGCGCCCGATCCGAGGTGATCACCAGCCGCCGGCCGGCGGTGATGATCTCGTTCATCGTGTGGAAGAATTCCTCTTGCGTCGAATCCTTGCCGGCAATGAACTGGACGTCGTCGATGAGTAGCAGGTCGGCGTTCCTGAGCCGCTGCTTGAACCCGATCGTGTCGTTTTCCTTCAGCGCGCGGATGAACTCGACCATGAACTTCTCGGCCGACATCGAAACGACGCGCGCGCCCCGGTTGTGCTGCAGGAAGGCATGGCCGATCGCGTGCAGCAGGTGGGTCTTCCCGCGCCCGGTGCCGCCATGGATGAAGAGCGGGTTGAAGCCGACCGTCGGCGAGGTCGCGAGCGTGCGCGCGGCGGTGGCGGCGACTTCGTTGGCCTTGCCGACCACGAATGTCTCAAACCGGTAGCGCGGGTCGAAGCTTGGCGCGTTGGGATCGCGCTCTGCGGGCGGCGGAGTCTCTTCGAGGATGAGCAGCGGGGCAGGCCGTGGCGCATCGGCGGCGGCGATGACCCGGACGTCGCGAACGATCGGCAGGACGGTCTTCCACGCCAGCGTCAGGCGTTCGCCGAAATGGGAGCGGACCCAGTCGGCCATGAACTGGCTCGGCATGACGAGGTCGAGCGTGCCAGTGTCCGGCTCGAACGCGCCGAGCTCGGCGGGCTTCAGCCAGCCGTCGAAGGTGCGTGAACCGAGATCGCGGCGAAGACCATTGCGGATCGACTCCCAGGCTGCCTCGAGCGGCGCGGAAACTTGCGCCCCGGTATCGTCAACGGACGGATTCGCCCCGCTCGCCTGCACTGCCTTGCGCCTCCCTGCTCCAGCCCCCGTTCGAGAGACAACAGGCTTCTGTTGCGCGTGACGCGAGTCGCGCGCGTTAAGCTGTTTTTCTCTCTTGCCCCCGGCGCGGATTCGCACCCGGAAAGGCCGTTGTGAGACCGTCCGGCACAGCTTGCAAGAGCCGTTTTTTCATCAAACTGCAATAAAAGGCCTTGACATAGGAAACAGGCCGAAACTGCATTAGAAGCGCGGAAAACCGCGATTTTTATGGTTATCTGGGCGTTAACGAAATCCGCGAATCGCGGGAATTGCTGAATTTTCCGCCAGTCCCGAAATGAGAAAGGCCGCCGGTTTCCCGACGGCCCTTAAAGAAACTTGTTGATTGAGGTTCAACCGAGCGAGGCGACCCGCTTGGAAAGTCGCGAAATCCGGCGGGCCGCGGTGTTCTTGTGAATGACCCCGCGAGCGACGCCGCGCGCGATTTCCGGCTGGACCGCCTTCAGCGCCTCGGCCGCATCGGCCTTCTTGCCCGACGCAATCGCCGATTCGACCTGCTTGATGAAGGTCCGGATGCGGCTGATTCGCGAATGGTTGATGCTCGCGCGATTCGCATTGCGAAGGATGCGCTTCTTGGCCTGCGGCGTGTTCGCCATTCTATTCCTCTAGCTCAATGAAAAACGGCGCGGCCTTGGAGGCTCGCACCGAAGTGGCGGCTCCCCTACCCTCAACGCGCCTGAAGGTCAACGCTGGCAGCGAGGGCAATAGAAGGTCGAGCGGCCGCCCTGGACGATCCGCTTCACCCGTCCCCCGCAGCCGCAATCTTTCCCCTCGCGATCATAGACCGCGAAGCTCTTCGGGAAATAGCCGAGCTCGCCGTCGGGCGAAGCGAAGTCGCGAAGCGTCGAACCGCCGGCCGCGATCGCTTCGGCGAGCACTTCGTGGATCGCCGGGATGAGCTTCTGCAATCGGCCGAGCGAAATGCTTCCGCCAGCACGCTTCGGGTGGATTCCCGCGCGAGACAGCGCTTCGCAGACATAGATGTTGCCGAGCCCGGCGACGATGCCCTGGTCGAGGAGCAGCAGCTTGATCGGCGCGGTCCGGCCCGCCAGCCGACGCTTCAACTCGCGCGCGTCGAGATCGAACGGCTCAGGCCCTAGCGCCTTGAACGCCGGCCACTCCGCCAGATCGTCGGTGCGGACGAGATCGAGCGATCCGAAGCGACGCGCGTCATTGAGGGCAAGTCTTCGCCCCTCGTCGGTCTCGATGATGAAATGGTCGTGCTTGCCGGTCTCGCTCGGGTCGATCCGCCAGTGGCCCGACATGCCGAGGTGGAAGACGAGCGTGTCGCCGCGGTCGGTCTCGATGAGCCCATATTTCGCGCGGCGGGCTAGGCCGGTCACTCGCGAACCCGTCAGCCGCTGGCCCAGATCGACGGGAAGCGCTCGGCGGAGGTCAGGCCGACGCGCCTCGACGCGTTCGATCCTGCGACCGTCAAGGACTCGCGCCAAGCCGCGAACGGTGGTCTCGACTTCGGGAAGCTCGGGCATGCGCCGCGATATGGCGGAGGCCGCTCAAGGCCGCTAGAGGCGCGTGACCCATGAGCGACAAGGTCAATTTCGGCGACGAGCTGGTCAGCCCCGAGGAGAAGACGCGGCGCGTCAGCGAAGTCTTCAGCTCGGTGGCGCGGCGCTACGACATCATGAACGATCTCATGTCGGGCGGGATGCACCGGCTTTGGAAGGACCGTTTCGTCAACCGGGTGAAGCCGCGGCCGGGCGAAAACATCCTCGACATGGCCGGCGGTACCGGGGACATCGCCTTCCGCTTGGCCGAGCGTGGCGCGCGCGTGACCGTGTCCGACATCAACGCCGACATGCTTGGCGTCGGCGAGCAGCGAGCGCGACGGCGCGGCGTGAAGGGGTTCACCTGGAAGGTCGAGAATGCCGAGGCGCTGAGCTTCGCCGATGGGAGCTTCGACGCCTACACGATCGTTTTCGGCATCCGGAACGTGACCGACATCCCCGCCGCACTCCGCGAGGCGCACCGCGTGCTGAAGCGCGGCGGCCGTTTCTATTGCATGGAATTTTCGTCGAGCGACTGGCCCGGCTTCTCCAACCTCTATGACGCCTGGGCCTCGAACGTGATCCCGCGAATCGGCAAGGTGGTGACGAAGGACGAGGAGAGCTACCGCTACCTCGTCGAGAGTATCCGCCTCTTCCCGCGCCCGAATGCGTTCAAGGCGATGGTCGGCGATGCCGGCTTCGTACGAACCGCGGCCGAGCCAATGCTTGGCGGACTCGTCACCATTCACAGCGGCTGGAAGATTTGACCACCAGCGTCACCCATTTGTGGCGTCTGCTGAAATGGGGCCGGACGCTCGCCCGGCATGGTGCCCTGCGCGGAATCGAGCGCGATGCTCTGACCCCGGCGCCAGTACGACGCCTCGTGCGGATCGCTCGCCTGGGCGCGAGAATCCCGCCGACGCCGCAATATGCCGATGCGCTGGTTGCAATCGGGCCCGCGGCGATAAAGCTCGGGCAAGCGCTTTCGACGCGGCCCGACCTTGTCGGAAAGGAGGCCGCGGAGAACCTGTCGCAGCTCCAGGACGATCTGCCGCCGGCTCCCTTCCCGTTGATTCGGCAGGCGATCGAACGATCGTTCAACGCGCCGCTCGAAAGCCTCTTCTCCAAGTTCGATGAAAAGCCAGTCGGCGCCGCCTCGATCGCGCAGGTGCACCGCGCCGTCACCATCGAAGGACGCGACGTCGCGGTGAAAGTCCTCCGTCCCGGCATCGAGGATGAGTTCGCAAAGGCCATCGAGACCTACGAATGGGCCGCCGCGCATGTCGAACGCTACGGCGGCGAGGTTCAGCGGCTTCGGCCGCGACTCGTGGTTGCCCAGTTCCGGCAGTGGACCACGCGTGAGCTCGATCTGCAGCGCGAAGCCGCATCGGCCTCCGAGCTTCGCGAGAACATGGTCGCGGAGCCCGGCTATTACGTCCCCGAGATCGACTGGCGGCGGACGGCGCGCCGAGTCCTGACGCTCGAATGGCTCGACGGGATCAAGCTCAACGACCGAGATGCGCTGATCGAGGCCGGCCACGACTGCGGAGCGCTCGCCGGCACGCTCGTCCGCGCGTTCCTCAGGCAAGCGGTCGTCGACGGCTTTTTCCACGCCGATCTCCACCATGGAAACCTGTTCGCGCTCGCCGATGGACGGATCGCCGCGATCGACTTCGGGATCATGGGCCGGATCGATCGCCGTGCCCGCGTCTGGCTGGCCGAAATTCTCTACGGCCTGATCACCGGCAATTACCGTCGCGTCGCCGAGATCCATTTCGAGGCGCAATATGTCCCGGCGCACCACAGCGTCGAGGAGTTCGCGACCGCGCTTCGCGCCGCCGGCGAGCCGATCCGCGGGCTTCCGGTCAAGGACATTTCCGTCGGTCGGATGCTCGAGAGCCTGTTCTCGATAACCCGCGACTTCGACATGCCGACCCAGCCGCACCTGCTTCTGTTACAGAAGAGCATGGTGATGAACGAGGGCGTCGCGAGCGCGCTCGATCCCGACATCAACATGTGGGAGACGGCCGAGCCCTTCATCCGCGAATGGATCCGCGACGAGCTCGGCCCCGAAGCTTATTATGCCGACCGAATCATCGAGCTGGTCCGCGCGGCGAAGAAGGTGCCGGAGCTGATCGACCGGCTCGACCAATATTATCCCCCAAAGGGCGCGGCCCCTCCGCCGCCGCCGCTTCCCGATATTTCCGTGATCGAGCAGCGCGCCTGGTGGGGCTATGCCTTCGCCGCTGTCGTCGGAGCGATGATCGGCGCGCTTCTGCTGTTTGTGCTAGGGTAGAAAAGTGGCACGGGTTCTCCTGATCGTCGGCGGCGGGATTGCGGCCTACAAGTCGCTGGAGCTTGTGCGGCTGCTGAAAAAGGCGGGGCATTCGGTCACGCCGGTGCTGACCAAGGGCGGCGAGCATTTCGTGACCGCGATGAGCCTCGGCACGCTGGCGGAGAGCCAGGTTCACAGCTCGCTATGGGAACTGAAGGACGAGGTCGAGATCGGCCACATCCAGCTCAGCCGGGCGGCGGATTTCGTCCTGGTCTGCCCGGCGACGGCCGACCTGCTCGCGAAGATGGCCGCGGGCATCGCCGACGACCTCGCGACGACGTTGCTTCTCGCAACGGACAAGCGCGTCGTCGTCGCTCCAGCGATGAACGTGCGCATGTGGCACCACGCGGCGACGCAACGAAACATCGTCCAATTGAAGGCCGACGGCGTTCGCGTGATCGAACCGGCCGAGGGCGAGATGGCGTGCGGCGAGTTCGGTGCCGGGCGCCTGCCCGAACCACAGGACATTCTAAAGCAGCTCTCCGACCTGCTGAAGTGACGCTCGCCGGAAAGCACATCCTCGTCACTGCCGGCCCCACGCACGAGCCGATCGATCCCGTCCGCGTGATCGCCAACCGATCTTCGGGGCGGCAGGGTTTCGCGATTGCCAGGGCCGCGGCTGGTGCGGGTGCGACGGTCACGCTTGTCGCTGGGCCGGTCGCACTGGAAACGCCGCCGGGCGTCACCCGGATCGACGTCGAAACCGCCGAGGAGATGGCGAACGCCGTGTTCGCCGCTTTGCCGGCCGATGCGGCGATCCTTGTCGCTGCAGTTGCCGACTGGCGGGTCGAGCCGTCGTCCACGAAGTTGAAGAAAGGCTCGGGGCCCCCGCGGCTGAAGTTCTTCCCGACGCGCGACATCCTCGCCGAGCTGGCGGCAAGCGATCAGCGACCTCGCCTGCTCATCGGCTTCGCGGCGGAGACCGGCAATGTCGTCGAGGAAGGGGTGGCCAAGCGGGAGCGGAAGAACGCCGACTGGATTGTCGCCAACGACGTCTCAGGCGGCGTGATGGGCGGCCACCGAAACCGGGTTCACCTGGTGACTGCGCACGGCGTCGAGGCCTGGCCCGAGGCGAGCAAGGACGAGGTGTCCCGTCAGCTCATCGCAAGGATATCGGAAGCTCTAGGTTGAGCCCGCAGGCGCGGCAGCCCGGGTCGGCGGGAATGCGCATTGCTCGCCAGCTCAATTTCTCTCCGTCGAACAGATGCACTTGGCCCGCCTGGTCTTCGCCGATTCCGCAGATCGAGTTGATCGCGAGCAGCGCGGCGAAGCTCCCTACGGTAGCCGGAAGCGCTCCAAGCACGCCTAGCTCCGCGCAATTGTCGCAATCGTCGCTGTCGAACGCGTCGCCGACGAAGCAGCGGTAGCAGGGCTTGGAGCGGAACAGCCCGACCTGCCCCTGGAATTGCACGGCCGCCGCCGAGACGAGCGCAATGCCAAGCCCGACGCAGGCGTCGCTGACCGCCAGGCGCGTCGCGAAATTGTCACTCCCGTCGATGACGAGATCGTGGTCGGCGAGGAGCGCCGCGGCGTTACCCCCGTCGATCCGCTCCTGCACCGGCGTCGCCTTCACGAAGCGGTTGAGCCGCTGCACGAACTGGAGCGCGAGATCGGCCTTGGAATAGCCGGCGTCGCGCTCGCGAAAGAGCGGTTGGCGATGGAGGTTGCCGAGCTCGACTTGGTCGTCGTCGATGATCGTCAGCGCGCCGATGCCGGCGCCCGCAAATGCCGGGATGACGGCGCTTCCGATGCCGCCCGCGCCCACTACTGCGACGCGCGCGGCCTTGAGCTTCTTCTGCCCGACTCCGCCGACCTGTGGCAGGACAATGTGCCGCGCGTAGCGGTCGAGCTCGTCGTCGGAGAGCCTCACTGCCCCGTCGAGCCGAAGCCCCCTGCCCCGCGGTCTGTGTCGCTAAGCTCGGCGACCTCGCGGAAGTTCGCCTTCAGGAGTGGGGCAGGCACCAGTTGCGCGATCCGCTCGCCGCGCCGGACCTCGAACGGCTCGCTTCCGAGGTTGGCGAGGATGACCTTCACTTCGCCGCGATAATCATGGTCGATCGTGCCCGGCGTGTTGAGGCAGGTGACGCCGTGCTTGAGCGCGAGCCCGGAGCGCGGGCGGACCTGAACTTCGTAGCCCTCTGGAATGGCGATGGCGAAACCGGTGGCGACACCGTGCCGCTGTCCAGGCGCAAGCGTCAGGTTTTCCGCGGCGACGACGTCGAGCCCCGCCGCGCCCTGGGTCGCGTAGGCCGGCGTGGGAAGCCCCTCGCCATGTGGCAGGCGCTTGAGCTCGATCTCGATCATTTCTTCCGCGCCGATTTCTTGCGGCCGGCCTTCTTCGCCGGCCCCTTCGCGGCACGCTCATCGATCAGGCGGATCGCTTCGTCTAGCGTTACCGCTTTCGGATCGGCACCCTTCGGCAGCGTCGCGTGTGTCGTTCCGTCGCTGACATAGGGGCCGTAGCGGCCTTCCATGACTTTGACGTCCTTGCCGTTCGGATGCTTGCCAAGCACCGCGATCGGTTCACGAGAAGCGCCGCGCTTGCCGCCGCCCGCAGCAGCATCGGCGAGCTTCGCCACCGCGGCGTTCATGCCCGTTTCGAACACCTCCGCGGTCGATCCGAGCTTCGCATATTTGCCGTCGTGCGCGAGATAGGGGCCGTAACGCCCGATCGATGCAGTGATCGGCTTGCCCGTCTCCGGATGCGCGCCGATCTCGCGAGGGAGCGACAGCAGTCGCTCGGCGACCTCGGGGGTCACGTCGTCGACGGGCACGTCTTTCGGAATCGACGCGCGCTTGTCGCCGCGCTCCACGTACGGCCCGAAGCGCCCGCTCTTGAGCAGGATTCCGTCACCGAGTTCCTGCGGGCCATCGCTCTGCGCCTGGTCGCCCCCCTGCCCGAACTTCTGCGTATAGCGGCACTCCGGGTAGTTGGAGCAGGCGACGAAGGCGCCGAACTTGCCGCCGCGGAGCGACAGCTGGCCATTGCCGCACTGTGGACAGAGGCGCGGGTCGGTGCCGTCAGCGCGCGGCGGATAGAGCCAGGGCGCGAGGAACTCGTCGAGGGCCGCGGTGATCTCCGACGGCTTCTGGTCCATGACCTCGCCGGCCTTGGGCTTGAAGTCGCGCCAGAAGGCATCGAGCAGCTTCTGCCAATCGAGCCGCCCGCCGGAGACGTCGTCGAGCTCCTCCTCGAGCTCGGCTGTGTAATCGTAGCTGACGTATTTTTCGAAGAAGCGCTCGAGGAATGCCGTGACGAGGCGCCCGCTCTCCTCGGGCACGAAGCGGCCCTTGTCGACGCGGACATATTCACGGTCCTTCAGCGTCTGCAGAGTCGCCGCATAGGTCGACGGGCGGCCGATCCCGAGCTCCTCAAGGCGCTTCACCAGGCTCGCCTCGGAATAGCGCGGCGGCGGCTGGGTGAAATGCTGGGTTGCCTCGACCCCGGTCTTCGCCGGAGCTTCGCCACGCTGGAGGTGCGGCATCCGCGCGCCCTCCTCGTCCTCTGCCTTCTCGTCGCGGCCCTCCTCATAGAGGGCGAGATAGCCGGGGAAGAGAACCACTTGGCCGGAAGCGCGCAGGATCGCCCTGCCCGCGCCGTCCGTCAGCTCGACAGTGGTGCGCTCCAGGCGCGCCGACGCCATCTGGCTGGCAAGCGCGCGGTTGTAGATCAACTCATAGAGCCGCCCGTGATCGCCTGACGCAGCCCGCGGACGGTCGAAGTCCGTCGGCCGGATCGCCTCGTGCGCCTCCTGCGCATTCTTGATCTTGCTCTGATATTGGCGCGGCTTGTCGGGGACGAAGCCGGAATCATAGCGGTTGACGATTGCCCGCCGCGCCGCGCTGATCGCCTCCGGCGCCATGTCGACGCCGTCCGTTCGCATGTAGGTGATCAGCCCGTCCTCGTAGAGCGACTGGGCGACCCGCATTGTGTGGCTGGCGGAAAAGCCGAGCTTGCGCGCCGCTTCCTGCTGCAGCGTCGAGGTCGTGAAAGGCGGCGGCGGGTTCTTGGCGAACGGCTTCGTCTCGACCGACGATACGGTGAAATGGCCCGCCTCGACGACCGCTTTCGCCGTGTCCGCATCACCGCCATTGCCGATCGTCAGCCGGTCGATCTTCTTCCCGTCGAGCTGGACGAGCCGCGAGGTGAAGGATTGGCCGTCCTTCTCGAACGTCGCGGCCACCGCCCAATATTCCTGCGGCTTGAAGATTTCGATCTCGCGCTCGCGGTCGACGATCAGGCGGAGCGCGACGGACTGGACACGACCGGCGGATTTTGCACCCGGCAGCTTGCGCCAAAGGATCGGCGAAAGGGTGAAGCCAACGAGATAATCGAGCGCGCGCCGCGCCCTGTAAGCGTCGATGAGGTCCTCATCGAGACCGCGGGGCTTTTTCATCGCCTCGGTCACCGCGGAGTTGGTGATGGCGTTGAAGGTGACTCGCTGCACGTTGGCCGGAAGCGCCTTCTTCTGGCGGAGCACTTCCTGGACGTGCCAGCTGATCGCCTCGCCCTCGCGGTCGGGGTCAGTGGCGAGGATCAGCGTGTCCGCCTTCTTCGCCTCATCGGTAATCGCCTTCAGCTGCTTCGACCGGTCCGGGGAGACCTGCCACAGCATCTCGAACGCCTTGTCCGGATCGACCGAGCCGTCCTTGGGCGGAAGGTCGCGCACGTGACCGAAGGACGCCAGCACGCGGTGCCCGCTCCCAAGATATTTCTCGATGGTCTTCGCCTTGGCCGGCGATTCGACGACCACCAGCTTCACTTATTTGCCTCACGCATACGCGTAAGGTGGAGACCGCCCTTGATGTTCGTCAAGCAGGCCTCAGGCTGACCTTGTTGCCCGCGTGCCGCTCGAGCCGGCCGGCGAGGTCGAGCTCGAGCAGCGCCATCTGAACCGCGCCGGAGGTTGCGCCAGAGAGGCGGATGATCTCGTCGACGGGCACCGCCGATGGACCGAGCAGGCTCTCGACCGACGACAGCACGTCTTCGCCGTCGATCATCTCCTCCGGCGCGTGTTCATATCGCGTCGGCGCCGAGCGAACGCTGCTCGTCGGCAGGCGGATCGCCTCGATGACGTCGGAGGCGGTCTGCACGAGCGTGGCGCCGTCGCGGATGAGCTGGTTGCAGCCCTGCGCGCGCGGATCGAGCGGCGACCCCGGCACGGCCATCACTTCGCGCCCAGCCTCCGCCGCGAGCCGCGCCGTGATCAGCGAGCCGGATCGCGGCGCCGCTTCGACCACCACCGTTCCAGCGCTGATCCCGGCGATGATGCGATTGCGGTACGGAAAGTGCCGGGCGCGAGGCTCGGTGCCGGGTGGCATCTCGGCCACGACCAGCCCTCGTTCGTATAGCGCGTGCTGCCGCTCACTGTTCTCGGGCGGATAGACGACGTCGATCCCGCCGGCGATCACACCGATGGTTCCCGTCGCGAGCGCGCCGTCGTGCGCCGCGCTGTCGACGCCTCTCGCGAGGCCCGAGACGACCACGACCCCCTCCTCCTCGCCGAGATCGTGCGCCAACCCGCGCGCGAACCGGCACGCCGCCGCCGACGCGTTGCGCGCGCCGACGATGGCCACCGAGCGGCGGTCGAGAAGGCCCAGGTCGCCCTTGGCGATCAGCAGCGGTGGCGCATCCTCCATCTCGGCGAGGAGAGCCGGATAGAGGCCCTGCCCGAGCGCGAGGAACCTGGCGCCGAACTTCTCCACCTTCGCAATCTCGCGCTCGGCATCGTCGCGGCTTCGGATCGCCGGCGCCTTCCCGCCGCCGCGGCGAGCGAGATCGGGCACCGCGGCGAGCGCAGCCGCAGGGGTTCCGAACCGAGCGATCAGCTGGCGGTAGGTGACGGGCCCGATGCCGGGCGTGCGCAGCAGTCTCAGGCGGTCGGCGAGGTCTTCGATCCTATTCGTGGCTCGGTTCCTTTCTTCAGGCGAAGGATATTCTCGCGGTGCTTCCACAGGACGAGCACCGCGAAACCGAGCAGCAAGAGAACATAGGGCGAATGGAGCGCCAGGGCGACGATCGGCGCCGCGATTGCGGCCGTCATTCCTGCAAGCGACGAGATTCGGAGCGTCAGAAGCAGGAAAAGCCAGACGGCGGCATAGACGAGCGCGGCTGGCCACAGCAGCGCTATGAGAACCCCGAGAAGGGTGGCGACACCCTTGCCGCCGCGAAAGTTCAGCCAGACGGGATAGAGATGGCCGATCATCGCGCCGGCCGCGGCAAAGGCACCGACCTCTCGGCCGAACAGCAGCTGCGCGAGCAGGATCGCCGCGGTAGCCTTGAGACAGTCGAGGACCAAAGTCAGCGCGGCGAGCGGCTTGCTTCCGGTCCTGAGCACGTTCGTGGCGCCGATATTGCCCGACCCGATGTCGCGGACGTCGCCTTTGCCAGCGAGGCGCGTCAGCACGAGCCCGAACGGTATCGACCCGAGCAGGTAGCCGAATGCCAGGGCAAAGAGCATCTCGCGGGTCATTACGGCTTGGTAGCAAACCGGAACGGCTGCGCAAC
>Ga0207657_10002899_pt1 | contig 18414 bp, 15 predicted proteins | sample KBSC33metaG_FD_184316 | JGI IMG/M metagenome (GOLD analysis project Ga0207657, IMG submission 184316) | Corn rhizosphere microbial communities from Kellogg Biological Station, Michigan, USA - KBS C3-3 metaG (SPAdes) (version 2) | ecosystem: Host-associated > Plants > Roots > Rhizosphere > Soil ... | reverse complement strand
CAACGTGATTGCCTGGCCGGTCGCCTGGTGGCTCATGCGAGACTGGCTGAACGGGTTCGACCAGCGCATTTCGCTGACTCCGATACCGTTCCTGATCGCGGCGTTCGTCGCGCTGGGAATCGCGGTCGCGACGGTGGTCGGCCATTCCGTGCGGGTCGCCCGCGCCAACCCAATCCATGCCCTGAGGTATGAGTGAACATGCCGGGCAAGTCCCTTTCGCCAGTGCGCGTAGCAGTCATCGCCGGCGCATTCGTTGTGCTCGCGTCCGCGGTGACCCCCGCCCATGCCGCAACGCTTGCCCCGACTCAGCCCGTCGCCAAGCAGCGCGTGGCTAAAAAGCGCCCTCCGGCGCCGGCTCCTGCGCCGGCTCCCAACCGCGGCAATTTAGGGGGAGGCGGAAACGGCGGACCGTTCTCGCTCGACTGGACGCTAACCGCGGGATTGCGGCCCTGACAGCGACTTCAAACCGAGGATAGCAAGATGCGTATCAGTCTTCTTTTCACCGCCGCCTTGATGCTGATCGGCCCGGCCGCGCACGCACAGACCCCGAGCATCCGCTGGTCGATCGCGCCCCACGGCACGCGCGACGGCACCGAGCTGCAGCTGACGATCGAGAGCAGGTGGTCGCCGGGCAGCGACAGCATTTGGTCAGACAGCCGCACGATCGGCGAACTCTCAGGACTGACCGCGGCGCAGTTGCGCGGACCTACCCAGCAGGCCCATTTCGCTTTGGTGCGTGATGCAGGGCGGCTCGATTGCAGCGGCACTGCCGGCGGGTTGACGGGCAGGGGCTCGTGCATCGTGACCTCGAATCCGGCGTTTGCCGGCTATCTTGCTGCGCGCGGCATGGGGCGCCCGACCCAGCAGCAGATCTTCAGCCTGATGATGAGCGGCGTTGGCCGTGACCTCATCGAAGCGATGGACCAGCTCGGCTATGCCAAGCCGTCGATTGAGCAGCTCACGTCGATGGGCGTGCATGGCGTAACTCCCGCCTTCGTTCGCGGCCTTGCTACGTCCGGGTATCGCCTCCAGTCAGCCGACGACCTGGTCACCTTCCGCATCCACGGCGTCAATGTCGATTACATCAAGGGGATGGCGGCGGCCGGTCCGAAGCTCCGCAACTTGCCCGCTTCCGATCTTGTCAGCTTGCGCATCCACGGGGTGCAGCCTGACTATGTTCAGCAGATGGCCGCGATCGGGCCCGCCTTTTCCGGTCTCACCGCCGAGGACCTCGTCTCGTTCCGGATCCACGGGGTAAACCCCAAGCTGGTCCAGTCCTATGTTCGGGCAACGGGCGGTGCGCTCAACACCGAAGACGTCGTGTCGCTGGCGATCCACGGCGTCGGCCCTGAGTTCATCGACGGCATGGCGGCGCTTAGCTATCGCCGGTTCAGCGCGGAAGACCTCGTGTCGTTGCGCATCCACGGAGTAACGCCCGACTATGTGCAGTCGCTGCAGCGCTCGGGAATGACTCACCTGACGCCGGATCAGCTGGTGCGGCTGCGCCTCGCGGGGTTCGATGCAAAAAGGTAAGGCAGGGGAATGGAGGCCCGAGCCGGAATCGAACCGGCGTGCAAGGATTTGCAGTCCTCTGCGTAACCACTCCGCCATCGGGCCGGGGAGAGCGTTGCGCTTTGGCGCGGCCGCCTGCGTTGGGTCAACCCCTGCTGTATATCGGTTCGTCTTTCGATGAATGACGGTTGGCGGGGAGGCGGCCTGCCGATATGAGCGGCTTGAACTCTAGGTGTATTAGCGGCATATAACAGTAATGACTTTGCATCGTCCAATCCCCGATTTCGCCGCCGCGCGCGAAGCGATGGTCGAGAGCCAGCTGCGGCCGCAGGGTGTCACCGATCGCGGCACGCTGGATGCGATGGCGCGCGTCGAGCGCGAGCGTTTCCTGCCGAGCCACACGCGGCCGCTCGCCTATGTCGACCGGGCCGTGGCGATCGGCGACGGCCGCTTCCTCCCGGCGCCGGCGGTGCTTGGGCAGTTGCTCACGCAGATGATGCCGCGGCGCGGGCAGCGCGCGCTCGTGGTCGGCGCTGGCACCGGCTATTCGGCCGCCGTCCTCAAGGAAATCGGCCTCGATGTCGTTGCCCTCGAGAGTTCGGCCGCGCTTGCAGCTGTCGCACGGGAGCTGGGTGTGGAAGTGGTCGAGGGTCCGCTCGAAACCGGTTACGCGGACGGCGCGCCGTACGACCATATCCTGATCGACGGCGCGGTTGAGGCGATCCCCCAGGCGATCATCGATCAATTGGACGACGGCGGCCGCCTTGGCACTGCCCTTGTCGACCGCCGAATCGCGCGACTGGTTGTGGGTCGCAAGGCGGGCGAGGCATTCGGGACACTTTCATTCGGCGATGCGGGGGTTCCGGCGCTGCCGGGCTTCACTCGGCCGAAAGCTTTCAAATTCTAGGGGCACTGCATGCTTCGTAAGTCACTTTCCGCAACGCTCGTCGTCGCGCTCATGGCCGGGACCGCCAGCGCCGACACGCTGCGTGATGCGCTTGTCTCTTCGTACCAGACGAACCCGACGCTTACGGCTCAGCGCCAGGCACTCGAAGTTACTGATTCGACCGTCGCGATCGCGAAAGCCGCCGGGCGCCCGCAGGTCAGCGCCACGGTCGGCCTCAACCGCACGATCACCCAGAGCGGCCTGCTGATCAACGGCGGCAAGGGGCCGACGGTGTCGGCGGGAGTCGATGTCAGTTACCCTTTATTCCAGGGCGGGGCGGTCAAGAATTCGGTCCGCGCCGCTGAAACGCGCGTGCTGGCAGGCCGGGCGACGCTCCAGGCCGTTGAAGGCGACGTCTTTACCCAGGCAGTCACCGTCTACATGGACGTGATCCGCGACCGCTCCATCGTCGAGCTGAACCAGAACAATGTGAGAGTTCTGGAAACCAATCTCCAGGCCACGCAGGACCGCTTCCAGATCGGCGACCTGACTCGAACCGACGTCGCCCAGTCCGAAGCGCGGCTTCAGCTCGGCCGCTCGCAGCTTGCCACCTCGCAGGGCCAACTGACGGCCAGCGAAGCGACCTATCGACAGATCATCGGTCATGCGCCCGGCGTCCTCGCGCCGCCACCGCCGCTGCCGCCGCTCCCGACCACTGCCGACGAAGCGGTGCGAATTGCGCTCGCCAATAATCCCGACCTGGTTTCGGTGAGCCGCCAGGCCATGGCCTCCGGCTATGACGTGAACGTTGCCCGGGCCGGCCGCCTGCCGACGCTTTCGGTCGTGGGCAGCGAGACCTACGTGAACAACATCGGCAACAACAACGGTGCGTTTGGGAATCACGGAAACGCGACCACCGTCGGGCTCAGCGCCCGGGTGCCAATCTTCCAGGGCGGCCTGCCCGCAGCGCGAATCCGCCAGGCGCAGGCGCAACAGGGCCAGGTCCTGGAGCAGGTCGTCGGCACCGAGCGCGCTGTCGTCCAGGCGGCGCGTGCGGCGTTTGCGGCCTATGATGCCGCCCAGCGGGCGATCCAGGCCGAGACCGTCGCCGTGCAGGCCAACGAGCTCGCGCTCGAAGGCAACCGCGCCGAGCAGACAGTCGGCACCCGCACGATCATCGAGGTCTTGAATGCGGAGCAGGAGCTGTTGAACTCGCAGGTCGCGCTGGTCTCGGCCAAGCGCGACGCCTATGTCGCCGGCTTCCAGCTGCTGAACGCCATGGGCCAGGCGCAGGCGCAGGACCTCGGGCTCGACGGCGGGCCGCTCTACGATCCGCTCGGCAATTATCGCCATGTCGCCAACAATTGGAACGACTGGGCGAGCGACCCGCGTCATCCGACGATCGCGACGCGTACCGTGAGCCCGCAGGAGCTGCCGCCCAATCCGGTGGTGACACCGCAACTCGATTCGGCGCGGATCGACACCTCGCCGCCGGTGGTACCCGTGACCACCACGACGACAAGTACGACGACGACCACCACGCAGAGCGTGACTCCGCCGCAACATTAAATATACATCGGCGCCATGCAGTCGGCCGGCCGCGAACCCTCGATGGAAGACATCCTCGCCTCGATCAAAAAGGTGATCGCGGAGGAGAAGGAGCTGCGCGCGCCGCCGCCGCCTGCCGAGACGGAAGAAGAAGAGTCGCTAACCGAAGACGAGGCAGGCGAGGACGTGCTCGAGCTCGATCACCCGCTCGCGCCGGCAATGGATCTCGGGCCACCGCTGGTCGACGAGCAGGCGGCAGGCAAAAGCCGCCTTGCGCTGGAAGAATTGCAAACCGTCGCGGCGACCGTTCCCCCGCCATCGGCCGGCAACCCGCTCGAGGAGATCATCCGCGGCATGCTCCGGCCGATGCTCAAGCAGTGGCTCGACGAGCATCTGCCGCAAATGGTCGACGAGCATGTGAAGCGCGAGATTTCGCGGATTACCGGACGGCCACTCTGACCCGTTGATGCATTGCCGCGCGCTCGCTAGCCTGCGGCATGATCCAGTCCAAGCTCCTCCTCGCCGCCGCGGCCGTTGCGCTCGCGGCTTCCCCGCTTGCTGCCCGGCCGATGACCGTGACCGACCTGCAGTCGATGCACCGCATCGGCGCGCCCGACGTTTCGCGCGACGGACGCTGGGCGGTGTTCACCCTGTCCGATACCGACTGGACCAGGAACAAGCGCATCAACACGCTCCAGCTGCTCGACCTCACCAAGGCCGGTTCGAAGCCGCAGCCGGTGCGCGGCGCGCAAAAGGCTCATGACGCGGTCTTCGGCTCCGATGGCTCTTTGTGGTTCCTCATGCCGGTCGGCGAGCACGACCAGTTGTTCCGCATGGCGATCGGCGGTGCGCCGCTCCAACTCAGCAACTTCACCGACGACGTCGGCGGCTTCCGCGTCGCCCCCTCGGGAGACCGGGTCGTGGTCTGGGCCGACCGCGACCTGCGCTGCGCCGACCTCAATTGCGCAGGCCTGCCGCCGAAGCCAAACACCGGCAGCGGCCGCACCTACGACCAGTTGTTCATCCGCCACTGGGACACCTGGGCGGTGCCGGGCACCCGTTCGCGCCTGTTCGGATTCGCGCTCACCGGCGGCAAGCTCGCCGGAAACGGCGTCCCGCTGACCGGCAATCTCGTCGGCGACACGCCGTCGAAGCCGTTCGGCGGCGGCGAGGAGATCGCCTTCTCGCCCGATGGGCGCACCGTCTATTTCACTTTGCGCCAAGCCGGGCGGATCGAACCCAAATCGACTAACATGGACATCTTCCAGGTGCCCAGCGACGGCTCGGCCCCGCCGGTCAATTTGACCGACGCCAATGACGCCACCGACACGCTCCCGGCCGTCTCGCCCGACGGCCGCACGCTTGCTTATGCCGCCATGGCGCGGCCGACCTACGAATCCGACCGCCAGGTGCTGATGCTGCGCGACCTCGCGACTGGTCGCACCCGGGCGCTTACGCAAGCATGGGACCGCTCGGTCGGATCGATCGAATGGGCGAGGGACGGCAAGAGCCTGCTGGTGACGGCCGGCGACACGCTCGAAGAGCCCGTGTTCCGGGTCGATGCGGCGACGGGCGAGGTCACGCGCCTGACCCGCGACGGCAGCTTCGGCAACGTCCACGCGCTCGCGGGTGGCGGCGCGCTGGCGACGATGAACAGCATTGCTGCGCCCGACGACATTTACCGGATCGACCCGCTCGGCGGCATCGCCAAAGTGACCGACGTCAACGGTCCGCTGCTGGCCCAGCTCGACCCGCTCAACTTCCAGAAGTTCAGCTTCACCGGCGCCAACAACGACCGCGTATGGGGCTGGACGCTCAAGGCCGCCAATGCGTCAGGCAAACTGCCGATCTCCTTCCTCGTCCATGGCGGCCCGCAGGGCAGCTTCTCCAACAGCTGGTCGTACCGCTGGAACCCGCGCCTGTTCATTGCGCCCGGCTATGCCGCGGTCAGCGTCGATTTCCATGGCTCGACCGGCTACGGACAGGCGTTCACCGACGCGATCCACGAAAACTGGGGCGGGTGGCCGCTCGAGGACCTGCAAAAGGGCCTCGCTTACGCCACCGCGCACGATCCGCAGCTCGACGCGGACCGCGCCTGTGCGCTTGGCGGCTCGTACGGCGGCTACATGATGAACTGGATCGAGGGGAAATGGCCCGACCGCTTCCGCTGCATCGTCCAGCACGACGGCGTGTTCGATGCGCGCGCCATGGCCTACGAAACCGAGGAGCTGTGGTTCGACGAATGGGAGCACGGCGGCCACGCTTATTACGAGGCGCCCGAAGCGTTCGAGAAATGGAATCCGGTCAATTACGTCCAGAACTGGAAGACGCCGCAGCTGGTAATCACCAGTGAGAACGACTTCCGCATCCCCTACACGCAGGGCATTGCCGCCTTTACCGCGCTCCAGCGCAAGGGCGTGCCGTCGCGGCTGCTAGTGTTCCCGGACGAGAACCATTGGGTGCTGAAGCCCAAGAACTCGGTGCAATGGTACGACGAGGTGTTCGGCTGGGAGCGGCGATGGATGGGCGGGGCGCAGCCGGCCGCACCGGCGCCCGCAGCGCAGACTGCTGCTGGACGGCCCGAGCGAGGTTGATGCTGCACCGCCGCATCGCTAACCGCGGGCGGCAATGAGCGAGCTTCCGAAGACCTTCGACCCCAAAGCGATCGAGGATCGCTGGTACGCGCACTGGGAATCCGGCGGCCTGTTCCGTCCGGAGCGCGGCGACCGCGATCCGTGGACGATCGTCATGCCGCCGCCCAACGTCACCGGCTCGCTGCACATCGGCCACGCGCTCGACATCACGCTCCAGGACGTGCTCACCCGGCGCGAGCGGATGCGCGGCAAGGATGCCTTGTGGGTGGTCGGCACCGACCATGCCGGAATCGCGACCCAGATGGTGGTCGAGCGCAACCTCGACAGCCAGGGCGTCAAGCGCGCCGAGATCGGCCGCGAGGCTTTCCTCGAGCACGTTTGGGAGTGGAAGGCGCAGTCGGGCGGCGCGATCACCCGCCAGCTCCGCCGTCTCGGCGCCTCCTGCGACTGGGCGCACGAGCGCTTCACAATGGACGAGCCCTACCAACGCGCGGTCACCCACACCTTCGTCGAGATGCACAAGCGCGGCCTCATTTACCGCGACAAGCGCCTGGTGAACTGGGACCCGAAGTTCCAGACCGCGATCAGCGACCTCGAGGTCGAGACGCGCGACGTCCAGGGCAAGTTCTACACGCTCAGCTATCCGCTGGCGGACAATACAGGCGCGATCCAGGTCGCGACCACTCGGCCGGAGACGATGCTCGCCGACATGGCGGTCGCGGTGCACCCGGAGGACGAGCGTTACCGCTCGCTGATCGGCAAGAACATCAGGCACCCGATTACCGGACGCCTGATCCCGATCATCGCCGACGAGCATGCCGATCCCGAGCTCGGCTCCGGCGCGGTGAAGATCACGCCGGGGCACGACTTCAACGATTATGAGGTCGGCAAACGCGCCGGGTTCAAGCCCGCCGACATGCTCAACATGTTCGACGCGCAGGCCAATGTCGTCCAGACGCAGGACGGCCTGATCCCGCAGGACCTCCTCGGCCTTTCGCGAGAGGACGCCCGCAAGGCTGTCGTCGCCAGGCTCGAGGACGAAGGCGCACTCGTCCGGGTCGAGGACCGCGTCATCCCCACCCCCTTTGGCGACCGCTCGGGCGTGACCATCGAGCCGTGGCTCACCGACCAATGGTACGTCGCCGCCGACAAGCTCGCGCTTCCTGCATTGCATGCAGTGAAGAAGGGGGACATCAGGATCGTGCCCGAGACGTGGGCGAAGACCTGGTTCAACTGGCTCGAGAATATCCAGCCGTGGTGCGTCTCGCGGCAGTTGTGGTGGGGGCATCGGATTCCGGCCTGGTACTATCCGCCGCCTGCGAACGAGGTCGCGGACATCAAGGTCATGGGTCGTGATGACCGCGGTCAGCTTCTCTATCGGCTCGTTACGAGCCATGTGGTTTGCCAAACGCAAAGCGAAGCGCTTGAGGCGATCGCGCTAGCGCACGGCGTCTCGGTGACTGACCTCTATGTTTGCGCGACCAAAGACGAGTACGCGCGTGCGTTGCTGGATGAGAATCGGAAAAACGTTCCAGTTCTCCAAGATCAGGACGTTCTCGACACTTGGTTCTCATCGGCGTTGTGGCCCTTCGCCACGCTCGGCTGGCCCGAGCAAACCGAGGACCTCAAGCGCCACTATCCCAACGACGTCCTCATCTCCGGCTTCGACATCCTGTTCTTCTGGGATGCGCGGATGGCGATGCAGGGAATCGAGTTCATGGGCGAGGCGCCGTGGAAGACGCTCTACCTCCACGGCCTCGTTCGGGACGCGCAGGGCGCGAAGATGTCCAAGTCGAAGGGCAACACCGTCGACCCGCTCGGGCTGATCGACAAATATGGCGCGGACGCGTTGCGCTTCACGCTGGCGGCGATGGAAAGCCAGGGCCGCGACATCAAACTCGATGAGAAGCGCGTCGAGGGCTACCGCAACTTCGCGACCAAGCTGTGGAACGCCGCACGCTTCCTGCAGATGAACGGCGTCGGCGCGTCCGACAGCATCGCCGCGCCCGCCGCCGAGCTTTCGGTCAACCGCTGGATCATCGGCGAGGTGGTCGAAACGCTCACCAAGCTCAACCGCGCCTTCGACGAGCTGCGCTACGATGAGATGGCCGACGCCATCTATCACTTCGTCTGGGGCACCTTCTGCGACTGGTACGTCGAGCTGATCAAAGGCGCCTTCGACAACGAAACCAAGCGCGTCGCCGCCTGGGCCTTCGACCAGATCCTCGTCATGCTCCACCCGCTGATGCCCTTCATCACCGAAGAACTGTGGAATGCGATGGGGACGCGGCCGTACGAGCTGATCGTCGCGAAATGGCCGGAGCCAGAGACACAGACCGATCATCGGGCTAAGTCAGAAATCGAATGGTTGATCGGCTTGATCAGCGAGATCCGATCTGCCCGTACCGACCTGAACGTACCGCCTAGCGAACGCCTTATCGGCTATATTGAGGAACCTGACCAAAGCCTAATTGACCGCTTGTCAGACAATCAGGATGCCCTTTTGCGAATGGCGCGGGTCTCGTGGGAGCCAGTGTTTGGCAAGCAGCTAGGACCGATGCTCCGAGTGGGCGCAGGCCCAGCAGAACTGGTAATGCCGTTGCAAGGTACAATCGACGTTGAAGCGGAAAAGGCGCGGCTGTCGAAAGGCGTCGCGGCCGCCGAAAAAGAACGCGACAGCCTCGCTCAGCGCCTGTCCAACCCGAACTTCACCGAACGCGCCAAACCCGAGGCCGTCGAGAAGGCGCGATCGGACCATGAGGCGAAGGCGGCGGAAGCCGAACGGCTGCGTGCTGCGTTGGAGCGGCTGGGATAGTGTTCCCCGGCGGAGGCCGGAGTACAGGGCATCGGGAACCGCTGCTTGACGCAGCGGCCTGGGCCCCGGCCTTCGCCGGGGTACAAATGAGGAGACGCATGGCAGACGCAGCAGCACAGCGCAGCCCCGGCCGCGTCGACCTAACTCAGGGCAACATCGGCCCGACCTTGCTCAAGTTCGCGCTGCCGACGCTCGCTTCCTCAATCGTCCAGTCGCTGAACGGGACGGTCAACGCGATCTGGGTCGGGCGCTTCCTCGGCGAGAATGCGCTCGCGGCGACGTCCAACGCCAACATCGTCATGTTCCTGCTGATCTCGTTCGTGTTCGGCTTCGGCATGGCCGCGACGATCCTCGTAGGCCAGGCGTTCGGGCGCAAGGACGTCGAGCAGGCGCGGCGGGTGGTCGGGACCACGACCGGGTCGTTCCTGCTGATCACCATCGTCGTCGCGACCGCGGGCTGGTTCCTGTGTCCCGCGATCCTCCACTTGCTCGGGACGCCGGCGCCGGCGCAGCCGCTCGCGCTCGCCTACCTGCGCGTCATTTTCCTCGCCATGCCGGCGCTGCTGCTTCTGACCATGCTGATGATGACCTTGCGGGGTGCCGGCGACAGCCTCACGCCCTTGTGGTTCATGCTCGTCGCGGTGGTGCTCGACAGCGGTTTGAACCCGGTCTTCATCCTCGGCCTCGGACCCGCGCCGAAGCTCGGCATCGCCGGATCGGCGACCGCGACTTTGATCGCCAATTACATCGCGCTGTTCGCGCTCCTCGCCTACATCTACCTCAAGGACCTGCCGCTGCGCCTGCGCGGCCGCGAGCTGGCCTTCCTGATCCCCGATCCGGCGATCATCCGCACGATCATCGTCAAGGGCCTTCCAATGGGCATCCAGATGATCGTCATCTCGCTGTCGGGACTCGCGCTCGTCGGCCTCGTCAACAGCCACGGCGTCGATACCGCGGCCGCGTTCGGGGTCGCGATGCAGCTGTGGACCTATGTCCAGATGCCGGCGATGGCGCTCGGCGCCGCGGTCAGCGCGATGACCGCGCAGAACATCGGCGCCGGCATGTGGCACCGGGTCAATGCGATCACCCGCTCGGGGATCGGCTATTCGGTGCTGATCACCGCCGCGCTGGTGGTCTTGATGACCCTTGCCGACCGCTCGGTCATGGCGCTGTTCATGGGCGGCGACAGTCCGGCGCTGCCGATCGCCCGGCACATCCACGTCGTCGCCACCTGGAACTTCATCCTGTTCGGGGTCACGATGGTGCTGTTCGCGACCGTGCGCGCCAACGGCGCGGTGTGGGGACCGCTGATCATCCTGTGCATCGGCCTGGTGCCGGTGCGGTTCGGCTTCATCTTCGCGGCCGACCAGCGGCTCGGCGTCGATGCGATCTGGTGGAGCTTCCCGGTCAGCTCGTTCGCCAATCTGGCATTATCGGTCGCCTATTACCTCGAGGGAGGATGGAAGAAGGCGCGGATGACCGTCGGGCAGCCCTGCCCCGACGACGAGCAATGCACCGAGGAAGCCCTCGCCACCCGCGAGGCCGGCGGCGCGCTCAATCCCGCTGGTTGACAGCTTTGCTGCAGCGCGGCATTTGCCGGTCATCCATCGAGACCGGCTGAGGGACAGGCCCGAAGACGCCGGGGCAACCGGGAGCAGCGCAAGCTGTTCCAAAGGTGCCAAGTCCTGCGGGGACCTGAAGTCCACCGGCAGATGGTTGAGGCTCACCGCATGATGCGGTGAGACCCGAACTGTCCGTCGCCCCGCGCGCCTCGCTGGAGGAAGCTGACGGGGACGAGGATGAACCTGAAAGATCGATGTAGCGACCAGGGGGACGGCGGCGTTGCGCCTTTCGCAGCGGCGTGCCTGCGCGGCGAGATCGAGGTGCAACTGGAATTGCGCCACGGCCGACGGGCGCGGGCGACGCTGCGCTATGAGCTGGTCGGTGAGGGAAACCGCGTGCTGCTCGTCGGCGGCGGCATTTCGGCCGGGCGTCATGTGGTCGCGACGCGCGAATATCCGGAGCCCGGCTGGTGGCAGGCACAAGCCGCGAGCTTCGATCTAGGCTCACACCGCCTGCTCGCGATCGACTGGATCGGCGCCGATGGGGAACTCGACCTGCCGATCGACGCCGCCGACCAGGCCGACGCCATAGCGGCGCTGCTCGACCATCTCGGAATCGATCGCACAGGCGGGTTCATCGGCGCGTCTTACGGCGGCATGGTCGCGCTGCAGTTCGCGTCGCGGCACCCCGCGCGGATCGGCGCGATTCTCGTCATCAGCGCGGCCGGCGCGGCCCACCCGTTCGCAAGCGCCTGTCGCTCGCTCCAGCGTCGCGCCTTGTCGCTCGGCGATGAGCCGGCTGGCGTGGCGCTGGCCCGCGCCATGGCGATGCTGACCTACCGCACGCCGGCCGAGTTCGCCGAGCGCTTCATCGACGCGCCGCGCATCGACAACGGCCGAGTCCGGGTCGGCGCCGACGACTATCTCGATTTCCACGGCCAGCGCCACGCCGGGCGGATGAGCGCGACGGCTTACCGGCGATTGTCGGAATCGATCGACCTGCACCGGATCGAACCCGCCGATGTCGCAGTTCCCGCCACCTTCGTCGCAGTCGACAGCGACGCGCTCGTCCCCGCTGCCCATATCGAAGGGTTCGCGCGCGCCGTCCCCGGCGCCCGCTTGCGTGCGATCCGCTCCCGCTTCGGTCACGACGCCTTCCTCAAGGAGGAAGCCGAAATCGCCGCAATCATCACCGAATTCCTCGATTCCCTGGAGAACCATGCATGACCGACAAGCCCGCGACCCGCGCCGTTCGCGCCGGAATCGATTTCGACCGCAGCCATGGTGCGGTGATCCCGCCGATCACGCTTTCGGCGAACTTCCGCTTCGACAATCTCGATGAGAAGCCGCGCTACGATTATACGCGCAGCGGCAATCCTACGCGTGACGTGCTGGCGGCTGCGCTTGCCGAGCTTGAGGGCGGCGCCGGCGCGATCGTCACAGCGACGGGCATGGGCGCCATCAGCACCGTCCTCCATGCGCTGCTCGCGCCGGGCGAGCGGCTGCTTGCGCCGCACGATTGCTACGGCGGCAGCTGGCGGCTGTTCAGCGCCCTCGCCGCCAAGGGCCTGTTCGAGTTCGAAACGTGCGACTTCACCGATGCGGCGCAGCTCGGCGCGGCATTGGAGCGACGGCCGCAGCTGGTCTGGATCGAGACTCCGTCGAACCCTCTGCTGCGGATCACCGACCTCGAAGCGGTGATCGACGCGGCGCATCGTGTCGGGGCGCTGACGGTTGCCGACAACACCTTCCTCTCGCCAGTCTTGCAGCGGCCGATCGAGCACGGCGCCGACGTGGTCGTCCACTCGACGACGAAATATATCAACGGGCACAGCGACGTCGTCGGCGGCGCGGCGATTGCACGCGATTCTGCCGTGCTCGACCAGCTCGCCTGGTGGGCCAATGCGATCGGCGTCACCGGCTCGCCGTTCGACAGTTATCTGACGCTTCGCGGCCTGCGCACGCTGAACGCGCGGATGCGGGTTCACCAGGAGAATGCCGCAGCACTGGCCGAGCTGCTTTCCGGCCATCCTGCGGTTGCCGCTGTCCATTATCCGGGCCTTGTAAGCCATCCCGGCCACGCGATTGCCGCGCGCCAGCAGGACGGCTTTGGCGCGATGCTGTCGTTCGAGTTTGCCGGCGGCGAGCCTGCGGTGCGCGCATTCGTCGATGGACTGCGCTGCTTCACGCTGGCAGAATCGCTCGGCGGCGTCGAAAGCCTGATCGCTTACCCGCTGACCATGAGCCACGCGGCCATGAGCGAGGAGGCGCGCGAGCGCGCGGGCATTGGCCCCGGCCTGCTGCGGGTTTCGGTCGGCATCGAGCATATCGACGATCTTGCCGCCGATTTCCGCGCAGCGCTCGACCACGCCTTCGCACCGACCCGTGAGCCGGTGCGATGTTAGGGGCATCAGGCATCACCCCGGCGCAGGCTCCCGCGCCGGCCACAACCGGCGAGGGCGGGATCGCACGCCTCGCCCTCCTCGGCAGCGGGACTGTCGGGCAGGCGGTGCTCGATCGCCTCAACCAATGGACGTCGACCAGTCGCGGCGAGGGGTTGAAGCTGGTCTATGCGGCGAACACGCGGCTCGCTCTGCACGATCCGCGTGGACTGTGTCCGGCGAGCGCGAGCACGCGGCTCGCCGGGGCTCCCAATCGCGCGAGCGGCTGCCAATCCGGCGTAATCGAAGATGCGCTCGGAAGCGCCGGCGTGCGGATCCTGATCGACGCGACCGCCGACGCCGCGGTCGCTCGGCGGCACCCGGAGCTGCTTCGAGCCGGGATCCACGTCGCGACGGCGTGCAAGCTCGCTACCGGGACTTCGCTGACGCTGTGGGACGAAATCCGCGTGGCCTGCGCCGAGCACGGCTCGGGGTTCGGCGACCGGGCGACGGTCGGCGCCGGGCTGCCGCTGCTGCGTTCGATCCGCGAGCTCCGGGCCGGCGGCGACCGCATCCATGCGATCGCCGGGGTGATGTCGGGCTCTCTGGCGTGGCTGTTCGACCGCTTCGATGGCACTCAGCCTTTCTCTGCGCTCGTCCTCGAGGCGCGCAACCGTGGCTTTACCGAGCCGGATCCGCGCGAGGATCTGTCGGGAGAGGATGTGCGCCGGAAAATCCTGATCCTCGCCCGTGCTGCGGGCTTCGCAATCGAGAGCGACGAGGTCGAGGTGCACTCTCTCGTGCCGGCCGGGCTGGCAACGGTGCCGGTTGAGCAACTCGAGAGCGAGCTGACCCAGCTCGACGCGCCGCTCGCCAACGTGCTCGAGCGCGCGCGCGCGGAGGGCAAGTCGCTGCGCTTCGTCGCTCGCTTTGACGGCAGCCGCGCGCGCGTCGGGGTCGAGGCAATCGGTCCGCGGGACCCACTCGCCGGAGGCGCCGGCACCGACAACCGCGTCGCCATCTGGTCCGACCGCTACGCCGCGCAGCCCTTGGTCATTCAGGGGCCGGGTGCCGGTCCTGAAGTGACTGCGGCGGCGCTGCTCGACGACGTGCTCGGCCTGCGCGCCGCAGCCTTGGCGCGCGCGCCATAGAACGGCTAGAGGCGCCGCCATGCCCGCCTCTTTCCCATACCTGCGCATGCGCCGCGGCCGCTCGAGCCCGTGGATGCGGTCGATGCTTGCCGAACACCGGCTGCACCCGAGCGACTTGATCTGGCCCTTGTTCATTTGTGAGGGCCGCGATTGCGAGGAGCCGATTGCGTCGCTTCCGGGCGTCAGCCGTTGGAGCATCGACCGTATCGGCGCCAAGGCCAAGGAGGCCGCCGCGCTCGGAATTCCCTGTGTCGCCTTGTTCCCCAACACGCCTGAGCCGCTGCGCACCGAACGGGCCGAGGAAGCGCTCAATCCCGACAACCTCATCTGCTGCGCGATCAAGGCGATCAAAGACGCGGCGCCGGAGGTCGGAGTGCTCACCGACGTCGCGCTCGATCCCTACACGGCGCACGGGCACGACGGTGTCGTCGACCAGGCAGGCAACGTCATCAACGACGACACAGTCTCGATCCTCGTCGAGCAGGCGCTGGTCCAGGCGGCTGCCGGCGCCGATATCGTCGCCCCGTCCGACATGATGGACGGCCGCGTTGCCGCGATCCGCGAGGCGCTCGAAGCCGCCGGGCACCAGAATGTCGCGATCATGGCCTATGCCGCGAAATACGCTTCCGCGTTCTACGGTCCGTTCCGCGACGCGGTCGGTTCCCGCGGCCGGCTCAAGGGCGACAAGCGCGGTTATCAAATGGACCCGGCGAATATCGAGGAGGCACTGCGCGAGGTCGAACTCGACCTCGCCGAAGGCGCGGACTTCGTCATGGTGAAGCCGGGGCTGCCCTATCTCGACGTCGTCGCTCGGGTGAAGGACGCGTTCGGGGTCCCGACCTTCGTTTACCAGGTGAGCGGCGAATATGCCATGGTCGAGCATGCCGCCGCCGCCGGGGCAGGCGACCGCGATTCTCTGATCCTGGAGACTCTGCTGGCGTTCAAGCGTGCCGGTGCGACCGGAGTCTTGACCTATCACGCGGTGGACGCCGCGCGCCTGATCAATGGCTGAAGTGGTCGCGCAGACTACGCGCCTCCGCCTTCGTGAATGGGACGAAGAGGACGAGGTCCGCTTCTACGAAGTGATGAACCGGCCCGAGGTGATGCAGCATCTGGGCGGCATCCAGTCGCCGGAGGAATGGAGCGCGGCCTATCAGCGGGTGGTCGGCTTCCAGCGCGATTTCGGACACACGTTCTGGATCATCGAAGAACGCGACAGCGGTGCAATCCTCGGCTTCTGCGGGATCAAGCGCGTCAATGCACCCGGCGCGGGCGACCTCACCGGAAAGCATGAAATCGGCTGGCGCGTGGTTCCGGAATCCTGGGGCAAGGGCATCGCCAAGGAAGCGGCGATCGCGAGCATGGACTTGGCGTTCGATCGCTTCGACGCGCCGCAGGTGATCGCGACCACCGTTCCCGCCAACGCCGCAAGCCAGGGGCTGATGAAACGCCTCGGCATGAAGCGCCGCGAGGAGCTCGATTATGTCGACACGCGCTTCGGACCCGAACTCAATCCGACGATTGTCTTCACCATGGATCGCGCCGACTGGCCTGAAGCGCGGACCGCAGCGCTGTCCTAAAGGCCCAGCCGCTTCTGCATCGCGTCGATCCGCTGCGCCTGTCGCTGGTCAAGCGATCCGACCGCCGCAGCCGCGCGCTGGATCGCCGCTTGATCGTTGGGCGCGATCCCGCCTTGGGTCTGCAGCGCGGTCGCGGCAATCTCGTCAATGTCGCTGAGTGCAGCCGCGGTGGGCCGCCTCGCCGCGATTGCCGCGGTGAGCGCCTCCTGCGCCGCGATCCAGCTTTCGCTCTGCGGTGCGCCCGCCGACGCGGCCAGCTTTTCGGCGGAAGCTGCGGCGCTGCCGAATGCAGCGTCGCCGATCCGGGCCTGGTCGATCAGCGCGGCCAACCGCGCCGCGAGGCCCGCCGTCACCGGCCGGTCATTGATTGGCCGCACGACAGGAACACGCGGATCGATTGCTTCGGCCGCGCGGGGCCGGAGGGAAGGATAGGGTCCGCCTGGCGCGCTGCACGCGCTCAAAGTCAGCAAAGCAAGGCACGCAAGCGTCCGCATGACGCCAAGCTCTAGGAGCGGGCTTGCGGGCTGACAATTGCGGGAACGGCGCACGGACGGACAAACTCCGGGGCCGTGACTCCTTCCCGGATGCGGATCAGATTCGCCGGCAGCGGACCCCTCGCCGAACGATCGCCGGACGGAGAATGGCGTTGAAGCCCTATTTGCGATCGGTTTTGACCTGAATGACTCCCTGCTCGACGGCCGAACGACTAACTGCGCGGAACCCCATATACGCGACACGCGGCCGAAAACGCCTAGGTCTGCTTCCAACCCAAAGCAGCGCTCCGCCACGAGCGCTTGCCACGTGTCTCCGCACTCTCGATATGCTATCTCCGAGCATCTGGGAGGCGCTTATGACCGGAATTCTGGGGAAGTTTTACGTCGAACACGGCACCCACGGCGCAAAGGTCATGACGCGTTCGGATCAGCTGTCACCGGGCTGCGTTTCCGACAGCGAGATCGACGCGAACATTCAAATGCTCAAAGATGATCTGGATGCCTGTGCGAAAGAGATGAAGCGGCTTGTTGCAATCGATCGCCGCGGCTCCTTGTTCGAAGGCTGGCCGTCAGCGAAAGACGATTCTCTTAGCCTGTAAGAGCGGTCAAACGGCGAGCCGCGGCTCACGCTTGCTCGCGTTCCCGTGAAGATTGGCGCGCCCGGAAGGATTCGAACCTCCGGCCCCCAGATTCGTAGTCTGGTGCTCTATCCAGCTGAGCTACGGGCGCGTGCCGGGAAACGACAGGGGCGCGACATAGGGGCGGGAGCGGGACCGCGCAACCCTCATCTGGGCCTCACCCACGCCGAGGCAGCGCGTAAGCGATCACGTCGTCGCCGGGCGTGGTCCCGAGCGTTCCGTGGCCTCCGGCGACGACCACGACATATTGCCGACCGTCGCGGCCCTGGTAGCTCATCGGCGTCGACTGGCCGCCGGCCGGAAGCCGCTGCTCCCACAGCACGCGGCCGGTCGCTTCGTCGTAGGCGCGGACGTAATTGTCGAGCGCCGAACTCATGAAGGCCACTCCGCCCCCGGTCAGCATCGGCCCGCCGAGCGCAGGCACGCCCATCTTGAATGGCAGCGGGACGGGCGCCTGGTCGCGCACAGTGCCATTGGGGTGCTGCCACATGACCCTGGCCGAAGCGAGGTCGATTCCGGTCACATAGCCCCACGGCGGCGCCTGACAGGGAAGGCCGAGCTTCGACAGGAACGGGTTGAGATAGACCGCGTAAGGCGCGCCATAGTTCGGGTTCAGCCCGCGGTTGGTCTCCGCCTTCTGCTCGTCGGCCGGACGATTGGCGGTCAGCTTCGACAGGAACGCCATGTAATCGGGGTTGGCGAAGGCGGTCGCGTGGACCGGGTCATAGGCCATGCCGCCCCAGTCCATCACTCCGAAATTGCCCGGGTAAACCAGACTGCCTTGCGTCGATGGGGGGGTGAACACGCCGTCGTACCGGAGCTTCCTGAACGCGATTCGGCAGCCGAGCTGGTCGAGCATCGTCGCGCCCCACATGTCCGCCTCACGGATCCGGGCGAGCGGCATCAGCGACAAGGCCGAGAAGGGCTCCGTCGGCGACAGCGTGTCGCCAGGCGCCGGATTGCCGGGCACAGGCCGCTCCGTAACCGGCACCACCGGCTTGCCGGTGCGGCGGTCGAGCACGAAAATGTTGCCCGTCTTGGTCGTCTGGACCAGCGCCGGAACCATCGCGCCGCCGACCGGCAAGTCGATCAGCGCTGGCTGCGCCGGTACGTCCATGTCCCACAGATCGTGATGGACGGTCTGGAACACCCATTTGAGCTTGCCGGTCGCGGTGTCGAGGGCGACGATGCTGCTCGCGAACTTCTCCGTCGTCGGCGGCCGCTTTGCGCCATATTGGTCGACCGCGCCCATG
>Ga0207657_10002898_pt1 | contig 18423 bp, 16 predicted proteins | sample KBSC33metaG_FD_184316 | JGI IMG/M metagenome (GOLD analysis project Ga0207657, IMG submission 184316) | Corn rhizosphere microbial communities from Kellogg Biological Station, Michigan, USA - KBS C3-3 metaG (SPAdes) (version 2) | ecosystem: Host-associated > Plants > Roots > Rhizosphere > Soil ... | reverse complement strand
TTTTGCAAGAAAGAAGATTTGGTCTGCTTGCGACAACAGCAATCCCAACGCCCACTTAACGGAAGCAGTTTACGGATATTCCGGTTCAGGCCTCTTCAGTTACTCCCACATGATGGGTGGATATGCTGGAGGTCAGGCACAGTATGCACGGGTTCCATTTGCAAACGTTGGCCCATTAAAGATCGAGAGCGATCTTCCCGACGAGAAGGTTCTCTTTCTTTGCGATATATTTCCGACCGGATACATGGCGGCTGAGAATGCACAAATTCAACCGGGAGATACTGTCGCCGTGTGGGGCTGCGGGCCTGTGAGCCAATTTGCGATTGCCAGTGCATTCATGCTCGGAGCAGCCAGAGTAATCGCGATTGACAGGCTGCCGCAGCGCCTTGCTTTGGCGCGAAGCCTGGGCGTAATTACAGTCGACTACGAGGAAGATGTCGGCGTTCTTACCGCCCTCAAAGACTTAACCGGTGGTATCGGCCCAGACGCTTGTATCGATGCAGTAGGCCTGGAAGCGCATTCCGCTCAGCTTCAAGGCACATACGACAAGGTCAAGGTGGCTTTGTTGATGGAGACGGACAGACCGAGTGTACTCCGACAGGCAATTCAAGCTGTTCGGAAGGGCGGCACACTGTCGGTCCCTGGAGTCTATGGCGGCCTTCTCCATTATCAGTACAACGTCCATTCAGGCATTTGAGCCTAGCGAGAATCTGGTCGCATATGCTGCTACGAAAGCAGCAATCGCCAACATGACGAAAAGCCTGGCAAAGCTAGCTGCAAAGCGAGGGGTCCGCGTCAACGCTGTAGCGCCTGGGCCGGTGTGGACACCGCTTATCCCATCTACCATGGCATCTGAGAAGGTGAAATCGTTAGGGGAGAACACATTGTTTAAGCGTCCGGCGCAACCAATCGAATTGGCGAAGTTGTTTGTATTCCTTGCTTCTGCCGATGCCGCCTATGTCTCAGGTGAGATATTTGGCGCTACTGGCGGCAGAATGCCACTATAGATAGTTGCATCCAATGCTCATGCATCGAATCGGACAGTGGGCTGGTCCGTGCCAACGGGGAAAAGAGAGAAGGAAACACACCTGCAGTGTTATGCTCGAGCACTTTTCGGTGTTGAGATCAATTCATCTTTTTATCGTCCACACCGTGCGTCGACCTGGGCAAAATGGTCGCAGGAGACGCCGCCACAGTTCCGTTTCTCGATCAAAGCGCCCAAGACAATAACTCATGAAGCAAAGTTAGCCGATACGCCTCATCTTCTTGAATCATTCTTGGAGCAAATTAAGCCTCTGGAAGAGAAGATTGGCCCTATTCTCTTTCAGCTTCCGCCATCACTTTCGTTTGATCTTCCTGTTGCGGAAGACTTCTTTTCGACATTGCGAAAACTCTACCAGGGAGAGGTTGTTCTTGAGCCACGCCATACAACTTGGTTTACTCCATCGGTAGATATGCTTCTCATTGAAAAAAGAATCACAAGAGTAGCAGCCGATCCCCCTAAAGGGAATCCGGCAGCCGCCGAGCCCGGCGGAGATACAGGATTACACTATTACCGCCTTCACGGTGCACCCAGAACTTATTATTCAAACTACAATGAAGATTTTCTGGCTACGTTGGTTTCAAGAATTAAAGCTCAGGATAACGTCTGGGTTATCTTCGACAACACAGCCCTCGCCTACGCATATCCAAATGCTCTTCGGCTTCAGACCTTGATCGTTAGCTCTCCTAAAGTTCCTCAAAACAGCTTCAACTGTGGCGGTTGATTTGATGGCTTGTACGATGTCTTGTCATCAAAGACCGTCCGTCCGCCGATCGATCTGGAAATCGCCCGTTCATGCGCTAGCGTAGCGTCGAAGTCTGCGAGCGGCTCACGTTGTTCCTCTACATCGCGTGTCAATTGATCTAACCGCCGAAAACCTTCAAGCTTCTTTGTGTGTCCAAGTCGAGCTGCCTCCAGAGATCGACGAAGAACAGAGAGCGTGTCATCGTATACCTTAAGCGGAACCGGAAAAGGATGGCCATCCTTACCGCCGTGCGCAAAAGAGAAACGGGCCGGATCGGAGAACCGGCTGGGCGCTCCATGAATTAACTCTGCAATAAGGGCTAGAGATTGCAGCGTTCGTGGCCCAAGTCCTTCCACCAGAAGTAGTGAGGCAAAATCTCGAAGGTCTTCTTCGTGAGCGATTGCCAGAATTGCGCCTAACCGCTTCAGATCGACATTCTTGGGGCGAACGTCATGATGCATTGGCATTGAAAGCTTGCGCAGGTCGGTCAGAACACTCTCCATTGGTGCTCTTGTAATTGAGAGCAGGACGCTTCGAGCCTTCTCGGCACGAGCGTCCACCAGATTCTGAATCTCTCCCTGCGGTTTTCCTACAATGGCCGAATGCGGGTCAGACACAAAGTTTCGGACTGTGGCTGAATGCCAGTGATAACGCCGCGCCAAGTGATTTTGAGGATTCATCCCCTGCTGCACGACAGCCCATTCTCCAGACTCCGTAACAATAAAGGAGTGCAGATAGAGCTGAAAACCATCCGCAACAGCATTGTTGTCCACTCGCGCAGTGAGTCGGCTCGTCCTTGCCAGTGCTTCTCCGTCCAGTCCAGTCTTCTCAGAAAACGCACGAAGTTCATCTGGCGTGCGAATGGAATATCGACCACGACCGCCGCAGACCATCATCCCCAGCTCCGAAAAGCGTGGGTTGATGCCACGCTTTAGAGCACCTAGCACCGAAGTCGTAATGCCGGATGAGTGCCAGTCCATCCCCATAACTGCACCATAAGCTTGAAACCAGAATGGATCGCTCAATCGTGTGAGAAATTCTGATTTTCCATAGTTCAGAATTATTTGTTCAGCAATAGCCGTTCCAAGTTCGGTCATTCTCTTGGCCAACCACAATGGCACACGCCCTCCATGGAGCGGAAGATCGGCGGTGCCGGAGCGTTTCATACTATTGCTACCTCGCTTTTATTTTCGCCTTTTATTCCCCATAAATCAATCTGCATGAACCTCTGTGGGGATGCTGACTAGACAAATATGCCTGAAAATCACGTCTTCGTGGCAAATGAATATCTCGTATACCCAGATCGCATCAGACATAGCATGAAATCTCGGAAGCACGCACAGACGCGCCCTTCGCCAGTGCCCGTCGCTCTGCTGTTGATTGACGTTAACACTGTTTCGGTTTGCTGACGGCACACTAGTTCTGGTTGCCTCACCAACATGAGGCTCGGCCTAAAGCCGACATACAAGCAATGGACGAAATCGGTTTCTGGCCGCTCTCGAATCCAGCATTACGCAGCATAAAAGAAAATCTCTGGAGTTGGTGCAACTGGTTCTCAGACAGGAACTCTATTCGCCGAATTTGCCAATCGATCATGTGTACTTCCCGGTAAACGGCGTTGTGCCGATGTTGGCGCAGATAGACAAGGGCCATATGGTGTAGGTTGCCACATTGGGTAATGAGGGCATGATCGGCTTATCGCTTTTTCTCGGAACCGACACTCTCCGGGCACAGCATTTTCCCAGGTTCCTGGTGATGCTTATCGAATGCCAAGCGATGAATTCAAATTGCTGATCCAGGCTCCGTCGCTGTTTACCAGCGCTCTCCATCGCTACACGGTGTGAAGGTAAAAGACTTCTCCCCGGAAACAGAGTTGACAGGAAAGGTGGGCAGAAGGCCTATTGTAATTGCTTTAGAAGCGAGTCCCTCCTCAATGGAAGAAAGCTGCAACAATGGCAGCTCTGCACCGGATGCAGCACATTGTATTTTAGCCATTATTTGCTTAAGACCAGAGGCGCTGCCAAGCTGACCAACTGCAGAGGAAACGCGCTTTGGATCTAGGTCCCATAGGATTGGCGCGAAGAGCATCGGTTCTCCGGTGCCCACGTTGAGCGTTTCGATTAATCGAGCGTTGCTGGCAACTTCGAGTACTTGATTCCGGACAGCGTCGGAAGTTCCAGACAAGATTGCAAGTTCAGAGGCAAGCTGCGGAAACTCAACGAGTTCATCAAGAGAGTGGATCGTGAGCTCTTCCCTATGATCCTTGTCACGAGATTGCCAAAGTGAACCCACCCTTTCATAATTCTCACCGAAGTCAATTTGCCTCACCTTCTCGTAAATCTTACCCTTTCGCTGTTCCACCAAATCGGCTTCTCCAAGGACGCGGAGTACATCGTCGAAGTGCATCGGATCGATCTTTAGTTGAGACGCAGCGATTGCGACGAGCCTATCTGGATCGTCAATGACATCGTGCCCACGGATAAGTTGACACAACCGGGCGGCCTGGCCCAGGAATCGGCTTTGTTTGTATGATCTAAGGCGCGGAGATGTGGGTTCTAGATTGGAGGCGAATTTCTAATTCGTATAAACGAAGCCCAATGCGACGTGACTGTTTCTTGCTCAAGATGGTCCTCGTATGCCGTGAATGAAGTTTGCCTTTGAAGAGCCCGGATTGCATCCGGGCTTTACGGCACAATCGGCTATGGGCCGCGGATCTTGCGTTGCAGTGCGATGGTCAACTCAAAATGCTTGCACTTGAGCTGCTACATCCTCCGGATGGGAAAGATCGCACCCCCAAAGAACGAGTGTTTCTTCAGCTGCCTCCAACGCCGTGCGCTCAGCACGTGTTTTAACTTCTATTGGGCAGTGAGAAACTCGCCCCCGCCATCCTCCTTGTGAGACAGTTGAGCTTATCCTTTCGAGCCGATCTCTTCAGGCGTCGCAGAAATGTTCGTCTCCCAAATTTCGCGTCTCCACGGTGCCGAGTACTTCTCGGCGCTCTCCGACAATCCCAGGCGTGGGAGTTGACCGACTCCGCCGCGCGATCGGAACGTTTTGGAACGTAATCGTTGGTTGTCGGGCTTGTAAGTTATTGATTTTGTGGTGGCCAGAGACGGGATCGAACCGCCGACGCCGGCCTTTTCAGGGCCGCGCTCTACCACTGAGCTATCTGGCCTTGGCATCTAACGCCTCTATCGGGGATCGCCAAGAACGCCCGTGCGTAGCATCTGCGTCTGTTGCCCCAGCCCTCTTCAGGGGAGCACGCCACTGGCAGGGAACCGGTGGCGCAAACGCTCACTCAGTATAGCAATCTCGCGCCTTGACGCCAACTCATTCCCGCTTCTCTCGCCTTCGCGCTATCCTTTCTAATTACCGCAATGCCAAGGAAGTCTCAATGCTGCGTTTCACCACAAGCTTTGTCCTTGCCTCTTTTTTCTGTCTTGTTTCGTCCGCACCTGCTCTTTCAGCCTCTAAACCGTCGCGTACTCAGCAGGAACAGCGCGCCACTCGCGCCTTCAACGCCGCCCGGAAAAATCAGTTACAGCTTCGCGCCTTCCTCGCAGCCATGCCTAAGGGGGCGGACCTGCATATGCATTTCTCCGGTGCAGTCTATGCCGAAACCTTTCTCAAGGACGCCGCCGCCGACCTTCTCTGCGTCAATCCCGACACTCTCAGCTTTACAAAGAATATCGGCACTACGCGCAGCATTCCCCCGCAGCCGGTCTGCGCTCAGGGCGATGCTCGCGTCGACAGCGTCTTCAAGGACCAGCATCTCTACGACGCTCTCGTGGACTCATTCTCCATGCGCAGCTTCGTTCCCAGCGCCGGTACCAGCGCTCACGACCAGTTCTTTGCCACCTTCGATCGCTATCGCGGCATCGCTAAGTCTCACGCAGGGGAGTGGCTCGATGAGATTGCCAGCCGCGCCGCCGCGCAAAACGAGCAGTATCTCGAAATCATGAACACGCCCAGCTTCGACAATGCCTACCGACTTAGCACCACCATCCCCTGGCCCACGACGCCCGTCGATCCCATGGCCAATTCCACCGGCGATGCCACCGGAACCACTCCCGCCGATCTTGCCCACCTCCGCGATGCGCTGCTCGCCGGCGGTCTGCGCGACGACATCGCCATCGACAGCAAGCAGTTCGCCGACGCCCTTGAATCGCGCAACCGCATCGAGCGCTGCGGCCGGCCCTCTGCCGCTCCTGCCTGCTCGGTCAAGATTCGGTTTATCTATCAGGTTCTCCGCGCCGCTCCTCCGCAGCAGGTCTTTGCCCAGACCCTGCTCGGCTTCGAACTGGCGTCGCACGATCCCAATGTCGTCGGCATCAACTTCGTCGAGCCGGAAGACGCCTTCTACTCCATGTCCGAGTACCACCGGCAGATGTTGATGCTCAACTATCTCCACAGCGTCTATCCGAAGGTCCACATCTCGCTCCATGCGGGCGAACTTGCGCCCGGCCTTGTGCCGCCCGCCGGTCTCCGCTTCCATATCCGCGAGGCCGTCGAACTGGGCCACGCCGAGCGCATCGGCCACGGTGTCGACGTCATGTATGAGGACAATCCCGACGCTCTATTAAAAGAGATGGCTACCCGTCACGTTATGGTCGAGATCAATCTCACCTCCAACGACGTCATCCTCGGTGTTGACGCCGCTCATCATCCGTTGCCCCTCTACCGCGCCGCTCGCGTTCCCGTCGCCCTCTCCACCGACGACGAGGGCGTCTCCCGTATCGACCTCACCAACGAGTACACCCGCGCCGCCCGCGATTTCAACCTCACTTACATCGATCTTAAAAACATGGCCCGAACCTCGCTGGAGCACAGCTTCCTCCCCGGCCCCAGCCTGTGGCAGAAGCCTGACACCTTCACTCGCCTCAACGCCGCCTGCGCCGCCCAGTCTCCCGGCAGCGAAACCCCATCCTCCAAATGCGAGGCATTCCTCAAGTCCAGCGAAAAAGCCACAGAACAGTGGAACCTCGAACACCGCTACCAGGTCTTCGAACAGTCGCTCCGGTAGCCGCTGAGTCCGGGTTCCCCATGTCCAGCTTCTGAGACATGGGGAACCCCTGGCCCTACCCGCATCGCAGGCCACCGCGACACCAAGGCATTACTATGTTTCCGTGCGCACATACCTATTAATTGTCTTCGCTCTATTAATGACGGTGCCCTTTGCCTGCGCGCAAAAGGTGACGCTCCCCCTCTGGCCTAACGGCGCGCCAGAACCCTATCAGGGCAACGCCCCCGAAACCGACATCACCAAGCCGTCAGATCGGCTCGTCGCGGGAAAGTCCTTGATGCACCTCACCAACGTCAGCAGGCCGACGCTCGCCGTTTACCCGCCGACGATGGTAGCCAATACCGGAGCCGCGGTTGTCGTCTTTCCCGGCGGCGGCTACCGCATCCTCGCCTATGACCTGGAAGGGACCGAAGTCTGCACCTGGCTTAACTCCATTGGCGTTACCTGCGTGCTGGTCAAGTACCGTGTCCCTTTCGCAACCCACTACCCCGAGAACGCCGCCGACCTTGAAGACGCGCAACAGGCCATGCGCATCACCCGTTCCCACGCCGCGGAGTGGCACATCGACCCGCAGCGTATTGGCGTTCTCGGCTTCTCTGCTGGAGCCCATCTCGCGGTAGTCCTCAGCAATCACGCCGACTACAAACGTGCAGGAGCTTCGGCGCAGGAACAGGCGACGGATGCGCGGCCCAACTTCGCCCTCATCATCTATCCTGCCTATCTGGCCCAGCCTCCCGCCCTCGACAAACTCGCGTCAGGCATCGATCCCACCTCCAGCACGCCGCCGACTTTCCTTCTGCAAGCGGAAGACGATCCCGTGCACGAGGAGAACGCTCTGGTCTACTTTCAGGCGTTGAAGGAGGCGAAGGTCCCGGCGGAATTGCACATCTACGCCGAGGGCGGTCATGGCTACGGTCTCCGGCCTACGAATCTTCCTATTACCCACTGGCCCGCATTGGCCGAGACCTGGCTTCACACTATCCATATACTGGGTGCATCTTCCACGGCGAAGCTCTAAGCTCGCCATGCTTCACCATTACGGGAAAAGTTATGAAAAAACTACTGTCCACTGTCCTCCAGTTCGTCATGTTTCTTCTGGTATATGCCATCTTCTCTCTCTTCCCGCCCTTCCACGTCCAGCGCGTCCTGATCGCCACGCCCACTTACAGCCGTATCTTTATTCTTGATGGCATTCTCATCACCCTGGCTCTCTATATAGTGATCGTCATCGTCGAAACTCTGGTGAAGCGCCTCTGTCAGGTCACCTGGACGACCATCGCCTTCGTTCTTGCCGTCATTCTTGGCTACGTTATGAAGTTCGGCTTCATCACCCACGAGTTCTAGCTCATGTCGGCTGAACCACTAGACGGCTTTTTCGAACTCCTTGCCGAAGCCCAGCGCCGTCTCGATGATGGCTATACCGGTCTGCCCGCAAAGCCCACGCCTTCCCTTGGAGAGGCTGCGTCAGCCATTCTTAATGAAGTGGCCGTAAAGCTCCGCGATAACTATCCTTACGCCCACCCGCTCTACGCCGGACAGATGCTCAAGCCGCCGCACCCTATCGCGCGCGCCGCTTATACGCTGGCCATGTCGGTCAACCCCAACAACCATGCCCTCGACGGCGGACGCGCCAGCTCCGCCATGGAGATTGAGGCCGTCGCCGCCCTGGCAGAGATGTTCCACTGGCCCGACCACCTCGGCCACCTTACCAGCGGAGGAACCTTTGCCAACCTTGAAGCCCTCTGGGTTGCCGGACAGCTTGCTCCCGGCAAATCCATTGCGGCCTCCGATCAGGCCCACTACACCCACAGCCGCATCTCCGGCGTCCTCGGTCTGCCCTTCATCACCATTCCGTCGGACGAGACTGGCCGCATTGATCTCCGTGCCCTCGAAGCTCTCCTCCAAACCCGGAATATTGGCACCGTCGTCGTGACTCTCGGCACCACGGCCACCGGCGCCGTCGATCCGCTCGACGAGATTCTGAAACTCCAGCAGCGCCACAACTTCCGCATCCATGTCGATGCCGCTTACGGAGGCTATTTCACCCTCGCCGCCAACCTCTCACCTGAAACAAGAGCTGCCTTCGATGCCATCCCGCAGGCCGACTCCATCGTCATCGACCCGCATAAGCACGGTCTTCAACCCTATGGCTGTGGCTGCATCCTCTTCCGCGATCCCGCCGTAGGGCGTTTCTACAAACACGACTCTCCTTATACTTATTTCTCGTCGAAAGACCTCCACCTCGGCGAGATCTCTCTCGAATGTTCCCGTGCCGGAGCCTCAGCCGTAGCCCTCTGGGCCACTCAGCAACTTCTGCCCTATATCCCCGGCGGTATCTTTGCTCAAAACCTCGAATTCAGCCGCTTCGCTGCTCTCGAACTTCATCGCCGCCTCGTCGCCAGCCCGCACTTTGTTACGCCAGCTTCTTCTCCGGAGCTCGATATCGTCTTCTGGGCGGTGAATTCACCGAATTCGCAGCTTTCCTCCGCCCTCGCCCAGCGAATCTTCGACGAAGCCGCTCGGCGCGACCTTCATCTTGCTCTGGCAAAGCTCCCTACCCGTTTGTTCCCGCTCGGCACCTGGCCACAAGCTGAACAAACGGAAACTGTTACCTGCCTGCGCTCGGTCCTGATGAAGCCCGAACATTTCCCTTGGATCGACCAGATCTGGCAGCGCCTTGATGCTGCCGCAAGCACGTCAATGCCCTCCAATCCACATTCCGATACGGCTTTGGAACCAAATTGAATCCCTCTTTTCCACGTTGCTTGTTTGGTAAACTAACCGCTATTCGGGATTACGACGACTGATCTCGGAAATCGTGTTCTCAGCGGCTGAGCCGATCGACGGCGCTTCGGCCGGCACTCGAATCCAGGTATCCGCCGCGATTCGGATGAGAAAAGGAAATACCACTTGAGCCTTTCCAACGCGCTCACCACCTCCGCACCCGATCTCTCCTCTCGCACCATCGCCTACTTTTCCATGGAGATCGCCCTCTCCCCTAAACTGCCCACTTACTCGGGCGGTCTCGGCATGCTGGCGGGTGACACCCTGCGCTCTGCGGCCGATACCTGCCGCCCCATGGTTGCAATCTCCCTTGTCCACCGCCGCGGCTATTTCCGCCAGTTCCTCGACGACCAGGGGCAGCAGACCGAAGCCGACGTTCCCTGGACGCCTGAGTCCACGCTGCCCAGTGCCGACCGGATCGTCTCTCTCACCATGCAAGGCCGCCAGATTCTCGTCCGCGCCTGGCGCTTCGACGTCGTCGGCGTCACCGGACACCGCATTCCCGTCTTCCTGCTTGACACCGACGTCGAAGGCAACGACGAGTGGGACCGCCACCTCACCGACCATCTCTACGGAGGCGACACCTATTACCGCCTCTGCCAGGAGACCATTCTCGGCCTCGGCGGCGTCGCCCTGCTTCAGGCGCTCGGCTGTAAGCCCGCCGTCTATCATATGAATGAGGGCCATGCCGCCCTCCTCAGCATTGGCCTGCTCGAAGAGCATCTCTCCGGCAATCCCCTCCGCGAGGCGCAGGAGATCGACCTCGAAGCCGTCCGCCGCCGGTGCGTCTTCACCACCCACACTCCCGTTCCCGCTGGGCACGACCAGTTCGGCCTCGACCAGATGTACCAGGTTCTCGGCCACGATCGCGCTTCCGCCATCGAGCGGGCAGGCTGCCTGCACAACGGTCTGATGAACATGACCTATATCGCGCTGCGATTTTCGCGCTACGTCAATGGCGTTGCTATGCAACACGGCAAGGTCTCTCAACTGATGTTCCCGGACTACAAAGTCCACTCCATTACCAACGGCGTTCACGCCGCCACCTGGGTATCGCAGCCTTTTCAGGAACTGCTCGATGCCGAGATCTCCAACTGGCGAACGGACAATCAGTACTTTCGGTCGGTCTACGGCATCGATGCCGCCCGGATCTCGGCCTGTCACGTCAAGGGCAAGCAGCGACTATTCGACGTCGTGGCCGAACGTACCGGCCACCACTTCAACCCTTCTGTCCTCACCCTGGGATTTGCTCGCCGCGTCGCCACCTACAAGCGAGCCAGCCTTCTGCTCGAGGATCCGGCCCGCCTTGTTGCCATCGCGGAGAAGATCGGCGGTCTCCAGATTCTGTACGCGGGCAAGGCCCATCCCGCCGATGCTGCCGGTAAACGTCTGATTCGAGATGTCTTCTCCGCCGCTGCTCACCTGAACTCCAGTGCTCTCAAGATTCACTACCTGGAAAACTACGACTGGGAGCTCGGCGCTCTGCTCACTCAGGGAGTAGACGTCTGGGTCAATACCCCGCGCCGTCCCTACGAGGCCTCGGGGACATCGGGCATGAAGGCCGCTTTGAACGGCGTCCCCTCCCTCTCTGTTCTTGACGGCTGGTGGATCGAAGGCTGTGCAGAAAACGTTACCGGCTGGGCCATCGACGACGCCGAAACCGAGGCTGCCGAGGCTGCCTGCCTCTACGACAAGCTGGAACAGCGTATTGCTCCCATGTATGCGAATCCCGCAGCATGGGCGCGGATGCAGCAACACTGCATCGCCATCAATGGCACCTTCTTCAATACGCATCGGATGGTGATGCAGTACTTTCGCAACGCCTACTTTCCGACTACAGTTGTCTCCGAAGCGGCTACTCCCACATCACCGGTCAACGCGCCCGCCCTTGAAGCTTTGCTGAGCGAACCGACCCTGGCTTAGGACGGCTCCGGCATGCGTTCTCGGGTGAAATGGCCTCAATGATTCTCTGCGGTCATTTATCTTTAATCTGTGCCAGCCATGAACGATGCTATCCCCCAGCTCCTGACCTACGATGAAGCCGCCCTTGATAGGGCCTTCGCAGCCGTTGCCGACGAGGTCCGCAACGAGGCCTCGTCTCTTCATACCTCCGACGCGCAGGAAGCCTTCCGGTTGCAATGGCTGGGAAGGAAGCAGGGCCGGCTGAAACTCATCAGCGAGGCTTGGCTCAAGTCCGCTCCGGCAGAGGCGCGCAAGCCGCTCGGCATTCGGTTCAACCAACTCAAGCAACAAATTGAAGCCGCGTTGGAAGCTCCAGTGTCTGCGATTGGCGCGACGGCAGCGCGGGGAATCGACATCACGCTGCCCGGAACGGTTCGGCAGCCGGGCATCGCTCATCCGCTGTTGAAGACGATGCACGAGATCGTTCAGGTCTTTCATCATCTTGGCTACTCGACCAACCTGGGTCCGCAGGTCGAGAGCGACTTTTACAACTTCGAGGCGCTGAACTTTCCTCCTAACCACCCGGCACGCGACACGCAGGACACACTCCAGATAGCCGATCAGGGATCGAAACCCAGCCGCGACCGGCTGCTGATGCGCACCCATACCTCGCCCGTCCAGATCAGGACGATGGTGGCGCAGGCTCCTCCGATCCGCATTGTCATTCCCGGCAAGGTGCATCGCAACGATGCCGCCGACGCGACCCATTCGCCGATCTTCCATCAGGTGGAGGGGCTGTGCGTGGATACGAACATCACCTTCTCGGACCTGAAGGGAACGCTCGATCATGCGATGAAGGCGCTCTTCGGTTCGGACGTCAAGACGCGCTTCTTTCCCAGCTTCTTTCCGTTCACCGAGCCCTCGGCGGATGTGCAGATCTCCTGCATCTTCTGCGGAGGTATGGGTTGCCGTAAGTGTAAGTATTCAGGATGGATAGAGCTTCTTGGTTGTGGAATGGTCGATCCCGCGGTCTTCGCCAGCGTGACCGAAGAGCGACGCAAGCTGGGCCTAGACGACGATTCTTACAATCCTGACCGCATCACCGGCTTCGCCTTTGGCATGGGTGTCGAACGCATTGCCATGATTCAGCATGGGATCTCCGATATCGGACATTTCTACTCGGGCGACATGCGTTTTCTGGAGCAATTTGCCTAAACGGTGGCTGGGGTCGAAGGTTATTTTTGGAAAATCATCCTTTAAGTCCATAATTGCTAGTCACTTGCGAGCGATTTTCTGGTTAGCGCACCGCAATTTCGACCGATAACTGCTTGGTTCTAAGCCACAAGATCATCCAATTATGGAGCTAGGTAAAGAAGAGAACTTAATGTGACCAATGTGTGCAAAGGATTTCCCCATAGGGTCATCCTTCAGTTGTTCAGCAAAGAGATTAAACGAGATAAATATATGTACCTATTACACTTAATTGGTTTACCCGGCGTTGGTATAGATTTGGCGATCCAATTGCTTGTAAGAGAGTCAGCAAGAACCATTTGATGCCTTTAGCTTACGAACGATTGCTTGGGGCGGCATGATGGTCATTATGATTGAAAGGATTCTCATGCTCACCAAAAAGTCTCTCTTCCACATCTGTCTCGCGTTCGCGGTGGTAGCTCTTACTGCCACAAGCGCGAAAGCAGATTCCCTTTTTGTAGGTTCGCAGGCTGGTATGTGCTGCTTCGATGTAAATCTGCACCAGGTCAACTCTACCGACATGCAGGTAACGGTAAGTCTGACGAACGGTGCTACGTACTTCGTCAGTTCCGGCGGGGGAAATCATCCGGGGTTTGCGTTCAATCTCGATGGCGCCCCCACGATCACAATCTCGGGTTTGAGTTCGCCCTGGACTGCGGGAGATGTAAATCTTAACTCCACTGGCACGAATGGTCCTGCTTTGGGTACATTCGACTATTTCATCGACAACCCGGGTAATGGCGCGAGTGCCGCCAATGGCGGACCTCTCTCCTTTACCGTTAGCAATGCTTTGGGAATTTCGTATGATGATTTCGTTACGAACAGTAATGGTTACTACTTCGCTGCCGACATCATGAACAGCGCCGGGGCCACAGGAGAGTCCGGCATCAGCGACCCCGGCACCATGAGCGCGGTCCCGGAGCCGTCTTCCCTGATTCTGCTTGGTACGGGCATTCTCGGTGCTGCTGGTTTCATCCGGCGCCGTCTCACTGCCTAAGTCTTAGCTCGATTTGTCTTACTTACAAGGCCTTCCGGCGACCGTCTTATGACGAGCCGGAAGGCTTTTTCATGCCCTGTCATCTTTCAGTAGAACGATGGCTGTCCACCCAGTTCACACCAAACGATCCTCTGCGAAAGCGAACTATGGGCGACTTTTCTTGGCGGTGCCGATAAAGCCAAACAGCAGATGCAGGACTGCAAGCGCGAGCGCGCCCCAAAAGGCTGCGCTGAAGGTTGTCACGGCGAAGCCAGGCACAAATTTGCTCGAAAACCACAAGATCACGGCATTGATGACCAGGAAGAAAATTCCAAAGGTCAGGATGCCCAGCGGCAAGGTGATGATCTTGAGGAACAGGCCCAGCGTCGCGTTAAGGAGGCCGACGATGATGACCGCGATCAGGGCAGAGACGATGCCGCTGATGTGGAAGCCCACTACGAAGTGGGAGACGATCAACAGGGCTACGGCATTCAGAATCCAGTGCAGGAGCAATCGGAGCATTGTTGTTGATTCCTTTTCAGGACGAGGATTGAATCTTCGTATTCGCCGCCCGCATTCTGATAAAAGAGCATAACCGACCTTTGCCCAGGCTGCTTATTTTGATGAGTCGCCCAGACTTCTCAGGATGTCTAAACTTAGAAGAGACATCATCCTGAATCCTCGGGGGAGACGCATCCATGGGCAAGCAATTTGAACGGATTGAGCCTGCGCACCGCGAGTTCATCGAGAAGCAGCGGATATTTTTCAATGCGTCCGCGACGGCAGAGGGGCGGGTGAATGTCTCTCCCAGAGATGTGGCGTCTCTGCGTGTTCTCGATGCGAACGGCCTCGTTTACCTCGACCAGACGGGCAGCGGCAATGAGACGGCGGCGCATCTGCGGGAAAATGGACAGGCAGACGGGCGCCTGACGTTGATGTTCTGTGCCTTCGAAGGTGCGCCGCTGGTACTGCGGCTGTATGGCCGCGGGCGAATCCTGCGTCGTGGCGGCTCTGAGTATGCCGCGATGCTGGCCTCGGAGTTTGGAGGAGTTGAGACCCCGGGTGCGCGCCAGATGGTGCTGCTGAAGGTCGAGTCGGTGCAGACCTCGTGCGGATATGGGGTGCCGCTGTTTGAATACGTTGGTGAGCGCACTACATTGACGCGCTGGGCGGAGTCGAAGGGCGAGAGCGGGTTGGAAGAGTATTGGCGGCAGAAGAATATGTATAGCATTGATGGTCTGCCGACCGGGCTGATCGAAGATGCTTCCGCCTCTTGATCGGGTTGTCATTCAGTCGCGCCGGGACCGATGGCGAAGGAGCGCCTGGCGCTTTACACTGAGGATGCCTGCCTATGAATCTCCGCGCAAAGAGTTTTGCCGCGCTGTTGTCCTTTATTATTCTGCCGGCTGCCATAGCGTCTGCCGCTACGGGTACTCCGCTTGCGGGAAGCACGCTCTATCCTCGCCTGATCCGCCTTCGTCATGCGTCAGGCCCACTTAAAAATACCTTGCTTGCCAAGACCGGCAACAGGCTTTATCGCAGCGCGGACGAAGGGCGCACCTTCGCCTACCTCGCTTCTGTTGTGGACATTCCCGGCAGCAAGGAGCGGTGCTGCTCCACCATTTACGAACTGCCGCGCAGGATTGGCCATCTCAAGGCGGGAACGTTGCTTTATTCCGGGTCCTATTACTCCGGAGATACGCCCGCTATTGAGATCTACATCAGCAGCGATGAAGGGGCCAACTGGCGATACCTCGCTACACCGGTCAAAGCCGGGGATAAGCGTCATGGGCTATGGGAACCGGAGTTTACCATTGCCAAAGACGGCTCGCTGGTGATGTTCTTTTCGGACGAGACCGATCCTTGCTGTAGCCAGAAGCTGGTCCAGATGCAGTCTACGGATGGCATTCATTGGGGCGTGAGGAAGGATACCGTGGCCAGCGCTTCCCAAAAGGACCGTCCGGGAATGGCCATCGTTACGCGGTTGCCCGATCGTACTTACTTTATGTCCTATGAGATCTGCGGTCCGGTTGCGCATTGCCAGGTTTACTTTCGTACCTCGGCCAATGGGCTGGACTTTGGCGACCCAGCCGATTTTGGTACGAAAGCCGTCTCCGCTACTGGGCAATACTTTGCTCACGCGCCTGCGAATATCTTCGATCCGGTTAGTCATCGGATTCTGCTGGTGGGGCAGGTGCTCTATGAGGCTGATGGTACTGTGTCTCCGCAAAATGGCCAGATTCTCTTTGCCAGAGGGCCGGCTCACGGCTCCGGTCCATGGACCACTCGGCCTGCCCCGGTCGAGGTCCCCACGGCATACGATAATTACTGCCCCAACTACTCCTCTGCGCTGATGCCGGTTCGGGGCGGCCTGCTTGAGCTTGCCTCGGACTATGACGCCTCGCACCATTGCACTTCTTACGTCGCTATTCTGCCGATTCGTTAGACTAGAAGACGTCTACCCATGAAGATTCTTACAAGCTGGCTCCGCTCTTACCTGCCGCAACTCCCTGTCTCCGACCGGCAACTCGCCGATGACCTTACGCTGCGCGGCATTGCCGTCGAGGGCGTGCATGATCTCGGAGAGAGAAATGGCCATCTGTTCGAGATGGACATTACGACGAACCGCGTCGATGCGATGAACCACTACGGCATCGCGCGCGAGGCGGCGACGATCTATAACCTGCCGCTGGCTCCGCTCGACGTAACATTGCCCGCTGCGGCCCCGGGCGCGAAGGCGTTTCCGGTTCGGATTGAGGCTCCGGAGCTTTGTGGACGGTTTACAGCGCGGGTGCTGCGTAACGTAACCGTTGCTCCGAGCGCGGGACGCATTGCCGAATACTTCGGCCTGCTGGGGCAGAAGCAGATCTCAAACGCAGTGGACGTGAGCAACTTCGTGCTGCTGGGGATGGGGCATCCTACCCATGCCTTCGATCTGGACAAGATTGAGGGCGGGATTGTCGTTCGGCTGGCGCGGCAGGGAGAGAAGCTGAGGCTGCTCGACGGAACGGAGCGGACGCTGGAGGCGGACGATCTGGTGGTGGCCGACGAGAAGAAGGCGCTGGCGCTAGCGGGCGTGATGGGCGGCTGGGACTCCATGATTACGCCGGAGACGAAGAACATCCTGGTGGAGGCGGCTTGGTTCGATCCGGCGAGCATTCGCAGGAGTTCGCGGCGGCACCTGCTGCACACGGATGCTTCGCACCGCTTTGAACGGGGTGCAGACTTCAACGCCGCGCCCGTAGCCAATGCGCTTGTTTCGCGGCTGATTCTGGAGAGCGGGGGCCAGGTTGAGGGTGAGTTGGTGGATGTTGTCATTCCCGCGGCTGCGGCGAAGACAGCCAATCGCGCGGCGATTGCGCTTTCGGTGAAGCAGGTGCAGCGGTATCTGGGAACGACGATTGCTCCCGAAGGGATTGCCAAGGAGATTGTGGCGCAGTATCTCAGGGCGTTGGGCTGCGAGTTGACCGCCAAGAATGACGACACATTTGCGGCGAAGCTACCGAGCTGGCGGCTCGATCTGGAGCGCGAGATTGACCTGGTCGAAGAGGTAGCGCGGGTCTATGGCTATAACCGCTTCGCCAATACGCTGCCAACGCCGGGCGTAGTGATCGAACATCCTACCGCGGCTGCCGAGGCTGCCGTGCGGACGCGGCTGCTGGCGCTTGGGTTCAGCGAATCGATATCGAGCACCTTTGCTTCGCACGCCGACAGCGATCTGTTCGGCGCGGCAGAGCAGGGAACGGTGGCGATGGAGAATCCTCTTTCGGAGGAGGCGGCCTTGTTGCGGCCGTCGCTGGTGCCGGGGATGGTGACCATGCTGGCACACAATCTGAATCGCGATGTGCAGACGGTGCGACTGTTTGAGCAGGGAAGCGTCTTTACCGGCGGAACCGATGCGGTGGTGGAGACGGCGTCGCTTTCGCTGGGACTGACCGGGGCGGGCGCGGCGAGTGCTCTGCACAGCGCGCAGGATGCTCCGTTCTTTGAGTTGAAGGGTGTGATCGAGTCGCTGGCCTCGCTGTTCCGCGGAACCGGCCTCACGTATATATCGGAGACCCCAACATGGTTGCAACCGGGGCGTGGCGCCACGGCGTTGCTGGACGGGCATCCGGTCGCTCAGTTTGGCGAGCTTGCGATCTCAGAGAAAGATCGGCGTAAGCTGCGGCAGCCGGTTTATCTGGCCCAAGTCGATCTAGCGAGGCTCTATGCGCTCCCGCTACGCCAGGTGACGGCGCGCGAGCTTTCGCGGTTTCAGGCGGTCGAACGTGATTTTTCGTTTACCTTCCCCGATTCGATGCAGTGGCATACGATTGCGGCTGCCATCCGCAAACTGGCGATTCCGGAGCTGCAGCGGCTGGAACCAACAGAGATCTTTCGGGATGCGAAGGGCAAGTCGGTTCCGCCAGGATATTACGCGATTCTGCTGAAGTGCGTCTTTCAGTCGAACGAGCGCACGCTGCGAGAGGATGAGCTGACCGCGTGGTGGACCGATATTATTGCAGCTCTGACGAAGCTGGGCGGCACGATTCGCGCTCCGGGCGTATAAGGTGACGAAGTGTTTGCAGCCGACGCCGCAAGTCTTTGCAGCCGGGTAGGCATCCACGTAGATTCCACACAGGTTTTCCCCAACAAAATCCACGCCACGGACGTCTATACTTTAAGCATATGAGTACATCCACCATCAGCGTCGATGAGTT
>Ga0207657_10002897_pt1 | contig 18425 bp, 17 predicted proteins | sample KBSC33metaG_FD_184316 | JGI IMG/M metagenome (GOLD analysis project Ga0207657, IMG submission 184316) | Corn rhizosphere microbial communities from Kellogg Biological Station, Michigan, USA - KBS C3-3 metaG (SPAdes) (version 2) | ecosystem: Host-associated > Plants > Roots > Rhizosphere > Soil ... | reverse complement strand
GGCCTTGGCCGCCGAATAGTTGGTCTGGCCGAACGCGCCCTTCTGGCCGTTGACGGACGAGATGTTGATGATGCGGCCCCAGTTGCGCTCGACCATGCCGTCGGTGACGGGCTTGGTCATGTTGAACACGGAGTCGAGGTTGGTCTTCATGACCGCATCCCAATTGACCTTGTCCATCTTCTTGAAGGTCATGTCGCGCGTGATACCGGCGTTGTTGACCAGCACGTCGACGGGACCGACTTCCTGCACGACCTTGGCCACGCAGGCCTGGGCCGAATCGTAGTCGGACACATCGCATTCATAGGCCTTGAAATCGTGACCCTGATCGCGCATCGAGGCCAGCCAGCCTTCGGCCTTCTTGCTGCCCGGCGAGTACGTCGTCACGACCTTGTAGCCGAGCGCAGCCAGCTTGATGCAGATCGCTTCACCCAGGCCGCCCATGCCGCCAGTCACTAATGCCACTCTAGCCATTGTCTTCTCCTAGTTTTTCGCTTGATTTGCGTACAATTCTTTGATCATCCATGCCGCTGATGCGGCGCCGGCGCCCCGGCAGCGGGGGCGCCGTGCCGACCATGTCAGCGCTCGACCGCCAGGGCCACGCCCATGCCACCGCCGATGCACAGGGCGGCGAGGCCCTTCTTGGCGTCGCGGCGGACCATTTCATGCAGCAGGCTCACGAGCACGCGCGCGCCCGAGGCACCGATCGGGTGGCCCAGCGCGATCGCGCCGCCGTTCACGTTGATCTTCGACGTGTCCCAGCCCATCTCCTTGTTGACGGCGACGGCCTGGGCGGCGAAGGCTTCGTTGATTTCCATGAGGTCGACTTCCTCGTGCTTCCAGCCGGCCCGTTCCAGGCACTGGCGGGCGGCGTCGACGGGGCCCATGCCCATGATGGACGGGTCGAGGCCGGCCGACGAGTACGCCTTGATGCGGGCGATCGGGGTCAGGCCCAGTTCCTTGGCCTTCGACGCCGACATCATGATGACGGCGGCGGCGCCGTCGTTCAGGCCGGACGCGTTACCGGCCGTCACGGTGCCTTCCTTGTTGAACGCGGGACGCAGGCTGGACAGGCCTTCCAGGGTCGCGCCGTGCTTCGGATACTCGTCGGTATCGAACACGGTCGGGCCCTTCTTGGACGGGATCTCGATGGGGATGATCTCGTCCTTGAACTTGCCGGCCTTGATGGCCGCTTCCGCCTTCAGCTGCGACTGCAGCGCGAATTCGTCCTGTTCCTGGCGCGAGATCTCGTACTTGCGCGCGACGTTCTCGGCCGTCACGCCCATGTGGTATTGGTTGTAGACGTCCCACAGGCCGTCGACGATCATCGTGTCGGTCAGCTTGGCGTCGCCCATGCGGAAGCCGTCGCGCGAACCGTTCAGCACGTGAGGCGAGGCGCTCATGTTTTCCTGGCCGCCGGCGATCACGATCGACGCATCGCCGCACTTGATGGCCTGGGCCGCCAGGTGGGTGGCGCGCAGGCCGGAGCCGCACACCATGTTGAGGGTGAAGGCCGGGACCTTGTCCGGCAGGCCGCTCTTGATGACGGCCTGGCGTGCAGGGTTCTGGCCCGTGCCGGCCGTGAGGACCTGGCCCATGATGACTTCGCTGACCGCGGCCGGATCGATGCCCGTCTTCGTCAGCAGGTGCTTGATGACCTGGGCGCCTAGCTCGGCAGCCGGAATTTTTGCGAGCGTGCCACCGAACTTGCCGATTGCAGTACGGCCAGCGGCCACGATTACGACATCTTCCATATCAATCTCCGGTATCCCGGCCACATCGGCCAGGGTTCAATGAGTGGACAGCCCTGCTGTCGGCCATTTCTGACCAGGCCTGGAAGAATCCGAAAAACCAGCACAACGATTGCGTTAAGCCGGCGGCAACTCCGCATGCATGGATTGCATCGAATGCGGCAGACACCGGTGGGCGCGGCAGGTCGTCCACGTTGTGCGCTTGATGAATCACAATCTCCGCTCAGGCTTGGACAGAAAGCCAACAATATTAGTGACCTCGCTTAAAGTTTGTTTAAGCAAAATCAATCTTATCAGCTTATTCAACGGAAAAAATAGTCTTTGGCTTGATTTTGCTTAAGGCTGAGTATCTTTATCAGACATTATTTTTGTTCCGGAAACATCGATTGCCGCCCGTCTAAACTCGGGCAAAACCCTTTTCCTTTGGGCTAAATTTCAAAGTAGAATGCACGGGCTAAGCCAACCACATTGATTTATGCCCAAAAGCCCGAGCTCCCTGCCCATCGAAATCAAGATCTCCACGGTCGTGGCCATTTCGACCATCCTGCATTCGGCCGATCCGATCGCGATCGATGCCGCGCTGAAGCAGATGACCGGGGGCGTCTCCGATTTCTTCGAGGATGAATTCGCCGTCATCGACGTCGCCGGCATCGCCGAGGAGGCCGCGCACATCGATTGGGAGGCGCTGGTCGGGCTGCTGAAAAAATACCGCCTGAACGCCGTCGCCGTGCGCGGCGCCCCGGCCGCGCTGCACGACGTGATCCGTGCCCACGACCTGTTCCTGGACGACGGCACGAGCGGCCTGCAGACGAACGGCGGCCGCGAACGCGAGATGCCCGCGCCGGTGCCCGTCGAAGTGGCCGAGCCCGCACCTGCACCGGCACCGGCCCCCGCAGCGGCACCGGCCGCGCCGGCCCTGGCGATGATCGTCGACACGCCCGTGCGCGCCGGCCAGCGCATCTACGCGCGCGGCACCGACCTGATCGTGACGGCCGTCGTGAACAATGGCGCCGAGCTCATTGCCGACGGCAGCATCCACGTGTACGCGCCCCTGCATGGCCGCGCGCTGGCAGGCGCGTCCGGCAATGCAAGCGCTCGCATCTTCGCGTTGCAGCTGCAGCCGGAACTGGTGTCGATCGCGGGCGTGTACCGCACGTTCGACGACGGCTTTCCGGCCGACGTGGCACGGCAGCCGGCACAAATCCGTTTGGTCGGCGACCGAATCGATATATCATCGCTGGGTTCGGCGATCCGCAATTAAAGCGCGCCCCCTGTACAGCACTGACCAGATACTGAAAAGGACACAATTTTTTCATGGCAAGAATTATCGTTGTAACGTCCGGTAAGGGCGGTGTGGGCAAGACCACTTCGAGCGCAAGCTTCTCGAGCGGCCTCGCGATGCGCGGCCACAAGACGGCCGTCATCGACTTCGACGTCGGCCTGCGCAACCTCGACCTGATCATGGGCTGCGAACGTCGCGTCGTGTACGACCTGATCAACGTCGTCAACGGCGAAGCGAGCCTGACCCAGGCCCTGATCAAGGACAAGCACTGCGACAACCTGTTCATCCTCCCGGCCTCCCAGACGCGCGACAAGGACGCGCTGACGGAAGAAGGCGTCGAGCAAGTGTTGAACGAGCTGGTCAAGATGGATTTCGAATACATCATCTGCGACTCGCCGGCCGGCATCGAGCACGGCGCGCTGATGGCGCTGACGTTCGCCGACGAGGCGCTGATCGTCACCAATCCGGAAGTGTCGTCCGTGCGCGACTCCGACCGTATCCTGGGCATCCTGCAGGCCAAGTCGCGCCGCGCCCAGAGCGGCGGCGAGCCCGTCAAGGAACACCTGTTGATCACCCGTTATTCGCCGCGCCGCGTCGAAAACGACGAGATGCTGTCGTACGAGGACGTGCAGGAAATCCTGCGCATCCCCCTGCTGGGCATCATTCCGGAATCGGAAGCCGTGCTGCACGCGTCGAACCAGGGTAACCCGGCCATCCATTTCAAGGATACGGACGTGGCCCAGGCCTACCAGGACGTCGTGTCGCGCTTCCTCGGCGAAGAGATCCCGCTGCGCTTCACCAACTACGAGAAGCCGGGCTTCCTGCAGCGTCTGTTCGGAGCGAAGTGATATGCCTCTGCTCTCATTCCTGTTCCCCAAGAACCAGAAAAGCGCGACTGCGGCCAAGGAACGGCTGCAGATCATCATCGCCCGCGAACGCAGCGGCCGCGGCGGGCCGGACTTCCTGCCGGCATTGCACCGCGAGTTGATCGAAGTGATCTCGAAGTACACGAAGGTCAACGCCGAGGACATCAAGATCTCCCTCGACCGCCAGGGCAACCTGGAAGTGCTCGACGTCAACGTCGTCCTGCCGGACGCCTGACTCTCCCGCGCCGCGCCGGCAATTCATTTACGCCGGCGCGGCCGCCACCTCGCGCGCCACGCGCGTGCATGCCTCGATGTGCTGGTAGCCCATCTGCCTGAACAGCGCGAAACCGATCGCGGCCGACGCGAGCTGTCCCGCCAGCGGCACGATCTTCGCCGCCGACTTCGCCGCCAGCTTGGCGCCCGATTTCCGTAACAGTTTCAGCACCAGTTCCTTCGTCACGATCTTGCCCACCAGGGTACCGCCCAACGCTGCCACGGCCTGATAGGCGGCGATGCGCATGCGCGGCTGCAGTTGGTCGATCTGATCGGGCGACAGGCCGAACGCCTGGTTGATCTCTTCCACCATCACGGCGAAGCTGGAGAGATCCGCGACGACGTCCACACCCGGCAGCGGAATCACGGACACGCCCGCCGAAATGGCCGCGCGCTTGCGCACGAGGCCGCGGCAGCGCTCGCGCACGCGCTCGATGTCCGGACCGGACACCGGCAGCAGGGCGAGCGCCTCATCCTTGCTTTTTTTCCTGAACATAGTCGCTCCTGACCAAACGATTTAAAGCAAGTGTAACCGCGAGTGTGTCGTCGGGCTGACACGACTATGACGCAATTACCCAACGAAAATGTGAATTTATCTGCGGCATCGGTAGCTTTCCTTTTTAAAAGTCTGATATATTTAGTGACATTGTAGGAATGTTCCTACAGAGAGGTCATAGAGTCCCACACGCCGAGACAGCGAACATCATGAGAATATCCGTACTGGACAACGATACGACCCAAGCAGAGCTCATCTGCCAAGTGCTGAACGGGGCCGGGCACAGCTGTCAAGCGTTTGACAGCGGCAAAGACCTACTTGGACAACTCCGCAAGGACAGCACCGACCTGCTGATCGTCGATTGGCAAGTGACCGACGTCCCGGCGGCGGAACTCCTGCGCCGTGCCAAGGAAAAACTGGCGCCGAACACGCCGACGATGTTCCTGGCCGGCACCTCGGCCGAGGACGACATCGTGGCCGGCGTCACGGCCGGCGCGGATGACTACCTCGTCAAGCCGCTGCGCCGCGGCGAACTGGTCGCGCGCACGCAGGCCCTGCTGCGCCGGGCGTATCCGTCGCAGAACGGTGCCGAGCAGCTGCAATTCGGCCCGTACGTGTTCGAAACCCGCCCGGGTCGCCTCATGATGGACGGCGAGCAGATCGACGTCACGCACAAGGAATTCAACCTGGCGCTGCTGTTCTTCCGCAACCTCGGCCGGCCGCTGTCGCGCGCATACATCCACGAATCGATCTGGGTGCGCGAAACGGCGATCCCGTCGCGTACGATGGATACCCACGTCTCGCGCGTGCGCAACAAGCTGCGCCTGCGTCCGGAAAACGGTTTCCGTCTCGTGCCCGTGTACAGCTACGGCTATCGGCTGGAAAAACTGGGCGCGTGAATCCCTGCCGCGGTAGGGGTATAATGGGCGCGCTGCCCAATTTTTGATCACCCATGCAACTGCTCGCCGTCGGCCTGAATCACACCACCGCACCGGTCTCGCTGCGCGAGCAACTGGCGCTGGCGCCTGAGCAGCTGGGCGAGGCGGTGCAGGCCGCACGCGGGTGGTTCTCGAGGTTCAATACCCGGGGCGAAGACGAGGCGGCCCTGCTCTCCACGTGCAACCGCACGGAGATGTACGCGGCAAGCTGCGCGCCCGATCCGCTCGACGCCTCGGCGCGTTTCCTCGCCGACTACCACGACCTGAATTTCTCCGAGCTGCGCCCGCATTTGTACATGCTGCCGCAGCACGACGCCGTGCGCCATGCGTTCCGCGTCGCCTCCGGCCTCGATTCGATGGTGCTGGGCGAAGCGCAGATCCTCGGGCAAATGAAGGACGCCGTGCGCGTCGCCGACGAAGCGGGCGGTCTCGGCACCTATCTGCACCAGCTGTTCCAGCGCAGCTTCGCCGTCGCGAAGGAAGTGCGCACGACGACCGAGATCGGCGCGCACAGCGTGTCGATGGCCGCCGCCGCCGTGCGCCTGTCGGAACGCATCTTCGATCGCGTCAGCGAGCAGAACGTGCTGTTCATCGGCGCCGGCGACATGATCGAGCTGTGCGTCACCCACTTCGCCGCCCATCATCCGAAGTCGATCACGATCGCCAACCGCACGCTGTCGCGCGGCGAGGCGCTGGCCGCGCGCTTCAACGGCCAGGCCCTGAGCCTCGCCGACCTGTCCGACCGGCTGCCGCACTTCGACATCGTCATCTCGTCGACCGGCTCCACGTTGCCCCTGATCGGCAAGGGCCTCGTCGAACGCGCCATCAAGGCGCGCCGGCACCGGCCCATGTTCATGGTCGACCTGGCCGTCCCGCGCGACATCGAACCGGAAGTGGGCCGCCTGAACGACGTCTTCCTGTACACGGTCGACGACCTCGCCGAGGTGGTCAAGAGCGGCGTCGAGAGCCGCCAGGCCGCCGTCGCCCAGGCCGAGGCGATCATCGAGACGCGCGTGCAATCGTTCATGCACTGGATCGGCGACCGCGCCGTCGTGCCCGTGATCCGCGACCTGCATGAATCGAGCGAAGCGATGCGCCTGGCCGAACTGGAACGGGCGCGCAAGCTGCTCGCCAAGGGTGAAGACATCGAGACGGTGCTCGACGCGCTGTCGAAAGGCCTCACCGCGAAATTCCTGCACGGCCCGCAACAGGCCCTGCACCGCGCCCAGGGCGACGAGCGCGCCCGCCTCGCGAGCCTCCTGCCCCAGCTGTTCCGCGGCCGCCGTTAGCGGCTGCACGCCTTCGTTTCCCCGCGTGCCGCTTCCTGCGGCTTGTCTGCTGTCATTCCGATAAAAATACTATGAAACCATCCATGCTGGCCAAGCTGGACCAACTGGCCAACCGCCTCGTCGAGCTGGACGAACTCCTGATGTCCGAAGGCGCCACCGCGAACATGGACAGCTTCCGCAAGCTGAACCGCGAACACGCCGAACTGAGCCCGCTCGTGGCCGTCTATCGCCACTACCAGACGGCGCAGGGCGACATCGCCGCCGCGCAGGAGATGCTGGCCGATCCGGACATGAAGGAATTCGCCCAGGACGAGATCGACACGGCGAAGGCGCGCATCGCGGAACTGGACCTCGAGCTGCAGAAGATGCTGCTGCCGAAGGACGAGAACGACGAGCGCAACATCTTCCTCGAGATCCGCGCGGGCACGGGCGGCGACGAATCGGCGCTGTTCGCGGGCGACCTGCTGCGCATGTACACGCGCTACGCGGAACGCAACCGCTGGCAGGTGGAGATGGTATCGGAATCGCCGTCCGACCTGGGCGGCTACCGCGAAGTCATCGTCCGCATCGTCGGCCAGGGCGCCTATTCGAAGCTGAAGTTCGAATCGGGCGGCCACCGCGTGCAGCGCGTGCCGGCGACGGAAACGCAGGGCCGCATCCACACGTCCGCGTGCACGGTCGCCGTGATGCCGGAAGCGGACGAAGTGGAAGACGTGCAGATCAACCCGGCCGACCTGCGCATCGACACCTACCGCGCGTCGGGCGCCGGCGGCCAGCACATCAACAAGACGGATTCCGCCGTGCGCCTGACGCACCTGCCGACCGGCATCGTCGTCGAATGCCAGGACGACCGCAGCCAGCACAAGAACAAGGCGCAGGCGATGAAGGTGCTGGCCGCGCGCATCAAGGACGTGCAGCTGCGCGAGCAGCAGAGCAAGGAAGCGGCGACGCGCAAGAGCCTGATCGGCTCGGGCGACCGCAGCGAGCGCATCCGCACGTACAATTTCCCGCAGGGCCGCCTGACCGACCACCGCATCAACCTGACCTTGTACAAGCTGGACATGATCATGGACGGCGACCTGGCCGAACTGACGAACGCCCTGTCGGCCGAGCATCAGGCGGAACAGCTGGCGGCGCTGGGCGATTAAACACGTAGGGTGGGCACTCCGTGCCCACCAAACGTTCGAGGATCCGCATGCAGCTGGTGGGCACGTGATTGATGCCCCCGGCATCAATCACCCCACCCTACAATTAACTTTTTTCGATAACGTCCACAGGAAACCATGTCCTCGTCCCGCAATCTCCTGCTTGCCATCGCCGCCGTCAGCATCGCCCTGGTCGGCGCCGCCCTCTATCTGCAGCACGCGAAGGACATGCTGCCCTGCCCGCTGTGCGTGATCCAGCGCTACCTGTTCCTCGGCATCGCCCTCTTCAGCCTCATCGGCGCTTTCGCCAACAAGATCAAGGCCGGCGCTAGTCTCGCGCTGCTGTGCGCGCTGGGCGGGCTCGGCGTCGTCGGCAAGCATCTGTACGTGCTGGCGCACCCGGGCTTTTCGTGCGGCATCGATCCGATGGAGACCACGCTGAACAAGATCCCGACCGCGACCCTGATGCCGTGGCTGTTCCGCGCCGACGGCCTGTGCGAAGCCGCGCAGGAAACCGTGTTCGGCCTGAACGTGCCGCAGTGGTCGGCCGTGTGGTTCGTGATCCTCACGCTGGCCCTCGTCTGGGTGCTGGTGCGGCGCGCACGTTGATGACCATCGAGCCCGGCACGCCCATCGCCGCGGCGCAGGCGGCCCTGCCCCTCGATCCGCTGGAAAACCGCATCCTGCTGTGCCACGCGACGGGCCTGTCGCGCGTGCAGCTGATCACGCAGGGCGACCGGCCCCTCGGCGCCGACGAAGCGGCGCGCCTCGCCGACCTCGTGGCGCGCCGGCTGCAGGGCGAGCCGATCGCCTACATCGTCGGCAAGCGCGAATTCTTCGGTCTCGACTTCCAAGTCGGCCCCGCCGTGCTGATTCCCCGTCCGGACACGGAATTGATCGTGGAACTGGCGCTCGACCGCCTGCCGGCACACGCCCCCCGCCTGCTCGACATGGGCACGGGCAGCGGCGCGATCGCCGTCGCCGTGGCGCACACGCGGTCCGACGCCGACGTCACGGCACTGGACGTCAGCCCCGACGCGCTGGCCGTGGCGCAAGCGAATGCGGCGGCCAACGGCGCGCGCGTGCGCTTCCTGGCAAGCAGCTGGTTCGACGCGCTCGCCGCCGACGCCACCTTCGACGTGATCGCCTCGAACCCGCCGTACATCGCCGCGGGCGACGCCCACTTGGCGCAGGGCGACTTGCGCTTCGAGCCCGTGGGCGCGCTGACCGACCACGCGGACGGCCTGTCCGCGCTGCGCACGATCGTCGCGGGCAGCCCGCGCCACCTCGTGCCGGGCGGCTGGCTGCTGCTGGAGCACGGGTACGACCAGGCGGCGGCCGTGCGCGCGCTGCTGCTCGACGCCGGTTTCACGGACGTGCAAAGCTGGCAGGACCTGGCCGGCATCGAGCGCGTGAGCGGCGGCCGTTTCGGGGTTTGACGCCGGCGCGGCGCGCGTGCCGCCTTTGCTACAATGCCCGGTCCACCACCGGAGCCATGATGCGTCGACTGTTCGCGACCCTCATCCTGCTGGGCCCCTTGGCCGCGCTCGCGGCGGACGTCGCCGCGCCCGGCGCCGCCGACCAGGCGCACGCGCTGTTCGAGCGCGACTGGCAATGGCGCCTCAAGCACCAGCCCGAATTCGCCACGAGCGTCGGCGACCACCGCTACGACGCCCTGCTGGCCGACACGTCGCTCGCCGCGCAGACAGCCGCCGCCGACCACGCGCGCCGCATGCTCGACGCCGCGCGCCAGATCGACCGCGCCCAGCTGACCGGCCAGGACCGCCTGTCGTGGGACCTGTTCACGGGCGACCAGGAACGCATCCTCGCGCGCGCCGCGTTCGTCGCGTTCGATCCGGACCCGATCAGCGCCCAGGACGGCCTGCAGTTCCGTTTCCCGCAGCTCGTCGCGCAGATGCCCTTCGTCACGGAGGACGACTACCGCAACTACATCGCGCGCCTGAACGCACTGCCCCGCCACGTCGACGGCATCGTCGAGCAGATGCGCGAAGGGATGAAGACCGGCTGGACGGCGCCGAAAGCCATCATGGCCGGCCTGCCCGCGCAATTGCGTGCGCTGCGCGAGCACGCGCAGGACGGGCCGCTCGGCGCCCCATTCCAGCGCCTGCCCGCGACCATCGACGAGGCGGCGCGCACGCAGCTCGCGGCCGACGGCGCGGCCGCGCTGCGCACGGCGGCGGGCGCGCTGCAAAAGCTGGAAGACTTCGTGCGCACCGAGTACCTGCCGGCCGCGCGCACGACGATCGGCGCCGCGAGCCTGCCCGGCGGCGCGGCCTGGTATGCGGTCCTCGTCAAAACGGCGACGACGACGGCGCTGGCGCCGGCCGAGATCCACGCGCTGGGCGAGAAGGAAGTGGCGCGCATTCGCGCCCAGATGGAAGCGACGGCCGTCCGCACGGGGTTCAAGGGCAGTTATCCGCAATTCGTCGCCTTCGTGCGCAGCGACCCGCGCCTGTTCCCGACGAGTGCGGACGCACTGCTGGAACGCTACCGCCGCACCATCGCGCGCGTCGACGCCCAGCTCCCGCAGCTGTTCGGCGTCGTCCCGCAGGAAGCGCTGGCGGTCAAACCCGTGCAGCAGGAAGGTGCCGACGCGCAGGGCGGCGCCTACTACGAAGCGGGCACGCCCGAGCGCACGGCGGCCCTCGTCGTCAACACGAGCCGCCTCGCCACCCGGCCGCTGTGGGAAGTGGAGACGCTCGCGCTGCACGAGGGCGTCCCCGGCCACCATCTGCAGGTGGCGCGCGCGCACGCGATCGACGGCCTGCCCCCGTTCCGCCGCCATGCGTGGTATCCGGCGTTCGGCGAGGGCTGGGCGCTGTATGCCGAGGGGCTCGGGCCGGCGCTGGGGCTGATGCGCGATCCGTTCTCGCAGTTCGGCCGGCTGGCCGACGAGCAGCTGCGCGCGGCGCGGCTCGTCGTCGACACGGGCATCCACGCGCTGGGCTGGTCGCGCCAGCAGGCCGTCGGCTACCTGAACGCGAACACGGCCAATCCGGCGGCCGACAACGAGGTCGAAGTGGACCGCATGATCGCCCATCCGGGCCAGGCGCTCGCGTATAAAATCGGCCAGCTGCGCATCGTCGCGCTGCTGGCGCGGGCGCAGGCGGCGCTGGGCGCGCGCTTCGACGTGCGCGCCTTCCACGACGCCGTGCTGGAGAACGGCGCCCTGCCGCTGGACCTGCTGGAACGCCACATCGACCGCTGGATCGCCACGCAAGCGGCCCCGCCCGCACCCGCCGCCGCGGCGCCCGCAGCGGCCGAAGGGGCAGCGTCCCGTTAATGAATTGTCATATTGAAGGGTGCCCGGCGCGCTCTGCGGATTTCGGTTAATCTCTGCGTCTCATGCAGTATAAGAAAGGAAATCTCGTGTCGAACCAACTGACCCGCCGCCTGGCCCTGCTGGACGACGATGCCCACCGCGGCCTGCTCCAGCAAGGCCTGCGCGGCATCGAGCGCGAGACGTTACGCGTCGACGGCCACGGCCACCTGGCCCGCACGCCGCATCCGGTGCGACTGGGCTCGGCCCTCACGCATCCGCAGATCACGACGGATTACGCGGAAGCCCTGCTCGAATTCATCACGCCGGCCGAACACGACATCGGCCTGGCCCTGCACCGCCTGGACGCGATCCACCGCTACGCCTATTCGAAGCTGGGCGACGAGCTGCTGTGGAGCCAGTCGATGCCGTGCGCGCTGCCGGCCGAGGAAGACATCGAGATCGCGTGGTACGGCAAGTCGAACATCGGCATGCTCAAGCACGTGTACCGCCGCGGCCTGGCCCTCCGCTACGGCAAGGCCATGCAATGCATCGCGGGCATCCACTACAACTATTCGCTGCCGGAAGGCCTGTGGCAACTGCTGGCGCAGCACGAGGGCATTCCGGAAGAACGCCGCAACGCCCTGCGCGACTTCCAGTCCGAAAGCTATATCGCGACCATCCGCAACTTCCGCCGCTACAGCTGGCTGCTGATGTATCTGTTCGGCGCATCGCCCACGCTGTCGACAGGCTTCCTGCGCGGCCGCGACCACAATCTGGAAACGCTGTCGGACGACACCCTGTTCCTGCCGTATGCGACGAGCCTGCGCATGAGCGACCTGGGTTACCAGAACGACGCCCAGTCCGGCCTGCGCCCGCACGAGAACAGCCTGGAAAGCTATGTCACGTCGCTGATGGACGCCGTCAAGCGCCCGTATCCGCCGTACGCGGAAATCGGCACGAAGAAGGACGGCGAGTGGGTCCAGCTGTCCACCAACATCCTGCAGATCGAGAACGAATACTATTCGACGATCCGGCCCAAGCGCGTCATCCGCACGGGCGAGCGTCCCGTGCAGGCGCTGTGCGCGCGCGGCGTGCAGTACATCGAGGTGCGCTGCCTGGACGTCGATCCGTTCGAGCCGGTCGGCATCGCGCTCGAGACGGGCCGCTTCCTGGACGCCTTCCTGCTGTTCTGCGCCCTCGAGGACAGCCCCATCATCAACGCGATGGAAGGGCAGGTCCACGCCCGCAACTTCGCGCGCACCGTGAAGGAAGGCCGCCGTCCGGGCCTTACGCTCACGCGCAACGACCACGAAGTGCTGCTCAAGGATTGGGCGGAAGAGCTGCTGGAACGCATCCGCCCCGTCGCCGAACTGCTGGACCGCGAGCACAATTACCAGGGCGCCCACGTCGACGCCCTCGACGCGCAGAAGGCCAAGGTGCTCGATCCGGACAAGACGCCGTCCGCGCGCGTGCTGCAGGAAGTGCGCACGCTGGGCTCCTTCGCCGAGTTCGGCCTGCGCCAGAGCGAGCTGCACGCGGCCGCGTTCCGCGCCGATCCGCTGATGCCGGCCGAGACGGCGCTGTTCGACGAGATGGCGCAGGCGTCGCTGGCCGAGCAGGCGCAGATCGAGGCGACGGACACGGGTTCCTTCGACGACTTCGTCGCCGCGTACAACAGTAGTACACTGTGCCGTAACAGCTAACCCACGCTTCGACGGCACCGGCCGGGCGGCGCATGCCGCCCGCCCCGGCCCTGCGGCATCGAGGCGCCGCCCGAGACGCCCTTGCTCACCTTCTTCAACGAACACCACGCGCAGCACGCGCCACGCATCGACAACGGCGGCGGCGGCGGCGCGCGCATCGACGCCGTCGCGGACGAATTCGCGCGGCGCGGCCTGGGCCGCATCGTCACGCCGCACGGCGTGCCGCTGACGTCGCTGGAACGGACGCACACGCCGCGCTACCTGCACTTCCTGCGCGGCGCGTGGAGCGAGTGGCTCGCCCTCGATGCGCGCAACGCCGAACGCGATCCGCTGCCCACCGCGTGGCCCCTGGCGGGCATGCGCCGCGACGTCGAGCCGGACAGCTTCGCGGGCCGCCTCGGCCTGTACGCGTGCGACGCCGCCACGCCGCTGACGGCCGGCACGTGGACGGCGGCGAAGACGGGCGCCGCCTGCGCGATCAACGCGGCGCACGCGCTGCGCCTGGGCGAGCGCGCCACGTTCGCCCTCACCTACCCCGCCGGCCATCACGCGGGCGCCGATTACTTCGGCGGCGGCTGCTTCCTGAACAACGCGGCGCTCGCGGCCCAGCACCTGCTGGACGACGGCCTGCAGCGCGTGGCCATCCTCGACATCGACTACCACCACGGCCACGGCACGCAAGACATCTTTTACCGCCGCCGCGACGTGCTGTTCGCCTCGATCCACGCCGACCCGCGCACGGACTACCCGTTCTATGCGGGCCACGCGGACGAGACGGGTGCCGACGCCGGCACGGGCTTCAACCTGAACGTGCCGCTGCCGCGCGGCGCGCACGCGGCGCAGTGGTTCGCGGCGCTGGAGACCGCGTGCATCAAGCTGGCGGGGTATGCGCCCGAGGCGCTCGTCGTGTCGCTCGGCGCCGCCGGCCCCGAGGCCGATCCGCGCGCGCACTTTGACCTCGACGGCGGCGACTTCCTCCGGATCGGCGAGCGCATCGGCTTCCTCGGGCTGCCGACCGTCTTCGTGTTCGAAGGCGGCGCGGTCGTGCCCGAACTCGCCATCAACGTGGTCAACGTGCTCGAAGGTTTCGAGACGGCGGCCTGATTCTGCAAGCATCAACGATGGGAGCGACAATGATCGAATGGCAGTGGAGCCGTTTCGCCGACCTGAGCCCGGCGGAACTGTACGAGATGCTGGCCCTGCGCCAGCAAGTGTTCGTGCTCGAACAGGCGTGCCTGTACCCGGACTTGGACGGCCTCGACGTCGACGCGCACCACCTGCTCGGCTGGAAGACCGTGGCCGGCAAGCGGGAACTGGCGGCCACGTTGCGCTGCCTGGCGCCGGGCGCGAAATACGACGAGATGTCGCTGGGCCGCGTCGCCACGAGCGCGTCCGCGCGCGGCACGGGACTCGGCCGCGAACTGGTCGCGCAAGGCATCGCCTGCGCGGAGCGGCTGCACCCCGGCCAGGCGATCCGCATCGGCGCCCAGGCTTACCTGGAAGCGTTCTACGGCAGCTTCGGCTTCCGCACGGTCTCCGCGCCGTACGACGAGGACGGCATCCTGCACATCGACATGCTGCGGCCCGCCGCCGGCGGTTAGGGCAAGCACCGTCGCGGCACGTGATTCGACGTGCCCGTCACTTGAGCAGGCCGGATTTCGTGGGATCGGGCATGCGGATCGCAACGATGCAGGCCACCGCACACATGACGCTCACGTACCAGTAGAAATACGGTTCGTGGCCGGCCTGCTTGAACCACAGGGCCACGTATTCCGCCGAGCCGCCGAAGATCGCGTTCGCGACCGCATACGACAAACCCACGCCCAGCGCGCGCACTTCGACGGGGAACATTTCCGCCTTGATCAAGCCGCCGATCGACGTGTACAGGCTGATCATCGCCAGCGCACACACGATCAGCGCGCCGGCCGTCACTGGGCTGGACACGTTGCGCAACGCCATCATGATCGGCGTCGTGAACACGGCCGTGAGCGCGCCGAACGCGATCATCGACGTGCGCCGGCCGATGCGGTCGGACAACGCGCCGAACGCGGGCTGCATCAGCATGTAGATCAGCAGGCACACCGTCATCACGCGGCTCGCCGTCTCCGTGCTCATGCCGGCCGTGTTGACGAGGTATTTCTGCATATAGGTGGTGAACGCGTAGAAGATCAGCGAACCGCCGGCCGTGAATCCCAGCACGGTGACGAAGGCGCGCCGGTGGTGCTTGAGCAGCGACGCGACGCTGCCCGCGGCCTTGCTCTTGCGCTCTTTGGCGGTGGTCGTCTCGTGCAGCGAACGGCGCAGGTATAGCGACACGAGGGCGGCCAGGGCGCCCACGACGAACGGGATGCGCCACCCCCACGCCTTCAACTCGTCGTGCGTCAGCAGCAGCTGCAGGATACCGAGCACGAGCAGGGCCGCGAGCTGGCCGCCGATCAAGGTGACGTACTGGAACGACGCGAAGAAGCCCTTGCGCCCGGGCTCCGCGACCTCGCTCATGTACGTGGCGCTGGTGCCGTATTCGCCGCCGACGGACAGGCCCTGGAACAGGCGCGCCACGAGCAGCAGCGTGGGCGCCATCGTGCCGATGCTGGCATAGGTCGGCAGCGCCGCGATCATCAGGGAGCCGCCGCACATCATCAGGACGGAGATCATCATCGCGTTGCGCCGGCCGTAGCGGTCGGCCACGCGGCCGAACAGCCAGCCGCCGATGGGCCGCATCAGGAAGCCGGCCGCGAAGATGCCGGCCGTGTTCAGCAGCTGCGTCGTCGGATTCCCCTTCGGAAAAAAGGCCGACGAAAAATACAGCGCGCAGAACGAATAGATGTAGAAGTCGAACCACTCGACCAGGTTGCCGGACGAGGCGCCGACGATGGCGAAGACGCGCTGGCGCGACGTCAGGTGCTCGATTGCGTGCGCGTCCGCGGTGTCGGTCGTGGTCATGGTTCCTCCGGGAGTCTGCCGGTCGGCCGGCCGCGGCGGCCGGCGCATCCCGTGCGGGGCCGCCAAAGTCGGCCTGGCCGCAGACCGAAGATAGCAGTTCGCCGATATTGCCGGCGCCACCGTGCATGCCGACATCGGTTCGGCGTGCCGCACGCCTGCGCCACCACAGCAGCGCCAGGCCGCCCATCGGCAACAGGAGGACAGGCGCCGGTTCGGGCACCGGCGTCAACAGCACTGGCGCGCAATAGCCGAAGTCGTTGCAGCTGTTGACGACGATCTGGCCCGCGTCGTCGATGCCGACCGCATCCATCAGCACCTGGCTGCCGAGGCCGGCCGTGACAGTGTTCAGGTCGACGAGGCCGGCGCCCGCATCGACGAACGCGTGCGAAAAACCGTAGGCGGCGAAGCTCGAATAGCCGACCACGGTGCCGGACGCATTGATGGCGTGCGCTTCGCCGTAGTCGCCGCCGAACGAACCGAGGTCGTGCATGACGCCGCCGCTGTACAGGAAAGGATGCCAGACGGCTTCGGCACCGATGAGGCTGTAGCCGACCACCTGGCCCGTGTCGTTCACGGCCTCGGCCCAGCTGAAGCCGCCGCCGAGCGTGCCGAGATCGTGCATGGCGCCGCCGACGTACAGGAAGGCGTGCGCACCGTCGTCCGGGAAACCCGACCCCGGCTGTGCGCCGCCGACGACCATGCCCGCATCGTTGATGCCGCGCGCTTGCGCATCGGTGCCGCCCAGCGTGCCGAGGTCCGTCAGCGTGCCGCCGCTGTACAGGAACGCGCGGCTGTTGCCGGAGGCGTCGGTGGAAGCGCCGACGACCTGGCCACCGGCATTGATACCGTAGGCGACGCTGTCGCCGCCGTACAGCGTGCCGATGGACTGCATGGCGCCATCACGCCAGACAAAGCCGCGCGTGACGCCACCAACCTGCGCGGCGCCGACGACCGTGCCGTTGCGGATGGCGTTCGCGTACGCGATGGAAGCGCCCGGTGTGGGCAGGAACGTCGTCGTGCCGGCACGCCAGACGAAGGCGCGTTCCTGGAAAGCGGCGTCGAGGCCCATGCCGACGATGCTGCCGTCGTTGCCGATGCCGGAGGCCAGGAAGTTTTCAGGCAGGAAGGTGGCGGTGTACAACGGGCCAGCCCACGCGGGCGCGCCGGCGAGCAGAGACAACAACAGGGGCAACAGCAGGGGCAACAAAAAACGGCGTATCGACATGGCAGGCTCCGGATGATCAGGCGTGCCAACGATAAGACCGGCGACGCCGCGCGGGACTGATCGAAATCAGTCGTGCGCGGCGCGGCGGCGGATCAGCAGGCCGCGCTGCCGCAGACTTTCACGAGCTCGACGTCGAACACGAGGCCCGTGTTGCCCGGGATCGCACCCGGCACGCCGCCCGCGCCGTATGCCAGGCTGCTGGGGATCAGCACGGTGCGCTTGCCCCCGACCTTCATGCCCTGCACGCCCTGGCTGAAGCCGGGGATCACGGATTCGTTCGTGCCCGTGGCGCCGATGACGAACGTGAACGGCGTGCCCGGTTTCGATGCGTCGAACTTGCTGCCCTTGAAATCGGCGGCGCTGGCGCTGTACAGCCAGCCCGTGTAATTGACCTGCACGCGCGCGCCGGCCACCGCATCGGCACCGGTGCCGACCGCGACGTCGGTCTTGGTCAGCGCAGCGGGATTGTTGACGACGGTGTTGCCGCTGGAATCGCCGCCACCGCCACCGCAGGCGGACAGGCTCAGGATGGCGGCGCAGGCAGCAGCGAGCGGGAAGGACAGTTTCATGGGACTCCTACGGAACAGGTTGGTTAATGAATGGAAAAACCGAACCTTACCAACGGGCCCTGCAAGCGTCTGTGGGGGATTTGTATGGCTTTGTAAAGCCGCCGGCCGCGCGGGCCGGCGGCGAGCGCCGGTCAGATCTCGACCTGCGTGCCGAGTTCGATCACGCGGTTGGACGGGATCTGGTAGTAGTCGGCGGCCGTGCGGGCATTGCGCTGCATGGCGACGAACAGGTGCTCGCGCCACGGCATCATGCCCTGGCCCGGCACCGAGATCACGGTCTGGCGCGCGATGAAGAACGACGTCTCCATCATCTCGAATTCGAGATGCTTGGCCGCGCACAGGCGCAGCACGTGCGGGATGTCGGCCTCGTCCTTGAAGCCATAGGTCACGTTCAGCTGGAAGCAGTTGTGGCCCAGCGGGACGACCTCGACCTGCTCGGTTTCCGGCACATACGGTTCCTCGCGGATGTGCACCGTGAGGAACACGACGCGGTCGTGCAGCACCTTGTTGTGCAGGAGGTTGTGCAGCAGCGCGTGCGGCACGCCGTCCGTTTCGCCGCGCAGGAAGATGGCGGTGCCGGCCACGCGGCCGGGCGGCGCCACGAACAGCGACTGCAGGAAGGCGTCGAGCGGGATCGCGTGTTTTTCCAGGTTCTCGAACACGAG
>Ga0207657_10002896_pt1 | contig 18427 bp, 18 predicted proteins | sample KBSC33metaG_FD_184316 | JGI IMG/M metagenome (GOLD analysis project Ga0207657, IMG submission 184316) | Corn rhizosphere microbial communities from Kellogg Biological Station, Michigan, USA - KBS C3-3 metaG (SPAdes) (version 2) | ecosystem: Host-associated > Plants > Roots > Rhizosphere > Soil ... | reverse complement strand
GAGATTCCTTTCGATTCCGTTCCCAATTTTCTGAAGCTGCCGCCCGACCTGTATCTGGGCGAGACGGCCGGGGTGGCGGTGAACTCGAAGGGGCACGTCTTCGTCTTCTCGCGCAGCAATACGACGGGTCCAGCCTATGGCGCGAGCGCGGCTCAGCTTCTGGAGTTCCATCCCGATGGAACGTACCTCCGCGAGATCGGGCACAACCTCTATGCGTGGTCGTTCGCGCACTCCGTGAAGGTCGATAAACAGGACAACATCTGGGTGGCCGACAAGGGCTCGGACATGGTGATCGAGTTCAATCCTGCGGGCCGCGTGAAGATGGTCTTCGGGCGCAAGCAGGAGGCAGCCGACGAGGGCACCGGGCCGGTAAAGCATGTGAAGCCGCCGCTGCCTCCGGTAGACGGCATGTTCCGCCAGGTCACCGACATGACCTGGGACAACGACGGCAACACCTACATCAGCGACGGCTACATCAACTCGCGTGTGGCCAAGGTCGACAAGAACGGCAAGTGGCTGATGTCGTTCGGCGAGCCCGGCAGCGGCCCGGGCCAGTTCAACACACCGCACAGCATCGCGGCCGACGCAGCCGGAAATATCTACGTCGCCGACCGCGGCAACCGCCGCATCCAGGTCTTCGACGACAACGGCAAATTCCTGCGCCAGATCACCATCGATGTGCCGTTCGACTATGCAAGCGCGACCGCTGCGATCGGCAAGAAGCCCGCGCAGGACGCGACGGGAACGATGGCGTCCGGCTCTCCGTGGGCGATCTGCATCACGCCGGGGCCGCACCAGGTGCTCTACGCGTCGGATGCTTTCCCGGGACGCATCTACAAGCTCAGTCTCGACGGCAAAGTGCTGGGCGTGCTGGGCGAGACCGGCAAGCAGCTTAAACAGTTTGGGTGGATTCACGAGATCGCGTGTCCGTCGGAAAACACGCTCTTCGTCGCCGAACTGCTGAACTGGCGCGTGCAGAAGCTGGAACTGCATCCGCAGCAATAATCTGCAGCCAAGTTTGAAAGTGTTATGATGGGCTTCCCTCCCCGAATACTCAAGGCCCCGTATTGTCCCCAAGGAGGGATCACTATGAATAGTGCGCTCTGCAGTCATGCGTCTTCGTCGATGAGCTTCGGCGAGTCATCGATCAAGGCATCGTCGTCTCCAGCCAAATCTCGTTTAGGAGTCTTCTCGCTGGCTTTAGCGTTGGCGGCGACTCTCGCCTTCACGCCGTCGGCCAAGGCAGATTCTTACGTCTTCTCATTCGACGGCGGTGGACTCAGCGCCTCCGGCGTCATCGATGTTTCCAACGCCATCGTCCCCGGCGTTCCCGGCGCCTATCAAGTTACCGGAATCCGCGGCACCTTCTCGGACTCGAACAACGGCATCACTAACGCGACGATCACCGGCTTGCAGACCACGGGCCTCCCAACGAACATCACCCCCGCCGGTCAGCCCTTCGCAGGATCCTTCGTCCCGCCGGGAAGCCCGGCAGATGGCTTTGGCTTCTCTTATGACAACCTCTTCTATCCGGCCGGGGACTCGCCCGCAGTATGCCCTCCTCCGCTTCCGGGCGATCCGAATGGGCCATACCCCTTCGGCGGCGGAACGCTCGACATCTATGGCATTCTCTTCAACGTAGCCGGCGGCTACAGCGTCGATGTGTGGAGCAACGGCGTGCTTCCGGGGCTGGGCCTGAGCTATGGTGCCGGAGACTCGCTCAACGGACAGAGGCTCACCGCCTTCGGAGAGCCGTTTGACGGTAACAGCGTCAACTTTACCGCCTCTCCTGTTCCGGAGCCTGCTTCACTGATGTTGATGGGAACCGGCCTGATCGGCCTCGTCGGCGTCGTGCGGCGCAAGATCGCAGCCTAGTCGGGCTGAGTGAATAGCCTTAGGAGGCTGTCGTCGCCGGAGATCCTTCCGGCGGCGATGGCCTCTTTCGTTTAAGGCGCGTGTTCCGGTGCAGGTCTATGACCCTGCGCAGCAAACTCCGGCAGCGCCTCCTGGCCGACGCGCATGGTGCGCCACTCCGTCATCATCTTCGCGCCCATCTGCTCGTAGAAGCCGATGGCCGGAGTGTTCCATTCGAGCACATCCCATTGCAGCCGGTGGCAGCCTTCTGCAACCGCTATGGCGGCAACGCGGGTGAGCAGCGCCTTGCCGATTCCCTTGCCGCGAAACTCCGGCCGCACAAAAATGTCCTCGACATGAATGCCGTGGTGCCCGCGCCAGGTGGAGTAGTTGTAGAAGTAGAGAGCGAAGCCCACGGAGATGTAGTGGCAGCCCTGCTTCAACTCTGCCATCAGGCAGTAAAAGCGCGGCGTGGCGCCGAGGCTGGTAGGAAATCCATCGCGGAGCAGATCGGCCTCAGTGGCGAGGACTGCATCCGGCTCGCGCTCGTAAGCGGCCAGGTCGTGGATGTAGGTAAGAATCTGGGGAACGTCGGCGGCAGCAGCGGGGCGGATGTTGAGCATAGGACTTGTAGCAAATTATAGGTCGGCCACCTTGCGCATCCCTTGTCCGAGCCGGTACTTCAATTTTTCCGATCTGCCGCTTTTGCCACCGGATTAGCCGCCAGCCACTTGTCGAAGGGAATCGTAAAAGGAAAAAGTTCGTGCTTGCCGTCGAGCAAGTGGATCATCTTGACATAGATCTGCGCCCCTTTGAGCGGGGGGTCGTCGAGGCCGCGAACGTCGTAGAAGAGATAGCCGCCCAGCGTGCTGTGAGGGTTGACTGTCGTGCTCTGGAAGCCGAAGTCGTTGTCGTCCTGGGTAATCTTCTTGTCGACCGGCGCGTGGTGAATGGTGATCGGAATCGGCAGAGGCAGCGGCCGGTTCATGCTCTTCTTCAGGTTAAAGAGGCGGCGGTTGATCTCTTCGAGATCGGCGGCGGGAATTTTATCGTTGGCGGCGGAGATGAACTGAATGCGGACGTCGGTCAGCGTCAGCGCCGTATCGCCGTCGTTGGTAATGATGACGCGCACCGGAACAAAGCCGTGCTGAATATAAGGCAGGCGAAAAAAGTTGCACTTGTCCGGATCGTTGCAGGGGTCGATGGCGATGGTGACGTGCTCGTTGGGATGCGTGTCGAAGGCCACATACTGGTTCGCGGGCTTGACCGGAGGAGCCTTGTGGCTGGCTCCGAGCGCCGAGGCGGCGAGGATGCAGGTGGTGGCGACGACTCGCAGAGTCTGTGAAACTATTGCCTGAGGCAACTCTGGCCGGTGGAATCTCATAACCTTTTGACGATTATCAACTTCGCCGGCATACAAGGTAAAGCGAGGACATAATGAAGTGGTAATGGTTGTCTACAGCGCGCTTCTGCTGGCCGCTCTGGTTGTGGGCTCGCCTTACTGGCTGCTGCGCATGGCGACCAGCGGACGCTATCGCGCCGGTCTGGCGGGGCGGCTGGGATGGATCCCCAGCCATCTGCGCGCGGCGATGACGGCGGCGGGGGCTGGCCGCGAGGTGATGTGGGTCCACGCGGTCTCAGTCGGCGAGGTAATGGCCGCGGCGCAGTTGATTCGCGAGCTGACGGCAGCGCGGCCGGAGTTGCTGGTTGCCGTCTCGACAACCACGGCGACCGGACAGCGATTGGCAAAGCAGCGGCTTCCCGAACTTCCTGTGTTCTATCTGCCGCTGGACTTCGTGTTCGCGGTGCGGCGATATCTGCGCGTGCTGCGGCCAAGGCTATTGGTGCTGATGGAGAGTGAGCTTTGGCCTAACCTGATCGAGCAGTGCTTCAAAGCGGGCGTTCCCATGGCAGTGGTCAACGCGCGCGTCTCGGATCGCTCGCTGCCGCGCTATTTAATGCTGCGGCGCCTGTGGCGGCCTCTGCTGGCGAAGGTATCGCTGTTTCTGGCGCAGAGCGTGGAGACAGCGGAGCGTCTCACTCAGATCGGCGCTCCCGTCGAGCGGATCGCAGTAACGGGAAATCTGAAGTACGACCTGCGCGAGAGCCGCAAGAGTCCGCTGGCAGCTATGCTGCGAGCGCAGTTGCCGCCGGACGCCCGGGTCGTCGTCTGCGGCTCGACGCTCGAAGGCGAGGAAAAGATTGTGCTTGCGGCGTGGCCTACCGTGCTGGCAGCGGAGCCGCGCGCAGTAATGGTGCTGGCGCCGAGGCATCCGGATCGTTTCGCTGCCGTCGCCGCAATGATTGAAGCAGGTGCATTTACGCTGGTTCGCGCTAGCGAGTTTCGCGAGCGCCCCGCTCCATTGCAGGCGGGCAGCATCTTTCTGCTGGACACGATCGGCGACCTGGCGGCAGTCTACTCGCTGGGCACGGCGGCGTTCGTCGGCGGCAGTCTGGTGCCGTCGGGCGGACACAACCCTCTGGAGCCGGCGCGGTTCGGCGTGCCCGTCATCATCGGCCCATCGTTTGAGAACTTCCGCGAGATCGTCGAAGTGCTGCTGGCGCATCATGCGCTTCAAATCATCTCCGTTGACGAGTTTGCCGAAGCGCTCGTCAAATTCGTGCATCCTATCGACGAGAATCGAATCAACCGGATCGACGAGGCACGGGCTATGGGAGAGCGAGGACGCGAGGTCTTCGAAGCGCAGGCTGGCGCAACGGCGCGAACCGTGCATGCCTTGATCGCGCTGCTGGAAGAGAGGGCGGTGAGCGGGCGATGAGCATCCGCAGGCCCATGCTGCTGCCCCTGATGCCGTTGTATGGGGCGGCGCTGGCCCTCAAACGGCAGATGTTCCGGGTGGGATGGTTAGGGCAGCGGCGGCTGGCGAACCCGGTCATCAGCATCGGCAGCGTCTCGGCGGGGGGAGCCGGAAAGACGCCGGTGGTCCTGATGATGACCGACCTGCTGCGGCGACGCGGATATGCCGTCTCGATCCTGACGCGCGGCTTCGGACGCGCTCCCAAGACGGTGGAACGGGTCGAGCCCTACGGCGACCCGGCCTGGTTCGGCGACGAGCCGGTACTGCTGGCGCAACGGTCTGGCACTCCCGTCTTTGTCGGCGCGGACCGCTATCAGGCTGGCCTGCTGGCTGAGCAGAGCGTGGCCGCGGGAAAGATCGCCGTCCATCTGCTCGACGACGGCTTCCAGCATCGCCGTCTGGCCCGCGATCTCGACATCGTGCTGCTCACCGAAGAGGACACCGCCGACCTTCTGCTCCCCGCGGGCAACCTGCGCGAACCGCTGTCGGCGCTGGGCGAGGCACAGGTCATCCTCCTGCGGGAAGAAGAGGCAGAGCGGCTGCGGAGTTTTGTCCGGAATCTGACCCGGAAGAGAAAGAATCCTCCGGCGATCTGGGTGATCCGGCGGCGGCTTGTCTTTGCAGTCGCGGGAGATTCCGAAGTCCCCGAAGAAACCGTCAAGGCGATGCCCTGCAAGCGACCCTTGGCCTTCTGCGGAATTGCACGTCCGGCAGGCTTTACCGGAATGCTCCGAGCCGATGGCTGCCAACCGGTGGAGACGATCGCGTTCGCCGATCACCATCCTTATCGCAACGCCGATATCGACCATCTGCTGGAGCGGGCGCAGCAGCAGAACGCCGACGGCTTCGTGACCACGGAAAAAGATGCAGTCAAGCTGACGCCGGAGATGCGGCAAAAGCTGGAGAAGGCTGGCCCGCTCGTCGTGGCGCGGCTCTCTCTAAGCCTGTTGGACGAATCGAATGCGGTCTCCCAACTGATCTCGCTAGTTCCGCGGCTCGACCGCCGCACCGGAAAACGCTGATTCAGATTAAATCTCTGATCCGAAGCTCCACAGCCGTGAGAGAATGACGGCTTGAACGAGCAGGCCCGTATTCCGCCGGATGAAAACCGTCCTCGCCGCATCCTGATCGTGCGTATCGGCGCCATGGGCGACGTCCTCCACGCCATGCCCGCCGTGACCGCCCTGCGTCAGCGGCATCCCGACTGGTTCATCGGGTGGGCGATCGACCCGGTGTGGAGTGAGCTGCTCCACACCGCATCCGAGTGCGGCGTGGACAGTCTGGTACGCGGCGCGGCCATGCCATTGATAGACCGGTGCTATCCCGTGCCCACGCGAGACTGGAAGCGCCGTCCCTTCTCTCTCGAAACCCTGGACGAGATTCGCTCGCTGCGGCGGCAACTGCGCGCCGAGCAGTTCGATCTCTGCGTCGACCTGCAGGGCGCGATCCGCTCGTCGACGATCGGCTGGCTGGCTGGCGCAACAAAGTTTACCGGACCGGCCCATCCCCGCGAGAAGCAGGCGCGCTGGCTCTACGGCCAGCACATCGAGACGCGCGCAGCGCACGTCATCGAGCAGGCCTGCGAGATTCTCGGCGCAGCCGTCGGCGGACCCCTGGCCCCGGCAAAGATCGAGCTGCCCCTCGATCACGCCGCCGAGGCATGGCGCGACGATCTGCTCTCGTCCCTGCTTTCGTCAACCGCGCAGAAGTTCGTCATCATCGCGCCCGCCGCCGGCTGGGGAGCCAAGCAGTGGCCGGCAGAGCGTTACGGCGCGGTCGCTGCTCAACTGGCTCAGGCGGGCTACGTGCCGCTGGTCAACGCGGTCTTTGCCGGAGACATCCTGGCCGACGCGGTCGTCGACGCCAGCGGCGGAACGGCGGTCGTCGTTCCCTGCACGGTCGCGCAGCTCACCGCGCTCACCCGCCACGCCAGCCTCGTCATTGCGGGCGACACCGGCCCGCTGCACCTTGCTGCTGCGCTCGACCGGCCCGTCGTCGCCCTCTTCGGCCCCACCGACCCGGCGCGCAACGGGCCTTATGGAACCGCCTCCCATGTGCTTCGCCACCCTTCCAGCAGAAAGGACCACACTCGCTATGCCGAGACCGAGGAGGGCCTGATGCACGTCGAAACCGACGCCGTGGTCGCCGCCGCGTTCGACCTGCTGCGAGCGACAGGGTAAGGTAAAGCAGTGAGTGAGCGAACACAGTGGCAGCGGGTAGCCCGGCGCATCCGCGTCCCCCTCGGATTCATCTTTGCCATAGTCTTCCTCTGGCTGGCGCAGCCGACCTGGAAGACCATGCTGGCCAGCCTGGTGCTGGTGGTTCCGGGGGTATGGCTGCGCGCCTATGCCGCCGGATACGTCCGCAAGAACGCGGAGCTGACCCGCACCGGCCCCTACGCCCACACCCGCAACCCGCTCTATCTCGGCTCCATGCTGATCGCCTTCGGCTTCGCGGCGGCGGCGGCAAGCTGGATCATCCTCATCGTGCTGGCCGTGCTGTTCGCGATTATCTACCTGCCCACCATCCAATCGGAGGAGCAGTACCTGCGCGAGCACTTCCCCGGCTTCGACCAGTATGCCCAGGAGGTGCCCCGCCTGCTGCCCCGCCTCACCGCCGCGCCCACCAGCGACGACGCCGGACGCTTCTCCTCCGAGCTTTACCTGCATCACCGCGAGTACAATGCCAGCATGGGTGCCATCGCCATCTATGCGGCGCTGGCGGCTCGCCTGCTGTTTTTAAAGCAGTAGAATCTTCAACCATCTCAACCCAGCGAGCTGCCTCTGTTTAAACGTAGATCGACCCTTCTCACCTTTGCCGCCCTTCTGCTGACGGCCTCGCCGGGCGCAACGCCGCTGTTGGCGCAACAGACCTCGCCGATTCCCACGCTGCAACCGCCGCCCGTGGGCTACACCTTCCCCAGCCACGAGATGCTGAGCTACACCGTCGACTGGCGCGTCTTCACCGCCGGAACCGCCGTCTTTCACCTGGAGCGCGAGGGCAATGTGCAGAAGATCAACGCCACCGCCGATTCGGTCGGCGCCGTCACCATGCTCTTCCCCGTCATCGACCGCTTCCAGTCCGGCTTCGACATGAAGACCGGCTGCTCCACCGGCTTCAGCAAGCAGTTGCAGGAAGGACGCCGCAAGGTATCGAGCGACCTCAGCTTCAACTACGAGCAGGGCAAACAGACCCAGGTGGAGAAAAATCTGGTCAAAGGCACGTCCAAGCAGCAGACCGCCTCGATTCCCGCCTGCGTCACCGACTCGCTCTCTGCCATCTTCTACGCCGCCTCGCAGCCGCTGATCGTCGGCAAAACCGTCAGCTTCCCGCTGGCCGACTCCATGCGCACGGTCACGGTCACCATGAAGGTCGAGGCCCGCGAAGAGATCAAGACACCCGCCGGAGTCTTCCAGACCATCCGCGTCCAGCCCACCGCCGACGAGGGCGTGGTCAAGAACCGCGGCAAGATCTGGATCTGGTACTCGGACGACCCCCGCCACATGCCCGTGCAGATTCGCGCACAGCTCTTCTGGGGTACGATTACCTTTCATCTGCAATCGTATGAGAGCAGATGAAAGAACCGATCGAGAGCAGATAAAAGTCACGAGGACCGCCATGGCTGAGACAAACGGAAAGCCCACCGCAAATCTGGAAGACCCGGAAGAATATGTGACCGTGGCCGAGTTCATCGAGCCGGTCTTTGCCCAGATGGCTCGCGGCGCGCTCGAATCGGCGGACATCGAGTGCTTCCTCGAAGGCGAGCACGGCAACAATATGCTGGGGCCTGCCTTCTGGGCGCGTCTCCAGGTGCATCGCCGGGACGAAGAGGCCGCCCGCGAGATCCTCGAAGCCGCCGAAGATCAGCCGGAGGAGGCCGAGGCAGCCGCATCCGAGGCTGAAGCCGCCGCATCCGATAGCTCTGATGACAAACACTGATATAGCGAAATCAACAAAACCTGAGACCGCCCCACTGGCAGCATCCGACTCGGAAACCACATCCGCCCGCCCCCGCGCCGTCGTCTGCCTCTCGGGCGGCATGGACTCCGCAGTCTGCGCCACGCTCGCCGCCCGTGACTTCGACGTCTACGCCCTGCACTTCGGCTATGGCCAGCGGACCGAGGCGCGCGAACTCCGCTCGGCCGAAGACGTCGCCCGCATCGTGGGTGTGCGCGAGCTTCTGCCGCTCAAGATGGATCTCTTCCGCAAGATCGGCGGCTCCGCTCTGACCGACCCCGGCATCGCCGTGCCCGCGGCGGGCGACGAGGCCAGCATCGGCCTCGAGATCCCGGTCACCTATGTGCCCTTCCGCAACGCCCATTTTCTGTCGGCGGCGGTAAGCTGGGCCGAGGTGCTGGGCGCGAAGACTGTCTTCATCGGCGCCGTCGAGCAGGACAGCTCCGGCTATCCCGACTGCCGCCCTGCCTACTACGAGGCCTTCAATCGGCTCATCCAGACCGGCACCAAAGAGGGCGATATTCGCATCGTCACACCGCTGATCGGCATGCGCAAGAGCGAAATCGTCCGTCTGGGAGTTGAATTGGGTGCTCCGTTCCATGTAAGTTGGTCATGTTATTCCGGCGAGAACGTGGCCTGCGGCGTCTGCGAAAGCTGCGTCCTGCGGCTGCGGGCGTTTCACGATGCCGGGGCGACAGACCCCATACCGTATGCCGTAGCCGGATGAGGCAAAGGACGCATCAAAAGATTTTGTGCTGTGAACAGTTCGAGAACAACGATTTCCGCCTGCATCAAAGAGGCCAGGAGAAGAGAAAAGTGATCAAGCAACTTGAATTAAAGATGTGGAAGATTCAGAAGATAAGCACCCTGGCCCTCGCCCTTCTGGTCGCCTTCGCCATGGCGTACCCGACACGCTCGATGGCGCAGGAGACCGCCGGCATTCATGGACACGTGAATAATCCCATCGGCCAGCCCATCACCAAAGGTGATGTGAAGCTGACCACCGATCGCACCGCTGACGCCAGCAGCCGCAAGTACGCCTACACCTTCCCCATCGACGCCAGCGGCAACTACAAAGGATCGGGAGTTACGCCCGGCAACTACGTCGTCATCGTCTTCGTGGACAACAAGAGCATCGACTTCAACGACAACGTCGCGCTCGCTGCCAATGACGACAAGCAGGTGGACTTCGACATGAGCCGCAAGGAGTACATCGACAAGATGACTCCCGACGAGCGCAAGCAGCTCGAAGAGTTCAAAAAGAAGAACTCCGAGGCCATGGCCGCCAACGCCAAGATCGCCAACCTGAACCAACTTCTGACCCAGGCGCGCGCCGACACCAAGGCAGGCAACTTCGACGCTTCCATGAAGGCCATGGAGACGGCCACCGCAGCCAAGCCGGATGAGCCCATCCTTTGGGTCGCCCTCGGCGACGCCCAGATCGGCTCTGCCAACGCCGCCGCCCAGGCGGCCAAAACTGCCGGAACCTCGCCCACCGACCCCGCCATCGAGCAGAAGTTCGCCGATGCGGCCACCTCCTACAAGAAGGCCATCGACCTGAACGCTGCCGAGAAGAAGCCCAACCCGCAGACAGCCGCTGCCGCCTATAACCAGCTTGGCCAGGCGCTGAGCAAGGGCGGAAAGGCCGCCGAAGCCACGGCTGCTTACGACGAGGCGGCCAAGGTCGACCCCGCCAACGCCGGGATGTACTACTTCAACGAGGCGGCGACGTTCTATAACGCCGGCAAGCTCGATGAAGCCGGTGCCGCCGCCGACAAGGCTATCGCCGCCGATCCCAAGCGGGTTGACGCCTACTACATCAAGGGCCAGTCGCTGATCCCCAAGGCAACGGTCGACCCCAAGACGCAGAAGATCGTCGCCCCCCCGGGATGCGTCGAGGCTTACCAGAAGTATCTCGAACTGGCGCCCGATGGGCCTCATGCCGCCGATATCAAGGGCATCCTCGAAGGCATCGGGGCAAAGGTCGAGTCCAGCTACAAGGCTCCCAAGAAGAGGTAGTCGTTCCTTTCAACTCAAAGGGCCCCGGTCAATTACTGGCCGGGGCTCTTTGCATGGGTGAAAAAAGAGGTGCAGGTTGGGTCGTATCCTTGATTTCGATGCAGCGCTCGAACAGGTGCAGCTCCACGCCGCGACCTTCGCCGGCTTGCAGACCGAAACCAGCCCTCTGCTCTCGTCGCTTGGCCGCGTGCTGGCTGAGTCGGTCGTCGCCGACCGCGACCAGCCGCCCTTCGATCGCTCCACCCGCGATGGATTCGCCGTCCGCTCAGCGGAGGCCGCCACCGGGCCTCTGCGCGTCGTCGGGCAGATTCGCGCCGGAGAGCGTTGGACGGGACTGAATGAGGCCGGAAGCACACTCGAACCCGGATGCGCCATCGAAATCATGACCGGGGCACCGGTTCCTCCCGGCGCGGACGCCGTGGCGATGATCGAGCACGTCGAAGTGGCGGGTAACTCTATTCGCCTGAGCGCAGAACGGGTGCTGCGGTCGGGGGAAAATATCGTGCCGCAGGGCAGCGAGGCCCGTGCCGGAGACGCAGTGCTGGCCGTGGGAACGGAGATCGAGGCAGCGGAGATCGCGCTGGCCGCCTCCTGCGGCTGCGTCTCGCTGACCGTCTTCCGCAGGCCGAGGGTGGCGATCATAGCGACCGGCGACGAGCTTGTGGATCTCGACGCGACGCCGGACGAGCAGCAGATCAGGAACTCGAACTCCTACGGCCTAGCGGCACTGGTGGCCCGCGCCGGGGGCGAGGCTGACCGCCTGCCCATCGCCCCGGACCGGCGCGACGATCTGGAACGCCTCATCGCCGAGGCCCGGAACAGCGACCTACTCCTGCTCTCGGGTGGTGTCTCGATGGGCAAGTACGATCTGGTCGAAGAAGTTCTGGCGTCGATGGGAGCCGAGTTCTTCTTTACCGGCGTCAGGATGCAGCCGGGAAAGCCGGTAGTCTTCGGCAGGCTCCCGGCCAGCGGCGGACGGCGAGAGCAGTACTTCTTCGGGCTTCCCGGCAATCCGGTCTCGACGCAGGTGACGTTTCACTGCTTTGTGGAGCCGCTACTGCGGGCGATGGCTGGCGCGAGTATCTCGCCGCCGCGTTTCGCGCAGGCGACGCTGGCCGAAGATGTCATTGGAAAAGCAGGACTTACCCGGTTCCTCCCGGCTCGCCTGACGCCCGGCTGGGCACGCTCGATGGTGCGGCTGATCGGCTGGCAGGGGTCGGGGGACCTGGCGGCGAATGCCCGCGCCAACTGCTACGCCGTGCTGCCGCCGGAGAAGATCAAATTTATGGCTGGAGAGGTGATTTCGGTGCTTCTGCGCTGAAAATAGCGATGGCCGCAAGTCGAACTTGCGGCCATCGCAGTAAAATTCCGAATTCTACAATCTCTGAAAATAGATCCTGGAATCCCGATGTAACCAGAGAAAGGTTGAGTCTCTAGTTACATCAGGTGCAATGTAACCAGAGAAATGATACTTCTCTGGTTACGCAGGCTGAATGTTGGCAGCCTGCTTGCCCTTAGGACCAGTTGTGATGTCAAACGTAACGCGCTGGCCTTCCTGAAGAGACTTGAAGCCACTGGAGTTGATTGCCGAGTAATGCGCGAAGAGGTCTTCACCGCCGTCTTCCGGGGTGATGAAACCAAAGCCTTTTGCGTCGTTAAACCATTTTACTGTTCCGGTTGCCATTTTGTGATGCTCCTGAATGCGGGCGATATTCGCCAACCTTGTGATGGTAACAGGTCTAGGGAAGTTGCATAGAACAACAAAGAAAAAATTTCGCCGTCATAAAATAACCTGATCGAGCGTATCGGCGAAGCGGGGAGAAAACAGGTTGGAGCGGAGGCTTTCTGCCGGGAAAAATTTCAACGAATGGCCGATCCTCCGCATCTAACAAATCGAGCCTCGCAGTTGAGCGTAACTCTGCAAGCACTCGAACCATAACCCACAAGCGTTTCGCCAGCCGTTCATAATGGGAAAGATGATGCCCGCTCCCGCCGAAACCGCCGCAGCTTTCGCGCTTCTCCTGTCCCGCTATCGCAGTGTTCGCCAGGCTACGCTGCAACTGTGTCAGCCGCTCTCGCCGGAAGACATGATGGTCCAGTCGTGTCCCGAGGCCAGCCCAGTCAAATGGCACCTGGCCCATACCAGCTGGTTCTTCGAGACCTTTGTGCTGAGCGAATACGTCGCCGGGTACAAGCCCTTCCACCCGGACTTCCGCTGGCTCTTCAACAGCTACTACAACTCACTGGGCGAGATGCCGGAAAAGAAGCTACGCGCCTCCTTCTCCCGGCCACCGCTCGACGCCATCCTGGCCTACCGCGCTCACGTCGATGCAGCGATCGGCCGCCTGCTCCAGTCGCCGATCGAAGACGAAGCCAGCCGCCGCATCCTGCTGGGCCTGCACCACGAGCAGCAGCACCAGGAACTGATCGCCACCGACATCAAACACGCCTTCTTCACCAATCCCCTTCACCCCGCCTATATCGAGGCTCCGCAGTCGCGGAAGGACGACGCCATTGCGCCGCCGGTGGAGTGGATCGGCTTTGCGCCGGGCCTGACCGAGATCGGGGTGACGCCCGATCCCGCGGCAATCGATACGTTTGCCTTCGACAACGAGACGCCGCGGCACTCCGCCTACATCGCACCCTTTCGGCTGGCGACCCGGCTGGTGACCTGCGCCGAATATCTCGCCTTCATCGAGCAGGAGGGATACAACCGGCCCGAGCTTTGGCTCTCCGAGGGCTGGGCGACCATGCGCGCCGAGGGCTGGCAGGCGCCGCTCTACTGGCAGCGCGACAACGAGACTAAATCGGGCTGGTGCATCTACACGATGCACGGTTTCCAGCCGCTCGAAGACCTGAGCGAGACCCCGGTCTGCCACCTCAGCCTCTTCGAGGCTGCCGCCTACGCCCACTGGGCGGGCCACCGGCTGCCTACGGAGTTTGAGTGGGAGTACGCTGCCAGCCAGTTGAACTCGGACGCCATTGCCGCAGCGAACCTGCTGGAGAAGGAAAATCTGCATCCCGTGCCCGCGAGCCATGATGCGGGGCTGCAACAGATGTTTGGAGATGTGTGGGAGTGGACGCAGTCGAGCTATTCGGGCTATCCCGGCTACAAGCCGCTACCGGGCGCGCTGGGTGAGTATAACGGCAAGTTCATGTCCAGCCAGGTGGTGCTGCGTGGCGGCTCGTGCGTAACGCCGGCCACGCATATCCGCTCGACCTATCGCAACTTCTTCAGCCCCGCAACCCGCTGGCAGTTCTCCGGGCTGCGGCTGGCCGCCGATGCGGGGCAATAGAGTTTTGGGCTGTCTCGACGATGGGATGGCTATGTATTGTGGATGACGGACAAAAAGCGAAATACAGGGGTCTCTCCACTGCGCCGCGCGATGAAACTGCATGGCTTCGGTCGAGATGACGTTTAGAAATGGTTGAGATGCTGTTCTACCTGGGTTTATTGATTTGGCGAAGTCGTCGAACCCCCACGCTGCATCCAATGGACTGATTTAAACCTGATCACCGAAGCTTGACGAACCGGGCGGCCCGGCCGCATTCAAAATGGAGGGAAGACTCCCAAGTGCCATCGATCGCCGCCGCCCCTGAGACTCCAGAGACCCTTGACGCTACGACCTCCGCGGTCGCCGCCGAAGCTCGTGCCGGACTGACGGCCCGGCCCCGTACCCTCTCTCCCTGGCTGTTCTACGACGAGGAGGGCTCGCGCCTCTTCGAGCAGATTACGGAGCTGCCCGAGTACTACCTGACCCGCACCGAACGCTCCATCTTTAGCGCCCACGCCGACGAGATTCTGCGACGGGCCGCGGGCGACCAGCACCAGACGCTGACGCTGATCGAACTGGGCGCGGGGACGGCGACCAAGACCGGCATCCTGCTGGCCGCCGCCGTTCGCCAGCAGGGCAAGGTGGTCTACCAGCCGGTCGATGTGTCGGAGACGGCGCTGGCGGCGGCGAGCGAAAATATCGAGGCGAACTTTCCCGACGTCACCGTTCGCTGCCAGGTGGCGGACTATACACGAGAGCCGCTGCCGCTGGACCGGCTGCCCGGCCTGCGGACGCTGGCGCTGTACATTGGGTCGAGCATCGGCAACTTCTCGCCCAAGGCGGCGGCGGCGCTGCTGGCGAACGTCCGCGCCCAGCTTCTTCCCGGCGACAAGCTGCTGCTGGGAACGGACCTGGCCCCGGGACGGAACAAGAGCGCCGACACGCTGCTGGCCGCCTACAACGATGATGCGGGCGTTACCGCCGCCTTCAACCGCAACGTGCTCACCCGGCTGAACCGCGACCTCGGCACCGACTTCCGCCCGGAGTCCTTCGACCATAAGGCGGTATGGAACGCGGGCCAGTCGCGCATCGAGATGCATCTCGCCTCTCTGGCGCAGCAGCGGGTTCACCTGCCCGCAACCGCCTCGGACCCGGCGCTGGCGATTGACTTCGCGCGCGGCGAGACGATTCACACCGAAAACAGCTACAAGTTCACGTCCGATTCGATTGAAGCTCTGCTGACGCCAGCCAGATTTGTCATCGATCAATCGTGGCTGGACCCGCTCCATCTCTTCGCGGTGACGCTGGCCACGGCGGTCTGATTGTTTCCTTGATGATTCGAGCAAAACGCGGATTCCCTTCGGGAATGACAAACAAAGGAAGCTACGCCTGAGTAGGAAATAGCTCTAGCGGCGGTAGTCGCCGCTCTTGCCGCCGCTCTTGCTTACGAGCACGACCTCGCGGATGCGGATGCCCTTGTCGAGGGCCTTGGTCATGTCGTAGACGGTGAGCGCGGCGATGGAGGCGGCGACCATGGCCTCCATCTCGACGCCGGTGCCGGCGACGGTAGCTGCCGTGGCCTCGATGGCGACGCCGCCCGCGACGACCGTGGCCTCGACATCGACGAAGGTCAGGGCCAGCGGATGGCACATCGGGATCAGCTCGGAGGTGCGCTTGGCTGCTTGAATGCCGGCGAAGCGGGCTACCTCCAGCGGATTGCCCTTGGGATTCCGGGGCAGCGCGACGAGAACGGCATCGGAAAGTTCGACGAAGGCCGATGCGGTGGCCTCGCGGCGGGTCTCGGACTTGGCGCTTACATCGACCATGCGAGCGCGACCGGATTCATCGAAATGGGATAGTCTCTCGTTCATTTGTTAACTGATAGGCTACCAACGAATGGATTGAAAGTTGCATCCAAAGTCCATGAGATGGCCAGAACCACGAATATCCCTAACTGCAAACGATGCCATTCCTTCGACACGACACGAGGGACGCGCAAGACATTTCTGGAACGGATCATACTACCGTACATCGGCCTGTACCCCTGGAAGTGCAGGGTCTGCAAATGCCGCTTCCTGTCGCACAGCCGCGGTCTGCGGAGTAACAGGGGCTGAGGGCCATGAGACATGGTCCGATGCGGCGTGGAAGAGAAAAGGCACTTCGCGAGGCCAAGGTATCATCGTTAAATGACTGCTGAAGACCGCGCAAAAAAGATCAAAGTTCTTATCTTCGACGTCGATGGCGTCCTTACCGATGGCCAGATCTTCGTCCTTCCCGACGCGAACGGACGTGGCATCGAGGCCAAGGGCTTTGCCGCGCACGACGGCCTCGGCATCTCGCTGGCTCGGCTGGGCGGGCTGCGCATCGGCATCATTACCAAGCGCCAGTCGCAGACGGTGGCTATTCGCGCCAACGACCTGAAGCTGGAGTTCATCTACCAGGGCCAGTCGCACAAGATGAACGCTATCAACGAGATTCTGGCCAAGGCCGGGATCACCATCGACGAGCTGGCCTACGTCGGCGACGATGTAATCGACCTGCCGGTGATGCGCGCCTGCGGATTGGCCATCGCCACCGCGAACGCGCGTCCGCAGGCAAAGGCCGTGGCGCACTATACGACGCCTAATCCGGGGGGACGGGGAGCCGGGCGCGATGCCGTGGACTTCATCCTCACGGCGCAGGGGACGCTCGACAAGGTGATCGAGCAGTATCTCGACGAGAGCAACTCCGCCGCGGCCGCCGCCGATGTGGGCACGGGGAATATGTAGATCGGCAGCAGATCGTCCGGAGGTGCGAATCATGGCACTGCAGTTCACCACGTCATACATCGAAGACTCTCAGAAGCTATTTCTGCACTACAAAAAGCTTGCCGAAAACGCGATGGAGCAGGTGACAGACGAACAGCTCTTTTCCGTGCTGGATGAAGAAGCGAACTCAATCGCCATTATCGTGAAGCACATGGCAGGCAACATGCGAGCACGCTGGACCGACTTTCTGACGACAGACGGCGAGAAGCCGAACCGCAATCGAGATAGCGAATTCGTTGATCCGCCCGCGACGCGCAAGGCGCTTCTGGACGCATGGGAGGATGGTTGGGCGTGCGTGTTCCGGGCACTGGAGCCGCTTACGGACACCGACCTGACGCGCACCGTGACCATTCGCGGCGAAGCACACTCAGTCATGCAGGCCGTGAATCGCCAGGTGGCGCACTATGCGCATCACATCGGGCAAATTGTTCTGCTGGCGAAGCACTTCGCACATGACCACTGGCAATCGCTGAGCGTACCCCGAAACAAGTCGGCTGAGTTCAATCGAAGAGTCGTCGCGGGAGAACTGAGCCAGAGATAGCCGACCTATTTCCGGCGAACAAACATCGAACAAACCGCGCTACAATAACCCATGCTTCAGGCCGCTGAAATCCGTGCGATCCCCGCCGCGCTGGCCTGGGCGCATCCCGTTACGGCGGAGTGGTTCATCAGTAAATTCGGCAGCCCGACCGAGCCGCAGGAGCAGGGCTGGCCCAGTATTCTGGCGGGCGAGGCGACATTGATCTCCGCGCCGACGGGGAGCGGAAAGACGCTGGCCGCGTTTCTGGTCTGCATCGACCGGCTGCTGCGCCAGGCCATCGACGGAACGCTCGCGCCGTGCACGCAGATCGTCTACGTCAGTCCTCTCAAGGCGCTCTCGAACGACGTGCAGAAGAACCTTGATGCTCCCCTTCGCGAGATTCAGCAGCTTGCGCTCGAACGCGGTTATCTCTCGACCGAGATTCGCACCGCCGTCCGCACCGGCGACACCCTGCCCAAAGAACGCGCCGCCATGCTGCGCAATCCACCGCACATTCTTGTCACCACGCCCGAGTCGCTTTACATTCTGCTGACGGCGGGCAAGTCGCGTGAGCATCTGCGCCGCGTGAACACCGTGATCGTGGATGAGATTCACGCCGTGGCCGACGACAAGCGCGGAGCGCATCTGGCGTTGTCGCTCGAACGGCTGGAGGCTCTGGTCTGCGGCGAAAACAGGCTCTCGCCGGGAGCGTTTCTCACGGGCCAGCCCATGCCGCCACTGCGGATCGGCCTTTCGGCGACGCAGAATCCTATTGAGGTGGTGGCCGGATTTTTGACCGGGGTTCATGAATCGCGCAGACCGGCACGCATCGTCCAGGTAGGCCAGCGGCGCGAATTGGACATCGCCATCGAAGTGCCGAGCGACGAACTTGGCTCGGTGACGACGACCGCGATGTGGGAGGAGATCTTCGACAAGCTGGCGGCGCACGCTGAGAATCACCGCTCGACGCTGGTCTTCGTCAATACGCGGCGGCTGGTGGAAAAGATCGCGTTCGCGCTCGCCGAACGGCTCGGCAACGAGCATGTGGCTGCGCACCACGGCAGCCTCTCGCGGAATCTGCGGCTTGACGCCGAGCAGCGATTAAAAAATGGGGAAATAAAGATATTAATCGCCACGGCATCGCTCGAGCTCGGCATCGACATCGGCGACATCGAT
>Ga0207657_10002895_pt1 | contig 18432 bp, 22 predicted proteins | sample KBSC33metaG_FD_184316 | JGI IMG/M metagenome (GOLD analysis project Ga0207657, IMG submission 184316) | Corn rhizosphere microbial communities from Kellogg Biological Station, Michigan, USA - KBS C3-3 metaG (SPAdes) (version 2) | ecosystem: Host-associated > Plants > Roots > Rhizosphere > Soil ... | reverse complement strand
CACTGCCGAGGTAGGGCAGACACTCACCAGCACCCGAGGAAGCTGGACGAACAGTCCGACATCGTTCGCGTACGCGTGGAGCCAGTGCGACACGAACGGCGCATCGTGCCTCTTCATCACCGGGGCCAACCGGAAGACCTACAAGGTGGGCGCCGCGGACGTCGGACACACGCTCCGCGTCACGGTGACCGCGCGTAACGCGAGCGGCGTCACCCCGACCCCGGCAACGTCCGCAAACACGCCGGTGGTGTCGCCCACCGGATGCCCGCCCGGTACCGCCGCGGTGCCGGTCACCCAGATCGCGGCTCCGGCGCGCCTGGACGTCACCAAGGCCACGGTCTCGCCGGCCGTGAACCGCTCGACGAGAACGATCCACTTGCACTTCTTGATCACGGCTTGCAACGGCCGGGCCGTGTCGGGAGCGACGGTCTACGCGACCGCGATCCCGTTCAACCAGTTCGCACCGGCGCAAGGAACGACCAACGCGAGCGGCCATGTCACTCTCACAGAGGGACGCCGGAGCGGCTTCCCCGCTGGCCGGAATCAGCGACTTCTGGCGGTCTTCGCGCGAGCATCGAGGTCGGGTGACCCGCCACTCGCGGGCGTGTCCACTCGACGCGTGGTCGCATTCCGGTTCGGTCGCTGAGCAGCGACGAATCCCGGCGGCGTCTCCGCCCCTCTTCGGGCGGGGACGCCGACCCCTCTCTTGAAAAGGTTCTGCAAACACAGGTTCGAAGCGGCCTGGGCGTGGTTACCACTTCTACGTCGTGCAGATCGTATTACGAAGGAGGGGTAGATGACACGCGCGAATGTGGGAGCGGCGATCGCGATCGCCGCCGCAGGTCTGGCCGTGGGCGCGGTGTTCGGCCAGCCCGGCAGCGGCCGGGCAGCAGGCACGAGTCCCGTGAGCACCGGGACACCGACGATCTCAGGGGCTGCCCAGGAAGGGCAGACGCTGACCGTGAGCAACGGGAGCTGGAGTGGAGCGCCTACCTCGTACGCATACGCCTGGGAGCAGTGCGATGCGAACGGAGGCTCGTGCTCCGCGATCTCGGGCGCGACGGCTGCGACCTACAAGCCCGCTACGACGGACGTGGGGCACACGCTCCGCGCGATCGTGACGGCAACGAACGGCGGCGGTTCCGCGCAGGCGACCTCGGCACCATCGGCCGTCGTCTCGAGTGCCGCTGCGCCGACGAACACCGCGGCGCCGACCATCTCGGGCTCGCTGCAGGTCGGCTCGACGCTGACCGCCACCCAGGGAAGCTGGGACGGCGCTCCGACCAGCTTCGCATTCACGTGGAGTCGCTGCGACGCGGCCGGTGACAGCTGCGCGAAGATCGACGGTGCGACGAGCAACACCTACACGCTGACCCAGGCGGCCGAAGGCAGGTCGTTCCGCGTGTCGGTCGTAGCGACGAACGCGGTCGGCTCGACGCAGTTCACGACGACGCCGACGGCAGCCGTTCCGGCGGCGAAGGCCACGGGCTGCCCCGCAGGCACCGGCGCAATTCAGATCGCCGACCTGCAGCAGCCGGCCCGGCTGAGCATCGAGAAGGCGTCGCTCACGCCCCGTCTCGTGACGCTCGGGACGCACACGATCCAGCTGCACGTCCTGGTCACGGCCTGCGGCGGCCGGCCCGTGCAGGGCGCGTCGGTCTTCGCGACCCCGATCCCGTACAACCAGTTCTCGGGACCGGACGAGACCACCGGCGCGGACGGGACCGTCACGCTGACGGAGAAGCGGCGGCGCGGCTTCCCTGCCAGGAAGCGGCATCAGCACCTGCTGGCCGTGTTCGTCCGTGCAACGAAGCCTGGCGACCCGGTGCTCGGCGGTGTGTCCACCCGGCGCACGGTCGCGTTCCGCGTCAACCTCCCGTAGAGACCGGAACTCGGCGGCACCCTGCGCCTGCGGGGTGCCGCCGCCGTTCTCAGGCGGCGCGAGAGAGGAGCTCGTCGACCTCGGCCGGGCGCAAGCGGCGCTGCTGGAGCGCCCGCCGCGGCACGCGCATGGGCTCGAGCATCCAGACGACGAACGGGATCCCGTACGCCAGCAGCGCGAGCACCAGCGACCAGGTCGCGAGCGGGGAGGTGCTCGCCCCCATCGGCGCGTTCTGCCGTGCCGCCGAAGCCAGGACGACGAGCGCGAGCGCAACGCTCCCGGTCACGGCGCGCAGCAGCGCAGGCCGCCCCTCGAGCGTGTCGCTGATCGAGACGAAGGCTGCCCCGGCAGCGGCGGGGACCGTCAGGAGGCCGAGCCACAGCGCGAGCTTTCCGAAGCCTCCGGTCCCGGCCGCAAGCGCAGCCGTCGCGAGCACCAGGGGCAGGAGCCGCGAACCCACACCCAAAGGTTCACGGCCGCATCGGACGGTCCTTCCTGAGTAGGCTCGCGGCGTCCCACTCCAAGGAGCTCACGCATGCCCGAAACGACCCTGACCTGGCTCGGCCACGCGACCTTCCGGTTCGACACCCCGGGGGGCAAGCGCGTCTACATCGACCCGTTCCTGAACGGGAACCCGTCGTGTCCCGAGTCCGAGCTGGAGCCCGAGCGAATCGACGTGATCGCGCTCACCCACGGCCACGGCGACCACCTCGGCGACACCATCGAGCTGGCGAAGAAGCACGGCTGCACCGTGATCGGCGCCGTCGAGCTCGCCTGGTGGCTGCAGGGCAAGCAGGGTCTCGAAAACGTCCTCGATCCGAACAAGGGCGGCACGGTCGAGGCGGCGGGCGTCAAGTTCACGCTGACCGACGCGCACCATTCGAGCTCGAACCCCGACGGCGACTACATGGGCGAGCCATGCGGGATCGTGGTCGAGGTCGAGAACGGGACGAAGCTCTACTTCGCCGGCGACACCTGCGCCTTCGGCGACATGGCGCTCATCCGGCGCCTGTACGAGCCCGACGTCGCGATCCTCCCGATCGGCGGTCACTACACAATGGATCCGAAGGGAGCCGCGGTCGCTCTCGAGCTGCTCGGTACGAAGCACTGCGTCCCCTGTCACTACGGCACCTTCCCGCCGCTCACCGGGACGCCGGGCCAGCTGCAGGAGCTCGCGCCCGATGTCAAGGTGGAGGACATCGAACCGGGCGACTCGGTGACCCTGTGAGAGAGCGCTGGTGGGGCGGAACCGGCCGGCGCGTGCCGGAGCTCGCCGTCGAGGGCGATCCCGCCGTGCCGACGGACGAGGCGCTGGTCGTCGACGGTGTCGGCGATCTCCAGCAGATTGCCGAGGCGTTCGAGGCAGGTCGTCCGGTCGTGGTGCGCGCAGCGTCGCCCGAGGAGGTGCGCGCGGCGCTCGCGCGGCCCGAAGTGGCCGCCGTCCTCGTCCCGGAGGAGCGACGCGACCTGCTCGAGCTCGACCTCACCGCACTGACGTATGGCTGACCCGCTCGTCGCGACGTACTCGATCGCCGCGTGCGACCTGGAAGCAAGGCAGTGGGGAGTCGCCGTCCAGTCGAAGTTCCTCGCCGTGGGCTCCGTCGTCCCGTGGGCGGAGCCGGAGGTGGGGGCGATCGCGACGCAGGCGTACGCGAACCCGAGCTACGGCCCAAACGGCCTGGCGCTCCTGCGCGAGGGCCTGAGCGCGAGCGCGGTCGTGGAGCGCCTGACGTCCGAGGACGAGGGACGCGACGAGCGCCAGCTCGGGATCGTCGACGGCGCCGGAGCGAGCGCGAGCTGGACCGGCTCGAAGTGCAACGACTGGGCCGGGCACCTCACCGGCCCCGGCTACGCGGCGCAGGGCAACATCCTCGTGGGCGAGGAGACGGTGGCGGCGCTCGCGACGACGTTCGAGGCGAACGCGCAGCTACCGCTCGCGCAACGGCTGATCGAGTGTCTCGCCGCGGCGCAGGCGGCAGGAGGCGACCGCCGCGGCCAGCAGTCTGCCTCTCTCCTCGTCGTGCAGAAGGACGGCGGCTATGCGGGCCTCTCGGACGTCGTCGTCGACCTTCGCGTCGACGACCACCCGCGGCCGGTCCAGGAGCTGCACCGCATCCATGAGCTTCACCATCGCCTGTTCGGACTGAGCCCGCGCGAGGACTGGCTCCCGCTCGAGGGCGAGCTGCGCACCGAGGTCGAGGAGCGGCTGACGCGCCTCGGCTACGACTCGCTCGATGCCTGGGCCGGCGTCGAGAACCTCGAGGAGCGGGTGGACGGCGAGGACACGATCGACCCGGTCGTGCTCGACGCGCTGCGGGAGGCAAGCTCGTGAGGACGCTTCGCATCGACGACGTAGAGGGGTTGCCGGTCCTTGGCACCCTCATGTGGCGGCCCGTCCGCAGGTCGCTCGGCATCACCGCGTTCGGCATCAACGCGTATACAGCAGGCAACGCGGGCGACGAGGTCGTCGAAGATCACACGGAGCAGACCCACGAGGAGGCGTACGTCGTCATCCGCGGCCATGCGACCTTCACCGTCGAGGGCGAGGAAATCGACGCGCCCTGGGGCACGATCGTCTTCCTCGACGACCCGAAGCAGCAGCGACACGCGATCGCGAGGGAAGCAGGGACGACGGTGCTGGCGATCGGCGGCGAGCCGGGCGCGCACACGATCTCCTCGTGGGAGTACATCTTCCCGTCGCTCCCCGCGCGCAACGCCGGCGACTGGGACACCGCGCGGACGATCCTCGAGGAGGCGCTTGCCGAGCGGGACATCCCTGCGATTCGCTACCACCTCGCCTGTGTCGAGGCGCGTGCCGGCAACGCAGAGCGTGCGATCGAGGAGTTGCGGATCGCCTGTGATGCGCGACCCGACTACGCCGCACTCGCGCGCGAGGAGGACGACCTCGCCTCGATCCGTGACGACCCGGGCTTCCCGAGCTAGCTGTCGCCCGGCAGCCTGACGCCGGCGGCGAGCTTTCGCAACGCGGGCACCGGGTCGGCCTCCGGGCGCGCGACCAGCAGGACGGCTCCGTGGCCCTCGTCCCGCACGAGGGAGTCGACGAGGAGCTGCAGGCCGAGGGCGAGCGCGAACGCCTTGTGCGCCTGCTCGCCGCCGAAGGGGACGAGCTCGTCCTCCCGCCGCAGGCCCGCGACGACGTCGCCCCAGGTGATCGCGCCCATCGACACGTCGGCGACGATCGGGTCGCCCGTGTTGCTCGGGATGCCGATCGCCAGCGGGTTCGTGCCGGCGAGCTTCGCGCCGCCCTCCGGATGGGCCAGCCGCCGCGGCGAGGTCGCCGTCAGCACGCCGACGAGACCGCCGTCGGCAAGCCGCCGCACATGATGGCCGAGCATCCCGGTCGGGAACGTCCGCTCGCACACCACGAGGCGCGCGTGCGCGGGCGGGTGCTCGAGCTGCGCGCGCACGACCCGCCCGAGCACGAGGTAGCCGATCGCACCACGGCCGTGCCAGCGCTGGAAGCCGTCCTCCTCCTCGAGCAGCGCCGGCTCGGCGCCCGGCTCGTACCCCTCGAGCCCCTCGAGCCACGGGATCCGCGCGTGACCGTGTCCCTGCTTGCCGCGCTGCTCGGCGCCGTCGAAGTGCGCCCACAGCTCCTGCGCGTCGGTTTCGCCGAAGCCGAGCGCGCGTAGCCGGGCCAGGCCCTCGTCAGCGTCCACGCGACCTCGTAGCGAAGAGACCGGCGACACCCGCGGCGCCGGCCGCGACGAGCGCGGGCGGGACGCGCCGGCGCGCGTGCGGGTACGCGCGTCCGCTGAACTCGAGCACCGGCCAGCCCCGATCCCGCGCGATCCGCCGCAGCTCGCGATCGGGATTGACCGCCACCGGATTGCCCACGGCCTCGAGGAAGGGGAGGTCGGTGTGGCTGTCGGAGTACGCCGTGCACGCGGTGAGGTCGAAGCCCTCCTCCGCGGCCACCGCCCGCACGCAGTCCGCCTTGGCCTCGGCATGCAGCGCCCGCAAGGCGCGACCGGTGTAGCGGCCGTCCCGCACCTCGCAGATCGTGCCGAGCGCGCCGTCGAACCCGAGATCGTCGGCGATCGCCTCCACGATCTCCTGCAGGGTGGCCGAGACGACGTAGACGCGCTCGCCCCGTTCGCGGTGGCGCTCCACGAGTCGCAGTGGCTCGGCATAGACGAGCGGACGCAGCACCGGCTCCAGCGCGTCCGCGACGAGTTCACGCAGCTCTTCGGGCCGGTACCCGGCGAGGATCCGCAGCCCGTCCTCCGCTCCCCGGCGGACCGCTTCGTGGCTCGCGCCCCGGGCGACGAAGAGGAGCTGCCAGGCCGCCGCCTGCAGCAGCTGGCGGCGCGAGATCACCCCACGCTCGCGGAACGAGCCGGCGAGCGCGAGAGCCGAGGACCGGCGCAACAGGGTCCGGTCGAGGTCGAAGAATGCGGCCGCGGGCACCCGCCTCAGGGCTTGAGGCCCGCGGCGGTCATCGCCGCCTCGCGCCGCGGGTAGTCCTGGATCCGGACGATCTTCCCGTCCCGCACCTCGACGATCTGGAACAGCCTCGGGATGAATCCCTTGGCGCCGAGCCGTTCGAGCCGCTTCCCTCTCATCTGGATCACGACGCGGTCACCGAGCTCGATCGTCTGGCCCGGCCGCAGCTTGTTCGCGCCTCCGGCCCGCCACATCAGCGTCTTGAGGACCGCCTCGCCGTCCCGGCAGGGATTCCAGGCGCCCTCGCTCGCAGGATGCCAGGTGGCCTCTTCCGCGATCAGCGCCTCGAGCTGACGGCGATCCCCGCGACGCGCGTAGCCGTAGGCCTGCTTGACCGTCTCCAGCGTCGTGCTCATCCGACGAGCGGAAGGGACTTGACGATTCCCGCCCCCGGCTCGCGGCGCAGCGCCTCGATCTCCTGTGCGATCGCGACGATCGCCTGGGCGGACTCTGCCTGCGGCTCGGCGGCGACGACCGGTGCGCCCACGTCACCCTGCTCCCGCAACGCCGGATCGAGCGGCACCGTGCCGAGCAGCGGCACGCCGAGCTCGCCGGCGAGATCCTGCCCGCCTCCGCTGCCGAAGACGTCGCCCGACATGTTCTCGATCACCCCGAGGAGCCGCATGTTCGTCTTCTGCGCCATCGAGGCAGCCCGCGCCGCAACGTCCTGCGCGAGCTTCTGCGGCGTCGTCACGACGACGACCTCCGCGCGCGGCAGCAGCTGGCCGAGGGAGATGGAGACGTCGCCCGTGCCCGGCGGCATGTCCACGACGAGCACGTCGATCTCTCCCCAGTGGACGTCCGTCAGGAACTGCTCGAGGGCGCGGTGGAGCATCGGCCCGCGCCACATCACCGGCTCGCTGCTGCTCTCGAGGAAGAAGCCGATCGACATCAGCTTGAGGTCGTCCTTCACCGGCGGCACGATCAGCTCGTCCACGGCGACCGGCCGCTGCCGGATGCCGAGGATGTGCGGGATCGAGTGCCCGTAGATGTCCGCGTCCAGCACGCCGACCCTCTGGCCGCTCTGCGAGAAGGCGACTGCGAGGTTCGCGGCGAGCGACGACTTGCCGACGCCGCCTTTCCCGCTGGCGACCGCAAGCACGCGGCAGTCGCGCGGCAGGCGGACTACGCCCTCGCGCTCGGGTGCGCCGCCGCGAAGCTTCTGCGTCAGCGCCTGGCGCTCCTCCGGCGTCATCACGTCGAAGGAGAGGTGGACGCCCGTCACGCCCGCGACGCCCGCGAGCGCCTGCTCCACCTGCTGCTCGAACGAGTCGCGCAGCGGACAGCCGGCCACGGTGAGGACGATCGTGAACGCGACCACGCCGTCGTGGATCTCGACGTCCCGCACCATGTCGAGCTCGGTCACCGGACGCCGGAGCTCCGGATCGATCACCTGTTCGAGCGCCTTCAGGACCTCGTCGCGATTTACCTCCATGCGGCGAGCGTAGCGCCTGTGCGCCGGGCTCAGGAGCCGGCAGGAGGCCGCCACTCCACGGCGAAGCGCTCCCCCTTGACCTCGGAATCCAGAAGCTGGCCCCTCCTCGAGGAGCGGGCTCCGTTCGCGACGGCGAGCTACGAGCGCCGCAGCCGCAAGCTGCCCCGGTCGGCCTGGGTGCTCACGGCGCTCGCCTTCATCTGCGGCGGGCTCGTCAGCGCGGCCGCGTTCTCGATCGGCTGGCGGCACCAGGCGCAGCGCGACACCGCCGCGCGAACCGCGCTCGCGGCGGCTACCGCGCGCACGCACCGGCTCGAGCACAGGATCGCCGCGCTGCAGGCCTCGCTGGCCGCTGCCCGTGGCGCGGCCGCGGCGGCCACCGCGGCGCAGAAGGCTCTCGCCCGCGCCGGCACGCGCGTGGGCGCCGACGCCACGGCCGCGGACGGCAGCGCCGCCTCGATCTCGTCCGGCGCGGGCTCGCTTACAACCGTCGCCGCGCGGATCGGCAACGAGCTGAAGATCCTGGATACCTACCTCACGTCGACCCCGACGGCACAGCTCGATCCCGGCTACATCGCGAGCCAGGCCGCGTATGTCGGCAGACAGCTGACGCGGTTACAAGGCGACGCCGGCACCCTGGGCAGCTCGATCGCGCGGTTCGAAGCGGGCCTCCGCACGTTGAGTCGCGATGCGCAGGCCCTGAAAACCCACTGAATCCTCATACAGATCTTGCCTTTTTCGGGCACTCTGTCGCACGTATGCGCGGACTCGCCGGACGCTTGGCCACGTTGCTCGCTCTCGCAGGACTGGCGGTCACCGTCACCGCGTCGAGCGGGGCAGCGGCGAGCCCGGCCCGGATGCCGATTCACGGCGTGGTTCCCCACTCGCCGCACCTCGCCCACGCGCCGCACATGCTGTCGGCGGTGAGCGGGACAGCGGGCCCGGCGGCGCTCACGTTCGACGCGAACTACCAGACCGTGATCGACCGCTACTTCGCCGACGTCGCCCATGACAGCGGCGCCCTCGACAACGTCTATTCCGTCGCGACGCAATATTCCGACAGCACCGGGCCCGTCCAGTACCTGGCCGCGTTCGGCGGCTCGTACGTCAGCCACGATCCGCTCCCGGCGAGCGGCTGCAACGACGGCCTCAACACGTACTGCCTCACCGACCGGCAGCTTCAGGACGAGATCCAGAGCGTGCTGACGGCCAAGGGCTGGACCGGCGGGCTCGACCACATCTTCTTCCTCCTCACGCCGAGCGGAGTGGGGTCGTGTTTCGACCAGTTCGGCCAGTGCTCGACCGACACCTTCTGTGCCTACCACAACGCCTTCACAGACTCGAACAACGATCCGGCCATCTACGCCAACGAGCCCTACGAGGGGCCAATCCCCGGCTGCACGAGCTCGACACAGGGCTTCCCGAACGACATCGACGGAGACACGACGATCAACACGATCAGCCACGAGCACAACGAGGCGATCACCGATCCCCTCGGCGACGGCTGGCTGGCGAAGGACGGCAGCGAGAACGGCGACCTCTGCGCCTACGGCTTCGGCACCCAGACCAATCCGGGCGGCGGCGCGTACAACCAGGTGATCAACGGCCACCACTACGACCTGCAGCAGGAGTACAGCAACCTGGACAACGGCTGCATCCAGCACACCGGAGGCAGCCCGGCGACGGCGCCCACGTCCGGCACCGGCCCGCTCCTCTACGGCGGCGGCCCAGTGATGCACACGAACACGTCCTACGTCATCTACTGGCTGCCCACGGCCCGCAACACGAGCGCTCCCACCATCAGCGGGACGGCGATCGTGGGCCGGACGCTCACGACCTCGACAGGCTCGTGGGCTGCCGGGGGAGCCCCGTACTCCTACCAGTGGCAGCGCTGCTCGTCGACCGGCACGAGCTGCGTCGACATCTCCGGCGCCACGAGCACCACGTACAAGCTGACCACCGCCGACGGTGGCCACGTCGTGCGCTCGACGGTCCGCGCCACCAATGTGAACGGCGCCTCGCCGCCGGCAGCGTCGGTGGGCGACAAGAGGGTGATCGACCTCCCGGCCCTGACGAAGGCGCCGCACATCTCGGGACACGCGAGGGTCGGCAAGAAGCTGTCGGGCAGCCACGGCGCGTGGACCTACGGCCCGAGGTATCGCTTCCAGTGGCTCCGCTGCAATGGGCATGGCGCGAGCTGCAGGAAGGTTCCCCACGCGACGCGCGCGAGCTACAAGCTCACGGCGCGCGACTTCCGGCACCGGCTGCGCCTCCGGGTCACCGCCACCAACGCCGCGGGCAGCCTGGTCGCCACCTCGCCGGCGAGCGCCCGCGTCGGCCACTAGCGCTCGAGCAAGCGCCGCAGGCGAGCCGCGTTCCGCGGCGCGAACCCCTCCCAGTCGTTGTTGAAGTACGCGAAGACCTGGTGCGTCCTGCTCCACCCGCGTAGCCGCGCCGCCCACTCGCGCAGCTCCGACTCGCTGTAATTGCCGCGACGCCCGCGGGTGCCGCTGTGGAAGCGGACGTACGTCCAGCGGGCGGTCAGCTCGTGCGTCTGGAACGCGTTCACGTGCGGCCGGTCGCCGATCGCGAGCGCGACTCCGTGCTCGCGTAGGAGCGTGTACGTGTCCTCGACGAACCAGGACGGGTCGCGGAACTCGACGCAATGGCGAAGCTCTCGGGGCAGCCGCGCGAGCGCGCCCGCGAGCCGCTCGTGGTCGCGCCGGAAGGTCGGCGGGAGCTGCCACAGCAGCGGCCCGAGCTTGGGCGACGCGAGCAGCGGCTCGATGCGCTCGAGGAACCGCTCGAGGCCCGGGCCGAGGTCGCGGAGCCGCTTGATGTGCGTGAGGTAGCGCGACGCCTTGACCGAGAAGAGGAAGCCCGCGGGCGTCTGGTCAACCCAACGCGCCACCGCGTCCACCCGGGGCAGGCGGTAGAAGGTCGAGTTCACCTCCACCGTGTCGAAGCGCTCGGCGTAGTAGTCGAGCCAGCGAGAGGCCGGCAGGCGGGGCGGATAGAAGACACCGCCCCGCCAGTGCGCGTAGTTCCAGCCGGAGAGCCCTACTCGGACATCCACTCAGCGCACGACGTCGACGTCGTCTGCGCGGACGTACGCGATCCGGTGGTTGTAGAAGATCTCGTAGAACTGCTCCGGGCTCGTGAAGAGCTGGTACGAGCTCGGGTCGTTGAAGGTCGAGGCGGAGTAGTAGTCCGCCGTCACCAGGTCCTTGGCGACGTAAGTCTGGCCCGCCGGGATCGAGTACTGGTCGAGCGTTGCAGTCGAGACGCTCGACGGGTACGCCCGTCCGTAGACCGGAATCGACGAGAGGCCGGCCTTCGGCGTGATCAGCGTCCCGGCCCCGGGGATCGTGGCGTGGAGCTTCCCTCGCGGGTCGTGCAGCCAGGCCTTCTGGCCGCCGAACCAGACCGCGAGCCACTCGCCCTGGCGGTCGGCGACGGCGTACTGCTCACCGACCGAGGCCTTGTCGCCCCAGTCCCAGGCGAGCGTGGTCCCGACTCCGCCCGGCTCCACCCCGGCCGCAGTCAGGTACGGGTCGGAGACGAGCGGGCTGCTCTCGCTCGGCGCCGTGTGGAGGTAGACGAAGTTCGCCGACTGCTTCGGACAGGTGGCGGTGCCGTCTCCGCAACCGGTGACGACCGGCCTGTTGTTGCGCCAGTTCGGCTTGATGGTGACGATCGGGTCCGTGCCGGCCGTGCCCCTCGGCACGATCGGCGCCCCGGCGAGCGCCATGAAGTGCGCCCAGTTGAAGTACGTGCCGGGATCCCAGTGCATCCCCGCCTGGAAGGCGCCTGTCGGTCCCGGCACCTGGTCGTGGCCGATCACGTGCCCACGGTCGAGCGGGAATCCGAAGCGCTTGGCCTGGTACCGGGTCAGCCGCGCGAGCGAGTGGTAGAGCTTCTCGGTGTACCACCGCTTGCCCTGCAGCGCGAAGCCCTCGTTCTCGATCCCGACGGAGTGCATGTTCACCCACCAGTTGCCGGCGTGCCAGGCGACGTTCTTCGTCGGCACCATCTGCGTGACCAGCCCGTCGTGGGAGCGGATCACGTAGTGAGCGCTCACGTAGGCGTGCGAATCCTGGAACTCGGCCAGCGTCGGCGTGTAGGCCTCCTCGGTGTCGTGGACGACGACGTAGCGGATGGAGAGGCCGTCGGCGGGCCGGTCGGCGAGGTCGTAGTTCCCGTAGTCGGACGGATCGGCGCTGTTCTGCGCGTACGCGGCCGGCAGGAACTGGCACTTCAGCCCCGGCGGGCACTCGGCGCCGGTCGTCTTCATGCCGTGTAGCTGCGCGACGCGCGCGGATCCGTTCTCGACGTGACTGCCGGCCTTCCCCGCGGGCGACGGCGGGGCTCCGTGTGCTGCTGCGCCGTTCGCGCTGCCGAACGCAAGCGCGGCAACGGCCGCGAGCACCACGAAGGCCAGGTTACGACTCGATCTCATGTGCAACCCCTTTCCCTGGGCGATACCGAAGGCGTACCACGGGAGCAGGGGTTCTTAACCGCGGAGAGCACCGGCGATCCGGCGGCACACCGCCTCCGAGCCGGCAGCGACGACACGCGAGCGCTGCTCGAGGTCGAGGGGCGCGGCGCCGAATCCCTCCTCGACGTCGAACAGGTCGACCGCGAGCCCGAGCTCGCGACAGAGGAGCTGTGCGGCGGCGATGTCCACGGAGCGCGCCGGCTTGAGCGAGCAGACGGCGTCGACCCGGCCCGCTGCGAGATGGCAGAGCGAGAGTGCCAGCGAGCCCATGATTCGCAGTCGATGGGCGAGCTCCGCGACCTGGGGAGCCTGCTGGGCGACGAGCGAGGTCCGCGTCGCCTCGAAGGAGAGGATCTCGACCTCCTCCTTCGGCAGGACCGCGCCGAGCGGCTCGCCGCTCAGCCAGGCGCCCTCGCCTCGTCGCGCCGTCCACTCCTCGCGCGAGCCGAAGTCGTGGACGAAACCGAAGACGACGTCGTCCATCGTCTCGCCTTCCGCGACGGCGATCGAGAGCGAGAAGAACGGGATCCCGCGCTTGGCGTTGAGCGAGCCGTCGATCGGATCCACGACGACGAGCGGCAGGCCCGCACCGACGCGCCCGATCTCCTCCGAGACGACTGCGCCCGCGGCCTCCCCGATCCGCGCGAGGATGACCTCCTCCGCAGCCCGGTCGATTGCCGTGGTCTCGTCGCCCCCGAGGCCCGCGCCGACGATCGGCTCGCGCTCGGCCCGCGTCGGCAGCCGCTCGAGCACGCCGTCCACGTCCGCGACCGCCGCCCGGCAGAGGTCGAGCCAGTCAGTCAAGCGGGAGCAGCAACAGGCCGGACGTGAGCTTCGGATAGAAGAACGTGCTCTTCTGCGGCATGACCTCGCCGCGGCGCGCAACCGCCCACACGTCCTCGATGCGGGTCGGCCGCAGCAGAAATGCCGCCTCCGCCTCACCGCGATCCACGGTGGCGACCGCTTCCTCGCGATGCGGCGTGTAGGTGACCCCGCTCGGGGCGAACCGGTCGACCACCTCTGGATCGAGGAAGCCGTTGCCCGAGAGCAGCTCGTAGCGCCCCGCGCGATAGAGCACCGGGCCAGGAAGGTGCTCCCGCGGAGGGTCGATCGGCCTGCCCGACGCGCCGCCGGCGCTCTCGGCAACCCGGTGCGTAGGGAAGATCGTCAGCCCCTCCTGGCCGGTGGGGACGATCACCGCCAGCAGCCAGGCCGACGCCTCGCTGCCGTCCTCCTCGTGAAAGGCGAGTGCCGTCTCGTAGCGATGGTGCCCGTCCGCGATCAGGAGCTGCGCGTCGGCGAGCTCCTCCACGAGCGCGTCGGAGAACTCGGCGTCGAGTCGCCAGAGCCGCGAGACCACGCCCCCCTCGTCCGCGACGAGGTCGGGCTCGCCGAGGCCGTCGACGTCGACCGTGCCGTCCCAGAGGAAGAAGAGCGGCTCGAGCTGCGTGCGCGTGGCGCGGAGCAGCCGCAGCCGGCCCTCCTTCGGCCCGGCATGGGTGCGCTCGTGCGGCAGGACGACCCGGTTCTCGTAGGGCTCGAGCCGAAGCGCCGCCACCAGGCCCTCGCGGCGCCGGGCGACCCCGTCGGGGCCGACGTACTCCTGTGCGAGCCACCAGCATGCGGGCTCCGGGTCGCGGGTGAGGATTCCGCGCTCCTGCCACTCCGCGAGGCTCGCGGCCGCTTCCTCCTCGGAGTCGGGCAGCGTCAGGTGGACGACGTTGTACGGGCTCTGTCGCCCGAGCTCTGCTCGCTTTTCCGGCGCGATGACGTCGTAGGGCGGCGCGACGAGCGACTCGAGCGGGCCGCCGACAGCCGGGTCGTAGCGGAGCGCGCGGAACGGCCGTACGACTGCCACGGCACTGACCGTACCAACCGGGCCGCTTCGCTACCGCCCCTCCGGCTCGTGCGGGCGACGACCGGAGAGCCCTGGCTCCAGGCACGCCGGCTGAGCTGCAGCAGCTCGAGCGTGAAGGAGGCGAGAAGCCCCAGCCCGACCACCGCCACGCGGGCCACCACGCGGGCGCTCCACCGCAGGCGCAGGCCCAGGTTTCTTCTCCGGTCAGGGCCCAGCCGGCGACGGCGGTCGACGACGAGGACCTTCTCCTGCGGGACGACGGCGATGACCGCGGACGTGGGCACGCTGCGGACGTGCCGGTGGCCCGTGCGCACCTCGAGGTGCGACGGGGCATGCGGATCGCCGTCCGCGAGGATCCGCTCCACCGTGCCGCGACCGCCGCCTGCGAGCGTGAACCCGACGCAGTTGGCGAGCCAGTAACGGGTGACGGGGCTCGAGGAATCGAACCGCCGGCTCTGGCGCAATGCGACCGCCATCCACGCCCGGGTACCCGGTTACCCGGCCATGCGAAACTCCCCCTCGTGACGACCATCGCCGAGCTCGAGGAAAACCGCACCGTTGAGGGCATCTACGCGGTGGCGCGCAAGGAGCGGCTGCGGACGCGGAACGGCTCGAGCTATCTCGCACTCGAGCTCGTGGACGCCAGCGGGCGAATCGGAGCGCGCGTGTGGAACGACGTCGACATGCTCGACGGGCGGTTCGAGCCGGGTGACGCGGTGCGCGTGCTCGGCCGCGTCGAGCGGTTCCGGAACGAGCTCCAGGTCGAGGTGCGCACGCTCGAGCCGGCCGAGGGCGTCGACCCGGCGGGGCTCACACCCGGCCTGCGCCGCGACGCGGACGAGCTGGAAGGCTTCGTCGAGTTCCTCGTCGGCGAGGTGCATGACGAGGCGCTCCGCGGTGTCGTCACGCGAGCGCTCGCGAGCGCCCCGTTGCGGGCGTATCCCGCGACCCCGGACGGCCACCACTCGTATGCCGGCGGCCTGCTCGAGCACACGGTCGGCGTCGCGACGCTCTGCCGGGAGCTCGCCCAGATCCATCCGCGCCTCCGCGCCGACCTGCTGCTGGCCGCGGCTCTCGTCCACGACGTCGGCCGGACGCGCGAGCTCGGCCGGCCGCCCGTCTTCGCGCCGACCGAGGAGGGGCGTCTGCTCGGTCACGTCCACCTCGGGCTCCGGCTGCTCGAGGAGCTCGGTGCGCCTGCGGAGCTGCTGCACGCGGTGGCCTGCCACCACGACGTCCGCGCCTCCCGCACCGCCGAGGCGGCCGTCCTGTACCACGCGAACCAGCTCGACGCCGTCGCGGCGACCCGCCCCGTGCCCGATTGACCGGGGTCGCCCTCGCGCTCGCCGCGAGCCTGTCCTGGGGAGTCGCCGACTTCTGCGGCGGACTCGGGAGCCGACGCGTGCAGCTCCTCTGGGCGCTCCTCGTATCGCAGCTGGCGGGCCTTCTGCTGGTCGGTGTCATGGCGCTGGTCACGCAACCACAACCGCCTGGGGGCACAGAGCTCACGTGGGGGTTGTTCGCCGGGGTCATGGGCGCGATGGGGCTCGGTGCGTTCTACCGCGCGCTCGCGATCGGCTCGATGGGCATCGTGGGGCCCATCTCGACGACCGGCGTGATCGTGCCCGTGGCCTACGGGCTCGCGAGCGGCGAGCACCCGTCCGCCCTCCAGGGAGTCGGCATCGTGGTCGCCGTCGGCGGTGTCGTCGCCGCGTCGCTCGAGCCGCTGCCGGAAGGAGCCGGACGGAAGCTCGCAACCGGTGCCGGTCTCGCGCTGGTGGCGGCGCTCGGCTTCGGCTGGACTCTGATCGGCCTCAACCGCGTCTCGCAGGCCGGTGTCGTCTGGGGAACGCTGACCCTGCGGCTCACGGTCGTCCCGATCGTGTGCCTCGCCGCTCTGGCCGTCCGCCCCTCGACGGCCCGGCTGCGGCCCGCACTCCCGATCCTGCTGGCGGCGGGCCTCTTCGACACGGGAGCGAACCTGCTCTACGGCGGATCCGCCACACGCGGGTTGATCAGCGTGGTGTCGGTGCTCGCTTCGCTCTACCCGGTGGTCCTCGTCGTGCTCGCGCGCGTCGTCCTCGCGGAACGGATCTCGCGTCCTCAGCTCACCGGAGTCGCCGTGACGCTCATCGGCGTCGCACTCATCTCGGCAGGCTAGAGACCCTCTGCTCGATCACGGCGCGAAGCTCGCGCACCTCCTCGAGGCAGAGCCCGACCGGGTCGGGCAGGTTCCAGTCCCCGGTGTCGACCACGAGATCCTCCGGCCCGGGCGCCTCGACGCGCGGCGGAAACGGGACGTCGAGCTCCTCGATCGCCTCGATCACGGCCTCCTCGGGAGCCGGCCCGGCGAACGCACCGCCCCGCAGGGCCGCCGCGATCGCGCCGTGCGAGCCGACGTAGACGACCTGCGTCATCCTCCGAGCGTATTGCGCAGCTCGCGCACTGCGTCGGGCACGAGCCGGTAGTACGCCCACGTGCCACGGCGGGAAGCCTCGACGAGCCCGGCGTCGCGGAGCACCTTCAGGTGATGGGAGATCGTGGGCTGCGAGAGCTCGAACGCCGCATTGAGGTCGCACACGCAGCACTCGTCGGTCGAGGCGAGCCGGTTAACGATCGCGACGCGCGTCGGATCGGAGAGCGCGCGGAACCGGGCGGCGAGCGTCTCGCTCGCTGCCGAGTCGAGCGGCTCGGTGGCCGGGCCACAGCAAAGGACAGGCAACCTCTTCATCGATCTAGTTCAATATAGTGTATCGATGTCGATCGATGAAAGGAGGCGCGCGATGCGGAGCGAGTGTTGCGAGGGCTGCTGCAGCGGCACCGGCTGTTGCGGCGGCACCGGCTGCTGCTGAGCGGCGCGTGCCGGCGGGGCGTACGACCCGCCGGCGCCCTAGCCGCCGGCGCCTTGCTGAGCGCTCATCCAGTCGGCGACCGCACGTTCGAGAACCCCGAGCTCCTCAGTGGGGCTGAACTGCAGGACCTCCGTCCCGGCGTCGACGTACGGCCGGTGTCCCGGCGGCGTGTAGAACGCGTCGCCCGCCTCGTAGGTCTCTTCGCCGTCGGCGAAGACGAAGCGCATCCGGCCGGCGATGACGTAGCCCCAGTGCGGGCACTGGCAGGCGCCGCCGGGCAGCGACTGCAGCGGGCCGTCGAGGTCGGCGTCGGCTGCGAAGGACACGAACTCGACTGTGTAACCGTCCATCTCCTGGCGGCGATCGGTCACCGGCCCGAACTCGCGGACGTCCGCTGCCGTTTCCTTGGAGAACTTCGGCATGAGCTACTCCTCCCTGGCGGAATGACCCCGGTGTGGTCTCGGGGCGAGTATCTCGCATGCGCGGGCTCAGACGTTGAAGCGGACGTTGAGGACGTCCCCGTCCTCGACGGCGTAGGTCTTGCCCTCGAGCCGCTGCTTGCCGGCCCGCGCGGCCTCCGCATGGCCGCCGGCGCCCACCAGGTCGTCCCAGCGCACCACCTCGCAGCGGATGAAGCCCCGGGCAATGTCGGAGTGAATCGTCTCGGCGGCATCGATCGCCGTCTCGCCGCGCCGGAGCGGCCACGCCCGGGTCTCCTTCTCGCCCGCGGTGAAGAACGTGATCAGGTCGAGCGTCTCGGCGAGCCGCCGCACGACCTCGCCGAGCGCCGACTCGTCGCTGCCGCGGAACTCCGCGGCCTCCTCCGGCGACAGCTCCGCGAGCTCGGCCTCGAGCTGGAGGTCGATCCCGTCGCCGCCGTTGACTAGCTCGAGCAGCGGTTTGGTCGTCAGCGGCTCGAGCTCGGACGGCAGCTCGCCGTCCCATTCCGCCAGCGTCTGCCCGGCGTCGAGGTGCGCGAGCAGCCGCTCGAGCTCCGCCGCCTCGGCCTTGAGGCGCGCATCCCCGGACTTCGCCTGCTTGCCGACCCGCTCGAGACGCCTCTCGACGTGGTCGCGGTCGGCGACGAGCAGCTCGAGGTTCAGGGTGTCGAGGTCGTCGGCCGGAACGCGCGTGCCCGAGAAGCCGTCGAGGACGACGAGCAGCGCGTCCACCTGCCGGAGGTTGCCGAGCAGCTGCGGCCCCGTCCCGGGGACGTCGACCACCCGCACGGCAGCCGGCGTGACCTTGCGCGCACCGACCGTCTCGGCGAGCCGGTCGAGCCGCTCGTCAGGGATCTGCGCCATGCCGACGTGCTCCTTGCCGGAGCCGTGCGTCTCCGCACGGGTCAGCGCGCGAAACAGCGTCGTCTTGCCCGAGCTCGGCAGCCCGACGATCCCGACCTCCAGCGCCACGCGCGGAGGCTACTGCTGCGCGATCTGC
>Ga0207657_10002894_pt1 | contig 18433 bp, 16 predicted proteins | sample KBSC33metaG_FD_184316 | JGI IMG/M metagenome (GOLD analysis project Ga0207657, IMG submission 184316) | Corn rhizosphere microbial communities from Kellogg Biological Station, Michigan, USA - KBS C3-3 metaG (SPAdes) (version 2) | ecosystem: Host-associated > Plants > Roots > Rhizosphere > Soil ... | reverse complement strand
TTTCTGCGCCAGCGCAATTCGTCCCGCCAGTTCATGGGCCAGCTTCAACTGCGCGGGATTCTTCGACGCCTCTGCTCCCTGGCTGTATTCTTCAGCGTGGGTCTTCGCCGCCGCGTAGTCCTTCTTTCCGATCGCCAGTGCGCACAGATTGTAGTGATGCAGGAGCTTAGCATTGTCTTTAATCTCCTGCGACAGGCTTGAGCTCTCCACCATCTGCAGTGAGCGGTCGAACTGCTGCGCTGCCACGTCATACTTCGCCATCTCGGCGATGATGTTGCCTTTGGCCTGAAGGTCGGCCGCCATGGCGGCTACGTCGTTTTTCTTTTCCGCCACAGCATATTCTTTGTCCATCGCCTGTACTGCACTATCCAGTTTGCCGCCATCCGAAGCCACGACCGCCATGCCAAACAACGCAGTCCGTAGTTCGCCGTCATTGCGCGCCTGGTCGGCCATCTTCTGCAGTTCTGCCGTTGCATCGGCCGGCTTGCCCAGATAGAGCAGGGCAGCCGCGATTCCGAAATGCGATGGCACGAAGTGGGGATCAATCATCAGCGCCTTACGGTACTGTGCGATCGATTCGTCGAACTTGCCCATCTTCAGTAACAGCTCCGCGTAAGAGTCATAGGGATTGGGATCGTTCGGAATCAGTTCGATGTACTTCCTGAACGCCTGCTCGGCGTTGGCGTAATCGCCGGCCTGCCGGTAAGCGTACCCCAGCATGTTGTAAGCGGGTGAATAGTTTGGGGCCAGCTCCGGCGCTTTTTTCAAATGCTCGATGGCCTGGGAATAGTCCTGCTGTCCAAACTCGAACGCCCCCAGATTGAAATGGGCACGCTCATCGTTCGGGTAGGCGGCCACCAGCTTCTCCAAATATTCCTTCTGTTTCACCGCCTCACCGTTGGCTCCAGCCTGGTTGGCAAGAATGAGCAGCCGTTCTCCTTCTGACGCCTTGTCCGCCAGGGCCACCGCCTTGTTCAAATGCTCAAAGAATTCCTTGGCCGTGCCGGCCGCATTGGCACGCGCCAGTTCCGCGGACGCGAATTCCGGATCGAGGGCAATGGCCTTGTCAAAATGCTGCACCGAATCCTGGGCCAGAAGCTTTTCCGACAGTTCCCGCCCCTGCAGGAATTCCTTGCGCGCATCTTCTGATTTGGTTGTGACCGGGACCTTGCCGCCGGACTCTGAGGCGGCGGACGTCGCCGCGGTATTCGTCTTCTCACAGGCGCTCCACGTTGCCACGCCTGACATAACCACAGCCAGCACCAGGCGGTTGAAATAATTTCGGCGCATACGATCACTCCTTTGAATTTCGAATGAGTGGACTGACTCGTCCTGGACGAGCATTTCGCCCCGATATTTCCCGTGGGATCGACAATCTGATTTTTACTTATGCCCCGTTGTTGCTAGACGCGGGCCAAGTGAGTTTGGATAGCAAGAGGAGAGAGGGTTTGTTGAGTCCCTTCAGAAAGTCACAACATAACAACAGACAAACGACCAGCACGCCGCCATCGTGGGCTGCTTGCTGCTTAGTGCGCACCCTGGCCGCGCACAAAAAAATTCTCTTTATCCATATTCGCCGGCACTGCCACATCGAAGAACCCAACCATCATTTCCTGATAAGTCTGGTCGCCCCAGGTGACGGTCGCATCGGGATCGGGATTGTGCGGATTGCTGCGCGAGTTGTCATACCAGGCCACGGCGCGCAACCTGGTTCCAGCTTTCAGCAATCGCGGCTCGGCCAGCCGGTAACTCAATTGCCAGTGAAAATGATAGTTCACACGCAACAGAGTTTCGATCGAGCCGTCGGGCTTAACAAGGTCGTACTCAAAACGCTTTCCTCGCAGATGCATGTGCGGAAACAGGCTGAGCAGCGTGGCGTCGTGCGGCAGAGTGCCCTGCACTTCCACCCGAAAGTTGTCCGCGCCGGGGGGAATGATGAAGGCGTGATCGTTCAGTTGCAGAGTGAGAACACGCTGCCGGGGAGCTGTCTTCGCGAACACCAGTCCAACGCTCGTCCGGTCGCTTCCCGCCTTGCCGTTGGTAGTGTAGTGGATCTGGAAAACCAGGTCTGATCCCGCCGGGACGAACTTGGCCATGCCGTCAGGCCACTGGTCTGGCGAACTGCCGGGAGCGTACACCAGCAGCAGGTCGCTGGTGGTCCCGTGCGCTTCCAGACGATCCTGGGGATCGCTGAGCGTCGAAGCCGTAAAGGGCACTCCGATTGGCGCGTGCCGCAGCCACTTCGAATCCGGCGGCCGTATGTACACCACGGCATGATGCACATACTGCGGGCTGGAGGGATGAACTTCAGCCATCTGTATCCATTTATCTTGAGTGAAGTGTGTCGGCACAATCTCGTAGGTGTATTCCACGTCGCCATCCTTCGGGATCGTGACCGGCGTCGGCATCGGCAGGACGACATCCGGCTGCGCGATGTTCCAGCCTTCGATCCAGTGCGGAGCTGGCGGCGCGTCATGCGGATTGCCCGCTGGAGAACCACCTTGCACCCAGGCCAGAATCGTTGAAATCTGTTGTGGCGTAAGCGAAGGATCGTTGGAAAAGTGTCCGAATCGCGGGTCTGCAAACCAGGGCGGCATCATCCCGCCCTGCACGGATTTCGCGATAGCCGCCGCCCAGGGCCGCGTCTGCTCGTACGTCACCAGCGGCATGGGAGCAACTTCCCCGGGGCGATGACAGCTCTGACAATGACCCTGTAGCAGGGGGAGAATGTCTTTATAAAAGGTAGGATTTGGTTTGTCGGTAGCGGAGGCTGTGACAGCTGCAACCAGAACCGTCGCGGCGAGCGAAGTCACGCCGAAGAAAATGCGCACATCAACAGTGTACAAGAACGAAATTGTCATCCTGAGCGAAGTGGCTGCTTCGCCTTGCGAAGCAGCCGCGCAGTCGAAGGACCCCTACCCGCGGAAGAAACTTTCGCCGTGGAAGCTGCCCTCTCAGGTCAGCAACTGCGGCAAGATAGAGATCCCTCGACTCCACCCGCCCATTCGCAATGCGAATGGGCGGATTACGCTCAGAATGACACTGAATCTTTCCGGCGGACAGAAGACTACGCCCGCAGTTTTCCGCCCAGAGACTCCAGCGCCTTGATGATCTGCGCCGACCACTGTGCTACTTCCTCTTCCCGCAGCGTGCGCTCAGCTGACTGGAAGCGGGCCCGCAGCAGCAGTGAATACCTGCCCGCGGGAACATTGCCTCCGCGGAAAATTTCAACCGGAATGAAGCTGCGCAACTCCGCCAGGCCGAGTGCGATGACAGCCCGTTGAATTTGTTCGAATGTGGCGGCGTCATCAAAGACAAAAGAAAAGTCCCGCTCCACCGCAGGATAGCGAGGCAGGGGCTGATAGCGGACGACCCGCAGGCCCTGCGGATAAAGCCGGTCGAGATAAAGCTCGGCAACAAAAACGCTTTGCCGCAGTTTGCGCCGCGCGGCGACGTCGGGATGAAGCTGTCCAAACTGCGCCACCAGAGCGCCATCCATCAAGGCGCGCGCCGAGCGCCCGGAATGATAGTACTCCGACGTTTGCGCATCGTAGGTCAACGTCTGGTGCTGAAAAGCCTGCAGTAAATTCTCCACATCACCTTTCAGATCAAAGAACCCTCCGTCCTGGGTGCCCCACCCTTCCGCGTTTTTTGCGGAGGGTGGGCTGGTAGCGCCCATGCAGATGCGTTTGGGTTCGGCCGTCCCGCTATCGGTTGCTTCGAAAATGCTGCCGGCCTCAAACAGGCGCACGCGATCTGCCCCGCGGTTGAGGTTATAGGCCAGCATGTTGAGCATGCCGGGCACCAGTGAACTCCGCATCACCGACGCTTCTTCGCTCTGAGGATTGGCCAGTTCGACCACCGGGGCAGAAGAAAATGTCTCTGCATCCTCATGCGAGATAAATGTCAGCGATACGGCTTCGTCATACCCGAGTGCCAGTAGCGAACTTCGAAGCTTGAGGTCCTTCTCCGCATCCGGGACCTCGACCACGGCTCCGGCATACGCCGGCAGTGTATTGGCGAATTTGTCGTAGCCGTGCAGGCGCGCGATTTCTTCGACCAGATCGATTTCACGTTCCACGTCGAGACGCCAGCTCGGAATGCGGACGGTGAAGTCAGGGTCGCCGCCTCGCTCCGGCATCAACTCAAAACCCAGTTGCTGCAGAATACGGAAAATCTCATTGGTCTCGAGCTTCTCCCCGAGAATGCGGTGCACCTCCGAAAGATGCAGCGCCACGGGTGCAAGATCAACCTGGCGGGCCACCACGTCGATCGCGCCGCCGTCCAGTTCGCCTCGGGCTGATTCGAGGAGCAGTACGGCCACGCGATCGCAAGCCTTGGTCGTGGCCTCGAAATCTGCGCCGCGTTCGAAACGATGCGAGGCGTCGGTGTGCAACCCGTGGCGGCGCGAAGTCCTGCGGACGGTGGACGGATCAAACCAGGCTGATTCGATCAGGATATTTTTTGTCTTCGCGGTAATCATGGTGTCGAATCCACCCATGACTCCGGCCAGGGCAACTGGCTTCACGGCATCGGCAATGACCAGATCTTCCGGGGTGAGTTTGCGCTCGACGCCGTCCAGCGTTTTCAGGGTCTCGCCGCTGAACGCCCGTCGCACCAGAATTTTGCCGCCCTCGAGCAGATCGAGATCGAAAACGTGGGTGGGATGTCCCATCTCCCACAGCGTGTAGTTGGTAGCGTCCGCCGCATTGTTGATGGGGCGCTGATCGACCAGCAGAAGCCGCGTCGCCATCGCGTCGGGAGATGGCTTGATCTTCACATCACGGACGACGCGGGCCGTGTAACGGGCGCAGCCGGTCTGGTCCGCAATTTCGATGGCGAAATCCGAATTGCCCGGCGCCGCCGGCAGCTTCGAGTCCAGAGCCCGCAGCGGCAAGTTGTAGATTACCGACGCTTCGCGGGCGACTCCGTAGTGGTTCATGGCATCGGGACGATTGGTGCCAATCTCCATCTCGAAGACGGTGCTTTTCCCCTCGCCGCTGATGCTCTCTACCGCAATTCCAACCGCAGTGAGGTCCTGGGCCAGGCGGCGGTCGTCCACCCTGGCATCCACGAACTCACGCAGCCATGCAGGAGAAAGTTTCATATAGCTCTCAGCAGTCAGCTGTCAGCTGTCAGTCTCCGGGTTATTGCTGAGAGCTGAAAGCTGATGGCTGATAGCTTTTACCCAAACTGTTCCAGAAATCTCACATCCCCGTTGAAGAACAACTGGATGTCGTCCACGCCGTACTTCAGAATTGCGATGCGGTCGGCGCCCATGCCGAAAGCGAATCCCGAAACCTTTTTGGGATCGTAATCGACGAAACCGTAAACGTTGGGATCGACCATGCCGCAGCCGAGAATTTCGATCCACCCGGTCTGCTTGCAGGGACGGCAGGGCTCCGATCCGCGTTTGCCGCTGCCGCCGCAAATGAAACAAGACACCATCATCTCCGCGCTAGGCTCGGTGAACGGGAAGAACGACGGCCGGAAGCTGGTCTTCACGCTCGATCCGAACAGCGCCTTCATGGCGTGGTCGAGGGTGCCTTTTAAATCGCAAAAAGTAATATTCGCGTCCACCGCCAGGCCTTCGACCTGGTGAAACATGGGCGAGTGACTGGCGTCCGGAGGATCGTTGCGGTGCACTTTGCCCGGAATCACAATCCTGACCGGCGGCTTCATCTTCTCCATGGTGCGAATCTGCACCGGCGAAGTGTGAGTGCGCAGCAGCAGGCGGTCGCGTTGCGGCTTCGATTCCTGGCGGGCGATGAACAGCGTGTCCTGTGTATCGCGCGCGGGATGGTTTGGCGGAAAATTCAGCGCCTCAAAATTATAGTAGTCGGTCTCGATGACCGGCCCCTCTTCGACCGAGTAGCCCAGATTGCGGAAGACGGAGACGATCTCGTGCATGGTCTTGATCACGGGATGCTCGGAGCCAAGCGGGCGGCGAATGCCGGGCAGGGTGATGTCGAGCGCGGTATCGGATTGCCTTTGTCTCCTAGCCTGCTCTACGTCCTTGCGAAACGAGGATTCGTTCGGGCCAATCAATTTGTCGAGCGCGTCTAGTTGGGTTATCTCCTGGTAAGTGTTGTCGACCTGCCACTCGACCTTGCTCTTCAGAGAATTAACCCGCTGCCCCACTTCGCGCTTGGACTCTTTCGGCGCTGCTTTCAGCCAAAGATCGTTGATCTCTGTGAGCACGCCGTTCTTGCGGGCCATCCAGCGATCTCGGAAGACCTTCCAGTCGGCCTCGTTCTTGACCGCTGCAGCCTCCAGTTTCAGTGCGGCCAGCAGCTTTTCGACGGCTTTGTCCAGCGCGGCCGGCGTGAAGCTTTTTAATTTGGGAACGGTGTATGCCACGTCTTCGCTCAAAAATGTCCCGATTGCAGAAAAATAAATGGCGAGATGAAAACAGTGAACCCCGGCGGCTGAAGCCGGCCTGGTTTTGGACGGCTGGCGGCACGACTGAAGTCGTGCCCTTCCACAAAGCCTTTCCAAAAGCTGCATCCCAAGCGGCCGGAATCCGGTACTTTTCGCAGGCGGCCAAAGTCGGCATCCGCCATAGCTAGTAGCCAGAAGCTAGGAGCTAGGCTTTCTTACGCTGCCCCGCCGAGAGCGCCCTTCGCCTGCTCGGCAAGGCTTTTAAACGCGCCGGGATCGTTCACCGCCAAGTCGGCCAGGATCTTGCGATCCAGTTCCACGCCACCTTTCTTGAGTCCGTGAATGAACTGGTTGTAGCTCATCCCGTTCAACTTGGCGGCGGCGCCGATGCGCACGATCCAGAGCGACCGGTACTGGCGCTTTTTCTGCTTGCGGCCAGAGTAGGCAAACTTGAGCCCGCGTTCGACGGCTTCTTTGGCGGATCTGTAGAGTTTGGATTTTGTGAGGAAATAGCCGCTGGCGCGGTCAAGTATCTTTTTGCGCTTGGCGCGGCGTTTCGTTCCCCGTTTTACGCGAGGCATGGGTTGCTCCTTTTTAGTTTCACTACGGCGGCTGGAGGTAGGAGACTTGAAGGTCTGGTTGCCTCTTCACACGCCTGGGCCGCTGGTCCAGCTTGATTGCAGCCCTGCACGCGGGCGAGTCGCCCGCGGCCATACATCACAAACAAAACTTCTAGTACGGAATCATTCGCTTGATCTTGGGAGTGTCCGCATCGCTTACCAGGACGGCCTGGCGCAGCTTGCCTTTGCGCTTCTTGTTCTTGGACGTCAGCATATGGCGCAAATGCGAATGATGGCGCTTGACCTTGCCAGTCGCAGTCTTCTTGAAGCGCTTGGCGGCTCCCTTGTGTGTTTTCAGCTTGGGCATAAATCCTCAGTTCAACAATTGGCATTTGGCCAGACCGGCACTCGCCTCATCTGGCTAAAATGCCGACTGCCAATTGGCCTCTTAAGCCTGATTTACCCGGCCTGGGGCCGGTTGCGACTGCGCGGGCTGTTTCTGCCCGGCATCTTTTTTGGGCGCCAGGATGGCGTGCAGCGTGTTGCCTTCCTGTCGCGGACGGAATTCCACGATTCCCTTGTCGGCGATATCTTTGATCAGCCGTTCCAGGATTTCGCGTCCCAGGTTGGTGCGCGTCATCTCCCGTCCGCGGAAGAAAATCGTCGCCTTGACCTTGTCTCCCTCATCGAGGAAGCGCAGCACATGGTTCTTTTTGGTTTCGTAGTCGTGGTCGTCCACATTGATGCGGAACTTCACTTCCTTCACCACGATTACTTTCTGATGCTTCTTGGCTTCGCGTTCTTTCTTTTCCTGCTGGTACAGGAATTTCCCATAGTCCATGATGCGGCATACGGGAGGAGTCGCGGTGGGCGAAATCTCGACCAGGTCCAGGTTCTTCTCGCGGGCCATCTTGAGCGCATCGTAGGGAGTCAAAATGCCGATCTGCTGGCCTTCATCGTCGATGACGCGGATTTCCCGCGCCCGGATGCGTTCGTTTGTTCGGATAAAGCGTTTATCGATACAACCCTCCGTCAGCTAACAGGGCGAATGAGATAGAAAAAAGTATAGCATGGCCGCCGTCTCTCGTCCCGATGCTCTTCGTCCGCGCGGCCGGGTTTCATCGAGATTGGATTCCTGACAGAAAGCCACGGCAGGTTCGCCGTGGCTTCATGTTCCAGGGTCGCGCTCCCGGTTAGGATGCGCGGCGCTTTTCGACATCCTCGGAGCCTTCTCGGTCCGGACGCTCGGTCATGCCGCTGTCCTGGCCCGGCTTTTTCGAGGTCGGATCCTGCGGGTTGTACACATGCTTCCCGCTCTCAGTCGGATTCTGCCGGTTCGGATCGGCCTGGCTGCCAGGATTGCTCGGCCGTTGTCCCGGGTTCTGCTGGTTTTTTTCCGTATCGTTTCCCATGAAGTTCTCCTTATATAAAAGTTAATCGCGCAACACGATTTCGTGTAACGTCGAAGCTTAGGTGCACAAATCCGGTTCCGAGTTAGCCCGGCGGATGTTTTTCTTCCGACCGGGTCTGCCGCAGGTTCGATCCGGGCCGGCAAGGAGAATCCCATATGAAACGCAGCCTGTTGCTTGGCGCCATCTGTTTATTGATGACGACTTTGTCCTTTGCCCAAGTGGAAGACATCGCCAGGCGCCTCGGGCTGGGAGGTTCGACTCTCAGTGACACCAAAATCTCCTCGGGCCTGAAGCAGGCTCTGCAGATCGGCGCCGAGCAAGCAGTGAAAATTACCGGGCGACCCAACGGATATTTTGCCAATCCCGATATAAAAATTCTGATGCCAAACAACCTGCGGACACTGGAGAAGGGCCTGCGCATGGTGGGCTACGGTCCCAAGGTTGACGATTTTGTTCTGAGCATGAATCGGGCCGCGGAGTCGGCCGCTCCCGCGGCGCGCAAAATCTTTATTGACGCCATCACCGCCATGACTTTCGAGGATGCGCGCAGAATTCTTTCCGGCGGAGACACCGCAGCCACCAACTATTTCAAGGAGAAGACCACGCCCCAACTGACCGCTGCATTCCGCCCGGTGGTGGAGAAGACGATGGCCAAAAACGGCGTCACCCAGCAGTACAACGCCCTGGTTTCGCAGTACAAGGCCATTCCTTTTGCGAAAAATCAGGACCTGGACATCAGCCACTACGTAGTCGGCAAGGCGCTTGACGGACTTTTCTACGAATTGGGCCAGGAAGAACGCAAAATACGCAAAGATCCGGCAGCGCAGACCACCAACCTGCTGAAAGAAGTATTCGGACGCCGCTAAATGTGCGGGTCGTCGGGGAATCAGCCCGGTCACGGGTCGGGAATTTGCTGTATTGTTCTGCGGAGGCAAATGTGGCGTACTGGTGTCGTGCCAACCCGCATTCTGATCGCCGATGACGATGTCACCATCCGCCTGCTATTGCGCAGACTGCTGGAGCAGCAGCCCGACTGGCAGGTATGCGGCGATGCCAGCACCGGTGCCGAGGCCATTGCCAAGGTTGAGCAGCTCAATCCCGATGTTGTGGTCATGGATTTAAGTATGCCGGTCATGACCGGACTGCAGGCGGCGCCGGCCATCGCGAGAGCCCACCCACGGCTGCCCATGTTGTTGATCAGCGTTCAGGAAGTGTCCCGGCAACTGGCCTGGGAAGCGCGCAATGCCGGTTACAGAGGCGCGGTCACAAAGAACAGCGGCAACGAGGTATTGAAGGGGGTGGAGGCATTGCTCCGGAAAGAGACGTTCTTCCGGACGGACGACGGCTCACCAATCTCAGCCGAGTGGGACCGGTAACTTCTGATGATCGGAGGCCACGCGCATATTTAAGCTCGCGGCAACCCATTCCAGCCAACTTTACCAGCCAACTGGCAGACCAGGGAATTCATCAAAAAGTCCGAGGTCCATGGACATGCGCGTTCCCCGAGGCTTCTCTCTGGTTGCGACGGTTCTGCTGGCTGCACTCGCGGCCTGCACTTCAAAGCAAGATCCTCAAGAGCTCAAAGAGAAGACTGCCCGGGCTACCGCTGAACTGAAAGTTGACGCCAAGGCAGTGGCAGCGGGAATACGTGAAGGCTGGAGCCGCGACAAGCCGCTCGACGTGAACAGCGCGACCCGTAAGCAACTAATCACCTTGCCGGGGGTGAGTGGCCCGGATGCGGACAAAGTCATTGCGGGGCGTCCTTACGACACTCCGGACCAGCTGGTCACGCGTCACATCCTGACCCAGAGCAAGTACGACAAGATTGCGGGCCGGCTGACTGCCAAAAAATGATAAGGCAGCGCCTCGGCCCGTGTGCCCTCTGCCAAATCTGATCTGCTAAATAGTGAGGCCCTAGCCGGCGATTCCCAGCAGGGCGCCGTCGTGAACTCCCTCCACCCGAGGATGAATCCATCGGTTGGACGCGTGACTTCCTGACACGCGCATGGGCAGGTAGTTGTCGGTGAGTCCTTCCGTATATTCACCTTGCTGATCTGCGCCGGAGACATTCAGTGTGATGGTTTCGATTCTCTGGCCGATAAAGCCGCCCATGAAAGCCAGCTTCTTTTCTGAAGCCAGATCGCGCAAAACTCGATTACGCTCGCGGGCGACGTGTACAGGAACCTGCTGGCCCATGGCGGCAGCCGGAGTTCCAGGGCGCGCCGAGTAGGTGAAGACGTGCAGGTAGGTGAGAGGCAGGTCTTCGATGAGGCGGCGAGTCTCCTCGAATTCTGCCTCGGTTTCGCCGGGGAAGCCCGCCATCACGTCCGCTCCAATCGCTGCCGTGGGCATAGCGGCGCGAATCTTTTCCACCTTCTCCCGATAGTGCCAGGGACGATACTTGCGGTGCATTCGGCGCAGCACAGCGTCACTGCCGGACTGCAGAGGCACGTGCGCATGTTTGGCGATGCGGGGAGAGGTGGCCATCAGGTGAATGAGTTCATCACTCCAGTCCATGGGCTCGACCGAACTGACCCGCAGCTTCCGCAGCGCAGTTTCGGAGAGGATAGCGCGGACCAGATCTTCGAAACCTGGCCGTTGGCCGCTCTGCTCGATGGCTAGATGCTGAGAGCTGGCGGCCAAGTCTCTCCCCCAGCGGCCGAGGTTAATGCCAGAGATCACCACTTCTCGATAGCCAGCACCTACCAGCATGTCCACCTCGCGAATGACCTCGGTCATGGGCAGCGAGCGGCTCTGCCCCCGGACGTAGGGAATCACGCAGAATGAACAGCGGTTGTCGCAACCGTCCTGCACTTTTAAGTTTGGCCGGGTGCGTTCATTGCCAGCGTCGAAAACCGGAGCTGCCTGCAGCTCCGTGTGGGCGAATATATCGGAAACGAAGATCGGTCGCCGGACCTCAGACATCGGTCGCCGGCCATCTGGTGTCAGCTGCGTGAGCGGGACAAACTGAGCCTGCTGGGGTCCGACGTCCGACGTCTGAAGTCCGACGGCGAGTTCTGCCAGCTGGTGTTTATGCGAGTTGCCGATGACCTGGCTCACGCCGGGGAGAGCTGCGATTTCTTCCGGCGCTCGTTGTGCATAGCAGCCGGTGACCACGATCCGGGCTTCGGGGTTCTTGCCATGGATGCGCCGGATGGCGGCACGTGCGTCCTGGTCGGCCGCGGCGGTCACGGTGCAGGTGTTAAGAACTACGAGCTCTGCCTGCGCAGGTTCGTCGGCACGTTCGAGGCCGCGCTCCCGCAGTTGGCGTTCGATGGCAGCACCGTCCGCCTGCGTGGCCCGGCAGCCGAAATTCATCACGTGGAAAGTCGCCACGTTTCTATACTAACGCAGGACCAACGCAGGGTGACGCTTCGACGTTTTGACAGAGGGACGAGGAACGGCGCACGCGCCGCGAGGACTTCTCCACGGGCAGACGAGATTCGACTTGGAATCGGGAAGCAGGAGGAAGGTGAGCTTGGCCGCCGACTCTGCAATCGCCTACAAATTCTCCTTCAACATCAAGCCGAGGCTACTTGCCTCTTCTGCTGGAAACACTCCCGGCAGAATACTGGACGTCCCTGGGTTGGCTTGAAGGGCACCGTGGTTTCCTTGCCGCACTCCGAACAGGTGGTTCGCGTTTCCACCTTGGCGAAGCCGTTGCCTGGTCCCGAAGGCGCTGCCCCTAGTACTGATACCCGCTTCGTCTTGCAAGCCTTACAACGTTTGGGTTCGTTTTTGAACTGCTTGTCGTGAAAGAACAGTTGCTCGCCCGCCGTGAAGATAAAATCCGCACCGCAGTCAATGCACTTCAATACCTTGTCCTGAAATTCCATTGAGAGATGCTCCCTTCAGCCCATTCCCCAAGACCTCGCAGACGAGTAGCGCGACGCGTGGACTCAGGGTCGTTGCCCCCTCAAGCTACGACCTGGAAAATTTCCCTTGGACTCGGCCCGCCCGGCCGCTTTTGGCGGCAAGGATTACAGCTTTACAATTTTTGACAATCTGCAGCGAACAAGGAAATGGGCCACCACTTGGCGTGGCAGCCCATAAACCTCAGTCTTGTTCTTTACGCGCTTTTTTCCTGCTGCGTTTGCGCGCCAGTGCTTCCTTCACACGCTTCTTCTCGCCCGGTTTCAGGTAAAAGGAGTGACGCTTTACCTCCTTGATGATGTCTTCCTGTTGCACCTTGCGCTTGAAGCGGCGTAATGCGTTTTCGAGGGACTCACCCTCTTGAAGTCTTACCTCTGCCAACTGACTACACCCCCAAACCGGTCCCGTTTGGACGGGGATAGTTATTGCAAGGTTCCCACGGCAAGTCAAGTGGTATGTGGCAATTTCATGCAGGGAAAATGCCGCTAGCTTCCATCTATGGAACGGTTTATGCCTAGTAGATCAGCTTCAGAGCCAGCTGAATCTGCCGGGGCGCGTACGCGTCCGTGGCCCGAAGGAAGCTCGAGGGTACGCGGTATTGAGCTGGGAAGATATTGATTCCAATGGCCTTATCGGTTTGAACAAATTGGGTCGAGTTGCTTTGAAAACCATCCTGCGTGATCTGGACTCGCTGGTTGTTGCGGTTCAGCAGGTTGAAGGACTCTACCATCAGTTCCAGCTTCACCCGGTCGCCAGCGTAGAGACGCCGGGTCAGGCGCATGTCGGTGGTGGCGTAGTCGGGTCCGAGGAGGGAGTTGCGGGAAACTCCCGGAAGCCGGTCGTTTGTGTTGTTGCCATCCTGGTTGGCGTCGCCGGTCACGGTCGCGCTGACCGGCCGGCCGCTGCCATAGGTGAATACACCGGAAGCTTTCCAGTTGTTAAAGAACATTCCCAGCAACTCATGGTCGCGGTGAAACGGTTTGGGGGCCAGAACAAAAGAGAACACAAAGCGCTGCCGCTGGTCGGTAACGCTGGGGCCCTTTTCCAAATTAGGCGCGTAGGAGTCCTGCACCGTTGCCGGACGCCCCGCCACCAGCGCATCCTGTCCATCGTCGATGGCGTGCGCGAAGGTATAGGCCAGCATGAAATAGACGCCACTGGTCATGCGGCGGCGGACGGAAAGAGTGGCGCCATGATAGACGCTCGAGGCCGCGCTCTCGAAAACGTTGATCGATCCCAGCTGAGGAATCGGACGCGCCAGCGGATTAATGCAGGGCGGGAAGGGGCAGGTCAGCGAGCGCGTGGGTTGAACGGTGGAGAAGGAGTCAACGTCGTAGTACGTGCCCAGAAAATTTGTTCCGGAGGGGTCGTACACCGGATACGAGACGTTGACCGGCGGTGGCAAGTTTACGTCCCGCGCCCGGATCAGATCCACGCCGTGCACGTACATGTAGGAAACGCCCACTGACATGCGATGCGCGACCTCGCGTTCCACGTTGAGGCTGGCCTGCTGCACCCGGGGAGTCTTGAAATTGTGCGAAAATGCCGAGACATCGGCCTGCTCAAGTTGCGCCAGACCGGACGGCAACTGGCAATTTGCGGCATTCACCGCACAGTTCACCAGCGGATTGGGATATTGCGGAAATACCTGGTGATCGAAAAAATTATTGTTATTGAGAAAGAGAAAATTTCCCGCCAGTCCGCTGTCGCTCTGGACCGCGGAGTTGTAGATCTGAGGAATGCGGGTGTAGAAGATTCCAAATCCGGCGCGAACCACGAGCGGGCGCTCGTTCCCGATCGAGTATGCCAGCCCCACGCGGGGCGCGAAGTTGCCGGTGTTGTATGGCACCCGGCCTGCATCCGGCCACAGCCGATTCGCCTGCAAGCCTTTCGTGCTAAACGTCTGCAGGTCATACCGTGCTCCCAGGCTCAGGGCCAGACGCTCTGAGACTCGAATCGTGTCCTGCAAAAATCCGGCGTACTCGTTCGTGTCCGGATGAGTGACGGCGGGACCGAAGCTCTGCAGATAATAGTGCGGGACCTGATGCGCGTAAGCCCGCAGGGGAGTGAGTTCCAGACCGCCTTCCTGAATCTCGAAAGTGAACGGATTCACCTTGATTGGATCGAAAATGTACTCTCCCCCGCTCAATGAGGGAAAGAAGTTGTAGATCCAGGTCATGAGCACGTCGCCGCCAAATTTCCACGAATTTCTCTTGCCTTCCAGACTCAGGGTCTCGGCCAGATGCAGGCGGTGCTCGCGGGTCTGGCGGGGAAGGATGGATGAGCGCCCGAAGCCTTCGATAATGTCGGAGATTTTGGTCAGCGGGTCGGTGCTGTTGGCGGTGGAAGACTGCAGATCGCGCGAGAACTGGGCCCGAAAGCGGCTTACTGCTTTGACGGAGAGATTGCTGGCAAGCGCCAGTGACCCGCTTTCCGTGGATACATTTTCCTCGCCGTTGTCACTGATGCCGAAGCTGGACAGCGGGCTGGCGGGATCGAGGAAGACATTGTTATGCCCGTAATAGCGCGACGTGTTCAGCCGCAGGGAAAGATTGTTGTGCTGGTTGAGCACCAGGTCGAACTTGAAGAAGCCGGCATTGCCCAGCATCGATGAGGGAAAGGTGCCGGCCTGCTTCGAAAGTTGGGCGGCGGTGGCGAACACCAGCGCCTGGTCGGTGGCCTCGTAGTCACCCGGTGTGGCGGGTCCGGCGGCGGCCTGCGGGACCACGACTGAGCTTCCGTCAAGAAATCGCACCACCGCCGGCACATGAAAGATATGCTGATCGAATCCGGCAAAGAAAAATGCCCGGTTGCGTTTGATGGGGCCGCCCAGGGTAAATCCGAATTGCTGCTGCTGATCGTGCGGCTTGAAATCCATGAAGGGATGCTGGGCCGCCATGGCGCTGTCCTTGAAGAAATAGAAATCGGTTCCGTGCAGACGATTGGAACCCGATTTGGTGACTACGTTCACCACCGCACCCCCGGCCCGCCCCAGGTCGGCGCCGTAAGTGTTCGAGGAGACGCGGAACTCCTGCACCACTTCGTTGGAGAACTGATAGGGCGCGCGATAGCGGCCGCGGGCCTGCCCGAAAAAAGCGTTGTTGTTGTCGCCGCCGTCCACCAGATAACTGGACTGGTAGCCGCGGATGCCGCCAAAGGCGAGGTCCCCATTCGAACTGGAGGTCAGCCCGCGCGGGTCCTGCGTCACTCCAGGCGTCAGCAGGGCCAGATCGGTGTAACGCCGTCCGTTGAGCGGTAGATCGTTGATGGCCCGTTCGTCAATCAAGGTCGAAATGCCGCTGGGCTGGCTTTCAACCATCGGCGGCTCGCCTGAAACCGTCACCGTTTCGCTGGCTCCGGCGACGGACAGCTTGAATGTCAGCTCAGTGGTGCCGCCCACATCGACCTGCAGGCGGGGCGTAGTCTGCGGCGACATTCCGGGCGAGTCGGCGCGCGCGGAATATTCTCCTGGCGGCAGCAGTTCGAAAGCAAAGCCGCCACTGAGATCGCTGGTGGTGGAATAGCGGAAGTTGGTGGCGGCGTTCACCAGCACCACGTTGGCAGCGCTGATCCGCGCCCCGGCACTGTCACTCACCGTTCCGCGGATCGCTCCCGTGGAAGTATCCTGGGCCATCACTGCCGTGGCCAGAAACAGAATGGTGAAAAACGAAAAATAACTTCTGGCGCTCGACATTGACTCGCCCCCACTCGTGAATCGAATCGTGGACGAGTCCGGACTGGAGAAAGGGACTTGCTGGGTATATCACGGCGATCGGCCCGCGTCTGTGACCGGCAAACATCTTTTGCAAGTTGTCCCGCGGCGGGAAACGGTTAGACGCCTCAAGGCCGCAGCGCCGGCCGGCGATCGGTCATCGGGACCTTTGCAAGGTTTTACCCGGTGCGGCTGCCGAATGTTTGTTGGGTTGTACACTCCTGATTCGGGAAGAGTTAGGTCCGAGTAGGTCCTCGGCCATCTTGCTCCGGGTTGCGTTGCCCGCGTATGATGCAGCGTTTATGACTGCGAAAATATCTCCACGTCCAGCGGGCCTGCGCGAAAAGTCGCAACTCATGTCGGCATCGGAAATTGAGCGGACGCTGGTCCGGCTGGTGCACGAGATCATCGAAAAAAACAATGGCGCGGCGGACCTGGGCCTGGTGGGGATCCGGCGGCGCGGCGTGCCCCTGGCACAACGCCTGGGCCAGATGATTGCGCGCATTGAGAAGACTCCGGTTCCCGTAGGTACCCTGGACATCACTCTGTACCGTGACGACTTGTCCACCCTGGGACCGAAGCCGGTGGTGCAAAAAACCGAGATCGGGTTTCCCATTGGCGGCAAGAACATCATTCTGGTGGACGACGTTCTCTACACCGGCCGCACCATCCGGGCCGCGCTGGACGCGCTGTTCCGCGAAGGCCGTCCCAAGCGGGTGCAGTTGTGCGTGCTGATTGACCGTGGACATCGCGAACTGCCCATCGAGGCGCGGTTCATCGGACGCAAGGTGCAGACCTCGGACCGGGAAATTATCGAAGTGAAACTTCGCGAGGTGGATGACGCAGAGAAAGTTCTGCTGGTCGAACGTCAAGACTGATGCGGCGAACCCGATTTCAGATTGAAGATTGCTGATTTCAGATTGTGTTGATCCCCGGTTATCCGGGTTGGATTTGCTGAAAGCGTCAATCTCAAATCTGCAATCTGAAATCTGAAATCTTAGAACCGAAAATCCGGCTGGCCCTGCATACCATGAACCAACCTGCTCGCGGCTCCCTGCTGGGCATCGAACATCTCGGAGCAGAGAACATCCTGGGCCTGCTCAAACTGGCCCGGCGGATGAATCCGCATAAGCCGCGCCCTTTGTTGCGGGGGAAGCGCGTCCTGCTGCTGTTTTACGAGGCTTCCACCCGCACCCGCAGTTCCTTCGAGATCGCAGCCAAATCACTGGGCGCCATGACCACGCTGGTGCTCTCCAGCGGCTCGAGCATCGAAAAAGGCGAGTCCTTGCTGGACACCGGCTACACCCTGCGGGCGGTGGGCGCGGACGTGATTGTCATTCGCCATCCTCAGGCGGGCGCGGCGGCGCTGATGGCGCGGTATCTGGACATTCCCGTGATCAACGCCGGCGACGGCATGCATGAGCATCCCTCGCAGGCGCTGCTCGATGCCTACACCATCCTGCGCCACAAGAAAGCGCTGAAGGGATTGCAGGTGGCCATCGTGGGCGATATTTATCACAGCCGGGTAGCGCGCTCCGCCATTCACCTGCTCAGCAAGTTCGGGGCGCGCATTACTCTCTGCGGGCCGCCGGAGTTTCTGCCCGAAACTGCGTTGAGCCTGGCTCCCGGCCTGCACATGGCGCATACCGTGGAAGATGCGGTCCACGGGGCTGACGTAATCATGACCCTGCGGGTACAAAAAGAGCGTCTGGCCGGAACCAGGATCAGTTTGCAGGATTACGTTGCCCGCTATCAGATGACCATGGCGCGCCTTAAGCTGGCAAAAAGAGACGCCATGCTGATGCATCCCGGGCCCATCATCCGGGGCCTCGAGTTAACCTGGGAAGTGGCGGATTGTCCGCAGTCGGCCATTGTGGAAGAGGTGCGAAACGGGGTGCCGGTGCGCATGGCGATTCTGGCCCGGGCGCTGGGGAAAGCAAGATGAGGACAACAACTTCAATTCCGCGGATTTACGCGGATCAACACGGATTGAAACATCACGATCTCACTGAGGAACTCATCGGCATCTTCTATGCTATCTACAATGAGCTCGGGCATGGATTCCTGGAATCAGTCTACGAGCAAGCCTTTTCCGTCGCTCTTGCCGAGAGCGGCCTATTTTTTCAACGCCAAATGGCGGTGCCGGTGTTCTTTCACGGGCAAAAGATTGGTGATTTCCGTGCCGACTTGCTAGTTGAAGGAAAAGTCATAGTCGAACTGAAGACCGGCCGAGAGATTGAGCCTGCCTGGGAAAAGCAGCTTCTGAATTACCTCCGAGGTACTCAGATCGAAGTTGGGATGTTGTTTAATTTCGGTCCCAGCGCGCAATTCAAACGCTATGTGTTCGAGAATGAAAGAAAAAATCCGAGTAAATCCGTGTGAATCCGCGGAAAAGAAGTGAGAGGCTGTGCGGTAGATGAAGAGAGAGAATCAAAGTCTGCTGATCAAAGGCGGCCGCCTGATTGATCCCGCCGCTAAGATTGACGCCACCATGG
>Ga0207657_10002893_pt1 | contig 18434 bp, 15 predicted proteins | sample KBSC33metaG_FD_184316 | JGI IMG/M metagenome (GOLD analysis project Ga0207657, IMG submission 184316) | Corn rhizosphere microbial communities from Kellogg Biological Station, Michigan, USA - KBS C3-3 metaG (SPAdes) (version 2) | ecosystem: Host-associated > Plants > Roots > Rhizosphere > Soil ... | reverse complement strand
GAGCGCCACGGCTCGATCCGCTGCGCCACTTCAATCGCCTGCCCGCACGCTGCATCAAGACTCGCCCAGTGCCCCGTGCCAACACCCGCCATCAATGCGCAACCAAACGCTCCGCCTTCTTCCGCCGTCAGTACTTCAACCGGGTGCCCGTAAATTCCAGCCTGGATGCGCCGCCACAACGCGCCACGTGCGCCGCCGCCGCCCAGTCGTATACCGCTCACGGGAATGCCCAGCTCGGCGAACAGCGTAAATGTGTCCTGCAGCGAATAAGCCACGCCTTCAAGAACGGCGCGAACAAAGTGACCCGCAGTACTGCCAACTCCGATGCAGGCAAACCCGGCGCGTACTTCCGGATCAAGGTGCGGCGTGCGTTCGCCCAGCAGATACGGCCCCCAGACCAGCCCATCGCTTCCGGCAGCAATTTTCGCGGCTTCAGCGTTCAGCGTGTCATAGCTCTGGCCGGCGAAGAACGTTTCTTTGAGCCAGCTCAAGCTCAGGCCGGCACTTTGCGTAACGCCCATCACGTGCCACAGGCCCGGGACCGCATGGCAGAAGGTATGCAAACGTCCCTTGGGATCCTTGGTCGGCTGAGCAGTAGCGGCAAACACCACGCCCGAGGTTCCAATCGTCGCGGAAACCGAACCCGGTTGCAAAATGCCCATGCCCACCGCGCCCGCGCCTTGGTCGCCTGCACCTGCGGCAACTGGCGTTCCCGCCTTCAGCCCCGTAAGCCCGGCGGCCTGTTCGCTGATGCGCGCGCAAATTTCCGGGGACTCATACACTCGCGGCAACCAGCTTTCGTCAATACCGGCGGCCTCAGCCACTTCGCGCGACCAGCGGCGATGCGTTACGTCCAGCAGCAGCGTTCCTGAGGCTTCCTGCACGTCAATAGCGAACTCGCCCGTGAGCCGATAGCGCACGTAGTCTTTGGGACACATGATGTGCCGGATCTTGGCGAAGATTTCAGGCTGATGCTTTTTCACCCACAAAATCTTGGTCAGAGTGAAGTTAGGCAACGCGGGGTTGCAGGTCAGTTCGATCAGGCGCTCGTAGCCGATCTTCTCTGTCAGCCAATCGCACTCGGGCTGCGTGCGCGTGTCGCACCAGATGAGCGAGGGCCGCAGCACTGCGCCCTTTTCATCCAGCATCACCGCGCCGTGCATTTGGCCCGTCAGGGCAATCGCTGCGATGGGCTCCTTCGGCTCGGGTGTTGAAGCAATGGCTCCGCGAATCGCCTCCTGAGCTGCACGCCACCAGTCTTCAGGATCCTGCTCGGCCCATCCCGGATGCTCGGCCCGGAAAGGGGCATGATTGCTCGACGCGGTGCCTACCAGTTTTCCTGCTCCATCCACAACCACTGCGCGCGTTCCGCCTGTTCCCACATCCATTCCCAGGAACCACATAATTGCTCTTCTCCCTATCTAAATCGGTTTTCTTCGGCGGAGAGAGGATAGCAGCTTACGTGGCCGCGAGAAAAGTGTGCCGGGCACTATACTGCTTCTTCTAGCTGGGGTGAAACATCTGCGCCAGGGTCTGTTCTGCCAAGCCCAGCGCCAGGCAAGCTGCCGCCGCAAACAGGAAGCTATCAAAGCGGTCGAGGATCCCACCATGGCCCGGGAGCAGATTGCTGAAATCCTTAATGCCGCTTCTTCGCTTCACGACAGATGCCAGCAGGTCCCCCGAAAGCGCCGCGGCAGCAATATAGAGAGCTGCCGTGATGGTCGGCAGCAGAGCCGTTCCAAGCAGCGGCCGTAGCGCAATAGCCATGCCGAGAGCCATCAGCAAACCACCCAGGCTGCCTTCGATCGTCTTCCCCGGACTAACCTCAGCCGCAAGCTGGTGCTTCCCCATCAACTGCCCGGCAACCTGACTGAACCCGTCAAACGTGCAAACAATCAGGAAGACGAAAATCGCCGTTTGCAAGGCCGAGATCCACGCAAATGCCACTGCTGCCGCCGCGATCAGCAGGTAAATGAACACGGTGGCGAACGCCTTCAGGCGACTGCCTCCGGCCGCGGCCGCGAGCGTACGCAACAACTCCCACGCTCCCATCACGGCAATTAAGAGTACAAGCCCAGCAAACACCCAATGCCCCGCAAGCGAGGCAAATACCATTGAGTTCACGATGCAGAAATAGGTTATGAACTTGACCAGTCTCGCCCGCCGAACCGGCGGCTGCTGCCTACGGCTTGCGAAGAACAAGCCAAGGCCGCCTAAAAGAAATGCCGAAGTATAGATCGCAATGACGTGCGCGATCATTCAGTCTCCGATCCGTTGCAGGCCAGAGCCCCGGGCCGAATGTTCACCCGGATTGCGACCACGTTCGGGATAATTTCGCCATCAATCATCAAGTTCTGCGGTGTTTCCATGTGCAGTTGCGCGGCTGTTGTCTGCTTGATCGGATGAGGCTCGTATAGTCCTGTCCCCGAAAGAGCGGAGAAGTTGTGAGCAGTCTGTTTCATCACTCCGCCATTCATCTCCATCACTTCAAACTGCCCATCGCAGATACTCGCATTACGAAAAGCCAGGAAATTCGCGAGATGTCGCGTATTGTTGGCGATGAATCCACTCAATCTCAAATCTCTTGGCGAGCCGTCGGCATACTGAAGGCACGCATTGAAATAGAACGGCAGCGTCGAAGCCGCAGCAGCCGCGTACGACATTTGTCCAAAGGGCGCGAACTCACGGGCCCGCAGCGTAACGGCGGCTGGGTAGCCGAGGGCGACGGTGCTCGCAGACAAAAACGTCGACTCCGATCCATCCGCGCTGGTTACGTGCACTTGCATCAGGTCAACTGCGCACGCCTCGCGCCAATGGACTACATCCAGAACCCGCTGGCGATGCATAAGACCAAGATCCCGCGCGAGAGAATTGCCGCGCCCAGCCGGAACGAGCGCGATGCGTTGCCGACCGCAATCAAAGCCCTTCAGAATTTCGAACAGCGTGCCATCACCGCCAACCACTACGACGCCTTCGAACGACTGCGCTTCGCGCGCCAACTCCGCAGCGTGCCCGGGATGAAGTGTAATGACTGTTTTTGCAGCCAGCCGGCCAAGCGAGTCAATCAGCGCCGCAAGGCGATTGCTGTCGCGATTGCCGCCCGAGCGCGGATTAACAATTGCCAGCCAGTTACGCGTCAGGATTGCCCCCTCTTGCTGCAAGCACACGAAAGATGTTGCCGACGTCGGTTTTCCATTCGGGGAGGAAATAAATCAACATCATCTCTTCAGCCAATGAAACCACGTACACCAGAACCGCAAGTTGGAAAATCCAGCCGTGATAGCCCCATAGAAACAGCGACATGACAAAAATGCCGCCCGCGTAGGCGGCGATGCGATCAAGGAGCGTATGAAAGCTCGACAGCTTTCCGTAGCGCACCAGGGCAGCAACAGCCTCCGCAAAGTAGAAAGCGGCGACGATCAGCACTCCTGCAAAATGTTCAGCAACGAACGCGCGCTGAAAGACGTACACGCCAACCAAGCCGATCAGCATGGTAAGCATATCTGCGGCAGAATCGAGCGCCGCGCCCACCTTTGATGTCAGCTGAAATGTGCGTGCAATCAGGCCGTCGAGAATGTCGCTCAGCAGGCACGCAAGTAACAGCCACTTAAACAGCTCAATCCGATGCTGAAAGATGGCTGCCAATAGAAAGGCGGTTGCGCAGAGTCGTGCAATCGAAATTGCATTTGGAGTATTGCGCCAGATTGCATGGAGCCCGACGTGCCCGGCTTGCATAGAGCGCCATTATAGACAAGTCGCTATGGAAGTCAGTTTTCGGGCTCAAGGTGAAGTCTGTACCGGCGTAACGTGAGTGTTCTCACGCGTGAAGGCGAAATGCAATGTCCAGACACTGGGGACTGGCTGACCATTCGCTTGCGCCGGCGTAAATTTCCATCGCCGTGCCGCTTCCATTGCCACCCTGGCAAAGTATTTGCTTGGGCCCGCTGAGTCGAAACTTGCATTCTGCACTTCGCCGCCGGGACTCACGTCGACGCGAACGCTCACGTTCAACGTGCCGCGGATCGTCCGGCTGGCAGAGCGAGCGACATCCGGCATTACTCGCTGGGCGACTGCACCTTTTGCCGCGCCTCCGCTGGGTTGTCCCAGTGCTGCCGAACTCATCGCAGATGGAGTGCTTCCAGGAGGTGGCATTTGTTGTTCCGGCTCAATCGGCGCCTTTAGCTGCTCCTCGGGGGCGGCCGGCGCAGGCGTGGACGAGTGAGCTCGCGGCTCGTCATTCGATTTCGTTGCCGGCAATGTGCCAGGCGAGCGGAACCAAAGAATTGCAGCGACCGCAATCAGGATCAGTACCAATATCAGCAACCCGCCGCCACGCAATTTCCTTCTCGGTTTCCGGTCATCCTCCCCCGCAAACCTTGACAAGGCACGTGAGGACCGACGCGGCTCAGCCTGTAAATCTCGTGGGTCCGGTGCCAACCCATACATCACGGCAGGCTGGTATTGCGTATGAGCCTGAGGTTGAGGTTCGGCCTGAGCCTGGCGTTGAGCTTTTGGCTGAGGCTGAGGCTGTGCTTTCGCCTGATCCTGACTGGGAAGTTTCTGCGGAGATTGCACAGTCGCTTTCTGATGCGCCTTTGCCGCCGCTCTTCGCTGCGAGCGCGCGGAACGTTTTTGCTGGGGCTGCGCGGCTGGCCTTTGCTGAGGCTGCACTGGTGGGCGTGGTTCAGCCTTAGGAACCGGAGTTGGCTGCGGAGTAGGAGAAACCGGCATCGTAGCAGGGGCGGACCGAGCAGCAGCTTCCGGCCGTGTCTCAGCAACCGGCTTCACTTCAGCAACCCGGCTTACCAAGCCTAAACGTTCTCTAATGTCCTTCAGCGTTGCGCGATGCGCCGGATTCACGCGCAGAGTGGCAGCGAGAATCGCGGCAAACGGCTGCGGAATCGATTCCGGAATCTGCACCTCAGGATTGCTGGAGCGGATCCACTCCGGAGTGCGCTGCGTCAGTGCTTCAACAGTGGTCACGCCCAGTGACCACACATCCGAAGCAGGCGAGAGGGTTCCTCCGGTAAGTTCCGGGGCATCGTAGATTGTGCCAGGTACCCTGTCGTCGGCCGTTGCGCCCACAAGCTGCACTCCGTCCGAGGAGAGCTTCAACTCATCGTTGACAACAAGAATATTTGAGGGTTTAAGTCTGCCGTGCACAAGCCCATGTCGATGAAGGTCGCTGAGAGCGTCCAGAACCGGAACGAGCATCTCCTTCACTTCTTCAGGCGCGAGCGCCCGGACGGGAAGAATCTCGGAGAGTACTTCGTCGGCGAATTCGGTCACCACAAAAGCGAACGCCGTGCCATCGATCTCGAGACTGCCGGTTTGCAGCACGCGCACCAGTTGTGAGTGGGCGCGGCTCGCATTCGCTGCAAATGCAAGGCGATCTTCGACCCGTGCGTCAGCCGTCATCAGCTTGATTATGGCTTTTTGCGGCGGTTCGCCAGGCAGCTCGATCCGAAACACACTACTGCGGTTCGATCCACCCAACCATTGAAGAAGCGTGAATCGTCCGTCAATGACTCGTCCGACCCAGTCACTCTGAATCGCCTTAACCTTCACGGCAGATATCATTCTAATTGGCTTTGGATGGCAGAACGGCACAAAACGCTGCCGCGCGCGAACGGTATTCGCCTAACCTGTGATCGTTCAGGAGCCTGGATTATTCTCAACCGCGGACGCTCTGTGTGCCGTCTGTCTGCCCAACAGCACCACTACTACTGCGGAAAGGGCCATCATGCCGGCCACGGCATAAAGACCGCCTGCATAGCTGCCAAGCTTGTCTTTGAGCCACCCCACCAAAACTGGGCCGATGAATCCGCCGAAGTTGCCCATCGAATTGATCATTGCAATTCCAGCCGCAGCGCTTGCGCCCGTAAGGAACATACTCGGCATGGCCCACACTGGTCCCTTGGTGGAGTTCACGCCAATATTCGCGATCGTCAGCGCCAGAATCACCGGAATAGCAGCAGTCGCCCATCCCGCCCATACAAATCCCGCGCATGTCACCAGGCTCGCAATTGCCACATGCCATGTGCGTTCAAGGGTAATATCGGAGTGCCGCGCCCACAGCACCATCCCCACAATCGCCAGCAGGCCCGGCGCGGAGTTGAGCCAACCAATGGTCATTGCCGAGTAGCCGTACTGCTTCAGAATCAGCGGCGACCAGAAACCAAGAACATACAAGCCGGCCGATCCGCCGGAATAGACCAGCGCCAGCCCCAAGACGCGCGGGTCGCAAAGCGCTGCAATCACTTCGCTCTTCGCGACTCGATTGCCGGTACGCTTGCTGCTCTCCACGCTCTCGGCCGCGAGCGTCTGCACCAGCCATGAGCGCTCCTCTTCATCCAGCCAACGCGCTTCTTCCGGCCTGTCGGTCAGGACCTTCAATGTGAGCAGTCCTAGGAAAATTGCGGGCAGAGCTTCGATGATGTACAGCCACTGCCAGTTCATCAGCCCCCAAAACTTCGGCAGTTCCATCAGCGCTCCGGATATCGGAGAACCAATCGCCGTAGAAAGAGGCGCCGCAGCCATGAAGAATGCAATCGCAGCAGCGCGATATCGCGCAGGGAACCACAGGCTCAGGTAAAGAAGCGTGCCAGGAAAGAATCCTGACTCTGCAAGGCCCAAGAGAAAACGCATCGTGTAAAAGCTGTAAGGTCCAACAACGAATGCCGAAGCAATCGACACCAGCCCCCACACGATCACCACTACTGCAATCCACACCCGGGCGCCCACGCGCAGCAGAATCAGGTTCGATGGAACTTGAAACAGCACATAACCCAAAAAGAAAATTCCGCTGCCGAAGCCGAACATCGAAGCGTTCAGTCCCAGAGCCGAACTCATGCTGAATGCTGCGAAACCAACGTTCACGCGGTCAAGAAAGCTGACGAAATAAAGCAGCATGACAAACGGCAATATGTGCCCACGCAGCTTGCGCACGCAGCGAGTTTCCGCATCGGTCATAGCGACAGGAGTATTCACGCGGTGGCCAGCGGACTCCCGGCGGTTTCGGCCACCTCTGCGCACACCGCGGTTGTTACGTCGGCAGTCGTAGCAGTGCCGCCCAGATCGCGCGTATGCAGCTTCGGGTTAGCAGTCACATGTTCGATGGCACGCATCAGTCTGCGCGCTGCAGTGGGCTCGCCCAGATGCTCCAGCATCATCACGGCTGTCCAAAAAGTCCCAACCGGATTCGCGAGTCCCTTGCCCATAATGTCAAATGCGGATCCATGAATGGGCTCGAACATGGAAGGGAACTGTCGCTCTGGATTGATGTTGGCCGTAGGTCCAATTCCAATGCTGCCCGCCAGCGCCGCTGCCAAGTCGCTGAGAATGTCTGCGTGCAGATTCGTCGCAACAATCGTGTCGAGTGATGCAGGGCGGTTCACCATCCGCACCGTCGCCGCATCCACCAGCTCCTTGTCCCACCTCACATCGGGAAAGTCTTTAGCCACCTGCTGTGCAACTTCGTCCCACATCACCATCGCATGCCGCTGCGCATTGCTCTTTGTAATCAGCGTCAGCAGTTTGCGCGGCCGTGACTGCGCCAGCTTGAATCCATAGCGTTGAATCCGTTCGACGCCGGCCCGCGTCATTACAGAAAGGTCTGTCGCAACTTCAATCGGCAATCCCTGGTGAACGCGTCCGCCCGCACCCGAGTACTCGCCCTCGGTATTCTCGCGAACAATTACCCAATCCAGATCCTGAGGCCGGCAGCGCTTTAACGGCGCGTCGATGCCGGGTAAAATTCGCGTAGGTCGCACATTCGCATACTGGTCCAATCCCTGGCAGATCTTTAGCCGCAGTCCCCACAGGGTTATGTGATCGGGAATGTTCGGGTCCCCGGCCGAGCCGAACAGGATCGCGTCCTTGCCCTTCAGTGCCTCCAGCCCATCGACAGGCATCATCGCGCCATGTGCGCGATAGTGGTCGCCACCCCATTCAAAGTGTTCGAACTCGAATCGGAACTCATTCTCCCCGGTTGCCAGGGCCTCAAGCACCTGCCTTCCAGCGGGCACAACCTCCTTGCCAATACCGTCCCCCGGCACCAGCGCAATCCTGAAAGTCTTCATTTCCGACCACTCCAATGAACACGGCCATTCTAACCGCAGGCGCAATGGTCTGGCCTTTGGTCTCCGGGCCTGAAGCCGCCACACCGTATTGCGAGACAATAACCCGCCCTGTGACCCTCGGCACATGCATCTTGGGTTGCTCGGGTAACAATTGTTTCGTAAGGCTCGCCAGTATCCGAGGAGACGACCACATGAGCGATTTAGCCACACTGGCTGAAGCAGTTGCGCTTGATCCGCTAGTTGACCACCCAGCCGATTACCACGTATTTCACCAATTTATTGAGCGCTGCAAAGAGCTTCCCGCCGTCACTACCGCAGTTGTGTGGCCGCTCTCTGAGGTTGCCATGAACGGTGCGGTCGAAGCTGCCCTCGCCGGCCTTATCGAGCCCACGCTCATCGGCCCCAAAGCAAAAATGGAAGCCCTGGCCGCAAAAATTGGTGCCGATATAAGCGGCTATCCCATAGTGGACGTCGATACCGAATCAAAGGCGGCCGAAGCGGCCGTGGTCATCTGCCGCGCCGGAGGAGCCCAGGCGCTCATGAAAGGCAGCCTGCACACCGACGAACTGCTTAAGCCCGCCATGGCCCGTGACACCGGATTGCGCACAGCACGCCGCATTTCTCACGTGTTCATCATGGATACGCCGGCGTACGCGCGCACGCTTCTCATTACCGACGCGGCCATCAACATCACTCCGGATCTTGAAGACAAGGTCCACATTGTACAAAACGCAATTGACCTCGCCCACGCACTCGGAATTCCGGAGCCGAAGGTCGCGCTGCTTTCCGCGGTTGAGACCGTCAGCCCGAAGATCAAGTCCACTCTGGACGCGGCAGCGTTGTGCAAAATGGCCGATCGCGGCCAGATTACGGGTGGCATTCTCGACGGCCCGCTCGCTTTTGATACAGCGGTAAGCAAGAAAGCTGCAAGCATCAAGAAGCTGGTTTCGCCCGTCACGGGCCTCGCGGATATCCTGGTGGTTCCCGACCTTGAGAGCGGCAACATGCTTGCCAAGCAACTCGAGTATCTGGGCGGAGCTCAACTCGCAGGAATCGTGCTCGGCGCACGCGTACCCACAATTCTCACCAGTCGCGCGGATTCGGCTGAAACCCGGCTCACCAGTTGCGCCGTGGCCGTGCTCTTGCACTACGCAGCTCATCCGGCAGTTAAGGTCTAATTCATATACTTTCATCCCTGCCGGCTATAGCAGACGGGCGCCTCCTACCTCCGGGCGCCTGTTTGCATTTCTGTGAATTGCAATCTGCAAGTTTCCCAATTGAATTCAGAATGTGGTGCGGGCTTCGTCAATCCCGCGCCGCGTTCTGAGAGACTTGATGCATGCTCAACCTTCTGCCCGCGCTCATTTTCGACCTTGACGGAACACTCACCGATTCGAAGCCGGGAATTCTAGGCTGCCTCAAAAAGGTCATCGATGCCCGCGGAATCAAGGCCGAAGGGCCGCTTGATCGGTTCATTGGTCCACCGGTCGAGGAATGGGTGATCGATCTGTTGCCGAATGGCAGCAAGGATGAGCAATTTAACCTCGCGCGCGACTACCGCGCCTGTTATGACCGCGAGGGCTGGTCGAACAATTCCGTTTTTCCAGGCGTACGCGAAATGCTGCTTGACCTGCGCGCGCAGGGATTCCCGCTTTACGTTTGCACCTCGAAGCATCAGCATACCGCCGTTCGCATTCTCGATGCGTTCCAATTGTCCCCGCTCTTTACCGCTATCCACGGGGACAAAACCGAATACACAAGCCACAGCAAAGTCGATCTGCTCGCCAACCTGCTGCGCGAGGAAGGTATCAATCGCGACACTGCGTGCATGATCGGCGATCGCAGCTTCGATTTCGATGCAGCCCAAGCAAACGGTGTGCGCTGCGTGGCCGCAGGCTGGGGATACGGATCGCCGTCAGAATGCGCACAAGCCGACGCTGTAGCACCAACCCCGGCCGACGTAGCCGCGCTCGTGGCTGCGCAACTGGAAGAAAAACTCGTCGACTGAATTGCCGGCCATTTTGAAAGTGTTCGGCTTCAACAGTGCCGCAGTTCTGCTTTTGCTCTAGCGTTCGGAGTAGGTTCTATTCTCTGAGAAATTGCACCAGTCTGGGGCCCATTTCGCCGGTGCACTGCTCGGGAGCAAGATGGCCGCAACCTTTGAACACGTCCAACTCGGATTGCGGAACAAGTTCATGCATTTTCCGTCCCAGTTCAAGTGGCGTGATCCGGTCTTCCGCTCCCCACAGAAACAGCACCGGCATCTTGAGTTTAGGCAGCAGGGCATCAGTGGCATCTTGGCCTGTCAACATCGTGTCCAGTGCACGCCTGATCACCCACGCATGCTCGCGCGAGTTCCGCAGAATATCGCGAGCAACAAACGCAGGAATGGGCGAAGGCTGCGGCATCAGCAATGCCTCAAGCTGGTCCAGTTGCGCAGCCGACTTGGGGATAAACAAATTTGTGTCCCAATTCGGCCGCACGTACAATCCCGCTGAATCGAACACCATCAATCGGCGGACGACTTCAGGATGCTGGCTGGCCACAATCTGCACGATCCAGCCGCCCATGGACCAGCCGCCCAGGTTCACCTGTCCCAATCCAAGAGACTTGATAAAGTCAGTTACAACTGCAGCCTCGTCGCGAACCGAGTACGAAAAGTTGCGGGGCCGCTCGCTTCGTCCGTACCCCGGCAGGTCGGGCATATAGACGCGAAATCCTGCTTTCGACAGGTACGGTGCAAGCAGGCGCCAGTCCTCAGCCCGGCCGCCAAGACCGTGCACCAGCACCACCACCGGTCCAGTTACCGGGCCTTGAGCAAGATAATGCAAGTGGATGCCATCGATGATGACTGAGTGATTCTCAGCGCCAGAGAGCTTTTCCTGCAGGTACATGGACCCATTGAAGAAGCTGACCGGACGCCACACGAGTGCGATTCCGCAGATGAACGCCAACCCGGCAAGTATCCCCAATGCGCGCAGCCATTTGTTTGCGCGTTTCATCTTCCTTCACTTTCCTGCAATTTCAGGGCCCGTTGCCAGCCCAACTCCATCACCCGTACCGTAATCGGATCCAGTTTGAGAGCACTGGGGCTGTTCCATTCCGCGCGCTCAACCCACCGCGCATCATCTGCGTCTGAAGCAGCCTGCAGTGTCCCGCCAGTTACGCGGCAAAGATAGTCGGCGATCACGTAGTGATAACGCACGCGTTCGCCCTCATGATGTATGCGGTCGAGCAATTCAATCAGTTCGATGGGTTCTACAATCAGCCCGGTTTCCTCCAGCACTTCGCGTGCGACCCCGGCCGTCAGCGATTCACCAATCTCGAGCAGACCGCCGGGCAGAGACCATTGGCCCTTCAATGGCTCGTGCCCGCGGCGCACCAGCAGCACTCGGCCTTCGTCCACCACCACCGCGCCAACACCTAGCAGCGGGGCCAACGGAAATTCTCTCTGCATGTCCAAGCTTTACCATAGCGCGTCCGCAGGGCATTCGTGCAACCTGCGCGCGCTCACAGCCTTACGCACCCAAGCTCCAGTTGAATCGCTTCCTCGCGATTATCATCAAAGGAACTGGAGAGGGACGATGACGCAATTTACGCTGCAAATCGAGGGAATGCACTGCGGCTCGTGTGTGCGCCGCGCAAATCAGGCACTTGGATCCGTCCAAGGAATCACCGTGGACGAGGTTCGGGTGGGAGCGGCCCGGCTTACTGCAACTGCCGAGCCGGCACCTGTCGACGAGGCAATCGCGGCTCTCGCCAAGGCCGGATATCCCGCTCATTTGGAGAAATAGTTGGAGCCTGCCAGCACAGAGTCGGTTACCTTGCCCGTACTTGGAATGACGTGCGCGTCATGCCAGCATCACGTCGAGCAGGCCCTGCGAGAAACTGCGGGCGTTGCCTCAGCGCATGTCGATCTAATGGCACATCGCGCGAGCGTGGTGTTCGATCCGGCAACGGCCAAACCCGAGCAACTGGTAGAAGCGATTCGCGGCGCGGGATACGATGCAGTGCTTCCGCGCACGGACGATGCAGGCAAACCTGCAAGCGACCGCACGGGCGAATCTTCATTGAAGGCGTGGCTCACGATTTTCGCCGGAGCCGCCGCCATGGTATTCGCTATGCCGCTCGGCTCGCAGATGGGCGCGCTCGATCACTGGCTCATGGGCGTTATGCCCAGGGTGTACGCGCTACCACCCAACGCGCTGCGTTGGTCGTTGCTGATCATAACTGGGGTCATTGTCGTTTGGGCCGGGCGAAGTATCTATCTGAGCGCAATTCGGGCGCTGCGCCACGGGGCCACCAACATGAACACGCTGGTCGGCCTGGGAACGGGCGTAGCGTTCGTCTATTCGGCTTATGCAACCATCTGGCCCAAGCCCGGTCGCGATGTATATTTTGACGCCGTCCTGCTCATCCTTGGTTTTCTGCTTCTTGGCAAGAGCCTTGAAGCGCGCGCCAAGCGCCGCGCACTCGCAGCACTCGACTCTCTCTCACGCCTTCGCCCCGTCACCGCCCGTCGCATCGTCGATGGGGTTCAGGTAGTCGTTCCGCTCGAAGAGGTTCAGCCCGGCGACAGAATTCTGGTACTTCCTGGCGAACGCTTTCCTGTGGACGCAACCATCCAGGAAGGCCGCACCACTGTCGACGAATCCATGCTCACCGGCGAGTCAACTCCGCTTGTTCGCGAGCCGGGCGGCAGGGTGCTTGCCGGCTCGCTCAACTACGACGGTGCGGTTGTTTGCGAGGCACAATCGCTCGGCGAGTCGACTGTGCTCTCGCAAATCACGCGCATGGTTGAGCAGGCGCAGGGCTCGCGTGCGCCCATGGAGCGCCTGGCCGACCGCGCGAGCGCCATCTTTGTTCCCGTAGTCCTCGGCCTGGCGCTCGTCACGTTCCTCGCCTGGCTCATCGCGGCGCACTCGGTGCCGCTGGCGCTTGCAAATACGGTTGCAGTCCTGGTCATTGCTTGCCCATGTGCTATGGGGTTGGCCGTGCCCGCAGCGCTCACCGTCGCAGTCGGACGAGGCGCACAACTCGGCGTCCTCTTCAAGGGCGGAGAAGCACTGGAGCGCATCGCCAATCTCGACGTCATCGTCCTGGACAAAACCGGCACGCTCACTGGCGGACGCCCTGAGCTTGCCGCGGTGCATCCCCTCGGCGGAATCGCAGAGAACGATTTGTTGCGCATGGCGGCCGCTGCGGAAGAGCGTTCCAACCACCCGCTGGCCCACGCCATCGTCAGCTTTTCTCAGAACCTCGGCTTGCAATGGCAGCCAGCCGAAGATGTCCAAATTCTTCCCGGCCGCGGTCTTACGGCGCGCGTTGAGGGTCGCGAACTCCTGCTGGGCAACGAGGCCTTGTTTGCCGAATTCTCCATCCCGCTCCCCACAGACGTGGAGCCTGCCAGCCCAGGGACTACGCGTTTGTGGATGGCCTCGGACAGCAAGCCGGTGGCCTTCTTCGACGCCCGTGATGCAGTGCGGCCCGATGCCGCCGCGGCAATCGCTGCCCTGCGCAGCACCGCTAAGGGCGGGGCCGGGCTCCGCGTGATGATGCTCACCGGCGATTCCCCGGTGGCCGCCGCGCCCATAGCAGCCGAACTTGGAATCACCGAAGTGGAAGCGGCACTCGATCCAGCCGGCAAGCTCGCGCGCATCCGTGATCTACAGAAGAGCGGTCTCCGAGTAGGCATGGTCGGCGACGGCATCAACGATGCAGGCGCGCTCGCCCAAGCCGATGCTGGCATCGCGATGGGAACCGGTGCCGACCTGGCGCAGGAGGCCGGCGATGTGCTTCTGCTGCGCACACAGCCCACGGCAATCCCTGCAGCACTCGGCCTTGCCCGCGAAACACTGCGAATTATGCGCCAGAACCTCGGCTGGGCAGTCGGCTACAACCTGCTGGGGATTCCGGTGGCCGCCGGGCTGCTTTACCCGGCCTTCCACATCCTGCTTACGCCATGGCTTGCCGCTGCGGCCATGGCTGTCAGCTCCGTTTGCGTGCTTACCAACAGCCTGCGCCTGCGGGGTTGGCAGCCGACAAGCGGGCAGCCGGGATAAACTGGTTTCAGAGCCACCCGTGCGCATTCTCACTCGTTACATCCTCGGTGAAATCCTTTCGCACACGCTGATAGGCCTCGCCCTTTTTACGTTCATCCTCTTCATGCCCTACCTTCCCAACGTGCTTGAGATGGTAGTGCGCAACAGTTCCACGTTTACGGACGTGGTGGAGATTTTTCTCTTCACCATCCCAAACCTGCTGCGCTTCACTATTCCCATGTCGGTGCTGGTGGGCGTGCTGCTGGGATTGAGCAGGCTCGCCGCCGACAGCGAAGTCGTCGCCATGCGCGCCTCGGGCCTTGGCATCGGATATTTCGTGCGCGTCGCCTCAATCGTCGCCATCGCCGGCACTCTCCTCGGCTTGGCCAATTCGCTCTATCTTGAGCCGCGTTCCAACCAGGCCATCCTCGACATGCAGCGGCAACTGGAAACTTCGCAAGCTTCCTACCAAATACAGCGAGGAGTGTTTTACGAGGAGTTCAAAAATTTCGTTCTCTACGTGCAGAACGTGCACTCCGGAACTGGCGCATCCAATTGGGACCAGGTCTTCATGGCCGACGTAAGCGATCCCACTTCGCCTCGCGTGACCACAGCCGCCTCGGCTACGGTTGTCAGTGACTCGTCGCAACTGCTCCTCATGCGCCTCCGCAATGGAGCGCAGCACGATGTGACGCCGGACCAGCCTGACCAGTACAACATCTCGGCATTCAGCACCACAGATCGCCCCTTGGAACTCGGTAGCCAAAGCGACGTGCACCTGGGCCGCAGGGACACGGCTATCTACGCGTTGCCCATGGGCGAGTTGCTTCAGCGCACTCGCGAGCCCGATTCAAAACGCTACATGATCGAGCTAAACAACCGCTTCGCATTTCCCATAGCCTGCATTGTGCTGATGGTTGTGGGTGTTCCGCTCGGGGTAGCCTCGCGCCGCGGCGGCAAAAGCTCAGCCTTTGTATATACAATTCTGCTGGTCTTTTTCTACTACTTCCTTTCCTCAACGGGAACTGCGTTGGGCAAGCAGAACAAGGTACCGGCATTCCTTGCCGTGTGGTCCGCGAACCTGCTCTTCGCATCGGCAGGTGCCTTTCTGCTATGGCAAATGGCAACCGGCGGCAGCGTTCTCAACGCCATCATGGCCTGGGCCGCGCGCACGCCAACGGAACAGACTACCGATCCTCGGAAGTCCAAAGGTGCTTTCCTGATTGGCTGGTTTGACAGGCTGCAATCGCGGCGTCAGCCCACGAAGCCTCGCAATACTTTTCCGCGCATTCTCGACGAGTATGTAGTGCGCGAGTTCCTGGGCACTTTTCTGATGGTGCTCTCAGGATTCGTGCTGCTCATGCTCGTCTTCACCTTCTTTGATCTAGTCGGCGATATCATTCGCAATCACATTCACCTGGCGACAGTCGGCGCATACCTGGTGAACCTGACGCCCGACATGCTCTACCAGATCGCGCCACTCGCGGTTCTCATTGCCGTGCTGGTAACCTTCGGCGTGCTTAACCGAAACAGCGAAATCACCGCCATGAAGGCTACCGGCATCAGCCTTTATCGCCTCGTTGTGCCGGTGGTTTCCATTGCGGCCATCTTGTCCATCAGCCTTTTTCTTTTTGACCAGTACTATCTGCCGCAGGCCAACCGCCGGCAGGAGGCACTTCGCAATATCATCAAAGGCAAGCCGCCGCAAACAGTCCTTCACCCGGAACACAACTGGATCTTCGGCCAGCCCCGTCCCGGCGAACCCGGCCGCATCTTCTATTACCAGTTCTACGACCCCGATCACAAAGAGTTTGCCAACCTCTCGGTTTTCGAATTCGATCCCTCTACCTTCTCCCTCACTCGGCGCATCATGGCTCCCCGCGTCTACTGGGATAGTGATCACGACATCTGGCGGTTTCAGAACGGCTGGGTGCGGGACATGAAGGGCGCCGAAACCACGGGATATCGCGAGTTCAAGCAGCTTACGTTTTCTGAGATACACGAGGACCCCGGTTACTTCACCAAGGAAAACTGGCAATCGCAGGAGATGAATTTCCCGCAACTGAGCAGTTACATCAAGGACCTGCGACAGAGCGGTTTTGACACCATGCGCCTGCGCGTCGCCCTTTGGCATAAGCTCGCTTATCCGCTCATCGCTATTGTGATGGCAGTGCTGGCCATCCCCTTCGCACTATCGATGGGACGCCGCGGTTCGCTCTCTGCCATCGCCATCGCCATCGGCGTGGCGCTTGCCTACTGGGTCATTGATGGGCTGTTTGGCGCCATGGGCAACGTGAACTATCTGCCCGCGGCAATGGCCGCCTGGTCGTCAGACGTGCTGTTTGCCCTGGTGGGTGGCTATCTGCTTCTTAGAACGTCAACTTAGGAGACGTCTGCGGATTCGAGCGCGCCAGTCGCCAGCGCGCGAATTCCTGCCGATACAATAGAACCATGTTGCGCGATATGCAGCCTCTCCTCGGGTACATGCGTCGCTACCGCTGGGGATACGTGTGGGGCACGCTCTCGTGCGTCATCACAAACATCATCTGGGTTCAATTCCCCGCCGTCCTCGGCAACGCTGTAAACAAAATTGAGCACGGTACCACGCGCAATGAGGTTCTGCTCCTCGCTGGCCTTCTGGTGCTCATCTCGCTTGCCAAAGGTGTCTTCCTCTATACCCAGCGCTGGGTGCTCATTGGCATTTCACGCGACATTGAGCTCGATTTGCGCAATGACCTCTTCCGCAAGCTTGAGTTGCAGGATTCCGGCTTCTACCAGCGTTATCGCACTGGCGACATTATGGCCCGCATGACCAACGACCTTAATGCGGTGCGGATGCTGCTTGGCCCCGGGTTGATGTACAGCGCCAACACGGTCTTTCTGAGCGTGTTCGCCATGTTTTTCATGATCCGCATCAGTCCATACCTGACGCTCGTTGCGCTCGCGCCCATGCCGTTGGCCAGCATCCTGATTCAGTACTTTGGCAGCCGAATTCACACGCGCTTCGAACGCATCCAGGCCAGCTTTTCTGATATCTCCGCGCAGGCACAGGAGAACTACTCCGGTGCGCGCCTTGTGCGAGCATTCGCGCGCGAGGAATCGGAAATCGGCCTGTTCGAGCAACTCAACCGAGAATATATTCGTCGCGCACTGCGCCTGGTGCAACTCATGGGCATGCTCTGGCCCACGCTGGAGTTTGTTCTCGGCGTGTCCATGATCATCACGCTTCTCGTCGGCGGGCATCTGGTTATTGCCGGGCGCATCAACGTGGGTGAGTTTGTCGCCTTCAACACGTACATGATTCTGCTCATCTGGCCCATCATCGCCGTCGGCTGGGTTATCAACATCTTTCAGCGCGGAACCGCATCGGTCAAGCGCATCGACGAACTGCTCCACGCCGAACCTTCCATTGACGACCGCGCAGTTGATCCCGCGATTGCGCCGGACGCCGTGCTGAAAGGCGATATCGAATTCCGGCATCTGGATTTCAGTTATGGCGATACACCTGTCTTAAAAGATATTTCGCTGCACATCCCCCAAGGTTCCACGCTCGCGATCGTCGGTCCCACCGGATGCGGCAAGTCAACGCTCGTAAATCTCATCTCGCGTGTCTATGACGCGCCTGAAGGTACGTTGTTCATCGATGGCCGCTCGGTGCGCAAGTATCCGCTGGCAGTGCTGCGGCGTAACATCGGCATGGTTCCGCAGGAGACGTTTCTTTTCAGTGAAACTATCCGTGAGAATCTTGCGTTTGGCGTACCCGGCGCCACCAGCGAGGAACTGCTTGAAGCAGCGGAAGCAGCGCATATCCGCCAGGAATTTGAAGAATTCCCGCAGGGCTTTCAGACCATGGTGGGCGAGCGCGGCCTTACGTTGTCCGGAGGCCAAAAGCAGCGCTCAGCCATTGCGCGTGCCCTGGTGCGCAGGCCGGCGATCCTCATTCTCGACGACGCTCTTGCCAGTGTCGATACCTACACTGAAGAACGCATTCTTGGCGGCTTGCATCGCTACACAGCAAGTTCAACCACCATAATCATCTCGCACCGCGTCTCGACCGTACGCAATGCCGACCAGATCGCGGTCCTCGATCACGGCCGCATCGTGGAGCTTGGCCGGCATGAAGAACTGCTGGCTCTCGATGGCTATTACGCCAGCCTGTTCCAAAAGCAGCAACTCGAAGAAGAGCTCACCGTCACCGGCTGAGATGCGCGAACTTTAGGTGACATAAGCTTTGGAACTCGCCGAAAAGTTGAGTGAGGCGATTGTTGTGAAGGATACGGGTTCCTACTCATCTCTGAGTTCTTGCCAATCT
>Ga0207657_10002892_pt1 | contig 18435 bp, 15 predicted proteins | sample KBSC33metaG_FD_184316 | JGI IMG/M metagenome (GOLD analysis project Ga0207657, IMG submission 184316) | Corn rhizosphere microbial communities from Kellogg Biological Station, Michigan, USA - KBS C3-3 metaG (SPAdes) (version 2) | ecosystem: Host-associated > Plants > Roots > Rhizosphere > Soil ... | reverse complement strand
GTGCTCTAGCCAACTGAGCTAATCACCCATATTGTTAAACGTGGTGCGGACGAGAGGACTTGAACCTCCACCCCTTACAGGACTACCACCTCAAAGTAGCGCGTCTACCAATTCCGCCACGTCCGCAAATAACCACACTATCTTATCTGTTTTAAAGTAAAAACTCAAGGGTAGCTGTTACTTTCTGCTTTTGCTTCGTTTTTTGATTGCTTTGAGTTTTTTACGATGTAAGCGGCGTTCTGCCCATGATGTTACGCCAAATATAGCCACCGTGCCCCAAACGATGTTTAACCCAATGTTCACGAAAGCACCCTTTTTGTAGGCATAAAAGCTCATAAGCACCGCACCGAGCAAATTATCCAGTTCATACCACAAAGATTTACCCGTCCACTTGCCTATGCTCGTGCGCCAAAAGGCCAGAAGGAACAGTAAACCACCCACAAATCCCACCCAATCTACGAAAGTCCAATGCATGCTAGCTGCGCGGTAAGTGGTCGTAAAGATGGCCGACGCTGTAGTCCTGGCGCAGCAAAGGCCGTAGGTCGTCAAGCTTGACGTTCATTTTTACGCCCGGATTAAGTGTGCCGTACGGGTCAAAGATTTGTTTTACTTTACCAAACAAACCGTAGATGGCTGAGCCGTAAAGGGGTTCCAGGTATGGCCCGCGCAAGCGGCCATCACCGTGTTCTCCAGTTGTGCTGCCACCCAGTGAAGTGACGAGTTTGTAGTATTCATCCATCAGGCGAAAGGCTTTTTGGCGATCGCCCACCTGGCCAATATTCATAAATGGTTGTACGTGTAAGTTTGCTTCACCGGCATGGCCCCATACTGCCACCTTAAGATTTTCCTTCTTGAACAAGCTGTATATGCCTTTCAAAAAGTCCTGAAAACTTTCGATCGGCACAATGCCATCCTCTATGATTGGCACTGCCTTCAATATACCTTCACTATGACTGACTACCGCTCCGGAAGCATCGCGTATTTTCCAAAGCTCTTCCTGGCGCTCAATGTCAGTTTCAACCAAGTGACTGCTGGCGTACTTATCGAAAATGCGCTCGGCTTGCCTGGATGCCCGCTTTTGGTGACGTTCACTTGGGTCATCGTACTCTACCAGTATCAGCACTGCTGGGTATGGCGCCTTTACCAATTCTTTAAGCAGGTTCGGATTTACAGAACTTACGAACTCCAGTAACTTGCCATCAACCATTTCGATGGCACTCGCACGGTCATCTTGGTTTCGTAGCTCCATAATCGCAGTATGGGCGTTTTCGATGCTATCAAAACTGGCAAGTAGCAGCGTCGTTGCCGGATTATAGGTTTCGGTATAGAAAGTAATTTCGCTTACGATACCCAAGGTACCCTGGCTACCAACAAAGAGCGGCGTTAGGTCAAAAGAACCATCTTTGCGCCGAATGTCGGCGACATTATAGCCGGCCGAGTTCTTGGTAACACCCAGGTGGGCACGGCTAACGAGGTCTTTGTTCTCTTCGAGCAACGCGTCCATAGCCCGGTATATTTCGCCTTCGAAGGTAGCGAGGCCCATTTTTTTGCTGAGGTCACGTTTGCTTAAGCGTCCAGTTTCTATAACTTCGCCGTTAGCTAGCACCACCCGCATGCTTTTAACAAAATTACGAGTATCGCCATACTTCACGCTTTTTTCGCCACTGGCATTGTTAGCTACAGCTCCCCCTACTGTGGAGTACTCCGCGCTCGAAGGGTATGGCGGTAAGAAACGGTCGTGGGTCTTTAGCGTCTGTTGTAGTTTACCGTAGTTAGTACCTGGTTCTACCGTTACTGTCCCTGCTTTGCTATCAAGCTCAAGTATGCGATGCATGTGCGCCGGAAAAACAAGCATGATGCCACTACCGAGTGCTGCGCCGCTCTGGTCCGTACCGGCCCCACGAGCAGTCATAGGTATAACACGGCCGCGCTCTGCTAACTGCCACGTGAAGCGGGCTGCTTTACGGATGTCGTTTTCGTTCCTCGGGTATACCACAACGGCTGGCGGCAATGTGAAGATGCTGGTGTCGGTGGCAAAATAACGCCTGGCATCGGTACTAGTCATCACTTCGCCAAGTAAATGTTCCTGTAGATAATGCGCGATTTTACTCATAATTAGTGAGGCCCGTCATAAGTCATAGCTTCTACAGCAATCATAGCATATCTGACGGGGTAGCGCTTATGTTTCCCCGCTTCCCTTGAGTTTTTACCTCAAAACAGATAAGATAGTGTGGTTTTAATGCGCGAATGGCGGAATTGGTAGACGCGCTAGTTTCAGGTACTAGTGCCCGCAAGGGCGTGGAGGTTCAAGTCCTCTTTCGCGCACCACGTGATGAACCGGTTTATAAAGCCGGTTTATTTATTTGTAACTTTGGCAGTGTGGACCATCCAATTTTGGACGTTCGTGAAGCGGTCTGTGCCCGTGTTTATAGCATGGTCATTCAGGCCATAAACCTTGCCATGGGTAAGATACAAGTAGCGCGGCTGGTACAAGCCAAGAGCTGGAGCGTCTTGCTGCCACGCTTGTAGGAAAGGCTTATACTTTACCGCCCGTAGCGCTGGGTCCAAGCGAGTACGGCCGCCTTCAAGCGCCGCATCGGCAGTTGACGATTTGTATTCTGAAAGGTTAAGGCGGTTGGCCGACAGCGCAGAAGCCTGTGAACTATCCCAGTACGCAAATACATCCGGGTCTGCACCTATGGACACGCCATACAATACCGAATCATAGCCATGTGTAGTAAGCGTCGTATTGAGGAAGTCGTCACTACTTTGCAATTGCACATTGAGTTTTACCCCCAGAGGACGCCACTGGTTCTGCAAGGCGGTAATAACTTTATTGTTTTCAGGGTTATCTATTGCGCTCAGTTCAAACAGCAAAGGCTGGCCAGCCTTGTGTCTGAGGCCATCCGAGCCCATTTGCCAACCATCTTGGTCTAGGAGCGTCTGGGCAGCCGCCAAGTTATTCGTTTTTTGCGCCAAGGAAGGATCGTACGCTAGCTGACCTTGCAGCAGCGGTTCGGTTATAAGCCGAGTCGGGTAGTCTAAATTATCCGCGATACCGTGAGGATCAGAGGCGTTGATGAGCGCCTGGCGCACTTTGACATCAGCGAGTACACCGCTCGTGGTCTTAAAGAATACATAGGTACCGGCGGTGAGTAAGATATTGTGGACGTTCACGGATTTATCGTGCACTAAGCTCGATGGCATTGATTGTAATCCGGCTACTGCTGTCAGCTGTCCGTCTTCAAATGTTTTTACGAGCTGCTGTTCGTTGGTATACGAGTGAACCACAAACTCACGTAGTTTAGGCGCACCACCTGCGTAGTGTTCAAAGGGCACCAGAGTTACCTGCTCCTGGGCGTTGGTAACGTTGCCCCCACTCACATTAAGCGAGCCCCATTTAAAGGGCCCTGCGCCCACCGGGCTTATTGTATTAAAATCGGCTGTGCGCAAATCAGCCATCGCTATTTTACTGAGCACATGTTCGGGAACGATGCCATTGGTAAGATTATGCGGGAAAGAGACAAGGGCATTTGGTAGCGTGAACACGACTGTTTTCGAGTCTGGTGCTGATACCTTCACCCCCTGCCAGGCACTAGCGAGTGGCGAATTTGCATCTGGATTTTGGATAGCGTGGTACGTAAAGATAACATCTTGGCTCGTGAGTGGTTTGCCGTCCTGCCATGTTACATTCGGTTTTAAGTGTACTGTATAGTTCTTGGCCGCTGCATCTACCGAATAGTCACTGGCCAGGTCACCCACGAGCTTGTTCTGCTCGTTGTATTTAAACAAGCCTGCAAACACCAAGTGCGAAACCGTCTCGTCGACTGGCTTTGTGGCGTATAAGGGGTTAGCAGTAGTAAATGATCCTTGTATGCCTTCGCTGTATATACCGCCTGGTACCGGCTGTAAGGTCTGGTAGTAGCCACTAAGGTTCAGCATCTCCCACACCAGCGCCACTATAAGCAGCAAAAACAAGCCTACCCAGGTGACAACAAAGCGACGCACTACGTTCAGCCGCTCCATGCGGTCAAGCAAATGGCGCTCAATGCCTTCCTCTGCTTGCTGGCCCAGTCCTTCTACTTGCTGTTGGCTTTTTCGCAAGCGTCGCCGGAATCGGAGTTTAAGCGGCTTCGGGCTCATCCCACCTACTGGTCCTTATCGGAGTGCGCCAAGGATTAGCGATACGGTGAATATAACTGCAAAAACAATAGTAAGCTGAAAAATTGTCTTATCGGTTCCCCGGCGAGTTGTGTTAACCTCACCTGCGCCGCCTAAACCAGCACCGAGTGAAGCACCACGGGTCTGAATCAGTATGAGAATCGTCATAAGAATGGTGGAAATGAGTGTCAGGTAGTTAAAAGTATTCATGCTGCTCTTTCTTCCAAAATGGTTGTTACCAAATAGTTTACCAGTCCTATGACCATACCCGCAAATACAGCCGCCCAAAAGTTCGTAACATGGAATGGATGGTAGAGTTTACTCGCCAAATACACTGTGATGCCATTTACTATAACCATGAAAAGCCCTAGGGTAAAAAGTATAGCTGGCAGCGAAAAGATAATTATAACGGGCTTCAAAAACATGTTTATGATTGCCAGTACCAGGCCGGCGATGATTATAACGTGTAGTTCATTACCGTAGTTTATGCTTGAACCCAAAAAGCCCGCGGCAATAAAAAGACCCAAGCCACACACCAACCAACGAACAACAAATCGGCCAAGGGGAGTTTTCATTCCTCTTATTCTAATTTACAGCGTCACTGGCGGCAAGGCGTCACTTAACACTTCTATGCCTTTATTGGTTACGAGTACGTCGTCTTCTATGCGTACACCGATTCCTTCTTCAGGGATGTATATCCCAGGCTCAACCGTGAGCACGTTGCCTGGTTCAAGAGCAAGTGTGTAGTCACCCACATCATGTACGTTGAGCCCTAAGAAGTGAGAAGTAGCATGCGAGTAGTAACGACGGACGCTTTGATGGTCAATAGTTTTAATGAGCCCAAGCTCACGCAGCTTTTCGCCCATATACTTTTCAACTTTTTCTTCGTAGGTCTGCAAAAAGACGCCGGGTTTTAGATGGCTTTTTGCATAGGCCTGCACATCCACTACGGCTGCATACACTGCTTGCTGGCGGCGACTAGGCGTACCGAAAGCAAATGTGCGCGTAATGTCAGCGGCATAGTGCTCAACCTCGGCACCGACGTCCATAATTGCCAGCTCACTGCTTGCAAATGCACCAGCATTGGCTACATTGTGTAGCGTACAAGCCCGTTCACCGCCGGCTACAATCGGCTCAAAGGCGTGGCCAGTGGCACCGCGTTTGCGGAAGCCGCGCGTTATATCGGCTTCTAGCTCGTATTCGTAGGCATACTTTTCCAATCTAGACTGCCGAGAAACATCTTTTAGGGTAGCGAGGGTAATATCGATAGCCGCCTGGATTGCTCCTAGCTCAATAGGTTGCTTAACCATACGCATACGTACAAGGTGCATGGTTATATCTAATAGCTCCAGGCCTTCCTTTTGTGCCTTAAGCCTTTTAATAAGCCGTAGTCGTGCCGGGTTTGTGTATAAACCATACCGCTCTATATACTGCGGGGCGGCTGCAATAGTAGCAACATGCTTGACTCGTTTTATACGACTGCCGAGCACACGCCAGCCTTCTTCCTCACTCAGTACAGTATCTATACCTGACCGCACAGTTAGGTGATGCGTATCGACTGCGCCGTCAAAAGCCGAACGGTTAGCATCCCGCGGTGGCACTATTAAGTACTCCTTATCCTTGTCCATTACCAAGACAATGTCCGGCTCATCTATACCCGTCAAGTACCAAAAGTTAGCGTCTTGGGCAAATGGGAAGGGGCTATCGCCACCACGTTGCAGCAGGCCATTAGCCGTAATAACTAGCGGCGCTTTGCCGGTAAATAGTTCTCGGAGTTTCTTGCGATTACCCGCAAAAAACTCACTCGTAAAGCGAGATTCCATCGTTGGAACAAGTATATCAGATTACAGGTTTACAGTTGGTGTCAAATAACGCTTAACAACAGATGCTTTGCTCTCACCAATGGCAGCTGCAATCTCCTGTTCGCTAGCCTGCATGACTCCTCGCACACTGCCGAAAGTACGCAGTAGTTTTTTGCGTGTGGCCGGCCCGATACCGGGTATTTCTTCGAGCAAGCTACTAGTTTGGCGCTTGGTTTTGAGCACCGAGTGGTAACTAACGGCAAAACGATGCGATTCATCACGTATGCGCTGCAGGAGCTTAACTAAGTTGGTGCTGTGCGGAACATTCACGAGGATAAAGTCATCGCTTTCTGCACTAAAGCCGCCCAGTTTATTCAGTAATGGTTCATTCAGCTGGACATTACTTTTACCTTTTTGGATAACGATTTGCTCCTCGCGTTTAGCAAGCCCAATAAAGGGAATTGCACTGCAGTCCATTTCGTCCCGGGCTTTTATAGCCGCGTCCAACTGGCCTTTGCCCCCGTCTATAAGTACCAGCTCGGGCTTCCCCCAAGCTTTTACATTTCTTTCGCTTAAACGACGCTTCAGTGTCTCGTTCATATTGTAAAAGTCGTTGTTGTGATTGATTTTAGTTTTGAACTTACGGTATTCTGCTTTGTTACTTACGCCATTAGTAAAGACCACCATACTGGCCACCACATCGGTACCCTGCTGATGGCTAATGTCATATCCTTCGATCCTTTTTGGAAAATGAGCTAAACTTAACAAGTTAACTAGCTCATCTAGGGCATGATCTTTGCTGATGTCTATGAATTCTTTATCACTGAACAGTACCTGTTGGCTAATACTTTGCAAGTTAAGTAATTGATTCCGAAGCCGTGCTGCCCTTTCAAACTCCTGAGCTCTCGCAGCCCTACGCATATCTTTTTCTATTTCTTTCTCTATGCTTTTGCGCCTGCCTTCTATAACTGCCATAAGCTTGCGCAGATTTGCACGGTACTCATCTAAACTTGTTCTCCCCTCCTCTAGCCCCGGGTCTAGTCCAAGATGATAATGCAAGCTGGCTCGCTTTTGCCCTACTATGCGGCGGGTAGCAAATGGAAAAACCCGGCGTAACATTTTAAGCGCCTGACGAATAGAAGCTGTAGAAGAGTATGGACCGAAATACCGTGCACCGTCATCAAGTGGTCGACGCGTCGTGCTTACCGTAGGATAGTCGCTATCGTAATCTATACGCACATAGCTCATAGCCTTATCGTCACGTAGCAAGATGTTATAACGCGGCATGTAGCGGCGTATAAGCTCCGCCTCCAGGAAGAGTGCTTCCAGCTCGCTATCGACCACCATCCAGTCTATATCGGCTATTTCGCGTACCAGCGCTTCGGTCTTAGGGTCACGACCGCGTGAAGATTGAAAATACTGGCGCACCCGGGCGCTCAGCCGGGCAGCTTTACCAACATAAATAATCTCGCCCGCTGCACTCTTATGAAAGTACACGCCAGGCTGCTTCGGTAACTCCGCCAGCTTCTGCTGAACTTTTATGCTAATTTCCACCTTTATATTCTAACAACTCTGGCGAGTTCGAATAGATTCAGGATACAACTTGGTGAAGCACGGGAAGTTGATAGAAGAGGTTGGTGTGGATGAAGGCGTAACCTCCACTTGACCAGTCTCTCCGACCAACTTCCCGCGCATGATGCATCACCGCTTCCTACAAACCGTTACGCAAACGCCGTCGCATGCTGTGAATCGATGCTGCCGCCACTATCGCAACGACTATCGCCGGTCCGAGAGCGGGGTGTTTAGGCGCAAATATGCCGTACATGATTGCAGCCACCGAGAACAACAATAGGCACGTGGCTGCGTACAGGATGATGCGCGTCAGTACTTGACTTGCTTTGTTCGGCATCTCGTCTCCTAGCTGAAACGTAGTTTGCAGTGACTGTTAGTACAGCGGATACCGAATGTCGGCGGGAACGGCCCGTACTGATTCGGGGCGTGTGCCGCGGCCGTGACTTCGAAGTCTTCGGTGAAGCCGCAAAGGCCGATTCGGAAGAATTGGCAAACATTGGCGTCACCAGGTGTCCGATAGTAGGCACTTGCCGCCGAGGAGCGGACCAACACCGTCCGATGCGTGTTGATGCTCCATCCGGTACTCCAACCGGGCTTAGTGAGGTCGCTGTAGGCGCCGGCGTTGGTGCTAGTGAGGTAGCCGTGCGAATTCCAGCACTTCTTGACCCAGCCATGGACATGGCCGATGACGACCCAGACGCTGCCTTCCTTGACCTTCCACGACTTGGTAGCCGTGCTGCAACCAGGCGTGTAACCGCCTGCCTTTGCTGGCAACGGCATGGAGATTGCCGCCATGGCAATCATGGCAGCGACAGCCGCCAGGGCTACCTTCGTTCTCGGAGTCGGCCTACGGATAGCCCGCACTCGCTCCGGTCGCCCGTCGCTAATGGTTTCGGAGGTGGTCATGGTTGACCCCTTTCGTGAGGAGATGGACGAAACCATTCTAAAGGCTTACATAAGTCCGTAGGATGGCTCCGTCCATATACATGATGCATCTACTGCAGGGAGTAGCCGTTGCTACTGCAACCAGTGCAGACCAACCCATACTGTCAACCATTATGAGTGGGCCTGCACTAGTACTGCAGAAATTACATATTGAAGCTATTCGAACTGTAAAGGTATGCATATAACAAAGGCTCTGCACATGGCAGAACCCTCTTGTCATACTGTCTATAATTTACAACTTAGATGTTTCTTTGTCAATGTTAGTATATTAGATTCGCAGATTTCGCCGTAAGCGCCCTCGCATAATCCGTCGACGTAATTCATATAGCTCGGAATAGGACTTGTTATCAAGGTCCAACCCTCGTGCCAACGCAAGTTTTGTTAAATGCTGCTCAACGCCACGATGAATAAATTCCTTTTTCCAATCAGGCAAATCAGAAGAAAGGTAGGAGCGCTCCATAGCCACGTATTGCTCCTCGCTACGAGGACCTATAAAAGCCGTGTGAGTTTCGGTTACCTGCTCTTCAAGATAAGTGACATCTTGAGTATTATCAGACGGTAAATTTTCGACCATATTTGCTATATTATAGCATATTTATAATTTTTTAGCTAGCAGCTTACAGCGCGTGCAGAGGTCACTACTCTTGCAGGCGTCACATAATAGCACCAGTTTGTTACAGGCCTTGTTGGCGCAATTTTCGAAGTTACTGGTTTTGTCGCCGCAGTGAGTGCAGTCACCTATGTCTTTGCTGTTTTCACTGAATTTTGTCGCCATCCGGCCGTCAAATACATATAGCGACCCTTCCCAGAGCCCATCATCACCGTATTTTTCGCCGTACTTCACTATTCCACCATCCATTTGGTACACCTCTTTGAAGCCACGGTTTTTCATAAGTGTGCTTAGTACCTCACAGCGAATTCCACCGGTACAGTAGGTAACCACCGGCTTGTCCTTGATATCGTTATACTTTGGGCTTTCCAGTTCTTTTACGAAGTCTCGCGTATGCTCCACATCTGGCACTAATGCGTCTTTAAACTTACCAATTTTAGCCTCGTATGCATTACGGCCATCGAAAAATACGACATCTTCACCCCGCTCTTTTACAAGCTGGTGTACCTGTTCTGGTTTTAAATGCTTGCCACCACCAACAATGCCATTTTCATCTACTTTTATTTCGCCAGGTACGCCAAACGTAACTATTTCTTTACGCACCTTTACGGCAAGCTTTGGGAAATCATTGCTACTGCCGTCACTCCACTTAAACACAGTGCCCTTAAAAGCTGGAAACTCCTTAGTTTCCTTAACATAGGCTTTTAGGCCAACAATATCGCCACCAAGTGTGCCGTTTATGCCATGGGGTGAAATAAGCACTCGCCCTTTTAGGTTTAGCTTTTCACAAAGCGCACGCTGCCATAAACGCACCGCTTCAGGGTCGGCTACGGGAGCAAACTTGTAGTACAAGATTATTTTTTGCATTCGTTTTATTATACCTAGCGCCCCCCAAGGAGCAGAATAACCACCGCTGCCGCCAAAAGTACGATGACTGTTACCATGGCGGTGTCAACAATTCGTTGCCGGCTTCTCTGCTTGCGATACACTTCTTCCTTTACTTCTCGCTGCAATCTGGCGACATTCGCCAGCGCATCCTCCGCCTCTGGTGATACGCCAACTCGAGCCAGCATTTGCTGTAAACTTGCTTCCGCTGTACTAACCCCTCCTTCTTGGTAAGCACGGTCGCGAAGCATCGGGTCACGTTCAAAATCTATTTCCCGCTCTACCATCTCACGCCTAAGTTCCTTGCGAATGTCTTTGCCGCTCAAGTATTCAGTAATTATGCGCCGTAGGCCCTTTTCACCAATCAAATGTGATTCGTATATTTGACGCAGCGTCGCGCCCTCCACTATTACCTTTTCGCCCAGTTCAAGCAGCTCATTGCGACTCATAGTACGTACCCGTTCGGCACGCACGTCTTTCAGTTTAAGTGGCACCGCTTCTGCTGGTACCTCTGCTCGAACTACAGCCTTACCAAGGCGTTCTATGCGAGCTGGTTTTTCAAGGTTAAGGCGCGATTCTGGCTGCTTTGCTACCGAGCGTTCGGTAGTACGCCGTGACTGCAACCGTTCGGCTGCCATTGGGCCAGCGGCCATGCTTTCATATGACAGGTGCCGAATAGTTGCTTCGCGTTCGGCCAATTGTTCTGAGATAGCAGTAACTTCCTTTTCGAGCTTTCGCTGCACGGGCAATAAACGTTTTTCGGTGCGAATGCGGCCGCGGCGGCGACCTATAAGGTAACCTACTATCCCACCTACCAAGAAACCTCGTACACCTGCTTGCTGTTCGTAGCGAGCCACTTCAGCCGAGGTATACAAACTAGGGTCAGAGGCAACATTTGGAGCCGCAGCAGCTACCCGCGGCACGTAAGCAGACCCGCCGCCCATTAGTGCTGGGCTACTTGGACCAGCCGGTCCTCTAGGTGGGGGTGTACCGGTTCCGCCCGAGGAGCCGCTGCCTGCAGAAGGAATCCTACTAGAATCATCTTCATTGTCTATCGCAAGCGGTATTTCACCCTCGTCTTCAAAGGGAATTGCTTCTTCGCTAAATACAGGTGCCTCGGGATCGTTTTCTAAGCTGCCTTCTGCTTCAATTTTGGCTAGTTCGGCAATTACATCGGCTGCAACAATTGCTTCTTCGGAACCTGGTTCGGCCAACGCTAACTCTTCTACTACTTCGGCTTTGCGGTCATGTGCCAGTTCGCTAATAATTTCCCGCCGCTCCACTTCACTTATGTCTTCAAGAGGCGCTTCTGCTTCAATAGCAGCTTCGGGATTTTTAAGGAAAGTAAAGTCCCGCTCTTTTTCTTTGCCGCGTTCAAAAAGAGGTGACTTGTCGAGTGATTCGGCAATTTTTTTGGCTTCTTTTTCGCGCTTTTCAGGAAGGAGGGCTTCAAAACCCTTCTTTTTTTTGGACTTTTTTTCCTTAGTTTTATCCTGCTCCTTATCTTCAGGAGCCTTTAGACTTTCAAAGTCGGGAAGCGGTAATGACGGTCCTAATTCCATGATTCAGCTTCATTGCAAGTATTTGCAATTACAAACACTGTAGTATACGTCTAATCTGTTGTTTTGGCAATGGTGGGCTTAAGATTCAGAGCTTTCGGCTTCTTCAGTCGTTTCCTTAGCTTCTTCGCTTTCGCCTTCGTCTACACTACCCTCTTCAGCAGGGACGGCAGCCTCGTCGCCAGCTTCAGCTTCGCCGGCAGCAGCTTCGTTAGCCGCCTGCAAGGCACTTGGTTCGTATACGGTAGCTATAGAATGTTCAGGCTCAGTCAATAATTCGACATCTTCAGGCACAGTTAGGTCAGCAACAGTTATATTGTCACCTATCTCTACTAGTTTCTCGGCATCGTACTCCAAAAAGTCAGGAATTTTAGATGGAATAGCTTTAACTTGCACAGCATCGAGGTGACTCAAGACAATAAGGCCATTACGTTCTGCGGGGCTTGACTCATTACCTTCATCGTAATGGGCATGAACAGGTACTTCGGCTTCAACTTTCTGATTCTTGTCGACGGCATTGAAGACGACGTGTGTCAGCATGTGCTTCCGCGGATCAAATTCAGCAGTCTTTATAAGTGCAGTGTACGTTTTGTCGGCTGTCTTTAAATTCACTGGGTGGTGCTTGCCAGCTTGCTGCCAGACTTTCACTAGGGTATTGTAATCGGCCTGTACAAGCACTGAGTCTTTGCCATGGTCGTGTATAACAGCCGGTACGGTACCTTCACGACGTAAGTGCTTCACGGCCTTGCCGGTTACACTACGAGGTTCGAGGGTCAAGTTAATAGAGTCTTGCGACATACAGAATATAACTCCTTTTCAGCCAACAATTATAACAGATTACAGTAGACTGTGAAAGCGAAAGCAGTTAAGCTTGAGAGGCATGTTAGACGTAACCCATATCGTAGCTGCTGGCGGCCTTGCCCTGGTGGCTGCAATTATCTACTCCGAAGTTGCCCTGATGCTCGGTTTTTTCCTACCAGGAGATACACTTTTACTTTCGGTTGGCATATTTGCCGCCCAGGGCAAACTACCGCTTTTACTAAGCATAATAGTCATAGCACTGGCTGCAATTTTAGGAGATAACACCAGCTATCATATTGGAAACAGAGTAGGCCCACGGCTGTTCCGCAAAAAGGATGGCATAATTTTTCGCCAAGAATACGTGGCTCGTGCCGAACACTTTTACGGCAAATATGGTAACAAAACTGCACTTCTTGCGCACTGGGTACCTATAGTACGCACCTTCGCCCCCTTGCTGGCGGGCGTAGGCAAAATGCCCTACCGCACGTTTGTCGTGTATGACGCAGTTGGGGATGTTGCTTGGGCCACCATTGTAACGTTGCTCGGCTATTTTGTGGGTAGCCGCATACCGAACATCGACCACTACATTCTTTTTGTACTAGCGTTAGTAATCATCGCATCATTCGGCCCCACAATTTACCACCTGATTAAATCCATTCGTCAGCGCCGGCAAGCAAAATAAAAGTGCACTATTGTAAATGATTGGTGATTGCTCTATTTTATAGTTCCATGACCTACTTGCCCTTGAACGAACATGCCGCCGGTTATCACCAGCAGGCACAACATTCTCTGCAAGATGGGCAGTTTGAACAAGCCTATGATTTGTTTACGCTTGCCATTACCGAATTAGAACTTCAAGAGCCAGATGCCGCAAACCGAACCCAAATGGGACGCATAATGCGTGATGAAGGCATGGCCCATGCCAAGGATGGACTTAGTGCTCTAGCACCTTTTGCACAAGCTAAGCTTTTTGAAAGTGCAGAAAGCAGGCTCATAGCTGCAGCATACATCACACTCCCCTATGCAGATGGGTTGGAACAGCCCTTTGTTGGCGAGATAGCTAACTTTCTTTCCAAACGGCAACGGCGAGAGATTATAAGTGAGCATGCCGCAACTATTGGACGGCTTGGTGAAGTTGTACTTATGCGACAAGTCGCTTTACAAGAAATAGCTGTAGAGTCTCCTGCGACTCCAGAACAACGTGCCCAACAATTCTATATAGCCAGTGCCTATGACCGCGCCAAGACAGGCACTAATCAATATATTGCGGCTCGGATTGCCCGAACTGGCATGTTAGCTGAAAGAATTAACGGAGAACGAGCCCTCAACATCTTGCCATGGCTAGGCAGACTTGCAACGAGCGTGGCACGGGCAGCACTTCGGGACAGGAAAAACTTTAGACTAGCTGCATTGGAACTAGCAAACGCACCACGTCAAATAGCCACACGCGAGAAAGCCATGCGAACCATTGCAGACTGGGAATCTATTTAGAGCATTTTTTTCAGGAACTGGCCGGTGTAGGACTTTTCTACTTTAGCGACTTGCTCTGGTGTACCAGCAGCTATAACTTGGCCTCCCGCCGAACCGCCTTCTGGGCCCATGTCTATAATGTGATCAGCGTTTTTTATAACATCCAGGTTGTGTTCTATGACGACCATGCTATTGCCGGCATCCACAAGTGCGTGCAAGACCCCAAGTAGCTTGTTTACATCCTCCATATGAAGCCCGGTAGTTGGCTCATCGAGGATGTACAAGGTACGGCCAGTTGGGCGACGTGAAAGTTCCGTTGCCAACTTCACGCGCTGGGCTTCACCGCCACTGAGCGTAGTAGCCGGCTGACCAAGTTGAATGTAGCCTAAGCCAACATCTACGAGCGTTTGCAGCTTGCGGGCAATGCTCGGAATATTTTCGAAGAATTCTAGCGCTTGTTCGCAGGTCATCTGCAGTACATCGGCAATTGTCTTGCCTTTGTAGTGAATTTCAAGGGCTTCACGGTTATAGCGCTGGCCATGGCAGACCTCGCATGGCACATACACATCAGGCAAGAAGTGCATTTCTATTTTTATAATGCCGTCGCCAGCACAGTTTTCACAGCGGCCACCTTTAACGTTAAAGCTAAATCGTCCAGCGCTATAACCGCGCAGTTTGGCCTCCGGAACACTGGCAAAAAGTTCCCGAATTGGCGTAAACAAGCCGGTATAGGTTGCAGGGTTGGAGCGAGGCGTACGGCCAATAGGTGATTGGTCGATGATTATAGCTTTATCGAGCTGCTTTATGCCGTCAATGTCATCATGACGACCCGGCACCGTGTTCGCTCGGTGCAATCGTGCCAAGAGTTCTTTCGCCAAAATATCATTTATAAGGCTCGACTTACCAGAACCGGAAACGCCACTCACAACTACCAACTGGCCGAGCGGAATTTCAACATCGACGTTTTGTAGGTTGTTTTCACGAGCACCTTTTATAGTTAGTGACTTGCCATTGCCTGGGCGGCGCTTTTTGGGCAGGTTAATTTCCTTATGCCCTGCGAGGTACTGGGCGGTGATGCTTTCTTTTATTTTCTCTACTTCCTTAGGGGCACCGGCAGCAACTACCTTGCCGCCGTGTATACCCGCACCAGGGCCTATGTCCAGTAGGTAATCGGCGGTGCGAATCGTGTCTTCGTCGTGCTCTACTACAATAACTGTGTTGCCAAGGTCACGGAGGTGCTTCAAAGTCCGAATCAGTCGTTCATTGTCTCGCTGGTGCAAACCTATACTAGGTTCGTCGAGCACATACAGCACACCCTGCAAACCAGACCCAATTTGCGTCGCCAAGCGTATGCGCTGGGCTTCACCACCGCTGAGCGTCGTGGCACTTCGTAGCAGCGTTAGATAGTTCAGGCCAACATCTTGCAAAAACTGCAGTCGCGCACAAATTTCTTTAAGAATTAGTACTGCTATCTTTTGCTCAGTGGCATTAAGTTTGAGATGCTTAAACCAATCGAGCGCATCATCGATGCTTAGCGTACAAATGTCCATAATTGACTGGCCGCCCACAGTAATCGCCAATGCCTCGGGCTTGAGACGCAAGCCTTTACAAACATAACATGGCTTTTCTTGCATGAAACGTTCTATGTCACGGCGTATGAAGTCGCTGTCGGTTTCGCGGTGACGACGTTCCAAGTTTGGGACGACGCCTTCGTAGGTCGTTTCAAAACTGCGACCAAGCCCGAGACTAACCCGAAACTTTTCATTTCCCGTGCCGTACATAATACGCTGCATGTTGTCGGCGCTGATTTCGCTGGTCGGGACATGCAGGCTAAAACCGTACTTCACAGATACGGCCTCAAGCTTCTTCATATACCAGTTGTCGACATTTATGCGGTTATAGGGGCGTATAGCACCTTCGGCAATAGTTAGTCGACCATTCGGGATTACCAACTCCGGGTCAACTTCCAGCCTACTCCCAAGGCCAGTACAAACTGGGCAAGCACCGTGCGGGCTGTTAAAGCTAAACGTTCGCGGTTCAAGCTCGGGTATTTGTATATCAGGGTGGTCTGGGCAGGCGTACATAAGCGAGTAAGACGTCAGCTCATTCGTATCAGCATTCAGCACATTCAATTTGCCTTCGGCGATATCAAGGGCCTGTTCCACGCTTTGCACAAGCCGCGTACGGCTTTCTTCATTGTTCACCACACGGTCAGCTACAACTTCTATGTTGTGCTTGTAGTTTTTGTCGAGTGTAGGAAATTCATCGAGCGCATACACCACGCCATCAACTCTCACGCGTGCAAAGCCGGCGCGCTGGTACTGCTCCGGTATATGCTCAAAAGCACCTTTTTTATCAACCACAACCGGTGCTAAAATCATCAGTCGAGCACCTTCAGGTAACGCCGTCACTTGGTCGACAATGGCATTAGTGGTTTGGCGCTGTACAGGGTTACCGCAGACTGGACAGTGCGGTATGCCAATGCGAGCAAACAGTAGGCGTAAGTAATCATAAATTTCCGTTACCGTAGCGACGGTACTGCGCGGGTTACGGCTGGTAGACTTTTGGTCAATAGATATAGCTGGCGACAGGCCATCTATTTGGTCAACGTCCGGCTTTTCCATAAGGCCTAAGAACTGACGGGCGTATGAGCTGAGGCTTTCGACATAGCGTCGCTGGCCTTCGGCGTAAATAGTATCGAAAGCGAGGCTGGACTTACCTGAACCAGACAAACCAGTAATAACCACAAGTTTGTCACGTGGTATGGTTACGTCTATATTTTGCAGGTTGTGCTCGCGGGCACCTTTAACAACAATGGTGTCTGCCACCTAAAACTCCCCTATAAAGCTGAAGTATTATACAGAGAAATCAAGAAAAAGTCGATAGCCTAAGCTACAACGTCAACATTTAATCGTTAGGCTCGGCCACGCTTCGTATCAAACGCCGACTGCGCATACGCTGCTGTCGAGGCAGTATGGCGTGCGCCTTCAGAGCCTTTACTTTTGACTCTTGGGTATCTATTTGCGCTGGTGCTCGCTCTCGCTCTACGGCCACCCCCGTTGCTAAAGAGGCCACAGCAGTCACCAGTTCCCTATTGCGCTCACGCCTTTCTTTCTTCGCCGCGTGGGCTTGGCATAAATCTTCTATGCGTTTAAACGCAGCATCGAGCTGCTCGTACTTGCCCGTGCCAATACGAAGCTTAATATCGTGATGTTCCAGTAGCTGCGAAAAGTCATCCCTGTGAATAGTAAGTGCATGAGCTCGTTCAATGGTTACATACGCAATATTATGACGATAGGTAACGGGTACATACTGCTTCGTTTCATCACTGACGTGTACTGAAATGCCGTCGGGCGACTTGCGTATTATTTCAGGGATGTCTTTATGCCGCGTAGGCTTAACAAGACCCTTAAGAAATATCTTGGGAATAAGTGCATCCAGCTCGGCAGGGTCAATCACATCTAATGGCACAGCTTCGACAGATTCTCGTACTACTTTCTTAATCAAACTTTCATAACGGTTATCTATGTTTAGATTAACTGAGGTCTGTTCTTGGAGCCTTTGTGCAGACTCCCACTGGCGGACGGCTTCGACAGCATTTGGTGTGCCAGAATTGAACGGGACGGTAGCAAGCGGATTTTGCATGCTTCGACCTTTGCCTGTCATCATTGCCTTTATTAGTGCCTCTCGAGTAGCAAGCGTTGGTGAGGGTTGTTCTTCAACATCAGCGACATGCAAGTTGCCGTCAAAAAACAGTGACTTCCTTTCCACGAGGTTACCATGCCTAGAAACAGCATATCCTGCACTCCGCTCAGTTAGACGATGCGGTAATTGCGCACGTAATTGTTCAAGTGTCACTGCGCTGGCACCAGCAATATAGCGCTTGGTATACCTTCCAGACTCCCTCAAGCCTACGAAGTCAAAAGCCGTCCCTATAACGAACCGAGCCATTGGTGCCGCTACAGTACTTCTACGCCCTAGCGTTCGTGTGTCACCACGGATATCCAAGTGAGCTTTTTTACCTTTTTGCACGAACAATTCCTCTGCCCCTGCCAATTGACAATTAATGATGGCGCGGCGGTAGGCTTCAGTAGGTCTTTGCAGGAGACTAGCGTCCAAACCTTCCCGGCGACAAAGCTCATTAAAGTTACGGACTGCCTTGTAATATCGATTGGGTACTATGTCGTACTTAAGTAGTAGCCGTTCAAATTGCGCTACGGCATCGGCTGCACCAGTCTGCGTAAGTTCTTGCTCCTTCACTCTAAATTCGGTCAGAATATCGAGCTCGAACAATACATCAGATAACTGCTCCTTCGAGAAGGCTTCCTGCCCGCGCTTGTGGCGTATAAAGCGGCGCATGCTGTTCTGACTTTTGTCGAGCATACCATGCACTTGCTGCACTGCCGCTGCTGCTGCCACTTGCAGACGCAGTACATCCCGGTCCATATCTTCGTCTATTGGCACGTTCCGCGCTTCAATAAGCATCCGGCTAAGCGATACATCTAGCGGCAAATCAATCATTGCCCGGCCAACTTCTGTGAGTTCTAGTTCTTCACCTACTAATGCTATGGCTCCTAATCGCCTCATTACGAGGTAATCGTGAGATAAGTTTTCTTGTATTGGCCTGCTT
>Ga0207657_10002891_pt1 | contig 18441 bp, 18 predicted proteins | sample KBSC33metaG_FD_184316 | JGI IMG/M metagenome (GOLD analysis project Ga0207657, IMG submission 184316) | Corn rhizosphere microbial communities from Kellogg Biological Station, Michigan, USA - KBS C3-3 metaG (SPAdes) (version 2) | ecosystem: Host-associated > Plants > Roots > Rhizosphere > Soil ... | reverse complement strand
CTGGCGGCGCGGCTTCAAGTTCTCGACGTACGCGACGTGGTGGATCCGCCAGGCGGTCGCCCGCGCGCTGGCCGACAAGGCGCGCACGATCCGGATGCCGGTCCACATCGTGGAACGGCTCCAGAAGATCAACCGGGCGGACCGGTCGCTCTGGGCCCAGCTGGGGCGCGAGCCGACGCTCGAGGAGATCGCCGACGAAGCGTCTCTCACGCCCGAGCAGGTGCTCGAGGTGCGCGCCGCCGCGCGCGCTTCGACGAGCCTCGACGCGCCCGTCGGCGACGACGACGACGCGACGCTGGGCGACTTCGTCGCCGGCGACCAGCCGCTGCCAGAGGACGAGGTCGACGTCGAGCTCCGGCGGCAGGTCCTGCTCGACGCGCTGCTGTCGCTCCCCGACCGCGAGCGCGAGGTCGTGACGCTTCGGTACGGGATCGACGGCAACGAGCCCCGCACGCTCGAGGAGATCGGCCGCCGGCTGGGGCTGACGCGCGAGCGCGTGCGTCAGATCGAGCTCGACTCGCTTCGCCGCCTCTCGCTGCTCCGCGAGATGCAGGCCGTGCAGGGCTGACCTAGGCGCGGATGTAGAGCTCGAGCGCGGGTGCGGCGTGGCGCAGCTCGCGAAGGGCGCGTGTCTCGAGCTGGCGGACCCGCTCCCGGGTGATCCCGAGCTCGACGCCGACCTGCTCGAGCGTTCGGCCGCCGGATCCGTCGAGGCCGTACCGGAGCACGAGGACGCGCTGGAGCCGCGGCTTGAGCTGTGAGAGAGCACGCGCGAGCTCGGTCGACCGAAGCCTGAGTGCGGTCTCCGCCTCGGGGCCTGCGGCGTTCGGGTCCTCGATCAGGTCGCTCATGACGCTCTCGCCGTCGCCGACGGGCGTCTCGAGGCTGATGTGGTCCTGCACGAGGTCGAGGAGCTCCGAGACGCGAAGCGGGGTCAGATCCGTCTCGGCCGCGATCTCGTCGAACGTCGGGTCGCGGCTCAACTGCTGGCCGAGCGCGCGCCGGGCCCGCTGGACGCGGCGCACCTGGTCGGCGATGTGGACGGGCAGGCGGATCGTCCGACTCTGCTCGGCGAGTGCGCGCTGGACCGCCTGGCGAATCCACCACGTCGCGTACGTCGAGAGCTTGAACCCCATCGTCCAGTCGAACTTGTCGACCGCGCGCATGAGCCCCAGGTTCCCTTCCTGGATCAGATCGAGGAGCGGCACGTCCGCGCGCGTGTAGTTGCGCGTGATCGACATCACGAGGCGCAGGTTCGACTCGACGAGCCTCCGTCGCGCGACCTCGTCGCCCTCGTCCTTGCGCTGCGCGAGCTCGCGCTCCTCGGCCGGCGTCAGCAGGCGACCGTCACCGATCGCCCGCACGTAGAGCTTCAGCGGGTCCTGTGTCGGCTCGCCGGTCTCGACCTCGTCGGCCGTTTCGTGTGCAGCGTCGAATAGCGGTTCTGCAGCGTTCATCTCCACGCAGGACGTATCGGCCGTCCGCGTCCCCCCCTTGAGGTATCAACGAGGCTACCTCGCCTTCCTGGACCTCCAACTGGTCGTTCGGCCTGTCCTCCGCGCCCCGAACGGCTAGACCACTGCGCGCCCGCGAGGAGTCGACCGCCGGAATCCGAACACCTTGCTCACGGATCTCCGAGTACGGTGAGACGTGGGCCGTCCGGCCTTCCCTGTAGGACCATCCGCATGTGCGGCATCGCTGGCTACAGCTTCGGCAACGCCTCGCGAGTGAATCGAACGCTCGCGGCACAAGCCCTGCTCGCCGGGATCGCGGAGCGCGGCGCCGACGCTGTCGGATACGCGCACCGCGCGGACGGCCCACTCGTCGTCCACAAGCAGCAGACCGGGGCGAGCGCGCTGCTCGACGCCGTCGTCCTCCCCCCCGCCACCGGTCAGGCGCTGATCCACGTCCGCGACTACACCAAGGGACACCCGACGATCTCGGCGAACAACCACCCGGTCCGCCATGGGCGTGTGACCGGGATCCACAACGGGATCATCTCCAACGACGAGGAGCTGCTCGCCCGACACGGGATCGATCGCGACCAGCCCGAGATGACGGTGGACTCCGAGGTCATCTTCGCGCTGGTGGATGCAGGCGGTACATCGGTCGCCGTGCTGGAGGAGCTCGTCGGCGCGATCGCGGCAGCCTGGATCGACGAGCGCAGCCCGGACGTGCTCCACGTCGCACGCGGCATCGGACGGCCCCTCTGGCTGGCGCGCGGGCGCCACGAGGTGCTCTTCGCGTCGACGCGCGCCGCGCTGGAAGTCGTCGAGCAGGCGCTCGGAACGACGTTCCGCAAGACGGAGGTCGAGGAGGGGCGCCTGCTCACCCTCGTCGGAGGCTCACTCGTCGAGGAGCGCCGTTGGAGCCCCGACCGAAGCTATCGCGAGGACGAGGCACTACCTGCCGTCCGCGCGCCGCACGAGGGGCGCTTCTGCCTGGAGCGCCTCGCCGCGCTGATCGCGCCAGCCTGATCTTTCAGTACGTCCGCGCCATCAGCCGAGCCCCGGCGTCAGGGCGCCTCGACCGTGCCGTCCGCGCGCACCTCGATGCCCTCCTCGTGCAGCCGCTGGCTGACGAGGAACTGGAACGCCGACCAGGCGCCCGGGTTGACGTCGACGAGGCGGTAGACCTGCCACTCGGAGAGCAACGTGACATCCCGCGCTCGCGCACCCTTCCATTCGGCCATCTTCGGCAGGTGCCCGAGCTCCCGCGCGAGGACGGCCCCGTCCGCGATCGCCCGCTCCAGCCGCTCCTCGCCCACCGGGACGTCGAAGCCTGCCTCTTTGAGCGCCGCCGCGAGCGAGCCGAACGTGTGCCAGATCAGCGACTTCGACGCCATCCGGCCGCGGCGCTCCTCGATGTCTCGCACCGTCGGTGTGCGCCCGAGCTCCTCCCCCAGCTCCCGCAGCTGCGTGACGAGCTCCTCGCGGCTGATGAACCGCCGCGGTTGAAGTCCGGCGGCTCGCTTCGCCGCATTCCACGTGCCGAAATGCTCGATCACCGTCTGCGGGTGGACGCCCGCGTCCGGGTCGCCGGCGAACTCGCGCATCGTCGGCGAGCGCCCCAGGCGCACGGCCGACGCGCGCAGCTCGGCCAGGATCTCGTCGTCCGTGTATCTGCGTCGGAGACCCGCCCGGAACTCGGCCAGAGCGGCGGCGTCGATGCCCTCGAGCGCAGGATGGCGTCGCCGTTGCCGGCCCATGCAATCAATCTAGAGCATTTTCGATATTCTGCAAGTCGGGCAGAGCGCGAGCCTTCGACTACCCTCGCGCGCATGGGTGCACGGCTCGCGCTCGAGGCCTCGGCCGCCCGGCTCGTGGGGCGGCTCTCGCGTGCCGCGGGGCGCGGCGGGGGCACTACATTGCCGGGCAAGCTCGTCTGGAAGCTCGACCCGGCCGCCGTCGACGCCCTCGCCGCGCGGCTCGACCAGGGGGTCGCCCTCGTCTCGGGGACGAACGGCAAGACGACCACGACCGCGATGGCGAGCTCGATCCTCGCCCCCACGCGGACGCTCGCCTGGAACAACTCGGGGGCGAACCTCGCCTCGGGCATCGCCTCGACGCTGCTGGACGCGGACGGCGCCGATCTCGGCCTGCTCGAGGTCGACGAGTTCGCCTTGCCGGAGCTGATGCGCCGGACACACCCGCGCGTCGTGTGCCTCGGCAATCTCTTTCGCGATCAGCTCGACCGCTACGGCGAGCTCGAGCACATCGCCGAGCGCTGGCGCGATGCCGTCGCCGGGCTCGCTCCGGAGGCCACGCTCGTTGCGAACGCGGACGATCCTCTTGTCGCGGGGCTTGCAGAGGGTCGTGAGAGCAGGCTGCTCTTCGGCGTCGACGACCCTCGACGCGCGCGCAACGGCCTCCAGCACGCCTCCGACTCGAAGTACTGCATTCGCTGCGGGCATCCCTATCGCTACGACGCGGCCTACGTCGGCCATCTCGGCGCGTATCGCTGCGAGGCGTGCGGGCACGGACGGCCACCGCTCGACGTCGCTGCGCGCGAGATCGAGCCGGACGGCCTCGACGGCGTTTCCTTCGAGCTGCACGCCCCGGACGGAAGCGTGCGCGTTCGTCTGGCCGTTCCCGGCCTCTACAACGTGTACAACGCGCTCGCGGCCGCCTCGCTCGGGCTCTCGCTCGGCGTCGCGCTCGACGACGTCGTCGCGGGGCTGGAGCGCTTTCGGGCCGCATTCGGACGCTTCGAGCGGTTCTCGGTCGGCGACCGAGGCTTCCTGCTGCTGCTCGTCAAGAACCCGGCCGGCGCGAACGAGGCGCTGCGCACGCTCGAGGAGGGCGGCGTCCCCCCCGTTCTCGTCGTGGCGCTCAACGATCGGATCGCCGACGGGCGCGATGTGTCCTGGATCTGGGACGTCGACTTCGAGCCCGTGCTCGAGGGCGCCGAACACATCGTGGTCAGCGGCGAACGCGCGGCGGAGCTGGCGCTGCGCTTCACCTACGCCGGGTTCCCATGCGAGAGGCTCGAGCTCGTGTCCGATCTCCAGGCGGCACTCGACCGGGGGCTCGAGCTGACCCCCACTGGCGGCGAGCTCGCCGTCCTCCCGACCTACACCGCGATGCTCGAGCTGCGGGCGATCGCAACGGAGCGCGGGCTCACGCGACCGTACTGGGAACGAGACGGACGATGATCATTCGCGTCGGCCATCTCTATCCCGAGTACCTCAACATCTACGCCGACCGCGGCAACATCGCGGTCTTCACGCGCCGCGCAGCCGCGCGCGGTCACGAGCTGCGCGTCGACCCCGTGACGCTCGACACGCCGCTCGAGCCCGGATCGCACGACCTCCTCTACGTCGGCGGCGGCCAGGACCGAGAGCAAGCGATGATCGCCCCCGACCTCGCCGCGCGCGGTGACACGATCCGCGCCGCCGTCGAGGGCGGCGCCGCGCTCCTCGCCGTCTGTGGGGGCTACCAGCTGCTCGGGCGCGGGTATCGCGGGCGCGACGGCTCCTGGCTCGAGGGCGCGGGCCTCTTCCCGCACGAGACGCTCGCCGGCGAGACCCGCATGATCGGCGACGTCCTGCTCGAGAGCACACTTGACGAGGCTCCCGGCCGCACGATTGCGGGCTTCGAGAACCACGCCGGCCGGACGGTACTCGACCCCGGCGCCAAGCCCGTCGGACGGGTCGTCGCGGGATACGGGAACGACGGCGCCTCCGGCTTCGAAGGCTGTCGCGTCGGCCGCGCGGTGGGCACCTACCTTCACGGCCCGCTCCTGCCACGCAACCCCTGGCTCGCCGACCTGCTGCTCTCCTGGGCCGTCGCCCATGCGACCGGAGGGGATCCGGAGGCCCTCGCCCCGCTCCCCGACGAGCTCGAGGAGGCGGCTCATGCCGTCGCCGCCGCCCGCGCACGAAGCCGCGGCGGGAAGCCCGCCTGACGCGCTACTCCGCCCAGCGCGCGCCGAGATAGACGCACGGGTCGCCGGGCTGCCACCGGGCGAGGAATCGCGCGATGGGCGGATGCAGCGCGATGCCGTCGAGCTCGTCGGGCGTGAAAAGCCGATGGCCGCGTACGGCCTCGTCGCTCGACATGACACCCTCGAGCGAGCCGTCCAGCTCGCCGGCGAAGACGATATGGACGACGTGCTTCGACCACAGACTCCGCTCCGGCGAGATCGACTCGACGATCGCGATCGGCCCCTCGACCGGCAGCTCGTCGCTATCGCCCACGAGGCCCGTCTCTTCCGCCAACTCGCGCTGCAACGCGTCGACGAGCGTCTCGCCGCTCGACACGCCGCCCCCGGGTAGGAGCCAGTGCTCGCGGCCGCGCTTCTCGTGGCGGATGAGGAGAATCGACCCGCGCCAGTGCAGGAGCGCCGAGACCCGGATGCGCGGCTCGGGGCGCACGCTACTGCCCCGAGGAGCCGAGGCCACCGGCCCCGCGCTCGCTGTCCGGAAGCTCGTCCACCTCGACGAGCTCGATCCGCGGCAGCTCGACGACGACGAGCTGGGCGATGCGCATGCCGGGCTCCACGACGAACGTCTCCTCGAGGTCGGTGTTGTGCAGGATCACCCGGATCTCGCCGCGGTAGCCCTCGTCGATCAGGCCGGGAGCGTTCACCTTCCCGAGACCGTGGCGTGCGGCCAGGCCGGAGCGCGGCACGACGAGCCCGGCATGACCCGGAGGGAGCGCGAGCGCGATCCCGGTGCCGACGACGGCGCGCGCCCCCGGCGCCAGCTCCACGCGCTCACAGGCGGCGAGATCGAAGCCGGCGTCGCCCGGGTAGGCCTGCGCCGGGACGACCGCGTCAGGGCGCAGCCGCTTGACCGCGAGCTCGGTCGCCGTGCTCGTGCGGCTCACGACGCCTGCTGCTCCTCGATCCCCGCGACGAGGTACGGAGCGAAGCGTCGCACCTCTCGGTGTGGAAGGCGTGCACGGATGACGACGCCCTCGTCGGTGTCCGTCCGCTCGTCGATCGGTGCCCCGAGCGCGTAGAGGTCGGAGAGGACACGGCCCTCGTCGTAGGGGACGAGCAGCCGCACCTCGTCGAACCGGTCGGCGAAGCGCTCTGCGATACGCGCCTTGAGCTCGTCGATCCCCTCGCCCGTCGCGGCGGAGATCTCGAGCGAGCCAGGGAAGCGGTTGGCCACCCTCCGTCGGGCGCTCAGGTCGAGCAGGTCGACCTTGTTCACGACGAGCTCGACCGGTATCTCGCCGGCACCGATCTCTGCGAGCACGGTCTCGACGGACTCGATCTGCTCGGCGAGCACCTCCTCGGACAGGGAGCCGTCGACGACGTGGAGGACGAGGTCGGCGACGAGCGTTTCCTCGAGCGTCGAGGCGAAGCCCTCCACGAGCTGCGTCGGCAGGCGACGGATGAACCCGACCGTGTCGGTGACGAGATACCGCTTGCCGAGGTGCTCGAAGGTGCGTGTCGTCGGATCGAGGGTCTCGAAGAGGCGGTTCTCGACCGACACCTCGGCGCCGGTGAGCGCGTTCAGGAGCGTCGACTTCCCGACGTTCGTGTACCCGGCCAGGGCGACCGTGGGTATCTCCGAGCGCGTGCGCGCCTTGCGTCGCGTCGCACGATGAGCGCCCACATCGCGCAGCCTCCTTCGCAGCAAGGCGATGCGTCGATTCGCCATCCGCCGGTCGCTCTCGAGCTGCGACTCGCCCGGGCCGCGGGTGCCGACGCCGCCGCCCACGCTTGCCGTGCCGCCGCCCCCAGCCTGGCGCTCGAGGTGCTTCCACATGCCGCGCATCCGCGGAAGGTTGTACTCGAGCTGCGCGAGCTCGACCTGGAGCTTTCCCTCGGCCGACGTCGCATGCTGCGCGAAGATGTCGAGGATCAGCTGCGTGCGGTCGACGACCCGGGCCGACAGCGCGTCCTCGAGCGACCGCTGCTGGACTGGGTCGAGCTCGTCGTCGACGAGCAGCACCTCTGCCCCGTGGTCGGCATAGGCGGCCTTGAGCTCCTCGAGCTTGCCCTTGCCGACGTAGCGGCGCGGATCCGGATGCGCCCGGCGCTGGATTGTCTCCGCGACCGGCTCCACCCCCGCGGTGCGCGCCAGCTCGCGCAGCTCGGCGAGCTCGACCTCGGCGTCGGCGCCCTTCGGCAGCACGGCGAGCAGCAACCCCCGCTCTGGCTCCGGGCCGACCCGGAGCTCGGGCTCGCGTGCGGTCATCGGGCGAAGTATGCCGGGCGCTTTTTGTTCGCAAGGCAGGAATCCGCCGAGCGGATTCCTGCCGCTCGGATACCCGCCTGCGGCGGGGCAGATCCCTGAAGGCGTCGCCTGCGGCGCCGCAACCCCTCGTCGCACGAGCATGCGTTGTGGCGGCGGTAGGCTCGCCTCTGTGGGCACGCTGGCCGACCGACTCGCCGCGCGGACGCTTGAGCTTGTCGACATTCCCTCCGAGAGCCTCCACGAGGCGGAGATCCGCGAGCGGCTGCGCGCCGCGGTTCCGGCGCCGTTCGTCGAGGTATATGCCGGCGACGAGGCCTTTCTCTGGGCGCGGGAGCGACGTCCGGACGCGCCCTTGCTGGTGCTGGCGGGCCACTACGACACCGTCCCTGCACAGGACAACGTCCCAGGTCGCATCGAGGACGGCTGGGTCTTCGGGTGCGGGGCCAGTGACATGAAGGGCGGCGTCGCCGTCGCGGTCGAGCTGGTGCGCGACCTTGCCGCGTCCGGCCCAGGTCCGGTGGACGTTGCACTCCTTCTCTTCGGCCGGGAGGAGCTACCACCGAGGTTCAATCCGCTCCCCGCGCTCTTCGACGGCTGTCCGCTCGTCCGCGACGCCGACCTGGCGGTGCTCCTCGAGCCCACCGACCTCGAGATCCAGGCGGGGTGCGTCGGGAACGTCACCGCACGTGTCGTGTTCCAGGGGCGAAGCGGCCATTCCGCGCGCCCCTGGCTCGCCGACAACGCCATCCACCGCGCGATCGACGGCCTGGCGCGTGTGGTGGCGCACGAGCGGCGCGAAGCCGTCATCGACGGCCTACCGTTCTTCGAGGTCGTGTCGGTCACGCGGCTCGAGGCAGGGGTTGCCGACAACGTCGTGCCGGGCTCGGCGGTCGCGACGCTCAACCTCCGCTATCCGCCCGACCGCACGCCGGACGAGGCGGAAGAGGTCCTGCGCGCGCTGCTGCCCACCGATACGACGGTCGAGATCGTCGGCAACTCGCCGCCGGCGGACGTCTCGGTCGACGCGCCGCTCGCGCGATCGCTGCGCGCGGCGGGCGGGCTCGCCGTCGCGCCGAAGCAGGCATGGACGAACGTTGCGGACTTCACGTCCCGCGGGATTCCCGCCGTCAACTTCGGCCCCGGCGCGACGCGTTACGCACACGCGGTCGACGAGCGCGTCGAGATCGCGTCCCTCGTCCGGGCGTACGAGGCGCTCCGCCGGGTCGTGCTCGGCTAGCTTCCGGTCGTGCCGCTCTCCCCGGTCTACCGCGCCACCGCGACCTACCCCTTCGTGCGCCTGAACGAGGCCGCCGCGGAGCGCCGTGCGCGCGGCCTCGAGGTGATCGACCTGGGCATGGGCGATCCTCGCGAACCCACCGACCCAGCGATCCTGCAAGCGCTGCGCGACGGCGTGCGCGAGCGGATGGGCTACCCGGCGGCCGTCGGGTTGCCGGAGCTGCGCGAGGCGGTGGCTGCGTGGATCGGCCTCCGCTTCGGCGTGTCGCTCGACCCGGACCGGCATGTCATTCCCACGCTCGGGTCGAAGGAGGCGATCTACTCGTTCGCCCAGGTCCTGCTCGACGTTCCCGCCGGACGCGACACGGTCGTCGTCACCGAGCCCGGATACCCCGTGCCTGGACGCGGCGCGGCGTTCGCCGGTGCCCGCGTCGTCGAGCTGCCGCTTCGCCAGGAGCACGGCTTCCTTCCCGCTCTCGACGAGGTGCCGGGCGACGTCTGGGACCGCGCGGCTCTCGTCTGGCTCAACTCGCCCAACAACCCGACCGGAACGGTGGCACCGCTCTCGATGCTGGAGCGACTCGCGTCGCTCGCGCGGGAGCACGGATTCGTCTTCGCCTCGGACGAGGCGTACAGCGAGCTCTGGTTCGACCAGCCGCCGCCGTCCGCTCTGCAGGTCGGCGATCTCACGAATGTCGTGGCGTTCAACACGCTCTCGAAGCGATCGTCGATGACCGGCTTCCGGAGCGGGTTCGTCGCGGGAGATCCGGAGCTCGTCGATGCCCTGCGCCGCTTCCGGCCGAATGTCGGGACGGCGCCGCAGGAGTTCGTCCAGCGCGCGTCGGTCGTCGCCTGGGGCGACGAGACGCACGTCGAGCGGGCGCGCGGGACATACCGGCGCAAGCGTGAGCTGCTTCTCGACGCGATCCGTGGTCGAGGCCGGCGCGACGCAGGCGGCCCCGCGACGATGTACCTCTGGATCGCCGTGCCCGCCGGCGAGACGTCGGAGAGCCACGCAGCGCGGCTCCTCGAGAGCGGCGTGCTCGTCACGCCGGGCTCGTACCTCGGCCCGTCCGGCGAGGGCTACGTGCGCTACGCGCTCGTGGCGACGGAGGCGGAATGCGCCCGAGCGGCCGCCATCCTGGAAGAGGTGCTGTGAGCGAGCTGCGCGAGCAGATCGACGAGCTTTGGGAGAGCGGCGCGCTCGATCCGGAGCCGATCGAGCAGGCGATCGCGCTGCTCGACCGCGGAGAGCTTCGCGTCGCCGAACGCGGCGAGGACGGCTGGGTCGTGAACGAATGGGCGAAGAAGGCAATCCTTCTCTACTTCCGCCTGCGCAAGGTCGAGCCGATGGACGTGGGCGGCATCGAGTACCTCGACAAGATCCCGCTCAAGCGTGTCGACCCCGCCCTCGGCGTCCGGGTCGTTCCGCCGGGAGTGGCGCGCTACGGCTCGTTCCTCTCGGAGGGCGTCGTCCTGATGCCGGGCTATGTCAACATCGGCGCCTGGGTCGGCCCGCGGACGATGGTCGACACCTGGGCCACGGTCGGATCGTGCGCGCAGATCGGCGCGGACGTTCACCTCGCAGGTGGTGTGGGGATCGGCGGCGTACTCGAGCCGCCGCAGGCCGCTCCGGTGATCGTCGAGGACGGAGCGTTCCTCGGGTCACGTTGCATCGTCACGGAGGGCGTCCGGATCGGCGAGGGCGCCGTCCTGTCGGCGAACGTCTCGCTGACCGCGTCCGTGCCCGTCATCGACGTCACCGGCGCCAAGCCGGTCGAGTACCGCGGCGAGGTGCCGCCCCGGGCCGTCGTCGTACCCGGCACCCGCCCCAAGGACTTCCCGGCCGGGACGTACCAGCTCTCGTGCGCGCTCATCGTCGGTTGGCGCGAGGAGTCGCACGACCTGCGGCTCAGCCTGAACGACGTGCTGCGCGAGTTCGAGCTCGCGGTCTGAGCCTGCGTGGCGCGAGCCCCGGATGCCGACTCCTGGCGTGGTCCGGGTCGAGCGGTGGCTAGACCTGACCTTCCGCGATGCTCTCGTAGGGACGCATTCGGTAGGTGCGGTGGCGAACGCCGTCGCGCCGGCCGAGCGCGTCGCGAAGGCGATCGGCGGCGGGCGACCGCGCGACGAGCTCGAGCGCGGTCGCTGGCGGAAACCAACCAACTTCTGGTACGGCGCTCTCACGTACGCGCGGCGTTCCGCTGACGTGGTGACAGGCGAACACATGGACGAGCAGCTCGGGAGGCGTGACGCGAGAGTCGATCGAAAGGAGTCGCTCCGGTTCGACTATGCAGCCCGTCTCCTCCTCGACCTCGCGCTTGAGGGCGTCGAGGAGCCCTTCTCCCAGCTCGACCTGTCCACCCGGAAGCTCCCAGCCGCGGTCGACGACTCGGACGAGGAGGACATCCCCTTGCTCGTTGGTTACGAACCCGCTCACGGCAAGTACGTGCGTCGGATGGTCGCGCTCGGTCACAGGTCCGTCGTGCCGACGCAGATTTGCTCGGCCGGCCCTTCGAGGCTCGCCTGCCCATCGGTGATCGTGACGACAAGCTCGCCACCCGGCATCGCCACGCGCACGGGGCTCGAGCACCAGCCGCGGGCGACTGCGACAGCCGCGACCGCGACCGCCGACGAGCCGGATGCCGCCGTCTCCCCCGCGCCGCGCTCCCAGACGAGCACGGAGACCTTGTCCGGTGGCTCGGGTATGGCGAGCTGCACGTTCGTTCGCCGCGGAAAGCGCGGATGCGTCTCGATGGCCGGCCCCAGGCGCAACAGGTCGTCGCGAGAGAGCGCGTCGCGCAGCACCACGGCGTGCGGGTTGCCGACGTCGGCGGTGACGATGCCGAGCCGCTCGCCCGCGACATCGAGCACCTCGTCGTCGCCGACCGAGACGACGCCAAGCTCCTGGCGGACCATGTCGGGCGCTCCCGGAACGGCGCGAACGAGCTTGCTCTCGGTCTCGATCTCGACTTCCGGCAATCCGCTCTCCCGGAGCAGCCACGCGGCGGCGATGCGAGTGCCGTTGCCGGAGAGCTCCGCGGTCGAGCCGTCGGGATTCCAGATGCGGACGACCGCGCGACCCGCCTCCCGACCGGTTACCTCCAGCAGCCCGTCGCTGCCGATCCCGGTGTCGACGTCGCAGAGCCGGCGGACACGCGTCGGAGCCAGCGTTCCGGCGGCTGGTTGCTCCACGAGAAGGTAGGCGTTGCCAAGCGCGTGCCACTTCTCGAACCGCATGGACGGAGAAGGCTACGCGAGCTCGACGATGTCGTCCGCGAGCTCGCCCGGCGCTCTCGTGCCGTCGAGAAGTACGAGATCGGGGATTCGGCGCATCCATTTGCGCTGATACGCGGCGTACCGGCGGGTGCGTGCGACGATCGGCTCGAGTGCGTCCGGCCCGAGCTCGGCGATCTCCGTGAGCCCGAGGGTCTTCTCCGCGGTGCGCGACACCGGCCCGGAGAGTGCCGCCCGCACCTCGTCGACGACGCCACGCTCGAACATCGTCTCCGTCCGCTCGCGAATCCGCCGCTCGAGGACATCCGGTGCGACCTCGAGGCCCACGATCACCGTCGGGCGGCGCGTGGCCCCCGCCCAGAGCCGATCCTGGTTCGCGACCAGCGACGCGCCCTCCTCGGCAAGCTCGAGCGCCCGGACGAGGCGCTTGCGATCGTGGGGATGGACGGCCGCGGCCGCGGCGGGATCCAGGTGTCCGAGCCGGAGATGCGCGGCGTGCCGGTCGTGATCCACCTCACGCGCGACCCGCGCGCGTGTCTCCGGATGGACGGCGGGGGGAATGTCCAGCTCGGCCAGCGCAGCCCTCAGGTAGAGGCCGGTGCCGCCACAGACCACTGCTGCGCCGCGATCGTCGACGAGCGCGTCGATCTCACCGTGGGCGAGCTCGCCGAACGCTCCGACGCTCATCTCCTCGTCGAGCGCGCGGATCCCGACCAGTCGCGTCGGTGTGGGCGGCTGGTTGGTGAGGATCGGCAGCCCGCGATAGACCTGCATCGCGTCCGCCGACACCACCTCCGTGCCGAGCCGCCCGGCAACCGCTTCCGCGACGGCGCTCTTTCCCGACGCCGTCGGTCCGAAGACGGCGACGACTTCGGCCCGCGCGGAGCTCACCGGGGCGAACCAGCGATTCGGCACGCCAGCCTGCCGCTCCGAAAGCGCTCACCGTGGCGCCACCGCCCCGCTCCGTGGCGCCACCACCCTACGCCGCTCGCGCAACGCCCTCCTGCCGTTCGCCCGGCGCGCGCATGTCCATTGCCGCCATGTCCACTTCCGCGCTTCATCCGGGCCACCGACCTCCTCCCCACGCTTCGAGCCTAACGTCGAAATCGACACGTGTCTGTGACCGATTCGGGCCGGAAGCGCACCAATCGCTCCACAGCCGGCGTGCCGGGGCTCAGGCGGCGACGAGCGATGCCACGCGGCCCCTGAGCGTGGTCGAGGTCGAGCCCTCGATCGTCACGTGCACAAGGTCACCGGCGGTCGCCGTCCCGGTGAAGTTCACGGTCGTGTTCCGCCGTGTCCGTCCCCGGAGCAGTCTCTCATCTGTCCGGCTCGGCCCTTCGACCAGGATCTCCTCGAGCCGGCCGACGCGCGCCGCGTTCCTGGCCGCCGCGCCGCGCTGGACGACAGCAACGAGACGCTCCATCCGCTCGCGCTTCACATCCTCCGAGACCTGGTCAGGCATTGTCGCCGCCTCGGTTCCGGCGCGGGGCGAGTACACGAAGGTGAACGCGCTGTCGAACCCGACCTCCTCGATGACCTCGAGCGTGTCCTCGAAGTCGTGCTCGGTCTCACCCGGGAAACCCACGATGATGTCGGTTCCGAGTGCCAGGTCGGGAATGGCCGACCGGAGGCGCTCGACGAGCGACAGGTACTTCTCGCGCGAGTATGTCCTGCGCATCGCCTTGAGAATCCGGGTCGAACCGGACTGAAGAGGAAGGTGCACGTGCTCGCACACCGCCCTGCACTCCGCGATCGCCGCGATCACGGGGTCGCGGAAGTCCTTCGGGTGGGGACTTGTGAAGCGGATCCGCTCGATCCCCTCGACCGCGTCGCAAGCGCGCAACAGCTCCCCGAACTCCGTCCGGATTTCAGGCGCGAGATCACGACCCCAGGAATTGACGTTCTGACCGAGCAGCGTGACCTCCTTCACGCCATCCCGCGCGAGCGCCTCGAGCTCCGCGACGATCTCGCCCGGACGCCTGCTTTGCTCGCGTCCGCGGACCGCGGGAACGATGCAATAGGCGCATTTCGAGTTGCAGCCCATCGAGACCTGAACCCACGCGCTGAACCTGCGCTCACGATGCATCGGCAGCGTCCCGGCGAAGGTCTCGTGCGTTCCGAAGCGGCCTCGCGGCACGGCGTGCCCGCCGGCTTCGATCCACTCGCCGAGATGCGGGATCGATCCGGGGCCGAACGCGACGTCGATAAAGGGGTAGCGCTCGAAGATGAGGTCGCGTTGCGCCTCCGCGTAGCACCCCCCGACGGCAACGACGACGTCCGGCTCCCGACGCTTTCGCGCGGCAGCATCGCCGAGGTACGCGGCCAGCCTGGTGTCGGGCTTCTCACGGATCGTGCAGGTGTTGAAGACGAGGATGTCGGCCTCTTCAGGCCCCACGGCTTCGCCGATCCCGAGCGATTCGAGCATCCCTTTGATCCGCTCCGAGTCGTGAGCGTTCATCTGGCAGCCGAAGGTCGTGACGTGGTACCGGCGCACCGGGGTAGCGTAGCCCGGACGCGTCTTCTCCTCGATCGCGCGGGTTCCCGCTCTGAGAGGATCGTGGCGTGCCGATCCATTCTCTGACGCCGTACGCGCACGTGGCGGACATCGATCGGTCGATCGAGTTCTACGGGCGGCTCGGGCTCGAGGTGCAGAACAGTCACTTCGACGACGGAGTGCTCGCCTGGGCATTCCTGAGCACGCCCACGCACGACCGGCGCGTGTCCGGCGCCCGGCTGATGGTGGCAGCGGCGGACAGACCGATCGTCGCGTCGAAGCAGGGAGTGCTGTTCTACTGCTGGACGGACGACGCCCTCGCGCTCCACGCCGAGCTCGAGGCTGCGGGCATCGATGTGGGCGAGATCCAGCACCCGTTCTACATGCGTGCCGGCGAGTTCGAGGTGATCGACCCGGACGGATATGTCGTGCTCGTCGGTCAGCTCGACGCTGCCGCGCCGGCTGCCGGCTGAGCTCCGGCGCGTTCGCGCGATCGACCAGGAGCGACGGACGCGCATCGTGTTCACACGAGCGTCTGCAACACCTCTATCTCGTCCTCGTCCGCGCCGAGGTACGAGGCTCGTATGACCGCCCAGGCACGCATACGCCAATCGTCGAGCCCTGCTGACGCAAAGGCCGCCAGCCTCCGCTCGGTGACGTCGCGGCGCATCCTGTAGCCGATCGGGTTCCACAGAAACGGCGCAATGTCGTACTCCGGCTCCCCGAGCATCGGCTTCGGGTCGATCGCGACATATCCGCTCCCCGACGAGAGCAGGTTGTGGTGGTGGAGGTCGCCGTGGACGAGGGTCGTCGCTCCGATGTCGAGTCGAGCCAACAGGCGTCGCGCCACCGGAAGCAGTCGGCGGCCGGGCCCTTCCGCCGGCCGGTCGAGCCAGCGAGGGACATGATCTCCGATCCAGCGGAACGGCGGACCAGCCGGCTGCCAGAGCGTGCGCCCGACGTCGACGGCGATCGAGATTGCGTCGTCCTCGGCGAGGGATGCCAGGTCGTCTCCCGGTCGCGCACGCCCGAGCAGGAGTGCGCGCCGCTTCCTGTCGTGGCGGAGCAGCGGCACGGCCGCCTCGCCCGCCCAGAGCCGGAGAGCATCCGCCTCCTCGTCGGACTCGTCGTCCCACGCGGGGGTCACCTTCAGAACGGCGCCCTCTCCGGCGGGCGCGACGAAGGAGAAGCGAGCGAGCCCGAACGGATCGCCCAGCTCGACGCCCCACTCCGCAGCGACCTCCCGTGCGGTCTCAGCCAGAAGCGCCAGGTCGGGGCGTGCCTCGCCGCCGCGTTCTACTTGGCGACCTCGATCGAACGCGACTCACGGATCACGATCACCTTCACCTGACCCGGATACTCGAGCTGGTCCTCGATCTGGCGCGCGATCTCGTACGAGAGCAGGGCGGTGCCATCGTCGTCGACCTCGGTCGGCTCTACGATCACGCGGATCTCACGACCCGCTTGCAGCGCGTACGCCTTCGCCACGCCCGCCTTCGACGTCGCGATCTCCTCGAGTGCGGAGAGCCGCTTGATGTAGTGCTCGAGACTCTCACCCCGGGCACCGGGACGAGACGCCGAGATCGCGTCCGCCGTGATCAGGAGCACCGCCTCGACCGTCTGCGGCTGAACCTCGTAGTGGTGCGCCTCGATCGCGTGCACGACCCCGTCCGATTCGCCGTAGCGCCGCGCCAGCTGCGCGGAGACGAGGGCGTGCGAGCCGTCGACCTCGTGGGTCATCGCCTTGCCGATGTCGTGGAGGAGCGCGGCACGCTTCGCAGTCTTCACACCCGCGCCGAGCTCCGCCGCCATGATTCCCGCGAGGTGGACGACTTCGAGCGTGTGCTTGAGCACGTTCTGCCCGTAGCTCGTCCGGTACCGAAGGCGGCCGAGGACCATCACGAGCTCCTCGTTGAGCTCGCCGCAGTTCGCCTCGAACACGGCTTGCGTCCCGGCCTGGTGCACCTGCTCGTCGAGCTCGGTTTTCGACTGGTAGTACATCTCCTCGATCCGGGCCGGGTGGATCCGCCCGTCCTCGATCAGCTTCTCGAGCGTGAGCTTCGCGATCTCGCGGCGGATGCCGTCGAACGACGAGAGCACGACGGCGTGCGGGGTGTCGTCGACGATCACATCCACCCCGGTCAGGTGCTCGAGCGCGCGGATGTTCCGGCCTTCGCGGCCGATGATGCGGCCCTTCATGTCGTCGCTCGCAAGCTCGACCACGGTCACGGTCGTCTCCGCGGTGTGACTCGCTGCGACGCGCTGGAGCGCATCCGCCACCAGCGCCCGCGCCCGCCGGCGTGCCTCGCCGCGGGCCTCCTCTTCCATCTGCCGCACCGAGCGGGCGAGCTCGTGCCGGACGAGGTCTTGCGAGCGCTCGAGCATTGCCGACTTCGCCTCTCCCTGCGTCATCCCGGAGATGCGCTCGAGCTCGCCGATCGCACGCTCCCTGCTCGCCTTCTCCTCGTCCTGGAGCTGCTTGAGATGCACCTCGCGATCGCCGATGCCCTGCTCGCGCCGCGTGACCTCGACCAGCTTCTGGTCGACCTCCGCTTCGCGTTGCGCGATCCGCTCCTCGACCTTCGCGACCTCGAGCTGACGGTCGCGAACCTCGCTCTCGACGTCGGCGCGCAGCTTGACGGCGCCCTCGCGCGCCTCGACAAGCGCCTCGCGCCGGATCGTCTCCGCCTCGCGCTCCGCATCCGCCACGAGCCTCCGGCGCTCGTCCTCGCTGCGCCGCACGGAGGAGCCACTCGACGCACGCAGCCAAACGCCCGAGAGGACTGCCCCCACTCCGAGCCCGACCAACAGCGCGACCACCGTGAGCATCTCAACTCCTCCAGGAGCCTGGGTTGTCCGCGGCGGCGCCGCGGCTGCTCACATCCGGCTTCCCGCATCGCGCGGGACTTCCGGTCCGCTGCTACGTGGCTCTAGGCCGGCGTTCCCTCCGGCGGGCGAACGGCAAGTGCCCGTTGCGTGGAAAGGTGGGTGGTCGACACGTCGGTCACGGTTTCAGACGAGCTCGGAACTGCGCGTTTGCAGGGAAGTCCAGATGAAGCCCGCTCATCGTAGCGCTCCGCTCCCGATATCCGCAATCAGCGGCTCGAGCGAGTCGTCGGAGAACCCGCGTGCTGCCAGATAGCGCAGGGTGCGCGCGCTCCGACCGCGGCGCTCGACGATCGCGGTGGCACGCTCCGCCTCCGCCTTAAGGTCTGAGACGGCAGTCCGCGCGACCGCCTCGTCGAGACCTTGTCGCACGAGGTCGTCCACGATCAGCAGGTCGCCTGCGCCCCGCTCTGCGAGTTGCCGTGCGCGACGCTCCGCGAACCGCTGATCGTCGACCAGACCACCGCGCTCTGCCCGCTGGAGCACGTCGGCGCGGACCGTGTCACCGACTCCCGCGCGTTCGAGCCGCATGTCGAGCGACCTCCTCGAGTGCTCACGCCGGGAAAGTGCCCGCACGGCGACCTGCTCTGCCCGGTGGCGGCGCCGCGCCCGGGCGAGCGCACGCGCCTGCGGGCGATCGAGCTCCAGGCCGACACCGAGACCGGCTTCGACCACGACTGCGACGGCGAAGGTCCGCCACGTGACGCCGTCGAGGTCGACGGCCACACCGCCACGCGTGGGACGGAGTGCGGTGACCACGGCCACGATCTAGACCTCGGCTGGCACCTCCTCCTCGACGACCGGCGTCACCTCCGGCACAGGCTGGTCGGTTGTCGGCAGGAGCCGCGCGGAGACGATCTGCTCGGGCCCGGCGTCGGCCTGGATCCGCGCGAGGATCGACTGGACGAGGTCGGGGTTCTCCGTCAGGAAC
>Ga0207657_10002885_pt1 | contig 18469 bp, 16 predicted proteins | sample KBSC33metaG_FD_184316 | JGI IMG/M metagenome (GOLD analysis project Ga0207657, IMG submission 184316) | Corn rhizosphere microbial communities from Kellogg Biological Station, Michigan, USA - KBS C3-3 metaG (SPAdes) (version 2) | ecosystem: Host-associated > Plants > Roots > Rhizosphere > Soil ... | reverse complement strand
CCAGGCGACGGGGTATCAGTCGGCGTCCCCGCCGCGGCGTCGTCATCCTCAGCGAAATCAGTATCGACAGCCATGCCGGTGCGATCCTGGTTATCGAAATCGTGGCTATCTACCATCCGGCATCACGGCGCCGGGTAGACCACCACTCGCCGGTTCGGCTCCTCGCCCTCCGACTCGCTGCGCTGGCCGGCCGCGGCCACCGCGTCGTGCACGATCTTCCGCTCGAACGGCGTCATGGCGGCCAGGGTCTTCGGCTCGCCGGTGCGCGCGACCTCCTCGGCCACGCTCTGGCCGTAGTCCGCCAGCTCGGCGCGACGGCGGGCGCGGTAGCCGCCGATGTCGAGCATCAGCCGGGCCCGGTTACCGGTTTGCCGGTGCACAGCGAGCCTGGTCAGCTCCTGGAGCGCCTCCAGGACCGCACCGTCGTCACCGACCAGCTCGTCCAGCGTTGCTCCGACGACCGACACGATCGCCCGGTCGCCCTCGACATCCATGTCGATGTCGCCGTCGAGGTCCGCGATGTCTAGCAGGCCTTCCACGTAGTCCGCGGCGATGTCGCCCTCAAGCTCGAGGTCGCTCAGCTGGGTACTGGCGTCGGCGTCGGCGTCCTGGCCGTCTTCGGCTCCGTCGAGGGCTTCGCCGTCGTCGGCTCCGTCGAGGACTTCCTCCGCGTCGGTGACCTCCACGTCCTGCTGGCTCACGACCGGACCTCCCACTGTGTCTCTGCAAAAGTTCGCGTTACGCAGGAACCCGCTGAGGTTGCTGTCCGTGCGACCTGCATGGGGCCGACTGCTCGCGCAGGCACGAAGAGACCCGCTGCACTCACAGTCGGTCTCGCATAACGCTCACCGTGATCTGCGTTCCCGTCACCGCTTGCCCGACCGCTTGCTTTTCGCCTGCCGCACCGGTTGCTGCCGCACCACCTTAGCGGCGGGCACGTCGTCCTGGGGCTCGGGTTCGGCTTTCGCCCGGCCTAGTCGCAGCAGCCCGCGCATTCCCGTGCCGTTCTGCCCGCTGGCCGGAGGGGAAGCGCTCGTCGCCGGGCGGGACGCCGTCCCGGTCCGCGCCGTGCCGGTCCGCGCGTTCCCGGTCGAGCCGGAACCCGATGCGGTAGCGCCCTTAGCCCGGGCCGAAGCCGACCCCGACGCGGCCGTCTGCCGACCGCTCGCCGTGCCGTTACGCGAGCCGCTGGCCGCCGTCTTGGCACCCCCGGCCGCCGTCTTGGCACCTGCAGCCGGGCGGGCCGAGGCCGGCCGCGATGAGCCGGTCCCTGATGCGCCGGGCCGGGCCGGGTTCTGCGTCGTCTTCGCCGCGCCACCGGTGGTCGCGCCGGCTACCGCGCCCGCGGCGCCGACCGGCTGGGGGTCCCAGTTCCTGAACATGATGTACTGCTGGCCCAGCGTCCACAGGTTGGTCGTCACCCAGTAGAGCACCAGGCCGTACTGCCAGTACAGCCCGGTCAGCGAGAAGAACGGCACGATGTACTGCATGAACTTCTGCGACTGGGCCATCGGGTTGCTCGGGTCCACGCTGGTCTGCATGAGACCACGCTTGGCGGTCTGCCGGACGGTCATGAACGTCGTCGTCGCGCTCAGCGCCACGGTGAGCACGATCACGATGATCACGTGCGTGGACAGGGGGGGCGAGCCGGCGGTCCGGAACAGCAGCTTGTCGTAGAGGTGAACGCCGAAGATGGTCGTATGCTTCGCGCTCAGCGCCACCGACTCGGTAAACCCGTACTGGAGCGGGTGACCTGGCTGCCAGTCGGCGATGAAGCGCAGCACGCTGAACAGCGAGAAGAAAATGATCAGCTGCGGGATCATCGGCAGGCAGCCCGCCAGCGGGTTGACCCCGTTTTCCTTGTAGTACTTCATCGTCTCTTCGTTGAGACGCTGCTTGTCGTTCTTGTACTTCTTGCGCAGTTCCTGCAGCTGCGGGGCGTGCTGGGCCATCTTCCGCTGGGCGTTTACCTGCTTAACGAACAGCGGGACCAGGCACAGCCGGATAATCATGACCAGGAACACGATGGACAGGCCCCAAGCCCATCCGGAGTCCGGGCCGAAGAGTCCGCCGAGGACGGAATGTAGCCGCATGATGACCCAGGCCACCAGGTCATTCAGCGGGTTAAGGATGGCCACCTGCTAGCTCCTCGCGACCTTGGGTTTCCTGGCCGGCACCGGATCATAGCCGCCGGGATGGAAGGGATGGCACCGGGCGATACGCGCCACCGCGAGCCAGAGCCCACGGGCCGCGCCGTGTTCGGACAGGGCGGCAAGGGCGTATTCGCTGCAGGACGGCGCGAACCGGCAGCGCGGCCCGAGCAGCGGGCTGATGAACCGCCGGTACCCCGCGATGGGGAGCATCAGCAGCCGGGCCGGCACCGTGCCTTTACCTGGCGTGGTGCGGACCGAACCCTGATCAGTGTCTATTGCTGGCATTACCGACGCGCGTCCCAACCTGCCGCCGCAGCAACCTGCTGATCACCGAATCCAGATCTGCGGCGAGATCCGGATGGCTTGCGTGCGCGGCCGCGGCGTTCGCGCGCACCACAAGAAGGCTACCGTCAGGCAGCGACTGAAGGTACCCGCGCATAAGCGCGCGAAGCCGCCGCTTGACGCGGTTCCTGGTGACCGCCGGGCCAACCGCCCGGCTCACCACAAATCCTACCCTGGCCGGCTCCTGCCGGTGCCGAACGTCCTCGCGGACCAGCAGGTGACCTACGATCAGGGGCCGGCCCGCGCGGGTCCCGGTGCGCACGGCCAGCGTGAACTCCGCGCCGCGCCGCATCCGGGACTGGGGCGGCAGGATCAGGCGCTCAGCTGGTCGCGGCCCTTGCGCCTGCGGGCGGCGAGGATGGCGCGCCCGGCGCGGGTGCGCATGCGCAGCCGGAAACCATGCGTCTTCGCGCGGCGCCGATTGTTCGGCTGGAACGTGCGCTTACTCACTGGAGCTCCAGGTAGGGATCATGTCGCGGGCACGCTCGAAGGCGGCGTGCGGTTCTCGGATTCACCACAGGCTACCATCTGGAACCCCGCCGTTTGCCAGCGTGCCCCGCTGTGGCGACTTAGGCTGTGGATAGTTACTATCCCCATGCGGCCGCAGTCACGGTATGCAGCGGGGATGCCACGTGCACAACATGTGGATTGCTTTGTGGATCGTGAGCGCGGCTCGCGACGTGGGGATGCGAGGGGAGCGCACAGGTGGCAAATTCGGACCTGGCAGAAGTATGGGCACGATCCCTCGACGGGCTGGCCGACCTGCAGATCCAGCCGCACCAGCGGGCCTGGCTGAAACTCACCCGGCCGCTCGGCCTGGTGGAGAACACCGCCCTCATCGCGACGCCGAACGAGTTCGTCAAGGAACAGCTGGAGACCCGGCTGCGCGCGCTGGTCACCCAGGCCTTGTCCCAGCAGCTCGGCCGCGATATCCAGCTGGCCGTCACCGTCGACCCGGCGCCGCAGGCCGCGATGCCCGGTTCCGGGCCGGGCCAGGATCTCGGCCCGGGAACGCCGGAGCCGCCAGCGCCGCACCTGCAGGGAGTGGGCCTGCATGAGGTGGGGCGGCAGGGACTGACCGGACCTCAGGTCGCCGAGGGCGACCTCGGCCCGCGGCCCGCGGCGCCGCACGCGCACCCGGCGCACGACGGCGGGATGCACAACGCCGGCGAGCACGCCCGCCAGGATCAGGGCCGTCCCGGGGGGCCGGGCGGGATCCAGCCTGCCGCCAGGCTCGGCGGCACCCGGCTGAACTCCAAGTACACGTTCGAGACGTTCGTCATCGGCTCGAGCAACCGGTTCGCGCACGCGGCCGCGGTCGCGGTCGCCGAGGCACCGGCCAAGGCGTACAACCCGCTGTTCGTCTACGGCGACTCCGGGCTGGGCAAGACCCACCTGCTGCACGCGATCGGGCATTACGCGCAGACCTTGTACTCCGGCCTGAAGGTCAGGTACGTCAGCTCGGAGGAGTTCACCAACGACTTCATCAACATGATCAGGGACGGCAAGCAGGACGGCTTCCGCCGCCGCTACCGCGACGTCGACGTGCTGCTGGTCGACGACATCCAGTTCCTGGAGAACAAGGAAGGCACGCAGGAAGAGTTCTTCCACACCTTCAACACCCTGCACAACGCCAGCAAGCAGATCGTCATCTCCAGCGACCGTGCCCCCAAGCGGCTGGTCACGCTGGAGGACCGGCTGCGCAGCCGGTTCGAGTGGGGGCTGCTGACCGACGTCCAGCCGCCCGAGCTGGAGACCCGCATCGCGATCCTGCGCCGCAAGGCCATCCAGGAGGGCCTGAACGCGCCACCCGAGGTGTTGGAGTACATCGCCAGCCGGATCTCCACCAACATCAGGGAGCTGGAGGGCGCGCTGATCCGGGTGACGGCCTTCGCCAGCCTGAACCGCCAGTCGGTCGATCTCCAGCTGGCCGAGATCGTGCTCAAGGACCTCATCCCCGAGGCCCAGGGGCCCCAGATCACCGCGGCGACGATCATGGGCCAGACCGCGTCCTACTTCGGGCTTTCCATCGACGACCTGTGCGGGACGTCCAGGTCGCGGGTCCTCGTCACGGCCCGGCACATCGCCATGTACCTGTGCCGCGAGCTCACCGACCTGTCGCTGCCCAAGATCGGCCAGCAGTTCGGCGGCCGCGACCACACCACCGTCATCAACGCCGACCGGAAGATCCGCTCCCTGATGGCGGAGCGCCGGTCGATCTATACGCAGGTCACCGAGCTAACCAACCGCATCAAGCAGCAGGCGCGAACGAGCTGACGCGGCGATCGCTTCCTATGCGCACAGTTTGTGGACAACATTGTGGAAGAGTTTCGGATAACCGGGGGACAACTAGTGGCAAGCCCGTTCGGCACTATCCGGCGGCCACAGGGCAGGTCCCTCCGTCCCCTGGCCAGGCACATGCCCTGTGCGCAGAAAATGACCGCTGACCTGCGGGAAGAGGGGTTCTCCCCAGAATCCACCGTACCTATGACTATGACGGTTCTCTCAATAAGAAAAGAACAACACCAAGTAGGCCCTGTGTGCACTGAGACGAGGAGACCCGGGGAGCCGACAGCCACCACGGCCATACCCGCTTCCCCATGCACCGACACCCTGTATTCTCCACGGACCCATACCAGGAGGCAGTTCCCGTGAAGCTTCAGGTTGAGCGCGATCATCTGGCCGAGGCTGTGGCCTGGACCGCGCGTGCCCTGCCGGCCCGTCCGACCGCCCCCGTGCTGGCCGGGATGCGCCTGCACGCGGGGGCCGAACTCACCCTCTCCACGTTCGACTACGAGGTCTCCGCGCAGGCCACCGTGCCGGTGATCACCGACGAGGAAGGCGCGGTCCTGGTGTCAGGCCGGCTGCTGGCCGAGATCGTGCGGTCGCTGCCCGCCAAGCCGGTCGACCTGGCCACCGACGGAACCCGCGCCACCCTGAAGTGCGGCAGCGCCACCTTCACCCTGGTCCTGCTGCCGGAGGAGGAATACCCGACGCTGCCCGACATGCCGCCGCTCACCGGTTCGGTGGGCAGCGACGCGCTGGCCTCGGCCATCGCCCAGGTGGCCATCGCGGCCGGGCGGGACGACACGCTGCCCGCACTGACCGGCATCAGGATCGAGATCGTCGGCGACAGGCTCACCCTGGTCGCCACCGACCGGTACCGGCTGGCAGTCCGCGAGCTGCGCTGGAACCCGACGCAGCCGGACCTCAACACCGCCGTGCTGGTTCCCGCGCGCGTGCTCGGCGACACGGCCCGGGCCCTGACCTCCGGTGCGGAGGTCTCGATCTCGCTCGGCGGCGACAGCCTGATCGGGTTCGCCGGGGCCGGCCGGCAGACCACGACCCGGCTGCTGTCCGGTGAGTACCCCAAGTACCAGTCGCTGCTGCCGAGCGAGTTCAGCGCGACCGCCGAGCTCCCCGCCGCCCCGTTCGCCGAAGCGGTCAAGCGGGTGGCGCTGGTGGCCGAGCGCAACACCCCGGTGCGCCTGGCGTTCAGCGCCGGGCAGCTGGTGCTCGAGGCCGGCGCCTCGGAGGACGCGCAGGCGGTGGAGGTCCTCGAGGCGGCGTTCGACGGCGAGGACCTGCAGATCGCCTTCAACCCGCAGTACCTGCTGGACGGCATCGGCGCGATCGACTCGGACATGGCCCGGATCTCGTTCACCTCGCCCACCAAGCCCGCCGTCGTCACCGGCAAGAGCGAGGGCGACCCCGACTACCGCTACGTGCTCATGCCCATCCGTTCCGCAGGCTGAAGGGTCGTACGCTCGGGGTGTGCACCTCACCCGGCTCGCGCTGACCGACTTCAGGTCCTATCCCGAGCTCAGCCTCGAGCTCGGGCCGGGCGTGACCACGTTCAGCGGCCCGAACGGGGAAGGCAAGACCAACCTGGTCGAGGCGATCGGCTACCTGGCCACGCTGGGCAGCCACCGGGTGGCCACGGACGCGCCGCTGGTCCGGCGCGGCGCTGAGAGGGCCGTGCTGCGCGCCGCGGTGACCGGGGCGCAGGGCAGCACGCTGATCGAGATCGAGCTCAACCCCGGCCGGGCCAACCGGGTCAGGCTGAACCGGGCGCCGATGCCGCGGCCGCGAGACGTCCTGGGCGCGCTGCGCACGGTGCTGTTCGCGCCCGAGGACCTGGCCCTGGTCAAGGGCGATCCCGGTGAGCGGCGCCGGTTCCTCGACGAGCTGCTGACCGCCACCGCGCCGCGTTACGCCGGCGTCCGCGCCGACTACGAGCGGGTGCTCAAGCAGCGCACCGCGCTGCTCAAGTCGGCCGGGTCCAAGGGAAACCTGCGCGGTGCGGCCCGTGAGGCGATGACCTCGACCCTGGACGCCTGGGACGCGCAGCTGGCCCGGGCCGGCGCGCCGCTGCTGGCCGGCCGGATGCGCCTGGTCGCGGCGCTGCGGCCGCACCTGACCGCGGCTTACGAGGCGGTCTCGGGCGGACCGCCGGGCGAGGCGTCGGGAATGAATTACCGCAGCTCAGCGTTGGAAAATAGTGATGAGTTCGACGAAATCGGTGCACTGGAGACGGCGCTGCTTAAGGCGCTGTCCGGGGTTCGGACCAGCGAGCTCGACCGGGGCGTCTGCCTGGTCGGCCCGCACCGGGACGAGCTCGAGCTGGCTGTCGGCGGCCTGCCCGCCCGCGGGTACGCCAGCCACGGTGAATCCTGGTCGCTCGCGCTCGCGCTGCGGCTGGCCAGCTTCGCGCTGCTCCGGGAGGGCCGTGAGGACCCGGTGCTGATCCTCGACGATGTGTTCGCCGAGCTCGACACCGGCCGCAGGGACCGGCTCGCCGGGCTGGTGGCCGGGGCCGAGCAGGTCCTGATCACCGCCGCGGTGCCCGCCGACATCCCCGCGGTGCTGGCCGGCGCGCGGTTCACGGTCCGCGCGGGCGTGGTCGCCGGTGACGGCTAGCGCCGCGGACCCGGACCGGCCCCGGCTGGCGGTCGAGGCGCTGACCGTAGCCAGGGCGGACGCGCGAGCCCGCGGTGACCGGCCGGCCGGCCTGGCGCGGCCGGACGGATCCAATGATCCCGAACGGTCCGGGGTATCCGCCCCCTCCCAGACTGGTTCGCCGACGCCGGGCGGGCGCGCTTCGGCCGGTCGCGGACGCCCCCGCCGGGACGATCCGCAGCCGCTGGCCAGCGCGATCGGAGGGTTGCTCGACACCGAAGGCTGGCAGCAGCGGGCGGCGATGGGCTCGGTGTTCGGCCGGTGGGCCGAGATCGTCGGCGCGGACCTGGCCGCGCACACCCGGCCGGACAGCTTCGCCGACGGCGAGCTGACCGTGACGGCCGACTCGACCGCCTGGGCGACCCAGGTCCGGCTGCTCGCCACGGTGCTCGTCAAGCGGCTCAACACCGAGCTCGGTGACGGGTCCGTCCGCCGGGTCAAGGTCCGCGGGCCGGCCCCGCCGCGGCAGCGCGGCGGATGGCGGGTGCCCGGCAGCAAGGGGCCGGGAGATACGTACGGCTAGGCCGACACGTGGGGCAACACGACCCTGGCTGTCGGTACGTACAGGTAAAATGAATTAGCGCAAGGAAGGCCACATCGTGGGGGGCTGGGCCGCGCGCTTCTCATGCAGGATGGAGTTCGGTTTGTCCTACGATGCAGGCTCGATCACGGTACTCGAGGGCCTCGAGGCTGTCCGCAAGCGCCCCGGAATGTACATCGGCTCGACCGGCGAGCGCGGATTGCATCACCTGGTCTACGAGGTTGTGGACAACGCGGTGGACGAGGCGCTGGCCGGTTACTGCGACACCATTGACGTGACGCTGCTGTCCGACGGCGGGGTCCGGGTGCGGGACGACGGTCGTGGTATCCCCGTCGACGAGCACCCGGTCGAGCACCGCCCGGCGGTCGAGGTCGTGATGACCACGCTGCACGCGGGCGGCAAGTTCGACGGTAAGTCCTACGCGGTGTCCGGCGGCCTGCACGGCGTCGGCGTGTCCGTGGTGAACGCCTTGTCGATGATGCTCGAGGTGGAGGTCCGCCGGGACGGGTACGTCTGGACCCAGGCCTACGAGCGCGGCGACCCGATGGGCCCGCTGGTCCGCGGCGCGGCGAGCGACGAAACCGGCACCACGATCACGTTCTGGCCGGACGACGCGATCTTCGAGACCACCGACTGGTCGTTCGAGACGCTGTCCAGGCGGCTGCAGGAGATGGCCTTCCTGAACAAGAACCTGGCCATCTCCATCGTGGATGAGCGCCAGGCGGAACCCAGGTCCGCGCGATACCAGTACGCGGGGGGAATCGCCGACTTCGTTCGGTACCTCAATGCCTCGAAGGAGCCGGTGCACGGCACCGTCATTGACTTCGGCGAGGAAGCGGACGGGATCTCGGTCGAGATCGCGATGCAGTGGAGTTCGGCGTACACCGAGTCGGTACACACCTTCGCCAACACCATCAACACGGCCGAGGGCGGTACCCACGAGGAAGGCTTCCGGGCCGCGCTCACCTCGATCGTCAACAGGTACGCGCGCGACCAGAAGCTGCTGCGCGAGAAGGACGACAACCTGACCGGCGACGACGTGCGCGAGGGCCTGACCGCGATCGTCTCGGTCAAGCTGGCCGAGCCGCAGTTCGAGGGCCAGACCAAGACCAAGCTGGGCAACACCGAGGCCAAGTCGTTCGTGCAGAAGGCCTGCAACGACCACCTGCGGGACTGGTTCGACCGGAACCCGGGCGAGGCCAAGGAGATCATCAACAAGGCGAGCCAGGCGGCCCGGGCGCGGATCGCCGCACGCCAGGCGCGTGACCTCACCCGCCGCAAGTCGCTGCTGGACTCCACGTCGCTGCCCGGCAAGCTGGCCGACTGCCAGTCCACCGACCCGGCCAAGTCCGAGATCTACGTGGTCGAGGGCGACTCGGCCGGCGGCTCGGCCAAGGGCGGCCGGGATCCGCAGTTCCAGGCCATCCTGCCGCTCCGCGGCAAGATCATCAACGTGGAGAAGTCGCGGATCGACCGGGTCCTGAAGAACAACGAGGTCCAGGCGATGATCACCGCGCTGGGCGCCGGCATCTACGACGAGTTCGACATCACCAAGCTCAGGTACCACAAGATCATCCTGATGGCGGACGCCGACGTGGACGGGCAGCACATCCGGACGCTGCTGCTCACGCTGCTGTTCCGGTTCATGAAGCCGCTGGTCGAGGCCGGGCACGTGTACCTGGCGCAGCCGCCCCTGTACAAGATCAAGTGGGAGGGCCGCGGCGTCGCGCCCGGCTACGCGTTCAGCGACCCGGAGCGCGACCGGGTGATCGAGGCCGGCATCGCCGAAGGGCGCAAGGACCCGCGGCCGCGGGACGGGGTGCAGCGGTTCAAGGGTCTCGGCGAGATGAACTCCACCGAGCTGTGGGACACCACGATGGACCCGGCCAACCGGGTGCTGATGCAGGTGACGCTCGACGACGCGGCCCAGGCCGACGAGCTGTTCAGCGTGCTGATGGGCGAGGATGTCGAGGCCCGTCGCTCGTTCATCACCCGGAACGCCAAGGACGTCAAGTTCCTGGACATCTGATCCGCCCGCCCGCCGGCGACGGCTGATGTCCCGTTGAAGTTGGGATTGCGAAAGTGACCGAAGTTACCGATGCCCCGCTGGACGGCGGGCACGACCGGACCGAGCCTGTCGACATCCAGGTCGAGATGCAGCGCAGCTACATCGAGTACGCGATGTCGGTCATCGTGGGCCGTGCGCTGCCTGACGTCCGGGACGGGCTCAAGCCGGTCCACGTCCGGATCCTGTACGCGATGCTCGACGGCGGCTATCGTCCGGACCGCGGGTTCTTCAAGTGCTCGCGGGTCGTCGGCGACGTCATGGGCAACTACCATCCGCACGGCGACTCGTCGATCTACGACGCGCTGGTGCGGATGGCGCAGCCGTGGTCGATGCGGATGCCGCTGATCGACAGCCAGGGCAACTTCGGCTCGCCGGGCAACGACCCGCCCGCGGCCATGCGGTACACCGAATGCCGTCTCGCCCCGCTGGCGATGGAGATGCTGCGGGACATCAACGAGGACACCGTCGATTTCCGGGAGAACTACGACGGGCGCTCGTCTGAGCCCGTCGTGCTGCCGAGCCGGTTCCCCAACCTGCTCATCAACGGGTCCGAGGGCATCGCGGTCGGCATGGCCACCAAGATCCCGCCGCACAACCTGCGCGAGGTGGCCGACGGCGTCGCCTGGTACCTGGACAACTTCGAGGCGTCCGACGAGGAACTCCTCGAGGCGCTGATGGCGCGGATCAAGGGGCCTGACTTCCCGACCAGCGGCTTGATCGTCGGCAGGCGGGGCATCAGCGACGCGTACCGCACCGGGCGCGGCTCGATCGTGATGCGCGCCGTCGTCGAGGTGGAGGAGATCCAGGGCCGCACCTGCCTGGTCGCCACCGAGCTGCCGTTCCAGGTGAACCGCGACAACCTGGCGGAGAAGATCGGTGACCTGGTACGGGACGGCCGCCTGACCGGCATCGCCGACATCCGGGACGAGTCCAGCGACCGCCGGGGCCAGCGACTGGTCATCGTGCTGAAGCGGGACGCCGTAGCCAAGGTCGTGCTGAACAACCTGTACAAGCACACCCAGCTGCAGGACACGTTCGGCGCCAACATGCTGGCGCTGGTCGACGGGGTGCCGCGCACCCTGCGGCTGGACCAGATGATCAGGTACTGGGTCACGCACCAGATCGAGGTCATCGTCCGGCGCACCCGGTTCCGCCTGCGCAAGGCGCAGGAGCGGATGCACATCGTCTCCGCCCTGCTGAAGGCCATCGACCGGATCGACGAGGTCATCGCGCTGATCCGGGCGTCGGCGTCCGCGTCCGAGGCCCAGCAGTCACTGATAACGCTGCTGGAGATCGACGAGATCCAGGCCCGCGCGATCCTGGACATGCAGCTGCGCAAGCTGGCCGCCCTGGAGCGGCAGGAACTCATCAACGAGCACGACGAGCTCGCGGCCAAGATTGCCGACTACGAGGACATCCTGGCCTCGCCGCAGCGGCAGCGGGACATCGTCGGCACCGAGCTGGCCGAGATCGTCCACAAGTTCGGCGACGACCGGCGCACCGAGATCGTCGCCTACGACGGCGAGGTGGCGGACGAGGACCTGATCGCCGAGGAAGACGTGGCGGTCACCATCACCTACGGCGGTTACGCCAAGCGCACCAAGACCGACCTGTACCGGGCCCAGCGGCGCGGCGGCAAGGGAGTCCGCGGCGCGCAGCTGCGCACCGACGACATCGTGGACCACTTCTTCGTCACCACGACGCACCACTGGATCCTGTTCTTTACCAACAAGGGCCGGGTCTACCGGGCCAAGGCCTACGAGCTGCCGGACGCCGGCCGTGACGCCCGTGGCCAGCACGTGGCCAACCTGCTCGCTTTCCAGCCGGACGAGCGGATCGCCGAGGTGCTCGCGCTGCGCGATTACCAGATGGCGCCGTACCTGGTGCTGGCTACCCGCAGCGGCCTGGTGAAGAAGTCCAAGCTGACCGCGTTCGAGAACGTCCGGTCTGGCGGCATCATCGCGATCAACCTGCGTGAGGACGACGAGGTCATCGCGGCCCGGCTGGTCTCCCCCGAGGATGACCTGCTGCTGGTCAGCAAGGGCGCGCAGGCCATCAGGTTCCACGCCGACGACGACTCGCTGCGGCCGATGGGCCGGGACACCTCGGGCGTCATCGGGATGCGGTTCAGCAACGGCGACGGGCTGCTCGGCATGTACGTCGTCAGGGACGGCGGCGACGTGCTGGTGGCCACCGGCGGCGGGTACGCCAAGCGGACTCCCGCGGACGCCTATCCGGTGCAGGGCCGCGGCGGCCGCGGCGTTGTCACCGCGAAGATCGTCGAGGCTCGCGGCGAGCTGGTCGGCGCGCTGATGGTGCACGCCGGGGACGAGATCTTCGCGATCACCTCCGGCGGCGGCGTGATCAGGACCAGCGCGGATGAGGTCAAGCAGTCGGGCCGGCAGACCATGGGGGTCCGGCTGATGAACCTGGCCGCCGGGGACAGCGTGGTCGGCCTGGCGCTCAACGCGGAGTCGATAGCCGAAGCCGAAGAAGCGGACATGGCCGACGCGCTGGATCCCGCAGACCCGGATCCCGCAGGCTCGGATCCCGACGGTACGGAAGAAGGAGAAGCCGAGTAATCCTGCGGATTGTGTAAGGTCGGCTAAGTACGCCAGACTTTCCGGGCGGACGGCAACGATATCGGGGGCACAAGCGTCCCATGAGTACGACGAGTCCGGCAGAATGCCGCCTTCTTCTCATAGGTGGTCATATGGGCGTTGCGTCCGGAGATAACCTCGTGAGGGTCTGGATCAGAGGGAGGTCGGCTTGGACAGGCGCACGGACAGGCCCGATAGCTCGGGAGGGAGCTCGCCCACCGTGGTGACTTCGCGAGCTTCCGACGACAACCTCATCGACGACCAAGACTCCCGGACGAGCGACTTCATGGCACCGCCCCGGCAGGCACGGAGCAAGCAGCCAGGCCAGCCGGCTCCGGCCGCGAGCGACGATGCCGCGTCCGACGGTACGGCAGGCGGCGGCGTTTCGCCGAACGGCACGCCGGCGGGCGGGAGAGAGGAAGCTTCCGCCTACGGCACCGTGACGGACAAGGTTCGCCCGGCCGCCGCGGACGACACGATCGTCGACGGCGTACCCGCGCTGCCCGCCGACAGCATCGGATCCCCGCGTGCGGCCCGGTCAAAGGGGCCCGACGCGGAGGACCCGGCGGGTGAAAAGGATCAGCCTCCCGAGGACCACTCGTCGGCCCAGTCGCCGGCACTGAGCTTTGCCACGCCGCCGTCCACCCAGCCCAAGCCGGCCTTTGAAGACCCGAACATCGCTTATTCGCCGACGCCTGCCGTGACGCCGGGGAGTGACAGCCTGACGACGTCTGGTGCTCCCTCGTCGGCCGGTTCCGCTGCGCTGACTGGTTCCGCCGCGTCGGCGGGCGATCGCCCGGCGCAGGCCGAGTCGCCGTCGGTCTCCCCGGCCGCGTTCGCGTGGGAGATGCCCGACCCGCCGGCGCACTCGCCATCGTCCCCGGCCCGGGCGTTCCTGCGGTCGGGTACGTCCGCCAGGAAGTCGCCTCCGCCCACGACCGGGCCGCTGCCCGGCGGCAGCGGCAAGGCCGCGGCGGAGAGCCCGGCCGCGTCTCGTGGCGCGGCGCATAAGGCAACCGCGGCACCGCCGAAGCGGACGGCACGGCAGGCGCACCTCACCGTCGCCCGGGTCGAGCCCTGGTCGGTGATGAAGTTCAGCTTCGTTGTCTCGCTGGTCGCCTTTGTCATCTTGTTCGTGGCGGTCAGCGTGCTCTACGGCGCGCTGGCCGGGCTCGGCGTGTTCGACTCACTGCAGCGCGTCGTGTCAGACGTCACGTCGAGCCAGGGTTCGGGGGGCGTGAACGCGAAGGCCTGGTTCTCCGCGTCACGAGTGCTTGGCTACACCGCCCTGCTCGGCTCGCTCAACATCGTGCTGATCACTGCGATGTCGACGATCGGCGCCGTGGTATACAACCTGACCTCGCGACTGGTCGGCGGCGTGGAGGTCACCCTCAAGGAAACCGAATAACGCCTCGGCGGCCACATGCGGTAGCATCGCCGGGATGGCGGGGCGGTCAGGTCCCTGTACCACGGCGCAACCCGCCCCGACGGTACGGTAGGATTGTTTCCGCTCCTGTTTTCGCAGGTCATGGGGTTATAGCTCAGTCGGTTAGAGCGCGTCCCTGATAAGGACGAGGCCCGTGGTTCAAGTCCACGTAACCCCACACAGCACTCTTTCATCAGCCACTACGCGACCAGACCGGTCTCTCGGGCCCGTGCGGCGGGCGCGCTGGCCGCGCAGGTTGGCTGCGCAGGTTGGCCGGGCGGCTTTGCTAAGCTGCCGTACACCTGCGGAGGGCGGAATTCCGATCCGCCGCCCGCTCTGATGTCATCGAGGTGGAGGGTTCCTCGCTGTGAAGAAGCTCATCGTGTTCGCCGCGCTCGGGCTTGGCGCGTTCGCCGTCTGGCGCAAGGTCCAGTCCGACCGTGCCGAGCTCGACCTATGGACCGAGGCCACCGCCGCCGACGAGGACTGACCCGCGCGGTCGGAGCCATGTCCGACGGTCGGCGAAAGCCGATCCGGCGCAAGGAGGCAAGCAGGTGAGCGATACATCTCCGGTGTCGCTCATTTGCTGTGACGTGGTCGGGGCGGCCGCCGCCGATGGCAGCATCATGGAGCGGGCGTTCGCCGAGGCGATCGCCACCCAGGGGGTTGTCGTCGGCACCGCGGCGTACGTCAGGTCGATGGTGCAGTTCGACCGGACCCGCGGCTGGCCGCCCGCCGACGTCATGCGGAGCCTCTTCCCCGAGGACGAGATCCGGGCCCAGGCCGCCAACCACGCCTTCGAGCGATCGTTCCGGGCGGCGGCGGACCGGTTCGGCGTACTGCCGCTGCCCGGCCTCAACGAGGCGCTGGCCAAGCTCTCCGCGGCCGGCATCAAGATCTGCCTGATGTCCTCCTTGTCCAGGCCCGCGATGAGCCTGATCGTGGAGCGGCTGGACTGGGGTCAGCGCGCCGACCTGGTGCTGTGCGCGGACGACGTGGCCCGGGGTTTCCCCTGGCCCGACCTCATCCTCTCCGCGGTCCTGCGGCTGGGGATCGGCGGCGTACGCGACGTGGTCGCGGTCACGGCCACCGAGGGCGGAGCGCTGGCCGCCCAGCGGGCCGGGGCCCGGCTGATCGTCGGCGTACTCAGCGACATGGACGACGCGAGCAGGCTCCGCCGGGCCGGAGCCACGCACCTGCTATCCGACATCGGCGAGCTTCCCGACCTCGTGGCCGCGCAGGGCGGCGTCACGACGAGTGATTAACTTCGCTGGTCACGTGGCAAACTGTGAAGCATGCCGGAACTGCCCGAAGTAGAGTCGCTGGCCGCCTTCCTGCGCGGCCACGCCACGGGTCACACCGTGGCGCGGGCTGACGCGGCCTCGTTCTCGGTACTCAAGACGTTCGACCCGCCCCTCACCGACCTCAGCGGCCAGGTGATCACCGAGGTGGGCCGGCACGGCAAGTTCCTGGACCTCGCCACCGACCAGGGCCTGCACCTGATCATGCACCTGGCCCGGGCCGGCTGGCTGCGCTGGCGCGACGACCTGCCCACGGCACCGCCGAAGCCGGGTAAGAGCCCGCTGGCCTTCCGGCTCAGGCTTGACGACGGCTCCGGTTTCGACCTGACCGAGCAGGGCTCGCACAAGCGTCTCGCTGTGTATCTTGTCCGCGATCCGGCCGAGGTGCCCGGGGTCGCCACCCTCGGGCCGGACCCGCTGGCCGCCGATTTCACCCGGGACACCCTGGCCGGCCTGCTGGCCGGGCGCCGGATGCAGGTCAAGGGCGTGCTCCGCGACCAGCGGATCATCGCCGGCATCGGCAACGCCTACTCCGACGAGGTGCTGCACGCGGCCAAGATGTCACCCTTCAAGATCGCGGCCAGCATGACCCCGGACGACGTGGCCACCCTGTACGACGCGATCAAGACCACGCTGACTGAGGCCGTGGAGCGTTCGGCGGGCCTGGCCGCGGCGGACCTGAAGGGCGAGAAGAAGAGCGGCCTGCGCGTGCACGGGCGGGCTGGCCAGGATTGCCCGGTGTGCGGCGACACGATCAAGGAGGTCTCGTTCGCCGACTCCGCGCTGCAGTACTGCCCGACCTGCCAGACCGGCGGCAAGCCGCTGGCCGACCGCCGCCTGTCCCGCCTGCTCAAGTAGCCGGCGGCTCTGAGCCTGCCGCTCGTCCTGGCCAGGGATGCGCGCTCTAACCAGTACGCACCGGGTACGCTGGTCGGAAGGCATCCGGGGCTATAGCTCAGCTGGAAGAGCGTCTGGTTTGCATCCAGAAGGCCAGGGGTTCGAGTCCCCTTAGCTCCACAGGTCAGAGGCCGCTTGCGATCTTGAGGGCCTCGAAGCAAGCCAAATTCGGCGCACTATCCGGCACATGACGGCTGCGCGCCGTGGGCACGGCGAAGGCTCGGTCTACCGAGATGCGGCGAACGGCACCTGGGTCGGCGCGATCTCGCTCGGCTGGCGGCCGGACGGTTCGCGAATCCGACGCAAGGTCACCGGCCGGACCAAGACCGAGGGAGAAGCTGAAGAAGCTCCAGGCCGAGGCGGACGCTGGCCTGAAGATCTCGGCTTCCTACACCGTGGCCAAGGCTGTGGATGACTGGGCGGCCGAGCAGCCTGGCCGAGTGCAGTCAACGCAACCGCATTAGCGGGTCGGGTCGTCGCTGTCCGGATCGATTCAGGCTGGTCCAATGTCCCTGATCGGCCTGCCCTGGCCGCCGCGGCACGGTATTGGACTGCAACCCAAATTGCAACCGTGCCATCCGAGGTGGACGCGGCACTTAATACCGTCCGGTGACCGGAAACCGCTTGTCATGTGCGGCCATGGCTTGGATGGCGAGGCGCCGCTGCGCCGGATGTGAGAAGACGGCCCGTTCAAGCTCTACCTCCGGGCGCCGCATGCGGTCCGCCTTAGGGCTGGCCGGGATTAGCGGGGCAGACAAGAGAAGCCACAGTCCGGGCAGGAGAACCAGCCCGCCCGGGCCGTCGAGCCATATGATGCCGACCATCGTGAGCACCGCCCCGGCCAGCAAGGGCCGCCAGCGGGCCCGCACGGCGCGGGCCAGGGGCATCAGGCCGACGACGGTGAGGAGCGCGCCGGTCCGGATCCACCTGCGGATCCGCCTTCTCCGCGTGAACGGCGGAGCGCCGTACCTGCCGACTGAGCCTGCGGACTGGCTCCACACCACAAGGTTCCGCCGATGCGATCGCTGTCTCATCGCAGCCCCCTGCCATCCAAGGCTCCGCTCTGCGTGTCCTCAATGGTACGCTTCTGCGCTGTTCAGGAGCGTCCCGCGCAGAGCGGTTGGCGCCTCGGCGCCCTGGTCCTCGTCATCACCTAGCGAGCTACGCATTATGAGGGTGTCACCGTGCGTTGCTCGCGCGTTCAAAGGGCTCTCTAGCTTGATGTTTGCGAATTGCTGCTGGCGGTCATTGTTGGCTGTTGACGGCGGTTCGGGGGCATCTCGGGGGCACGCTCATGTCCGCACCAGGCGTACCGTTCCGGCATGAGAGTTACTTACAACAAGCTCGTCCGCGACCGCATACCGGAGATTATCGAGTCGGACGGACATCATCCATTCACTCGCATTCTCGACGGCCAGGACTATCGTGCGGCGCTGCTGGCCAAGCTCGTCGAGGAAGCCCGCGAAGCCCAGAGCGCGTCGGCTGACGAGCTTCCCGCCGAGCTGGCAGACGTACGGGAGGTACTTCAGGCTCTGCTGAGCACGCTGCCCATGACGTGGCAGGAACTTGATGTGCTGGCCGCCAGCAAGCGCGGCAAGCGGGGCGGTTTTGGCGACAGGATCTTCCTTGAGTACACCGAGCAGGCAAATCGTGTCCCGTGACCCGCTGCTGACCGGAAAATTACCTACCGTAAATGGGCGTGCGGCAGCGGACCCGGTCCTGGCGCGGTGATCGGGCCTGGTCAGGGGCGGTATGGGGTTAGGCGGTCTTGTTAAGGGTGACGGTGAAGCCGAGCGCTTCGATCTGACGCATGTGGTTACGGAGCTTGCGGTCTTTGTCGGTGCGGTCCTGGTAGTAGCCGTAGCCGAGGTCGGTGTACCGGGCGGACGGGTCGGCCAGCAGGTGCCAGATGATGACCAGGATGGAGCGGGCGACGGCGACCTGGGCCTTGGCCTTGCCGCGGCGGCGGGCGATCCGGTGGTACCGCTCGCCGAGGAAGGTGGCGGTGCGGGCGGCGCCGGCGGCGGCCTGGCCCAGATGGCCGCGCAGCCAGGTGTTGCCCTGGCCCTTCTTGCCGGCCCGGGTGCGAGGGCCGGACTGGCGGGCCGTGGGGCACAGCCCGGCCCAGGACACCAGGTGCCCCGCGGTCGGGAACCGCCTCATGTCCAGGCCGGTCTCGGCG
>Ga0207657_10002884_pt1 | contig 18471 bp, 13 predicted proteins | sample KBSC33metaG_FD_184316 | JGI IMG/M metagenome (GOLD analysis project Ga0207657, IMG submission 184316) | Corn rhizosphere microbial communities from Kellogg Biological Station, Michigan, USA - KBS C3-3 metaG (SPAdes) (version 2) | ecosystem: Host-associated > Plants > Roots > Rhizosphere > Soil ... | reverse complement strand
CAGATTGATTACGCCGTTGCTGATGACTGCATCGAACGAAGCGCGCTCGAACGGAAGCGACTCAATATACCCTTTTATGTAGGTAACGTTGCGAATGTCGCTCGCATCGCGCAGGCGCTCGGCCTTCAGCCGTTGCGCGTCGGTCATGTCGACTCCGGTCACCCGTCCGCCGGGTCCGACCTTCAGAGCAGCGACGAAGGTATCCATACCCGACCCGCTGCCCAGATCGAGCACCGACTCGCCGGGTTTCAATTCCGCGAGATCGAAGTAGTAACCGACCCCTGCGAACGAGTCGATCGACTCGCGCGGAATGCGGTCAAGGTCCGCGGGTGAGTAACCTAGGCGTTCGGCCAGCGCGCGCCCCATCTCGAAATGAAACTCACCTTGCGGGTTGAGCGCAACCTGCCGGTACATGTCCTGGACTTTGGTTTCGAGCTCCGTCCGATTTACTGTTGCATTCGTTGCCATACCGTCCTCCTCACAGGATTCGGCCGCCGAGGCCGTAAGGAACGCGCGCGCGCAGCATCGTCATTTCGCGCACTTTGTCACAGTTTCAGCTCACAGCAAAAGTCTTTCCGGCCAGCGTTTCGCGCATGCGCAATGCTGCGATCAGGCCGGAGCCAAAGGTGACCGCCGCGACGAGCCACATCGCTGCGGCGAGCCCGACCGCATCGGCGACGATGCCTGCCAGCAGCGCACCGATCGCATAACCCAGGTCGCGCCAGAGTCGATAGACGCCGACCGCCGATGCCCGCCAGCTCGGGAGCGCGACGTCACCGATGGCGGCGAGAAGCGTCGGATACACCATCGCCGTCCCTGCGCCCAACAGAAGCGCGCCGAGGGCGAACATGGCGAAGCTCGACGTCGCCGCGGTCACCGCAATGCCGACCGCCTGCACCCACATCCCCCAGACGATCAGCCCTTTGCGGCCGATCCGGTCCGACCACGCTCCGGTAAAGAGCTGCATTACGCCCCACACCGCGGGATAAAGGCCGGCGAGCAGACCGATCCGCTCGAGCGTCATGCCGGCCGCGGCGAAATAAAGCGGGAAGATTCCCCACGCCATGCCGTCGTTCAGGTTGTTGACCATCCCGGCCTGGCTCACGCTCGACAGATTGCGATCGGTGAGCGTGGTGCGCCAGAAGACCTCGCGCTGCGAGAGCGTCCGGTCGCTTGCCTCGGCCGGCCGGAGATTCGTCTCATGCCGGACGAACTGCTTTGTCTCCCGCACCATCAGCGCGGAGAGCATGAGCCCCAGCATCACGTATGCGACGCCGAGATAGAACGGCTGTGGCCGCAGGCCGTAGTGCGCCGCGATCCAGCCGGTCGCGAACGCGCTTGCCGCCACGGCGACATACCCCGCGAATTCATTGAGACCCATCGCGAGACCGCGTCGCTTCGGTCCGACCAGGTCGATCTTCATGATGACCGTTGTCGACCAGGTCAGCCCCTGGCTCACGCCGAGCAGTGCGTTGGCCGCGACCACCCATTCCCATGTCGGTCCCCACATGAGCATGAACGGCACCGGAATCGCGACCAACCACCCACCGACGAGCACGTGCTTGCGTCCGAAGCGATCCGCGAGCCGGCCGGCACCGTAATTGGTCAATGCCTTGGTCACGCCAAAGACGACGATGAACGACAGGATCGCCGCGCGAGCGGCAATGTGGAATTCCTGCTCGGCGATCGCAGGCAGGATGCTGCGCTCGAGGCCGACCATGGCGCCGACGAACGCGTTGACCACGACCAGCAGCGAGAACTGTGCGGCGTTCTCACGCAGACCGAGTCGGATGACGGCTTCAGCCACGCCACTGACCCGCCAGACCTCGCCGGGCGCTAGCGCCTCATTTGCTTCCGCCGGCCATGGCGCGGCAACTCTTGGCACAGGATCGGCATATCGTTGCGCATTCCTCCATGCCGTCGAGCTGCTCGCAACTTTCGGCGCAGGCGTCGCACACATCCGCGCAAGCTCGGCATATGCTCCGATGCATCGATGATGCGCTGAGCATGGAATTGGCCGAGGTCTGGCAGATTTCAGCGCAGCTCAGCATCAATCGGAAGTGCTCCGGCGCGACGTGCTTGCCGCCCATTTCCAGGCAGTAGCGCATGGCCATCGACAGACAGATGCGATGGCAGTCTTCGCATGCCTTGATGCAGGACTGCATTGCCGGATCGATTGCCGTTGGGTTCTTCATCGGAGCTCCTTCGCATCGGACGCCCGTGCCAGGCGGACATTCCAGGGTCGGCATGAGCATTCTAGCCCGAAGGGGGGAAGCTCGATATGCGCGCTGCGTACCTTCGCTCCGATCGCCCGAAGGGATCGGCCACGCTGGCCTGCTAGCGCCGGATCAGGCAGCCGATCGGAAGAGATCGCCGGCGGCCGGCGCCACCGCCGCAGGCCTATGCCGGATCGGCAGGCGCACGGTGAACCGGGTGCCGACACCGACTTCGCTTTCGACGTCGATCTGGCCGCCATGCTTGAGCACGATCGCGTAGGACACCGACAACCCGAGCCCTGTGCCTTCGCCGACCGGCTTGGTGGTGAAGAACGGGTCGAAGATCCGGCTTAAGTTTTCCGCACTGATGCCCGACCCGGTATCCTGGACGCGGATCCAGACCTGGCTGCCTTCGACGCCGGTCGAGAGTGTGACCTTGCCATCGGCGCCGATCGCCTGTCCGGCGTTGACCAGCAGGTTGATGAACACCTGCCCCAGCCGCGACGGCACGCATTCGACCTTTGGCAAGTCCCCGTAATTGATCTCGATGCGGGCCTTGCGCTTGAGCTCGCTCTTCACGATGTTGAGCGTGCTTTCCAGAACCGCGTGCAGATCGGCCATCTCCCACGCTTCCTCGCCGCCGGTGCGCGAGAAGTCCTTCAGATCCTGCACGATGCCTTTGACCCGCACCAGACCTTCGCGGGACTCCTTCAGCAGGTCGACAATGTCGCCGCGCAGAAAGTCGAAATCGTGGCTGCTGCGCAGCATCCTGGCGCGGACCAGCTCCGGCGACGCAGCGACGGGGGCGGCATCGTCCGCTTCGATATAGGCGTTGAGCAATGCGAAAACGCGCTGCAGGTACGATTCCAGCGTGCCGAGATTCGACGAGACGAATCCAACCGGGTTATTGATCTCGTGCGCAACGCCGGCCGCGATCTGGCCGATCGAGGCGAGCTTTTCGGATTGGATCAGCTGGTCCTGCGCTTCCTCCAGCATCGCATTGACGCGCTGCAAGGTCTCGTTCAGCGTCGACAGCTCGCTGATCCGGTTGTCGCGCTCGACATTCATCCGATGGTTGGCGATGACCAGCGCGAGCAGGCTCGTCAGCGCCTGACCGCGGTCCAGATCCTCGACCGTGTAGCGCTGGCGCGACGCGGCCCGGTTGACCGCGAGCGCGCCGATGATCTGTTCCTGGACGACCAGCGGCCAGCACATCGCCGAGTGCGCGGGCCGGTTGCGCGGCTCGGACACCCGCAGCGGCAAGCCCGCTTCGGCGGCGTTGCCGTTGATCAGGATAGGCTGCCCGGTCGCGATGACGTGACCGAACACGCCGACGCCGCGCTGCAGCCGGCTCCCCACGACACCGGGCGGCAGGTCGGTGCCCGCGGCGATCTCGAGCTCGTCATCGGTCGCGTCGACCAGCAGCGCGATCGATCCGCTTTCGGCGTCGAAACCCTGGACGATATGCGTGAGGATGTCCTGGCGCACCCGCAATGGATCGGCGCCATAGGCCGCGGTCTGGCCGAATTCGTACAGCGCACGGATCCAGGCGAGGTCGGCGGTCTTGCCGCCGCCCAGGGCTACGGCCGTTTCGGTAGTCGACAAAGCGAGATTCCTCTAACGGTTCAGTCTTCGAGCAGGACGCTGCCGTCCTCGGCCCAGCGAACGCGGGTGATCCCGGGCGACTCGAGCTCGAGCCGTTCCAGCTCCGCCTGCTGCTCCGAGATGACGCCGCGCTGGCGACGAACCTCGTTGGCGAGCTCCTGGTTTTCGACCAACAGCGCGCGGTGCGCGAGGACCTGCACGATCGCCGCCTTGAGCTCATGGTCGGACCACGGCTTGCTGACGAACTGGAAAATGCCGGCATCGTTGATCGAACGCATGATGCCTTCGATGTCGGCGTAGGCGCTGATGATGATGCGCGCCGAATTGGGCTGCAGCTTTCGCGCTTCGGTAAGGAACGTGGCGCCGTCCATTTCCGGCATCCGGAAGTCGGAGATGATCAGATCGACCGGATGATCCTGCAGGTAGGCGAGCGCCTGGAGCGGCGAGGTAAAGGTCATCACCTGGGGGTTCGAGATGGCGGGCGCCGCGTCGTGATTGAGACACATCCGACGCAAAGCGTTCAGCACGTTCGGTTCGTCGTCGACGATCAGCAGTTTGGCCATGATCAATTTCTCCAGCGAATGCAGATAGTTAGGCGCGGGCGCAGGCCTCGCGGGCAAGCGAGGTGTGCGACCCCCTTCATCCGACCTCGAAACGGAGCAAGCGGCGTGCCAAGCGACGCTGCCGGCGTGCGCCGGCAGCGTCGTCGACCGATCCGTGCGTTTGTTTTACGGGCGCGGCTGGCGTCGCAGGGCGCGACGTTTGCGCAACACCAGCACCGCGCTGAGCGCGAGCAGGGCGCCGAGAAGCATCAACGACTGTTCCGACAGCGTCGGGATCGCGCCGCCCGCAGCGGTCTGCGTCACCGAGATATTGTCGATGAAATACGCAACGTCGGTGGTGATGCCCGGGCCTCCCGGGGTGCGGGCGTCAAGCTCGCCGGCAAAGATGATCGTCGCCGACGTGCTGGTTGCGGTGAAATTCACCCGAACCGTGTGCCAGTTGCCATCCAGAAATTCGGTCAGCAGCAGCGGATTCGCCGGCTCGTTGTTGAGGAACACGCCGAAGCTTCTGCCCGTGCCTCCGCCCGAGGAGTTGGCGAACAGGCGCACGTCGACCTGGATCGTGTAGCTGGTGCCGACCGTCAGACCGGTGATCGTCTGCGATGCGGCCGGGTCGGAATCGGATTCGCCGCAGGCATTCAGGCGGATCGATCCCGGCGGAAGGCCATTGCCTCCGTCCCAGACTTCGTCACCGCAACCGCCGCCCAGATTCCAGCCGCTGGCGTCGAAGTCGAGCGTGCCGTTGGTGATGAATTGCGCGTGGAGCGGGCCCGCGCAAAGCGCCAGCACCGCCGAAGCCGACCAAAGCCAGATCCGAAGCATGTTATCTCCCTGAACGGCCGGCGCATTGCGCCGAAAGCCTTCTTCGCGCGCAATCATAGGCGCGAATACGTGTCCCAGGCCGGACAGCGCCGCCAAGCGGCGGTCAATCTTGTGGCTTTTTCGCAACAAGATCGATCAGCGCCGACATTCCGTCGTGGGCGTGACCTTCATGTATTTCGGCGTCGTACTCGTCGAGGACCAGGATCTCCCAGCCGGAGAACATGCGCTCGAGCCATTCGCGCGTGTACATATGCTCGCGGTTCGGCGGGCCGCCGGTGCGATAGTCGACCTGCTCCGGCCGATAGCCTTCAAGGAAAAACAAGCCGCCGGCCTTTACCGCGGACATCATTCCGCCAAAAGCCTCGTCGCGCCGGTGCGGCGGCAGAAACTGGATGAACACCGCGACCAGTGCGTCGTACCCGCTTGGAGCCCACGGCCAGGTGTAGGCGTCACCCAGCCGCTGATCGACGCTGACGTTGCGCCGCTGCGCCAGGCGCTTCGCCTTCGCCAGCGCATTCGGCGCGAAGTCGAACGAGGTCACGCGATGGCCTTGTTCCGCGAGCCAGACGCCGTTGCGTCCCTCGCCGTCGGCGACGCACAGCACCGAGCTGCCCGGCGTCAGAAAATGCGCGTGCTTGCGCAGAAACGCGTTCGGCTCCTCGCCGAACAGGTAATCGTCGCGCGCGAAGCGCGCGTTCCATGTCTCGAGCGGCTTTTCGAAGTCGGCCATGCGCCGGCAGTCAACGGCTGGGAAACCCCATTTTTTTCAGGAACGGCAACCAGCGCGGGTCGTCGTGCACCGGCCGGAAGAATGGGTCGGACGAGGTCAGTCCCAGGCCGGGATCGCGTTGCGCGTAGGCGCGGTCCAGCCATTCGAAGACGCGGTCGGGCTCGCCGCGCCATGCATAGGTCTCCGCAATCTGGTAGGCGCACTCGTTGCCATGGCGTTCGATCAGCTGCGCCAGCGCGGCGTCCGATGCTTCCTTGCGGCCGAGGGTATGCTGAGCGAGCGCGATTCCGACCAAGCGGAATTCGGGAAGCGCCTCCAGTTCGGCCAGTTGCAGCGCCTCGGCGGCGCGCCCTTGCGCCAGACGCGTCGCGCACATGAAGCAGTAAACCAGTCCGGACTTCGGATTGAGGTCGAGTGACGCCGCGAGCGCTGCCCATGCCTCATCGAACCTGCCTGCCAAGAAGCAGCGCAGTCCCAGCATGCGCTGCGCGGACGAGCTGAGCGGATCGAGGGCGACGGCCCTGCGCAGAAGGTCGACGCCCTCGTCCGGCCCGGCGAAAATGCGGGTCATGCCCGCGACTGCGCGAAGCACATCGGCATTGCCGGGGGCCAGCGCGAACGCGCGCTGATACTCGTCGTGAGCCGCCTTCCAGTTCCAGTCGTGAAGTTCGAGCACGAATCCCAGGCAGACGTGCCCTTCCGCCAGGTCCGGTGCGAGCGCCAGCGCCCGCTTCGCGGCCTCGCGCGCACGCTCGAACCCTTCCTTGACCGGCGACCACCCGTATCCGGCCTGCGTGCGATAGGCATTCGACAGCCCGGCCCACGCCAACGCGAATCCCGGATCGATCGCGAGCGCCTGACGAAAGTAGTCGACAGCTCGCGCGTTGTCGGCCGCAGTAATCCGATCATTGAAATAGCGTCCCTGGAGATAGAGGCGGTACGACTCCGGATTGTCGGCGCGGCCGGTTGCCGCCGCCTGCACTTCGGCCTTCGCCTTCGCGTCGGCGGCTGCGCCCAGACCCTCGCCCAGCAGCGCCGCGCGCAGCTCCTTGACCACCGACTGCGCGATGTCGTCCTGGACGGCGAAAATGTCGTCGAGCTCGCGGTCGTACGTGTCCGACCACAGGTGCGAATCGGTCGCGACCTGGATCAGCTGCGCGGTGATGCGCACCCGCTTGCCCGACTTGCGCACGCTGCCTTCGAGGACCGTGGCGACGTTGAGCTTCTGCGCCACCGTCGGGATGTCGATGTCCTTGCCCTTGAAGAAGAATGCCGACGTCCGCGACGCGACGCGCAAGCCGCGGATTTTCGCCAGCACGTTGAGCAATTCCTCCGAAAGCCCGTCGGCGAAATACTCGTTCTCCTCGTCGCGGGACATGTTGATGAACGGCAACACCGCGATCGAGGGCATTTCGCGGTCGAGCGGAGCGAGCGTGGTCTTCAGCGGCGGGAAACTCTGCGGCAGGTCCGGATGGCACAGCTGGAAGACCGCTTCGCGGCGCGCCAGATCCTTGAGCCCGTGCTCGCCCAGCGCTTTGGCGGTGGCCAGCGGCGGCAGATGGTCGCGGCACAGGTCGTGCGTCGACTCGGACAGCAGCGTCTGTCCGCCGTGACCGGCCGCCAGCAAGCGGGCCGCGCGATTGAGCGGAGCGCCGAAGTAATCGCCATCGCGTAATTCGGCCGCGCCGGTATGCAGCGCCATGCGCACGCGGAGCTTCGCCGCTTCCGGCCAGCGCTCGGCGTGGATCGCGCGTTGCGACTCGAGTGCCGCCGCCAGCGCATCGGGCGCGGTGTGGAACGCCGCGCAAAACGCATCGCCGCCGGTCTTGAATACGTAACCGCCATGGTGCGCTATGCACTGGCGCACCAGCGCGTCATGGCGCGGCAGGGCCGCCTGCATTGCCGCCTGCTCCGACTCCCACAGGCGCGTGCTGCCTTCGATGTCGGTGAACAGGAACGTCACCGTACCGGTCGGCAAGGACGGCGTCGAAGCGTCGGCGTGTGTCGTGGCGGTCATTCGTGGGTGGAGCGGCGAGGGCGAGTCCGTCGCTGGCACGAGGCTTGCATGGATAAGACTATCATGCGGGTGCGTCGCGAAAAAGACCGCTGATTCGACCGGGCCTCTTGTCATGGATCGTCATCGCTTTGCTTCGATAGTCGCCGGACTGCTGGTTTCGACCGGCGCGGCCGCCCTCGACGTCAACGTCGTCGGCCTGTTCCCGAACAAGGCCGTTGTGCAGATCGACGGCGGCGCGCTGCAAACGCTGTCGGTCGGGCAGAAGACGCGCGAGGGCATCGTCCTGGTCTCGGTCGAGCGCGACGGGGCGACGTTCGATATCCTGGGACAGCGGATGGCGCTCGGACTCGGCCATGCGCGCATGCAGCCGACGACGGCGGCATCCGCGATGGCCACCGTCGACGAGCGCGGTCATTTTGTCGCCGACGGGCAGGTGAACGGTATTCCGATCCGCTTCACGATCGATACCGGCGCGACCTACATCTCGCTTCCCGCCAGCGAGGCGCGCCGCCTCGGACTCGACTATCTCAAAGGCCGGAAGGCGGTCATGGAGACCGCCAATGGCATCGCTGCCGCCTATCGCATCAGGCTCGATACCGTGCGCATCGGCGATCTCGTCGTCAACAACGTCGACGCGGTGGTCATGGAAGGCGACAGCCTGCCGGTCGCCTTGCTGGGCATGAGCTTCTTAAACCGCATGGACATCCGGCGCGAAGGTCAGGTCATGACGCTGACCAAGCGGTACTAGCCCAGGCGGCCCCGTTCCGCGGTGACAAGGTGCGTGATCTTCGCCGGGCGCTCCAGGAATCGCTGAACCCGCTCTTGCAACACGCTGTCAGCTTTGGTGACACGCTCATGCTGACGCAAATGCTCGAGCCAGGATTCGACCAGGAAAGTCTCCACGAACCTGCCCCTCTCCGCCACGTCTTCGAAGACACCCCACGCATACGCGCCATCCCGGCGGCGTTCCAAGGCCACATGATCGAGTGCGGCGAGAAAGGCGTCGCGGTCTTTCAGCGCGACGCGGTATTCGATCGTGACCAGCACCGGACCCGCGCGCTCCCGCAGGTCTTCGGCGACGACGGGCTCGGGCCAGCTCATCGAAGGCGTCAGATCGAGACCGGCACCTGTCTGCAGCTTGGAACGCCACGTCAGCGGAATGGCGACCAACGCGCCAAGCGCCGCGAGGAAGTGCGCCATCGGTAGGCCACCCGTCGCAGCGATTTCCCCCCAGGCCACGCTGCCGACCGTCATCGCGCCGAACAACACAGTGACGTAAATCGCGAGTCCACGTCCGCGCACCCACTCAGGCAGCGCCAGTTGAGCCGATACATTCAGGCTCGACAAAGTGGCAATCCAGGAGACGCCCGCAATGAGGCTGGCCAGGAGGGCGATGGCCGCACTGTGCGCGGCACCGAACAGCGCCAGGGCTGCGGCGGTGCCAACCGTCCCGGCAGCCACCAGCCGGTCGGGTCCAAGCCTTGCTTTAAGCCGCGGCAGTGCGAAGGCACCGCCGATCGCGCCGACCCCGATGGCTCCCAGCAAGACACCGTATAGCTGTGCGCCGCCTGCGATCTGGGTGCGCGCCACGAGCGGCAATAACGCCCAGTAGGCACTTGCAAAAATGAAGAATGCAACGGCCCGAAACAGGGTTGCGCGCAAAGACGGATTGTTGCGCGCATAACGCGCGCCCGTCCGAATCGCGCTGGCGAGACGTTCAGCGGGCAAGCGCCGACCCGTTTTCCGCGACGTACGCCACCAGACCAGCGCGCCGATGGTGCCAAGGTTGCTGAAAGCATCCAGCCAGAAAGGCGCAGCAATGCCAAGCCCGGCCGCAATGATCCCGCTCAGAGCCGGGCCCACGGCACGACTGATGTTGATCCCGACACTGTTGGCGGCCACCGCCGCCGGGAGGTCGGGCTTGGGGACAAGCGTCGGCACGATCGATTGCCACGCAGGCGCCGTCAGCGCGCTTCCGGCCCCGATCACGAACATGAACAACAGCAGAGTGACCGGCGTAACGAGGTCTAGCGTAACCATCGTGGCGAACGAAGCCGACACCACCATAATCCCGAACTCGACGACGATGAGAAAACGCCGCTTGTCTATGATGTCGGCCAGCGCCCCCGCCGGCAGCGCGAACAGGAACATCGGCAGGCTTGTTGCCACCTGAACCAGCGACACCATCACTGGATCGGCATCCAGGCTCGTCATCAGCCACGCGGCCGCCGCGCTGTACATCCAGCCGCCGATATTGGCGACGACGGTCGCCGTCCAGATTACCGCATAGGTGCGGTGATGGAAGGGGCGCCAGGGCGAACGTACTTCTGAAGACGGCCCGGTGGCCATTTGAAAAGGCTCCGGCGATCTTCAGAAGGCGAGTTGGGCCAACGCGTCGACGAGCTTGTTCCGCTGCGCCACGTCGATCATCGGATAGGTTTCCAGCCACGCATGGCTGGAAAAGCCCGGACGCAGCGCGCGGATCTCCTCCGCCTCCCAGGCTGCGGCCGCCTTGTCACCGGCGAGCACGTTGAGCGCCGCCATGTAAACATGCGCCTCGAGGTTGACCGGATTGCGCGCCAGCGCGTGGTCCAGGTTGATCCGCGCCTGCTCAAGGTCGCCCAGAAAAAGATACGCACGGCCGAGCAGCAGGAAGTACAGATCACCCGCCTCGGGATCGAGCCGCATCGCGGTGCGCAGCAGCGGCACGGTGTCGGCGGGACGTCCGAGGTAGGTGTCGATGCCGCCCATCAGCGCATAACCGTCGGCGAACGACGGATACAGCCGTACGGCGGTGCGAAGGTATTGCAGCGCCTGCTCGTGCTGACGCCGTTCCATGTGGACGAAAGCGAGCACCCAGTAGGTCTCCCGGATGTCCGGATTGATCTGGTATGCGGTCTGTGCCATCTCCAGCGCACGATCGAGCGCAGCGGGGCCGTCTGCGGCCCACTGATTGCGGTAGTCGGCCGCGTAGGTCAGCGCGAGGCCGGCGTACGCGCGAGCAAACGCAGCATCCAGTGCGATCGCCTGCCGGAACATGTCGCGCGCGATCTCGTTCTCCGCTTGTTGCCGGACGAGCAGCGCCGATTGCCCGCGCTGGAAGTATTCGAATGCTTCCAGGTTGCGGGTGTGACGCTGTGCGACGCGGCGCAGCTCCGCCTCGCTCACCTTCGCCGGCAGAATCTGCAGAATCTTCGGCCCGAGCTCGTCCTGCAGCGTGAACAGGTCATTGGTCGCGCGATCGAATCGCTCGGACCAGAGCTGATTTCCCGCTTCGCCATCGGTCAGATACACATTGAGTCGCAAGCGATCGTCGACTCGCTGAACGGTTCCCGAGACCACATAGCGTATTGGCGGAACGCTCGCCGCCGTGTCGGTGCCGGTCTTCCCGCTCAGCGGCACGGGGTCGATGACCCGGAGTCCGGACAGCTTCGACAGATCGGTGACGAGGTCCGCGGTAATGCCTCGCGCCAGCAGTGCCGCCTGCGGATCGTCGCCGACCGCCTCGAAGGGCCTGACCGTCACCGTCGGTTGTGCATCGGCCGCTTCGGTGTCGGGAAGCGCCGGCGGGCTGGTGAGAACGCCCGGGCCGCGCTCAGCGCCGCTCCACCAGAGTCCGGCTGCCGCGAGCAGCAGCACGGCCGTCCCGACGGCCGCCATCGAGGCAACGCGCCCCTTGCGCGGCGCCGGCGGCGACGCCGAGTCCGCCATCGGCATCGTCTCCGCGCTGATGACGGGCGCAATCAGGCGGTAGCCGCGCTTCGAGATCGTCTGGATGTACGCCGCCTTCCCCGGCGTATCGCCCAGTGCCTTGCGCAACTTGATGACGACCTGGGTCAGCGCATCGTCGCCGACGACCACGCCGGGCCACAGGGCGGCAAGCAGCGCTTCCCGGCCGACGACCTGTCCGGCGCGATCGGCAAGATAGATCAGCACCGACATGGCCTTGGGCTCGAGCTTCACCGACTTCCCCGCGGCCGAAAGCTCGTTCAGCGCGGGGTCGACCGTCCAGTCGCCGATCCGCAGCCGGTGGCGATCGGAGGCGGATGGGGCGCCGACGCCGACCGACGCGATTTTGCCTGGAGGCAGCGGATTCGATCGACTCGGTTGCACGGCAGTGCGCGTTCCTTCGCCAAAGTTTAGCCGTTTCTTCGGGACTTTTTTGCCCCGGCGCACGTTCAATCCGAATGTCAGTACCGATCAGATCAACGTGTTTGTCGAGGAGGTGCCCCGATGAAACGGTTTACGCTGCTCATGCAGGTCATTGTCGTCTCCGCGCTGGTCCTGCCGCAATCGCCGGCGATCGGTCAGCAGGCGCTTGTCGTCAAGCCGCTGATCGAAAAGCCGTTGACGGAATTGCCGCCCGGCCCGCTGTTCTGGCGGCTGGAGAATTTTCCGACGCTGGAAGCGGCCCAGGCTGCCGCGGGTCCGACGAGCCTGGCCGCCCAGTCGCGAGGCAAGGCGTGGCTGTTCACGCTCGGCCCGGCGGGAGGCGCATCGGCCGGCGCGACCAAGGTCGCCGAGATCGGACCGATCCCCCGAGTGACGGCGACCCACTACCTGCTTCGAGTCAACGAAGGCAGCGGTCCGCCAGGCAGCATCACGTCTGTGCATTCGCATCCGGGATCCGAAGCCTTCTACGTTCTGGCCGGCGAATCGACCAGCCGGACGCCGCATGGGGTGATGCGTGTGGGGTCGAACCAGGGCGCGACCGGACATGGGGCCGACACACCGATGCAGGTGTCAAGCACCGGCGCGGTGGAGCTGCAATCGCTGGTGATGTTCGTGGTCGACGCCGCGAGGCCGTTTTCGTCTCCGGCCAGTTTTCCCTAGCGCGGGTATAAAACCGATTAGCATTGCGCCTTCGAAGGAGGCGCAATGCGAAGCAGCCGGTTCGGAGTCGTTGCAGGTTTTGCGTTCGCCACGGCCGTCACGGCGCTGCTGCTGTTTCTATGGCAATCGCAGCTGATCGCGCCGTCGGGCGCGACCCGGACCGCGTTCTCCGTAGAGCATGCGTTCGCGACCTTGTCAGGCTTGCTGCAAGAGCAGCGGCCGCATACGACCGGCTCGCCGGAGAACGCCGTCGTGCGCGACCGCATCCTCGCCGAGCTCAAGTCCGCCGGGTACGCGCCCGAGGTACAGGCGGCGTTTCAATGCGATACCGCCGCGCGCAACCCCGGCTGTACGGCGGTCGAGAACATCGTCGCCGTGCACAAGGGGACAGGCGACGGCAAGGCGGTACTGGCCAGTGCCCACTACGACAGCGTGCCGGCGGGCCCCGGCGTCAGCGACGACGGCGCGGGTGTGGCCGTCGTGCTCGAGCTCGCCCGCGCTTTCGCCGCCAGGACGACCCGCAACGACGTCATCTTCCTGCTGAGCGACGGCGAGGAGACGGGCTTGCGCGGCGCGCGCGCTTTCGCCGACCACCATCCGCTGATGCGCCGTGTCGGGGTCGTCGTCAATTTCGACGCCCGCGGCGCGTCGGGTGCCAGCATGATGTTCGAAACCGGTCCCGGCAACGCGCGACTGATGGATTTGTTCGCCCACGCGGTCGCGCGGCCGTCGGCCAGCTCGGTCAGCTACGAGATCTACAAATTGCTGCCCAACGACACCGACTTTTCGGTCTATCGAAAGCTGGGCTTGTCAGGCTTCAATTTCGGGTTCATCAATTCGGCCGCGCTGTATCACTCGGTCCGGGACAATCTTCACTATATCGACCGTCGATCGCTGCAACACACCGGCGAGCACGCGTTCGAGGTCGCCGGAGCGCTTGCCGATGCGGACCTCGCGACGCTGAATGCGGCGTCCGATGCCGGCTTCTTCGACGTCTTCGGACTCGTCACCGTGGTCTGGCCGGCCGCGATCAATGCGCCGATCGCGTTCGCTGCGCTGCTGGCGCTGCTCGGGCTGGTGGTCGTCCATCGCGACGCGTTCACGCTGCGTGCGATCGTCTGCGCGGTCGCAGCCCTGCTCGCCGTACCGGTGCTGCTGTTTGCATCGGGATGGCTGCTGTCGTATCCGCTGGGCATCTGGCCCGGCGTGCATCCGCTCGATCACCCGCAGCCCTGGCCCGGCAGAGTCGCGCTCGCGTCGACCGGATTACTCATCCCGTTGCTCGTTGGCACAATCGCCGGCCGGCGCGCCGATGCGCGCGCGTTGCTGCTGGTGAACTGGGTCTTGCTCGCGCTTATCGCCGTCGGTGTCGCGCTGACGATCGGCGGGGCGTCGTATCCGTTTCTATGGCCGGTATGCGGCGTCGCCATCGCAGGTTGGATCGAGACGCTGCTGCGCAGAAGGCCCGGGCGCTCGCTGCCTGTGGCCGCGCTGGTCGGATTCGTTCTTGCGGCTTTCTTCCTGTTCGCCTTCCTGCTCGGGCTGGAGCTCGTGCTCGGCTTCGATCTCAGCCAGTACAAGATTCTCGTGCTGACTCCATTCGCACTGGCGCTGGTGCCGGTGTTCGCCGCAAGGCCCGGCGATCGATCGCGCGCCGCGTGGGCATTGGCCGCCCTGTGCGCCTCGGTCGTCGCAGGCGCGGCGGCGATCGCCAGCCAGACGCCCGCGTATGCAGCCGGCCATCCGCGCGGCCTGAACATCGTCTACTACGACGACCAGGCGGCAAAGCCACGCTGGCTGATCGGCTTTGTCGGCGCGCCCGACGAGAAATTTCTGAAGGCTCAAGGTTTCCCGCAACAAGACGAGGAGTACCGCCAGCTCGGTCTGTTGAAGGCGCGAGGACGGTTCAAGGAGACGGGCGGGCAGCATCTGCCGGCGCCGAGCTTTAACGTCAACGAGGTCGCAACGCAGGGCGGCACGACGGTCGTGCGAGGAACGCTGCGCAGCGGCCGCGGCGGCTTTCAGATCGGCATCGGCATCGCGCCGGATTCCGGCATCCAGTCGATCCGTTTCGAAAATCAGGCGGCGGTCAGCGCCGAGCAACTCAGGGGCAAGGACCCGATCTTCGTGCGCGTGTGGGGCATCGGCATGCGCGAGGTGCCGATGGAAATCTCGTTCGCGGCCACCACGGCGCCGAAGCTGACACTGTACGAACGCTCGCCGCTGCCGGATACCGACGAAGCGCGCGCCCTAATCGCAGCCAGGCCGGCCGACGCGGCTCCGGATTACAACGGGGATACGGCGCTGGTGTTCACCGCGGTCGACCTCAAACCGTAGCGTTCGCCGAGGTCGGCGACAGTCGTTTGATCTGCTTGTCCATCGACGCATCGGACACGGCGCCGTGGATCACCACAGCGTAATGCGCTGCTCCGGAGCCAGATACATCCTGTCACCTTCCTTGACGCCGAAGGCTTCGTAGAACCCCGGCTGGTTGCGCAGTGGCGCCAGGCCGCGCACCTCTTGCGGCGCATGGGGGTCGACCTTGATCAGGCGGATCGTCTCGGGGACGCGCGACTTGCCGCGCCACACCTGTGCCCAGCCGTAGTAGAGGCGCTGCTCGCCGGTCAGGCCGTCGATGACCGGCGACGATTTGCCGGCGAGCGAGATCTTGTAGGCGCGATAGGCGATCGCGAGGCCTGAATTGTCGGCCACGTTTTCGCCCAAGGTCAGCGCGCCGTTGACGTGGAAGCCGGGCACCGGCTCGTACTGGTCGTACTGCGCGACCAGCGCCTGCGTCTTGTCCCTGAAGCGTTTGAGATCGTCGGCGGTGAACCATTGATGCAGATTGCCGTCGCCGTCGAATCGGCTGCCGCCGTCGTCGAACCCGTGACTGATCTCGTGGCCGATCACGGCGCCGATGCCGCCGTAATTGACCGCATCGTCGGCCGCCGCGTTGAAGAATGGCGGTTGCAGGATCGCCGCGGGAAAGACGATCTCGTTCTTCTCCCGGCTGTAGTAGGCGTTGACCGTCTGTGGCCGCATACCCCATTCGTTCCGGTCGATGGGCTTGCCGAGCTTGGCGAGATTGCGTCGATATTCGAATTCCTGCGCGCGTAACCAGTTGCCGACGAGGTCGTCCTCGGCGACGCTCAGACTGCTGTAATCGCGCCATTGCGTGGGATACCCGATCTTCGGCGTGAACTTGGCGAGCTTCGCCAGGGCCTGGCTCTTGGTTTCCCGGCTCATCCAGTCCAGCGCGTCGATGCTTTGTCGGTAAGCGGCAAGGAGATTGCCGACCAGCGCTTCCATCCGCGCCTTGTTCTCGGGCGGGAAATGCCGGGCGACGTAGAGCTTGCCCAGCGCTTCGCCGATCGATGTGTCGACGAATTCCACGCCGCGCTTCCAGCGAGGCCGGTTCTCCGGAGTGCCGCGCAGCACCGTATCCTGGAAGGCGAACTGCTCGTCGACGTACGTCTTCGCCAGATACGGCGCGGCGTCGTTCAACAGCTGCCATTTGAAATACGCTTTCCAAACCGGCAGCGGCGTGTCGACCAGCAGCTTCGCGAACGCGGTCAGGTAGGTCGGCTGCGCGACGATCAGATAGTCGACGCGTGAATCGACTCCCGACTCGGTGAGCCAGCGCTTCCAGTCGACGCCGGGCGCGAGCGTGGAAAGTTGCGTCAGTTCCACCTTGTTGTAAGTCTTGACCGGGTCGCGATTCTCGACCCGGGACCATTGCACCCTGGCCAAGTCGGACTCGAGCGCGATGAGCTCCCGCGCCGACTCGGCGGCATCGCGCTCGCCCGCCATGGCGAGCATCTTCTCGACGTGTATCGCGTATCGCGCGCGCACGTCCCTGAACTTGTCGTCGAGATAGTAATCGCGATCGGGCAAGCCCAGCCCGCCCTGGCGCAGATCGACGACGTATTTGCTCGAGTCGCGGTTGTCCTGATGGACAACAGGCGCGAACGGCGCATCGATGCGCAGGACATTGAAGCGCGCCAGCAGCGCCGCGACGTCGTCCTTGTTCCTGACCGCGTCGATGCGTGCGAAAAGAGGTTCGAGCGGCTTGGTACCCGCATCCTCGATCTTCGCCTCGTTCATAAAGCTGTTGTACAGATCGCGGATTTTCTGCGCCTCGGAGCCGGGAGCAGCATCGGTCGACTTCGCCACGTCCTCGACGATCGCCTTGAGCTGCAGCTCGGTGTCTTCGCGCAGCTTGTCGAACGAGCCGTAGCGCGCCTTGTCGACCGGCATCTCGAACGTATCGAGCCACTTGCCGTTGACGGCGCGATAGAAGTCGTCCTGGGGACGGACGGCGGGATCGACGTAACTCAAGTCGATGCCCGAGACCAGCGACGACGTTGCATTGCCGGCCGCCGCGGCGCCGGGGGGCTGGGCAGCGATCGCGCACCCGCTGACCGCCGCGAGTCCAACCGCGGCCAGCAGCGTATGGATAGTCTTAGCGATCATGCCGATCAGCCTGCCGGCATTATCCCATGTCGATCGCGGAGGCTGCACACTACAGGACGGGCAACCGGTTTTCGACGCTCCGCGTCACTTCGCACCGGTCCACGCCGAGGCGTTCTTCGCGACCACGGCCGGAGACGCGCTTGGCATACCCTGTGCTACATCCCCTCATAGCTGGCATTGTCCTGGGGGATTCGAGCGTGAGCTTGTCTGCAACACTTTCGACGGTTCAATCGGAGGGCCACGACTACCCGATCAAACGGATGGTGGGGGAGAGCGTTTTCGCTTCCGCGCAAGCCGACCCGATCGAAACGCAACAGGCGATCTGCGAGGCGATCACGGCGCTCATGCGAGACGGTCAAGCCGACGTCAGCCGACTGGAGGCCCTTCTCGCGCTGGAACGGCAGACACAGCCGATGATCGATGTGCTGCTGACCCGATACGTCGAAGGCGACGCGCAGATAGGCTCGTTCGAGTGGAAGGCCTGGAATGCCGCGTTGCGGCTCAGCCAGGCGTTTTGCCAGGCCCACGAATTTTTTTTGCAGCGCATTGGCGCGATAGCCGGCGGCTACTGGACCGACCCTGAGCCGCTGGTCCGGGTTCAGCTGTTTCATCACAGGAAGATCGAATTGCTGCTGCGCTTCCTCCGATACAAGAAGCGCAGCCCGGAAATATGGAAGCAGCTGCATCAGACGTATCGGCTTGCCGACGAACGCGACGTGCTGAATCGCCGTGGCCGGACGATCGGAGAGCTCGAGCAGCAGTATCTGCAGATCCTCCTGCTGGAGGTCATGAACAACGGCCGATTCTCGCCTCGCGAAGCGCTATGGGCGCATCGCTGGTTTGCCCGCTGGTGCAGCGGGCCGGGGCTGCGATTGTCCCGGATTAAAAGCAGCGTTCACGTCGAACCGAAGGGATTTGTCGTCGACCTTGCCGGTGCGGATGGGCTCAAGCGGCTTGCGGCGGCAGGAAGCGATCTTCCCGCGGGCGACTTGCTTTATTTCGACTCTGCGACATTGCTGGCGATCATCGACCAGGAAATGGCCTCGTTGCGAAACAGCGCCATGCCTCCGGATCGAGCGACCGCTGCCGAGCGCGCGGGGCAGCTCGCGCTGCTGAAAAAACTCGCGCTCCTCTTTGCCTCGAACCCGGTCGAGATCAAACGCCGCGCCGAGCGCACGCCGGTTGCCCTGGCGGTCCAGGCCATCGCGGGCT
>Ga0207657_10002879_pt1 | contig 18493 bp, 19 predicted proteins | sample KBSC33metaG_FD_184316 | JGI IMG/M metagenome (GOLD analysis project Ga0207657, IMG submission 184316) | Corn rhizosphere microbial communities from Kellogg Biological Station, Michigan, USA - KBS C3-3 metaG (SPAdes) (version 2) | ecosystem: Host-associated > Plants > Roots > Rhizosphere > Soil ... | reverse complement strand
TTGCGAATCCGCTGTGGGCCGTGTCGCCAGCTCGAGAAATCGCTCGACGACGACGGTGGGCTGCGCCTCGGGTAGCCGAATAACCTCCGTCCCGTCGATCACCGCCACCAGGTGCATCCGTGTCGCCAGCTCAGGGCGGAGCGTCTTTTGAATCCGCTCCCATTCGGTTCGCACGCGCGTTGCGCTGATGCGGATGAGCGAAACCAGGACAAGGCCGGTTGTTGCTGCCGGGCGATGAGCGAGAAACGTCGCCAGGCCGACGACCGCGCTGCGAAGATCGCGGACCCCCCGGCCGGCGAGTTTGATCTCGTAGGCTATGTGGCCATCAGGACTTACAAGATCCGCGCCTTCTTCGGGCTCCTCGTGATACCCAATGGAAAGAAATTGGCTGGTCAGGCCTGATTCCATGTCCTGATGATAGTATCGAAAGTCGGAACTAGAAACTAAAGTCGCGACTTAATTTTTAGGTCGGAACTGAAAAGCGTCATTTGGCATCAGTTATGACCCCATCCGCCAACCCGCCAACAGTTGGTCCATCACGCGGCTGGTTCTGGCAGCGGTTTCGCCGGTGCTGGGGCTTTGGGATTGGCCGTTGAGGTCGTTGACGACGGCCTGGATCATCGGTTGCTGGATGTGAGGCGGGTGGGGGATGTCGAATTCTTCGGCGTTGCCTTCGGTTTCGAGGCGGACGGGGTCGCTGGGGCCGAAGGTGGAGAAGCAGATTCGACCGGCGTCGCCGACGATCTGCACTTCGTCGGCACGGTGGTGGGTGGTGAAGCACCAGAGGCCTGTGCCGAGGATGCCCGATTCGAAGGCGAAGCTGCCGGTGACGATGTCCTCGGCGGGGTACAGGCGGGCCTGGTTGGTGGCGTGGCCGCGGGCGTCGGCGATGGGGCCGAGGAGGAAGTCGAGCAGGTCGAGGGTGTGCGAGGCGAGGTCGAGGAAGCGACCGGCGCCGGCGATCTCCGGCCGCACGCGCCAGGGCCGGGACCCAGGCGCGGCGGAACTCCACGTCCCATTCGCGGACCGAAAGGACGGTGCGGCCGGCGAATTCGTGATCCGCTTGGGGTTCGGGTAGTAGGCGACGTTGGACCCCTGAGTCGGCGCCGGGGTAGGAGAATCCTCCGATTGACCGATCCCATCGGCCGCCTGACCCGACGGGGGTGGGGGCGCTTGCGGCGCGGGATGCTTGGCGCTATCCAGGCCTGCTAGGACGACTGTGACCAGGCCGGCGACGAGGATGCACGCGGTGATCGCTGTAGCGACGACAGTCGCCGTTTGTCTGACCACTCCCCGCAGCTGTGCGTGATCGGCAACAGCACCCAGTCTGCGATGTTTAGCCACGCCGTTCCCATCAGGCAGCCCCCGTATTAGCCGCTGGGCAGCATAGCGAGGGGTCTCTCGTCAGCCGACGACAGCCCCTAGCGGATTCCGTCGCTTGCAGAGGCGGGATTGCTCGGAGCGCGCTGCGCCTGCTGTTGATTGGCCGAGGCGGATCAGGATTGGTCTCCCTCTGGCCCACTGGGTGGGACATCTGGTGGGCCACTCAGGCGATGGCCGGGCGAGAGGATGGGCGGCCCGATCGAGTCGCTCCTCGCCGGACGGGTCGGCTGGCGGTCAGCCCGAAGCAACGTCAGACAGTAAATGGTGATCTTGTTCTTACCGCCTGCAGCGGTCACCAGGGCGCCAAAGGCGGGGTTGTCCATCCGCTTTCCGCCGGTGATCTCGTTGGCAAGATATGCGATGCACAGGCCATGCAGCGACGGCGAAGGAGACGCCGAGAAGTGCGAACCGACGCCGCCGGGAGTGGTGGGCGCAGCTGGGGCGGCCGCGGCATGACTTGGCGGCGGCGGTGGTACGGCCGCCCTGGTCGCCCTGGGCGTGGGGGTGCCGTCGTGGCTCGGCGCGGCGACCGATGTGCTGGCGGGCAGCGCGTGGTGCGCCGGTTCAGTCTGGGTGTGAGCAGCGGCGGCGAGAGCCACCCCACCGGTCGCGGCCGCAGCGAGTGCCGCGGCAATCCCCACCTTCGCAGCGAGCAACTTGTCGGACATCCGCTTGCGCACGGTCACGCCGTGCGCGGCCGCAGGTTCCAGGCGGGCCGCCTGAAACCGGATCATCGCGGCCGCTTCGCCGGCCAGTTCAGCGGAGGTCGCTGAGCCTCGCGCCGCCGCGATGATCTGGGCGAGCTCGGACCGCTCGGTCGCGGTCCCGGTGAGGATCGCTTCGGCGTTCGCGCGGTTGAGCGGCGGTGGTTGGCGTGTAGTCATCTCACCGTCTCAGCGTCGAACGGGCGCGATCTGTCACTCGTCCGATCGACGAGGTTGCCGGCGCCCTGTTCGGCCAGCCGGCGCAGTCCGCGGTACGCGGCCGTGCGCACCGCCCCGGCCCGCTTACCCAATACCCGTCCGGCGGCGTTGGCGTCGAGTCCGACCACGGCCCGCAGCATTACCGCTTCGGCCTGGTCTCGCGGTAGCTCGGCTATGAGTCGTAGTGCGGCCGCCGTGGACAACGACTCGAGGGCGAGCCCGGCCGTGTCGTCCCGCGCTGGCAACGCCATGAGTTCATCGAGCGTGGTGACGGCAACCGGTCGCCGGGCCCGAGCGCGCAGATGATCCATCGCCCGATGCCGGCCGATCGTCGCGGTCCAGGCTCGAAACCCGTCTCCGTCACCTTGAAATCCGCTGAAGTCGCGGCACACCTGAGCCCAGGTTTCGGACGCGACGTCTTCGCCATCCGGCCCGACGAGCACCGTGAGGTAGCGGAGCAGGCCGGGTTGCACCGCCCGATATACCTGCGTGAATGCCGCATCGTCACCTCGCTGCGCTGCCGCAACGGCGCGAGTCAACGATGTGTCGGGGTCGCCGCCGGCAGCGTGGCGTGCGGGGCTCACCCGAAGTGCGCCGTCCGTCGAGCAACGATTCGCCCGACTGAACGTCTACCCACCCGAGGGATTTGCGCGTTCCGCGAGATCACCCGCCAACCACCCCACCGCTGCACAATCCCCTCCGGCTGGTGTCTCTCGCTATCTCTCGCTCCGGCAATGGCGACGTTTGCTCGCAACACCGCACTATGTCGGTCTTTGTCGTTCTGCCGGACGCTTGCCACGGCTAGGTCGTGACTCTACGGGCTGCCGTATCGGGCGCGGTGACCGGTCTCATTGCCCGGCATCGGCGTGTCGAGGGGGACCCAACAAGGGATTGGATCGCGCGACCTCTAGTGGTCCTCGGGCCTCGAACGGTTTACCTGGCGTCCATTACCTGCCATCCTCGACGGACTTGCGTCCGTCATGGTCTGGCTGGGCTGGAGCACCCATTGGGGCATGTCACGTTCGTTCACGGGATTGGCAACAAGCCCGAGCCGAGCGTGCTGCTCGAGCATTGGCGGGCAGCGCTGCTCGACGACGATGGAATAGACCTCGCATCCCTCGGTGTGTCGTCGTCGCTGGTCTACTGGGCGGACGTTCTCTACCCGCAGCCCTTGGTCGAAACATCGGGCGACGAGTCCGCTCCGCTGGAACTGGCTCCCATGGTCGACGCGGCCCCGAGTGATCTGAGCTGGCTCGCGTCGTTGCCGCCGCAGGAGCGCGGCTTCGTCGAGCGCCTCGGAATCGAAGTCGGCCTGGCGACCGTAGCGCCCACCCCTGGCGATGATCTCGAGGCAATCGTCGCTGACTCCCCCCTCGAGGCAGTGCCGCTTCCGGCGTGGCTGAAGCGGCGACTGATGCGGGCATTCCTACGTGACGTACACCACTATCTGTATGACGTCGAGTTCAGTCCGCGAGCTGGTGAGTCATTTCAGGTCCGCCGAGACGTGCGCGCTCGCACCGTGGCCGCTTTGACCAACGACGGTCCTATGCCTAGACCGCATGTCGTCATCGGGCACAGCCTCGGGAGCGTGGTGGCGTACGACGTGCTGGTCAACTGCCCTGGTACCCCGCCGGTCGACGGGATAATCACAGTGGGGAGCCCGCTGGGGCTCAGTGAGGTTCAGGGCGCACTCACTCCGCCGTACACCCGCAACGACGGATGGCCCGAGCGGTGCCTCGCGGACGGACGATGGGTCAATGTGTCGGACGGAATGGATCCGGTCTGCGGCGCCGACCCACGCCTTGCCGGCGACTTTCGTCGGCACGGTGTAGTTCGCGTCGACGACGTTGCGGTCAAGAACCGTGGAAGCTGGCGCCATAGCATCGGCAAGTATTTGGGCCAGCCTCAGCTGCGGAACGCATTGCGCGACATGCTGCAATAGCGAGGCAGTCGTAGAGGAGGCGTGGTGGGCTGGAGAAAGAAGATCCAGCAAGCGGCTCGACAATTTGACTGGCAGCAACTCGCCGACGTTGTGGAAGGATACGTCGGGCATCTTCGCAGTGCGCCAGAAATTGAGGATTCCCAGCAAATAAGGGCGATTCTGTCTCTGCTTCGCGAGTACCGCCGTTATGAAGAGCTGTTGCGCGTCGCCGATGCTGCCCTCGGGCACGGCTTGACTGACGCGGCTATCAAGCGTCAGCTCGCCCAAGCGCTCGTTGATCGGGATCGCCCAGCGGCCGCGCTAGTCATTTTTCGGTCCTTGATTGATGACCCGCAAGTCACGCCGATGGAGCGGATCGAAGCGTGGGGCGGGATCGGCCGCTGCCACAAGCAACTCTATGTGCAGGGCGGCTCTCCGAGCCGCCGCGAGGCGAACCTGCGGCGAGCGGTCGATGCCTACCGGCAAGCCTTTGACTCGGATCATCGACTGATCTGGCACGGCATCAACGTCGTGGCGTTGCTCCGGCGGGCCAGCCGGGACAGGATCGTGCTCTCGGACATGAACGATCGGGCCGATCAGGCCACTCAGCTGGCGGCAGAAATTCTCGAGCGCATTAACGACATTCCTGAGCCCAATGCGTGGGAAAAAGCCACTCGCAGCGAGGCATATCTCGCCCTGGGTGAATACGCGCGCTCAACTGAATGGGCCGCGCAATTCACCGAGGACGCAGGCGCGGACTCCTTCAAACTGGCCTCGTATCTCCGACAGCTACTTGAGGTGTGGCAGTTGCGCACCGATTCGGCGCCGGGTGACAGCCTCTTACCGATACTCCGGTCTGCCCTCCTTGGCCGCGAGGGCGGCGCGGTCGTCGTAGTGCCGACCGACGTCCAGGCCACAAGGGTCAGCGACGCCTTGGCGCCCGGCCTGGAACGAGTACTGGGCTCGAGTCGATTTCAGTCACTGAACTGGTATCGGACCGGACTTGAACGTTGCCGCGCCGTTGCTCAGATTGAAAACCAAGCTGAGGATGGCATTGGCACCGGTTTCCTGGTAGACGGCCGGCGCCTCCATGCAAGCCTTCCGGCGACAGTGCTCATGACCAACGGACACGTCATTCCCGAGGCCGTCGCCGCGAGCGATGCGGTAGTCGCCTTTCGCGGACTGGACGAGGACGCCACCCGGCAGCGATTCCGCGTCGCACGGACGTGGTGGTACCAACAATCCGAACGCCCCGGAATTGACACCGTACTGCTCGAACTGGATGGCTATCCACGAAACGTGTCGCCGGCGCCGCTGGCCAATCGGCTCCCCGTCCTCGACGGCAGCGGAGCCCAGCGCGCCTACCTGATCGGCCATCCGAACCAATTAGAGAACCCGCAATTCAGCCTGCAAGATAACGTGATTCTCGATTACGACGAGACGTACGTGCACTATCGTGCCCCATCAGACCGTGGCAGCTCAGGAAGCCCGGTGTTTGACAGCAGCTGGTCACTCATCGCGTTACACCACGCGGGAGGATTCGATACTCCGCGGCTGCACAACAAGGGCGGCACCTATGCCGCCAACGAAGGCATTGCCCTCGGGGCGATCGTCGGCCGACTTCGTGACCGCCCACCTGCTCCCGAGAGCGTCGTCAGATGACCGGTCCGCCCGGCCCAGTCGTCATACGCCTCGAGCATGGCCCGGAGAGCGTAGACCGGGTTGGACCAGTACTGACACAGGCGGGAATTCGGCTGGGCCAGCCAGTCGTGGTCCTCGTGGGCGGGGCAAGTGGTATGTCGACCGCGGATGCAGCGACAGCCTCGGCGCTGTTCGACGCGGCGTTGGTGCCCGCGCTGAGAACGACCGGAGCCGGCCTCGTCGACGGCGGCACCAACGCCGGAGTGATGGCCTTGGCCGGGTCGGCGCGATCCCGGGCGAGCCTCGGGGGCATTCATATCGGTGTCATCGCTGCCGGCACGCTCGCTCAGGTTGGCGGCAATGGTCCTTCGTCGGATCCGGTGGAGATGGAGCCGCACCATAGCCATGTCCTGGTTGTTCCGGGTGCGGACTGGGGGGATGAGTCACCGTGGTTGAGCCGGGTCGCCACGGTCCTGTCCGACGGTCAGCCATCGGTCACCTTGCTCGTCAACGGTGGCGAGATCGCTTACCAGGACATAGAACTGTCCCTCGAGGCCGGGCGACCGGCGATCGTGATCTCCGGTACCGGGCGGACGGCGGACGACATCGCGGGCACGCCACCGGCAACGCCCAGGGCGCGAGCGCTTGCCCGTTCACCATTGGTTCAGGTCATCCCTGCCACTGCCTCGGCTGTTTTGGACGCGCTGCGCCGATCGCTGAAAGACGGCTGACGACTACTGGCAGTCGATAGACATTCCCGGCGGCAACCCCGGGTGGCTCAGGCTCCGACCTCCGAGCGCATTGCGAGGTTCGGCAGGTGATCGACGTGGTAGCCGGTCTGGCCAGTCGCCGGTGAGAACGATCGGCCCGGCCGCGGTTGTTTCGTGACAAAGGCGCGCCGCGCCGCGGCGAAATCATTTCGACCGTGGTAAACGTCCTGAATCATCTCGCATAGCTCGGCAGCGCGGTAGGAATCAAGCGGTCGACGCCGCTCGTCGTGCTCCCGCCGAAGCTGCTTCGCGGTGAGCAATCGGTCGTAGTCCTGCCTCGTTCCGAGCGCCGTCGCGTACGCCAGCGCGGCCTCGCCGAAATTGGCAGCGGACGCCGGAAGAATCTCGTCGGCCAAACCGAGCCGGGCCGCCTCGTGCGCGCCGATGGGAAGACACTGCTCAGTCAGCTGCCGGGCCATGGCGCTGCCGACACGCCTCGGCAACACGTACGTCCAGTATTCCGAACCAAAAAGTCCCATCGTTCGGTAGTGCGGATTGAGCACGACCCCGTCACGAAGTACCACGCGGTCCGCGCCGAGCGCGAGCATGACTCCTCCTGCCCCGGCATTTCCGCCGACGGCAGCGACAACTAGTTGATCGGCACATGTGATGATCTCGCGGCAGACATCGTCGATCGCGTTGATGTTGTGCCACGTCTCGCGGCGAGAATCTTCGGCCGCTTCGATCACACCGAGATGAATGCCGTTGGAAAAAGTGTCGCCTCCGCGAATGACGAGTACGCGGGTGGGCTGCGCCGCCGCCCGCCGAATCGTGCTGGCCAGGCGGCGGCAGTCACCGGACGACATTGCCCCGTTGTAGAAGTCGAACGACACCACTCCCACGCAGCCGAATCGTTCATAGGAGATCTCTCGGAACCCGGCTTCACGGTTGTGGGCGCCGATCAACTCGGGTACGCCGTCGAGATACTCGGACAATCCGATCGATGCCGGGAGCTTGATCGACCGATCGCGCGGAGCGCCGGCCGGCCGCACTTGGCCAATCCAAATCGTGCCGTCGCCGGTTCGTACCAGTACCGCACCGTGTTGGCGGGCGGTGACCGTGCCGGGCTCGCCAGCCGGTCCATTCGGCCCCGCCAGCGCGTCATAAACGAAAACGTCCTGGCCACACAAAGTCGTGCGCACGCCGGGCGAACCGTCTGCGGCACGTATCCGCCGGACGATATCCGCCGTCGGATCCGACCAGGCGAACGCTCGGTCACCCTGTCGCATGCTGGCTCGAGCGCGACCGCGCACAGCGCTCGACCATTGATCGGCCGGCGCTGGAACGAAGTCGGGATCGGCCGCTTTAGCGACGACATCTCGCACCAGAGCGACGGCCGCGTCGGCGACCGGACCGTTGTACAGGCCGCTCTTCCGGCATGCGGCCGGAACCGGAAACGTGCGGGTTGCCAATACCGGGCCATCATCGAGTTCGCGAACTGCCTGCAGGGCCGTGACGCCCCACGTTGTGACGTCATCGGTGATCGCCCAGTCCAGGGAAGAGGCCCCCCGATCGCCGATCGGGCCGGGATGAATGATGATCGTCCGATAGCGCATCCAAAGATCGTCCGGAACGCGCTCGCGAAGGAACGGACAAACGATAAGGGCCGGATCGAATATGAGCGCCGCCGCCCGGACCGAGTCCATGTCGGAGCTCAGCTCCACTCGCACGTCGTGACCGGCTGCGCGCAGGTCAAGCCATACTCGCTGGGTCAACCCGTTGAAGGACGAGCAGAGCAGCATCACCCGCATGGCGCTTCCCGTGCTGTGGTTCATAGTTCCCATGTGCAGTGGAGTCGCGGCGATGGCGTCAAATACATCTCGCCGCGAGCTCGTTGGCCGGAGTGGGATGCCGAAACCTCGCTGACTTGACGTTTGCGATCTGGCATACCCTCAGGCCGTGAGCGATGCCGTATTGCCTGACCCGGAGTCAGCATTCGGTCGGCGCGTCGCCGACCGGCTCGAAACAGAGCAAGTCGTCTGGATCATTACCGTCGCGGCTGACGGCACTCCGCAACCCAATCCGGTCTGGTTCGTCTGGCAGCCGCCTGCAACGGTGTTGATCTATAGCCAGGCGAATGCCTATCGCCTCGAGCACATCGATCGCCGGCCTCGGGTGGCATTGCACTTCGATGGAAACGCCGGCGGCGGGAACGTCGTGGTGCTTACCGGCGACGCGTCTATCGCGCTGGAGGCACCTCCTCCGCACGAGCATCCGGTCTACCTCGCGAAGTATCGCGAGTCGATGATCCGGGTGGGCGGTAGTCCGCAGGGCTTTAGCGACGCGTATCCAATCCTGGTACGGATCGTGATCGACCGAATACGTGGATTCTGACTGGCTCCGGCCGACTCGTTCTGCCGATTACCGCTCAATTTCGACGAGCAGAACCCACGCGTTCACCGAACCGCCGGCGAAACCCGCCAGAACCCCACCAAGCACCCAGAACAACCCGCCGCCCGCCTCGATCGCGAACGAGATACCGCCGATCATCAAGGCCAAGGCTGGCAACAACAACAGGAGCATCGCCCAGAGCACCCAGCTGAGCCGATCACGCATGTGCTCGTACGCGTGTCGCGCGATCAGGATCGCCTGGAAGGCAAGGATCGCGCTAATGGCTGCGATTTCGATACCGGTTGCCTGCCGGGGCTGTCCCGGTGCGAGCAAGACCACGGCGACGAGCAGCACGGTGAGCAGCATGCCCAGGGTGCCGGCCGCTCGCCCTGGTAGCCACGGAAACTCGAGAATCCGTTTGAGGTTGATCGAGACGGCCACGAACAGGAGGCCGGTCAGCGCCGCGGCCGCGCCGGCCGAAGCGACGGCGAAGTCCGCCCAGTCATCCAGCTGATATGCGCTCACAGCGGGATTGTCCCGAATCGGCGCCCGTGAGGGCGATGCGGCCTCCTGTCCGGAACATGCTAAGTCTGATGAACCGGTCGAGTGTCACCGTTCCGACTTGGCCGATTTGGCCTTCGGTTTGGCCTGCTTGGCCGTCTTCGGCGGTAGGGCGGCGACCTGGCTCATTGCCGTGCTCACCCAGTTGGCGGCGAGCTTCGGTTGCGTCGACCAGCTCGGCGGCAAGGCGAGGTAACCGCCCATAGGACGCTCGGCCGGCCCGAACGGTCCAGTGCCTTGAATCGCGGCCAGCTCTTCTCGGCTGGCGTCATCGATGAGTCGGACACCTACGGTCGAGCCGAACAGGCCCGCGAACATGTTGCCATTAACGAACGCCCCGAGATTGCCGAACATCGGCTTCAGTTCGACGCGCGGATCGTCCGGGACGATCGAGCGAAGGAAATCCTTGTCTTGCTCAGTTGGTTTCGGGATTTGCATACCACGCCTCCAAACGAGCACCGCCCGGACGGCTGCGCAGTGCCAGGCCGCACACCCGGATCCAATCATGTTTCGCGAGGTCTTACCCGCTGGGCGTAGCCGTAGGGTTGATCTCATGAGCAAACCGGTCATCGTCGAGCGCCGTCGTGTGGCGACGTTGTGACAGGCGTCGATGAGCTTCGATCGCTGAGCCTGTTCGCGGGCCTCGATGACGATCAGCTTGCCGAACTGATCGAAGGCGGCGAAGTGGTTCGGATCGAACCCACGGTCGAATTGTTCAGAGAAGGCGAGCCGGCGGACTTCTGGTGGGTACTTCTGGACGGGGCTATCGACCTGCTGCGGCATATCGATCGGGAAGACACCGTCGTCGCGCGGATGGATGCGCCCGGACGCTGGGCCGGCGGATTTCGGGCCTGGGATCAGCAGGGCGTGTACCTCGCGACCGGACGTGGAGTCATCGCGGGCCGGGTACTCCGGGTACCGGCGGACGTACTTCGGGACCGGTCCAACGCCTGGTTTCCGTTTGCCGCACATCTCGTCGAGGGGCTCTACCACACCGCGCGCTTGATCGAGTCAACGGCACGGCAGCGCGAATCTCTCGTCACACTTGGCACGCTTGCGGCCGGTCTCGCACACGAGCTCAACAATCCCGCCTCAGCGGCGACCCGGGCCGTCGACGAACTCGAAGCCGCATCTCAGACGATGCTCGCCTCCGCCGGGCGGCTGATCCGTGGCGGCATCTCCGCCGAGCGGTTCGCGGCCCTCGACGCGCTGCGCCGTGAGGTCGAGCAGGGGACGGCGCCGCAGGATCCGATCAAGGTCGCGGATCGGGAAGAGGTGCTGTCGTCATGGCTCGTCGAGCACGACGTAGCCAGGGAGTGGGTCATCGCTCCCGTGCTGGCTGCTGCCGGTGTCGATGTGGCCTGGTGCGAGCGAGCAGCGACCGTATTGACGGAGTCCGCGCTGGAGCCTGGTCTGGAATGGGTGTCCAGTGCGCTGTCCGTTGCCTCGCTGCTGTCCGAGGTCAAGGGGTCGACCCGGCGCATTTCCGAGCTCGTGGGCGCTCTCCGGTCTTACTCGCAGATGGACCGTGCGGCGATTCAGCTGGTCGATGTAACGGATGGCATCGAGAGCACATTGGCGGTGCTCGGCCAGCGCCTCACGGACAACATCTCGGTCGTGCGGGACTATGGCACCGAGGTCCCTCGGATCGAGGCCTACGCGGGCGAGCTCAACCAGGTGTGGACAAAGGTCATCGAGAACGCGCTGGATGCGCTGGACGATGCCGAGGCTGGAACGCTTCGCATCCGGACGCGAGCGGACGGCGCGTACATCGTCGTCGAGATCGGCGACACGGGAATCGGGATGTCGCCTGCAGTAGCGGCTCGCGCGTTCGACGCGTTTTACACGACGAAGCCGATCGGTAAGGGCGCGGGGCTCGGCCTCGACATCGCCCGGCGGATTGTCAATAGACGGCACGGCGGCACGATCTCCATATCTTCTCGGCCCGGCGAAACTGTGCTGCGGATCCGGATTCCGGTTACGCAGGTCCCCCCCAGTAACGCTGGCTGACTGCCGCCCGCAGCCGAATCGGCTTGACCGGCCCACGTATGGTGCGGGCATGGCACAGATGAGCATGAATCGAGTCATTCACAGCGCCCTTCGGCGCGATCTCGGGCGATTTGACGTGGCGCTCGTGGCGTTTGTCGAGGGCGACTCACGGCGGGCCGAGCAGCTGTGGACCGCGTGGGAGAACTTCGACGAGCAGCTCACGACCCACCACCTCGGCGAGCACAACATCGTGTGGCCGACATTGCGACAGCTCGGCCTAAAGGAAGACCTGATCACGCAGTGGGATCACGAGCACGACGAGCTCGCGGAGGCCTTGCGCACCGCGGGTGATGCGATGCGGGAGTTGCGTCGCTCGCCCAGCGCGACCAATGCCAAGTCCGCGCGTGACGCGATGGCGAAACTCAGCGAAGTGGCAAGCAAGCACCTCGACCACGAAGAGGCCGACCTCGAGCCGTTCTACCTCGCCCGGAAGGACACTCCCGAGATCAAGGCCATGAATCGGAAGTTCCGGATGAAGCCGCCAGCCGCGGGCACATTCTTCGCCTGGTTGCAGGATGGGGCGAGTGCCGACGACGTGGCCGGTTTGAAGGAGAATGTTCCGCCCCCGGTTGTGGCGGCGCTGACCACCCTGTTCGGGCGGTCGTATCGTCGAACGATCGCGCCGGTGTGGGCGGTATATGCGTGAGAATCCACGAGCCGGTCGTTGAATTCTGATCCGTCGTGAATTCTGATCGGTCGTGAGCTCGAACGGATTGCCCCGTGGCCACCCTAGGTCCAAGATCATCGGCGTAGGTTGACGGCGAACGGGGGTGGTCCGATGGACGCGATTGTGAACTCGTTACGAGCTGACGAACTGGATCTGCTGCGGGAGACGGAGCCCGCTCGCATGGGCGAGTTGGACGAGGATGCGCTGCTCGACCTGCATGGCCGGGTGCGGCGCGCGCGTACCAAGTACGTGAAGCTGTATCGGCGCCAGGCCAGCGCCCGTGTCGCCGATACCGGCGGCCGCGGTGCTGCGCGCCCGATGAATCGCCGTAGCGCGGACAAGGCCGAGGTCTTCGAGATCGCCTTGGCCCGGGTCAGCAAGCAGGTCGATGTGGTGGCGCGCCGCGCCGCGGCGCAATTGAAATCGGAACGGCTGGCCGCAGCCCGCGCCGCAAAGAATCCTCCAGCGACGAGTTCGGGCGGAAAGCCGGCTGCGCGGCGGACGACGCGGGCGGCCGCTGGCCCTGGGTCGACCGGTCGTGCGCGAGCGACTACCAAGACCACTGGTGGCCTGAAGCGGGATGCATCGAGCCGCGCGGCCGGAGCGCGACGGCAGGCCGCCCGAGACAGCCGATAGTTCCTCGTTTCACAACCGCCCCGCCGGATATATGCCCTTGTGCGTTGTCGTACGCCGAGCGCAGGATCGGCTGGTCATACCGTTCATACCGAGGGGATCAGTCATGCCGCAACCAGTCGTCCACTTTGAGCTTCCCGCCGACGACGTCGAGCGGGCGCGGACCTTCTATCGCGACGCGTTTGGATGGAACGTCATAACGGTGCCCGATATGGACTACACACTGCTTGGCACTGCGACCACGACAGACGATATGGGCCGGCCTACGGCGGCCGGAGAGATCAACGGTGGCATGTTTGCCCGAACCGAGGATCTGACGCAGCCTCTGATCACGATCGCCGTCGAGGACATCGATGCCGCACTGACGAAGGTCGAGCAGTGCGGCGGTAAGACCTTGCGCGGCCGGCAGGCCGTGGGGGACATGGGCTTTACTGGCTATTTCTCCGACAGCGAGGGGACGGTCGTCGGGCTCTGGCAGAACGCCGGGTAAGGCGAGGCCGCATCGAGGTCGCGGCCAGCTGACGGCGGTCAGCAGTCCACCGTGTTACGAGCGCTGCCATTTGATCTACATGTCGCCGCGCGCCGGCCAGAAATATCTCCCGGCCCGTCACATTGTGCCGCTGTGTTTCGACAGACAGGTGAATGTGCTCGATGCGACGATTGAAGGAGGAACCATGCCGGTGCAGGTAACCACGGTCATGCTCGGAGTCGAGGATCTGGATCGCTCCAAGAAGTTCTACGGCGAAGGCCTAGGTTGCGCGATCGATCAGGACTACCCCAATTTCGTGTCGTTCAACCTCGGCGCGGGATCGTCTTCACTAGCGCTGTACCGGCGGGAGGCAGCGGCCGCAGACGCCGGTGTGCCGTCCGAGGGATCCGGATTCCGCGGGGTCTCGTTCCACTACATCGTCGCGTCGAAGGAGGCGGTGGACGACGTGATCGGCAAGGCCGTGGCGGCGGGCGGCGCCGTCGTCAGGGAAGCGGCGGCCGTGCAGTGGGGATACTTCGGGTACTTCAGCGACCCGGATGGGTACCTATGGAAGGTCGCCGCCGGCTAGCCGGCAATCGACGAAGCGGGCGGTGAGACAGTCGCGGCGCTGGGTTCCTGTCGACGGCGACGCCGGGTGACTGCGAACGTGACGCCCAGCGTCAGCACAACCGACAGTGCGGCGACCAAGACGAACGTCCACACCGGGGATCCGGTGTGGACGATCGTCGGTAGTGGCGGTGGCGAGACCGGCGACGATAACGTCCGGGTGGTCCGCTCAGGCGAAGTCCTTGAGCGCGTCGTTCACGGCGGCCAGATCGAACTCGTCGGCGTCGAAACGACCGCCAATCCACTCCGTCCAGTGCTCGTGCTCATCATGCTTCGGGTCGGTCATCGCCGCCAGGAACGCTTCGTATCCCCATGGTCCGCCGACGTCCTCCGGTGGGCAGGCCCGCCGACCAGCGACGCATGACGGATATTGGTTGCCGGGCTCAGGGCCAGCCACCTTCTCCACCAGCACGTCGTGTTCCCAGCCGTCTCCGAAGTCATACGCGTAGCGAATCCGGTCACCCTCGTGCGCGACCCGATACAACTCGACCTTCGACTCGTCCGCGAACTCGGATTCCCAGTCCGGGTCGGGGTCCCCGTAGCTAACACCATCGATCTCGAACTCGTGCAAGTGCGTGTTGGTCCACCCCATCGCGGTCTGGATCACTTCATGCAGCTCGGCCAGTGTCATGTCGCCCGGTACCAGTAGCCGGCGCCATATCGGCGGACGGACCTTCCGCAACTGAACCTTGAGCTGATAGATCTGGGTTCTACCGGTTATCCGTCGGGCTGCTGTCACGGCGTCGATACTTATCACGCGAGAATTTCTTGCGAGAGCCAGACCCTGTCCAACAGAGGGATTCCGTCGATAACGATGGGGTCCGGGTACCCGGTCGCCGGCGTGAAGGCGTCCCGATCGATGGAGAGCAGCCGGAAGCCCACCCGCTGGTAGAAGCGCAGATTGCCGGTGTCCGCGGCGCCGGTGGAGACCACCATGCGCAACCAGCCCTCCGAGGCGGTCCGCTGAACAGCCGACCGCACGAGGATACGGCCGAGCCCGGTTCGCCGCTCCTCGGGCACAACGGCCAGGCTCTTCAGCTCGATCTCGCCCGGCTGTGCGCCTCGGACCAGCTGCAGATGACCGAGGATCGCGTCTCCACGGCGGGCTACCAGGACACGACCCAGTTCGAGGTACTGGTCAAGTTGGCTCGCGGAATCTTCGGCGAGCTCGAACAGCGGCCGCAGCGACGCCCGTGGTCCTTCGTGCCACTCGATCCGCACGTCATCCCGTTCGTCGACGCCGGCGTCCGACGATGCTGCGGCTATCACGACCCGGTACCCATCGGGGTCCAGGAATGTCTGCCCGAATCGATTCCAGTAGGGATTCGGCGACTCGATGTTGGGGACGCCTGCGGCGCTGAGACTTACGCCGATCGCCCGAACCTCCTCCAGCGTGCTCACGTAGAGGACCAGAAGGTCTTCGTCAGTACCGCCGTTGGGTGCGACCGGACCCGCCGTAAGCTCGAGCTCGCCGCCACCGGGCAACGCGAAAAAGACGCCGTCGTATCCGTCGTGGTTTTCGAAGCCGCCGCGTGAATCCAGCCGCAGCAGATCTCGATATAACGCGATCGATACAGCGAGATTACGGGCGGGACGGGCAACTCGAAAGCCCGTCCACCCCGGAGGGCGCATCGCATCGGTCGAGTTCGACATTCTGACCTCCAACGGGTCGATACCCGGATTCTCTCCTCCTGGCTAAAGGCCCTAGCCAATCGCGGCACAGCCTCGGAATATGGCCGACGTAGGTGCGCCGGGATGTGGGCCGACGAGAGAGAGGGTGGTGAACGTGTTCGGACTGGCTCGCGGTCGAAAGACAACGATGGCATCGGCTCGCCGCCTCACCACCGACCGAATCTGGCGCGCGCTCGAGAAGACGGCCTTCGCGGTGATCAGCTTCGTGACGCCGGAGGGCGAGCCGCGCTCGAGCGGAGTGGTGTGCGCGGCGGCTCGTCGCCACCTGTACGTGGTCACTGCTTCGGGCAGCTGGAAGGCGCGCCAGATCTCCGATGGCGACCCGGTCTCCGTCACAGTTCCGGTCCGCCGCGGTGGCTTGCTCTCGCTGATCGCGCCGATACCACCCGCGACCGTTACGTTCCTGGCCCGCGCAACGGTTCATCCAGCTGGTTCAGTGTCCATCGAGTCCGTGTCGAAGAAGCTCGCTTCGCTTCTACCGCCAGCGCGCAAGAACGGCTGTCTGCTCGAGTTGGCGCCGGAGGGCGCTTTCCTCACCTACGGCGTGGGCGTGTCCCTGCGAGACATGGCGAGGCCGGCTGCGGCGATCGCACGCGTGCCGGTCTCACGAGTGGACGATGCCCAGTCGGTCTATCGGCGGGTAGGAGTAATCGCAGGTCAGGCTGTCGGCGCGAGGAGGCCACCCCTGGCGTAGATGGCCCAGGGCAGGTTCCAGTCGCCGTAGCCGTCCCATACCGGCAACACCTGGGTGCTGCCGGTGTTCGTCCAGCTGACGGGGTCGCCGATCTGCGACCACTTGAAGTACCACTCGGCGTCGGCCGGAGACATGTTGGTGCAACCGTGGGACAGGTTGGCTTGCCCGAGCTGCCCGTTCCAGTAGGCGTCATGTAGGAACTCGCCGTCGTAGGTGACCCGCACCGACCAGGGCACCTCGATGCTGTAGAACGCCTCGCCCGGGGAGCTGACCATCAATTGTGGGTTGGCCTTCGAGATCACGACCGCGGTACCGAGATACGTGGGTGTCTTCGCCGCTCCGAGCGAGATGTTGAAGGTCCGGATGTGAACACCGTCCTGGTAGACGTACATCTTGTCGACGCCGGGCTTGCCGTCGATCTTCACGATCTGCGCTGCGCCGGTTCTCATCGTCAAGGTCAGGTTGTTGGCGAAGACCAGGCCCCGGCCGGCCCACAGGCCCGCGATCGGCAGGTTGACGTGAATGGTCGCGTGTGCCGGCCAATAGTTCGCCAGCCGGTAATGAGCCTCGAGGGCATCCGCCGTCTGCGACGAGCGCTCCCAGTACCAGGCTCCGTGGGCGGGAACACCGTTCACGGTCACTGTTGCGACCTTGTCGAACACCGACGCATCGGTGGGGGCGACCGAGAAGTAGGCAATGATCGGCATCGCCACCCCGAAGCGCTGTCCGTCTCCTTCGGCCAAGGAGACCTGCACTGGTGTGCCCGACCCGCGTCTCGGCGGCGGGGGCGTGGTGACCGTCGGGGTTTGGTGCGGGGGTGACGTCGACGATGGCGTCCCCGGTGGTGGGGTCACCGTGACCGTGGTTGTGACATCCGCACTGCTCGGACCGGTGGTACCGCAGGCGGTGAGGAGCAGTCCGACAAGGACTACTGCCGCAGCGAGCGAGCCAACAATCCGGAGCCTCACCTGTCGGAGGGTATATAGCGCTGCCTGAGGATTGCCGAAGCCACGACGGTGGGGCACGTCATTTCGTGCAGGCGCCGTGAGCCGGTCAGACACCGGGTCGAGCCTCGACCGCTCCCAATGCGACGGCGGCGGCCAGGGCAGCGTGGTCACGTTCGTTCTGTTGGGCGTACGTTTCGGCGAAGTCGGCAATCGCGTTGTCGAATCGGTTCGACTCGCCGAGGTAGGCCGCGATTGCGAGGCGGTCGCCTGATCGGGCGTGTGCACGCGCAAGCGTCCAGCCGCACAGGCGCGCGTATCGAGTGAAGGCGACAGCATCCATCTGGTCGAGCACGGCGGAGGCCTTCCAGTCGCGCAATTGCCGTATGTAGAAGTCGGCATCAGGGCCGCGAAGGGTGGGAGCGTGCACCCAGCCGAGGAAGATGTCGCTGGTTGCCTGCATCAGACGTTGCCCGGCCACAACTCGCTCGCCCTGGTTGGCGTGCTCTGACGCTCCGACATACGAAGCCAGGACGGATTCCTGGGCCTGCTTGGCTTGGAGCAGCAACGCGTCGTTGTCGAGCCCAGATTCCATCAGCAAGATCCACGCCATCGTGCCGACGCTGCCTACCCCGACAACCTTGTGGGCGATATCACTCAGGCGGAAATGGTCCAGCAAGAAGCGGCGATCGGACTGCAGCGTGTCGCGATACTTGCCCAGCAGGCCGACGATCATGCTCCGCAGCGCGATCGGGTCGACGTGCGAGGCGTACCTCGAGAGCTCCCCGATCGGCACGATAAGCGGCGGAGCGTTGATGATCTGGCGACGCCCGTCGATCGCGGTGACGAGCTTGCGGACCGCCTGCAAGCTGTCACGGGTGTACGCCTTAGCCACAACTGCGTCGGCTCCCTCGAATCTGGCCCGATTACGTTTCCGCTCGCTCTCCTTGAGCCCCGACCGGAACTGGGTCACGACGTTCTCGACGTCGACGTGTACGTGCCAGATGGTCAAGATCGGAAGTCCGGCGAACTCGAGCATCGCAGTCCGGTAGCTCTCCACCGCCGTCAGCGCGATCCTGCGGCAGTCCTTCCTTCGGAACCCGGCCTCTCGGCCAGCAACCACGAAGCTTGCGGCGAGCCGCTTGACATCCCACTCGAACGGGCCGGGCAGCGTCTCGTCGAAGTCGT
>Ga0207657_10002877_pt1 | contig 18504 bp, 17 predicted proteins | sample KBSC33metaG_FD_184316 | JGI IMG/M metagenome (GOLD analysis project Ga0207657, IMG submission 184316) | Corn rhizosphere microbial communities from Kellogg Biological Station, Michigan, USA - KBS C3-3 metaG (SPAdes) (version 2) | ecosystem: Host-associated > Plants > Roots > Rhizosphere > Soil ... | reverse complement strand
CAACTACTCGGCGCTCGAGTGGCATAGCTTCTTCGAGCTCGCCGGCCTCGAGGTCGCCGACGAGCGCGACTTCCGGCGCGAGACCGATTTCGAGCCGTGGCTCGAGCGCGTGGGGTGCGCGGGCGAGGACGCCGCACGCGTGCGCGCGCTTCTCGGCGACCGCGTCGTCGACGGAAGGCTCGCGCTCCCGACCGTGGTCCTGAAAGGAGTGAAGTCGAGCTAGTGGCGATCATCGTCGACAGCGACACGCGGCTCGTCGTCCAGGGCCTCACCGGCAGCGAGGGCCGCTTCCACGGCCTGCGCAACAAGGCCTACGGCACGAACGTCGTCGCGGGGGTGACGCCGGGCAAGGGCGGCCAGGATGTCGAGGGCATCCCGGTGTTCGACACCGTCGCCGCCGCTGTCGGCGAGGCGGGCGCGAACGCGTCGCTCATCTTCGTCCCGGCCCGCTTCGCCGCCGACGCGATCTACGAGGCGGTCGACGCCGGCATCGGCACGGTCATCTGCATCACCGAGCACGTTCCCGTGCACGAGATGCTCCGCGCGTACACGTATTTCCGCCCGCGGGCGATCACGATGGTCGGCCCGAACTGCCCGGGCGTGCTCTCGCCGGGCAAGGCGAACGTCGGCATCATCCCGGCGGAGATCTTCAGGGAGGGCGCGATCGGCCTCGTCTCGCGCTCGGGCACGCTGACCTACCAGATCGGCCACGAGCTCACCCAGCTCGGCCTCGGCAACTCGACGATCGTCGGCATCGGCGGCGACCCGGTCGTCGGCTCGTCGTTCATCGACGTGCTCGCGCGCTTCGAGGACGACGAGCAGACCGAGCTCATCGTCATGGTCGGCGAGATCGGCGGCGACGAGGAGGAGAAGGCGGCCGCTTACATCGCCGAGCACGTCACGAAGCCGGTCATCTCGTACATCGCCGGCTTCTCGGCGCCGCCCGGCAAGACGATGGGCCACGCCGGCGCGATCATCTCCGGCTCCTCCGGCACCGCGCAGGCGAAGAAGGAAGCGCTCGAAGCGCACGGCATCGAGGTCGGCACGACGCCGACCGAGGTCGCGCAGCTCGTCGCCGCCCGCGTCCGCGGCTCTTAGCTCGCGCTCATTCGGAGCGCGTAGCGTGCGCGCGCGTGCGGACCGGCCGGGCAGCTCTCGTGGTCGTCGCCTCGGCCGCGGCGGTCGGTGCTGCGACGGCGCACGGCTCGCGCCCGGCGCCCGACGCCGCGTGGACGTCCTTCGGCCGCGACGCGCAGATCGACAGCTTCACGCCGGCACCGGCGTTCACCACCGAGGTGAAAGGGTTCAAGCTCGCCTGGCAGACGACGCTCGCAGGCGGCGTCACGGCATCGCCGCTCGCCGCGCCGGTACCCGGGAAGGGCCTCGTCGTCTTCGCCGCGACGGGCGCCGGCAACGTCTACGCGCTCGGCCCGAACGGCGCGATCCTGTGGCAGCGCTCGCTCGGCACCGTCGTCGCAAACGACGACTGCGGGACCTACGGGATCAACTCGACGGGCGTCGTCGACACGCAGCGAGGCTTTCTCTACGTCGTCGGGGCGACGGGGCAATTGCACGCGCTCGAGCTGACCGACGGCACGGACGCGCCCGGCTGGCCGGTTCAGGTGGTGCGAAGACGGCGGACGGAGTACGTCTGGGGCGGCCTGCGCCTCGTCGGCTCGCGGCTCTACGTGCCCGTGGCCTCCTACTGTGACGCGCCCGACCGGCGCGGCGTGCCCGCCGAGGGCCGCCTCGTCTCCTACGACGTCGACCACCCGGCCACCACGCCGCTCTCGTTCGACCCGGTGCCGGGCGCCGACAATCTCGGCGGCATCTGGGGTTGGGGCGGCGTCGCGGCCACGCCGTCGGGATCTGCGCTCTACACCGGCGTCGGCAACGCGGAGCCCGACGCCGACGAGGGCACGAGCGACAGCATGGTCGAGCTGACCGCCGACCTTTCGGAGGTCGTCGGCGCCGACCGGCCGGCCAGCGCCACGCCCGGCGCCGACACGGACCTCGGCGCGGCACCCGTGCTCTTCCACCCGCGCGGGTGCCCGCCGCTCCTGGCGGCGAACTCGAAGTCGGGCGAGCTCCTCGTCTGGAGGCAGGACCGCCTCGCGCGCGGCCTCCACGGACGGATCGGCCTGAGCGACGGCGTCAGCGCGTTCGTCGGCGCGCCGAGCTGGTCGCCCGTCACGCAGATGCTCTACGACGGGGGCGTCGTCGAGCACCGGGAGGGCAACGAGCTGACGGGGACCGTCGCGATCGCGATCGGGCCGAAGTGCGCGCTCACGAGGCGGTGGTTCCAGGTCACGGGGACCGGCACGGAGCCCGAGCCGCTCGTCGCGGGCGATCTCGTCGCGTCGACCGGCGGATACGCGGGCGGCTTCGTCGTCTCGCGCGCGGCGACCGGCAGCGTCGTCTGGCGGTATCCGACCCCGGCCGCGGCGATCTCGCCGCTGATCGAAGCGGGCGGGCTACTCGTCGGCGGCGACATGAGCGGGAACCTGTACGCGTTTCGTCCCCGCTGAACGACCGCCGGGCAGGGCGCTACCCTGCGGGCCGTGAGCGTGATCTCCTTTGCGCGCGGCGTTCCCGCCCCGGAGTGCTTGCCCGTCGAGGAGCTCGCCGACTGCGCGCGCGCGGCGATCGAGCGCGACGGCGCCTCGGTGCTCTCGTACGGCCCCGGCGGCGGCTACGCGCCGCTTCGCGCGTGGATCGCCGCCCGCCACGGCGTCGAGCCGGCGCGCGTCGTCGTCACGAGCGGCTCCTTGCAGGGTTTCGTCTTCCTCTCCGAGCTCCTCGTTCAGCCCGGCGCCCGCGTTCTCGTCGAGGCGCCGACCTACGACCGGCCGCTCAAGATCCTGACGCGGCTCGGCGCCGAGATCGTGGGCCTGCCGATGGACGATGACGGGCTGCAGGTCGACGCGCTCGAGCGCGAGCTCGCCGGCGGCAAGAAGCCGGCGTTCCTCTACACGATCGCGACCTTCCAGAACCCGAGCGGCCGCACGCTCTCGACGGAGCGGCGCGCCCGGATCGCCGAGCTCGCGAGCGAGCACGATCTGCTCGTCCTCGAGGACGATCCGTACGGGCTCGTGCGCTACGAAGGCGTCGCGCCGCCGACGATCTTCGAGCTGGAAGGCGGGCAGAACGTCGCCTACGCCTCGTCGTTCTCGAAGACGGTTGCGCCGGGCGTCCGCGTCGGCTACTTCGTCCTGCCTCCGGAGCTCGCCGCGAAGCTCGAGGCGCTCGCCGTCTCGACGTACATCTCGCCTCCCTTCCTCACGCAGGCGACCGTGCACGAGTTCGTCCGGCGCGGCAACTTCGAGCCGAACCTCGAGCGCGTGAGCGGCCTGCTTCGCGCACGGCGGGACGCGATGCTCGACGCGCTCGAGCGCGAGATGCCCGAGGGCGCCGTGTGGAGCCGGCCCGAAGGCGGCTACTTCGTCTGGCTCGATCTCCCGGAGGACGCGGGGGGGCTGCTCGCGCGCGCGGAGGCGGCCGGAGTCACGTTCGTGCAGGGCACCGACTTCTTCGCGGACGGCGGCGGCACGCGCTCGCTCCGGCTCGCGTTCAGCTTCGTCTCGCCGGACGAGATCGCCGACGGGATCGGGCGGCTGGGCCGGCTAGTTGCGGGCGCGGCGCCTGCGCCGGCGCTCTAGCTGCGAGAGCAGGATCCCGACGGCGAAGCCGACCGCGAGGCTCAGCAGGATCAGCCAGACGAGCGACACGTTCGCGGTCGCGAACACGAAGTGGAGCGGGACCGACCTGCGGTTCTCGAGGACGAATGCGATCACGTACGCCGCGAGGAGGACGAGGGCGATCAGCCGTGCATACAGCTTCGGCTGCCAGTTCTCCTGGATCGCCTCGGTGTCGAGCGAGGGTCGGCGGCGGAGGCGCACTGCGGGATCCTACGCTGCGGCGTGGGCCGCGAGCGGCCGCGGGACGAGCTGCGCCTGCTTCGGCGGCGCGAGCGCGCCGGCGGCCTGGAGGCGGAACGTCGGGCAGGCGGTCTCGCCGGGGAGGGCGCAGAGGCCCGCCTGGCGGAAATAGCAATCGCTGCAGGTTGCTTTGGCTCGTTTGCTCATCTGTCCTTGCGGTCGAGTGCGGCGGCTGCCCTTCCGGAGGCGATCTTAGGGCCGTTTTTCCTGGGGGCAAGCGTTGTCGCCGACGAAAACTGACGAAATTCCGGCAGTTTCCACGAGGCCTGAAGCTGCCGTTTTCTACCCTTTGCTGGGCAGCGTTGCCAGCGCCCGCAACGCCTGTGGAAAACTCTTCACAGCGATGATGCGCAGGCCGTTCGCGTAGCGCCGTGCCTCCTGCGCGTTTTCCCCAGCGGGCACGAGAAAGACGTCCGCCTTGGCCCGGCGGACGCCGAACGTCTTCTGCTTCACGCCGCCGATCGGCGTCACCGCCCCGTCGAGCGAGATCTCGCCGGTCGCCGCGACCTTGTAGCCGCGGGACACGTTCCGGCCGAGCTCCTCCATCACCTCGAGCGCGAACGCGAGACCTGCCGACGGCCCGCCGACGTTGCCGGCGTCGATCGAGACCTTCAGCGGCAGCCGGATGTCCGCGGCCTGGTCGGGTGCGAAGCCGATGATGGCGCGCTTCGCGTTCGTGGGGTCGGCAATCGTCTTCACCGTGATGACGATGTCCTTTCCCTGCGTCGCCGACGCCCCGCGGCTGACGCCGAGCGTGACCGCCTGACCGGGCACGACGCGCTCGAGCCGCGACCGCAGGTCGGCGATCGTCGGCGTCGGCGTGCCGCCGACCTCGGTGATCACGTCGCTCGGCCGGAGCTTGCCGACTGCGTGGCTCGTCGCGCCGATGGCGGCGACGACGACGCCCGAGGGGCGGGCGGCCACCTTGTAGCCGAGCCGGCGGAGCGCGACGGCCGCGGCGACGCGCTGCGACACGGACATCTCCCGCAGGTCGGCCTGCCGCACGGCGTTGTCGCTGACGCCGGGCGGCACGATCTCCTTCGCGGGCACGAGCGTCGAGCCGGAGTGGAGCCACGGGAAGAGCGACTCGAACATGCTCGCCCGCCGCTCGAAGACGTCGACGAAGTAGATGCCCCCCGGCCCGGTCGGGTCCTTGCCGCCCTTGACGTCGACGAGCGGAGCGACCGGGTGGGCCGGGTCCGGCAGTAGCAGGTAGTCGTTCGACGGGACGAGATACAGGACGATCGCGACCGCGAGGACGAGCGCGATCAGCACGCCCGCGAGCCGCAGGGGCGTGAGCAGCCTCTTCATCCTAGAAAAGAGCTCTCTGGAGCCCGCCGTCGACGACGATCGTCTGCCCGCTGACGTAGCGCGCGCGCTCGGACGCGAGGAAGCAGACGACGTCGCCGAACTCCTCGGGCTGCCCCCAGCGCCGCAGCGGGATCTCCGTGAGCTGCCCCTCCGTCGGCCCGTCCGGGTAGAGCTGCTCGAGCCGCGCCGTCGCGATCCGCCCGGGCGCGACGCAGTTGACCGTGATGCCCTTCGGGCCGAGCTCGTCGGCGAGCGTCTTCAAGTAGCCGTGCACCGCCGGTCGCAGCATGTTGGAGAGCCCGAGGTGAGCGGTCGGCTCTTTCGCCGCCAGCGAGGTGATCGCGACGATGCGGCCGCCCTCGCTCCGCTCGAGGTGCGGCAGGCAGGCCTGCACGAGGCGCACCGCCGGCTGCAGCATCAGCTCGACGGCCTGCTCGAGCGAGTCGGGCGTGATCGCGGTGCCCGTTCCGGGTGTCGGCCCGCCGGAGTTCCAGACGAGGATGTCGAGGCCGCCGAACGCCTCGAGCGTCGTCGCGACGGCGCGGTCGGTGTCCTGTGGGAGGGTCACGTCTCCACGTACGGCGAGCGCGCCGATTCGGTCTGCCCGGCGCTCGAGCTCGTCGCGGCGCCGTGCGAACATCGTCACGTTCGCTCCTTCGGCGGAGAGTGCCTCGGCGGTTGCGAGCCCGAGCCCGGATGAGGCGCCGCAGACGAGCGCCGTCCGCCCTTTCAGTCCGAGGTCCACGTTCGCGGCACCCTACCGCCTGCCACGCGATTGCTCAGGTCGTGAGGACGCCGACGACCTCGCGGACGGCGGCGGACGACGCCCGGAGCGCCGCCTCCTCGTCGTCGGAGAGGTCGAGCTCGACGATCTGCTCGATGCCCTTCGGGCCGAGCTTGCACGGGACGCCCATGTAGAGGCCGTCGATGCCGTACTCGCCTTCGAGGTACGCGGTGCAGGGCAGGACGCGCTTCTCGTCGAGCATGATCGAGTCGACCATCTGCGCGGCCGCGGCGCCCGGCGCGTACCAGGCCGATGTGCCCATCAGGTTCACGAGCTCGCCGCCGCCCTTCGCGGTGCGCTCGACCATCGCCTGGATCTGCGGCTCGGCGACGAGCTTCCGCAGCGGGACGCCGCCGACCGTGGTCGCGGAGACGACGGAGACCATCTGGTCGCCGTGGCCGCCGAGCACCATCGCCTGGACGTCCTTCACCGACGCGCCGGTCTCCCAGGCGATGAACGTCGAGAACCGCGCGGTGTCGAGGATGCCGGCCATCCCGAACACGCGCTCCTTCGGCCAGCCGGAGACGTTCTTCGCCACGTGGCACATCGCGTCGAGCGGGTTCGAGACGACGATCAGGATCGCCTCGGGGCTCTGCGCCGCCACCTTCTCGGTCACGTCCTTGACGATCTTCTCGTTCGTCGCGACGAGGTCGTCGCGCGACATGCCGGGCGAGCGGGGCAGCCCGGCGGTGACGACGACGACGTCCGAGCCGGCCGACTCCTCGTAGCCGTTCGAGCCGGTGACGTTCGGCTCGTAGCCGAGGACGGCGCCCATCTGGTTGATGTCGAGCGCCTTGCCCTGCGGCAGTCCCTCCTTGATGTCGACGAGGACGACGTCCGCGTAGTCGCGGGTCGCGAGCACCTGCGCGCAGGTCGCACCCACGTTGCCGGCGCCGACGACCGTGACCTTGCGGCGGCTACTCACGCGGGCACCCCGGCCTCGAGCTTCTCGATGATCGCGTCGGCGACCTCGCTCGTCCCGACCGCCGTCGGATCGTCACGACTCGGCTTCATGTCGTACGTGACGCTCTTCCCCTCCCGGATCACCTCGGCGATGGCGCGCTCGAGCCGGTCGGCGGCGTCGCGCTCCTCGAGGTGGCGGAGCATGAGCATCCCGGAAAGGAGCTGCGCCATCGGGTTGACCTTGTTCTGGCCCGCGTACTTCGGCGCGGAGCCGTGCGTCGGCTCGAAGACCGCCACGTCCTCGCCGTAGTTTCCGCCGGGCGCGAGGCCGAGGCCGCCGATCATGCCGGCACAGAGGTCCGAGAGGACGTCGCCGTAGAGATTCGGCAGGACGAGCATGTCGTACTCCTCGGGACGCTGCACGAGCTGCATGCACATGTTGTCGACGATGCGGTCGTCGAACTCGATGTCCGGATTCTCGGCTGCGACCTCGCGGGCGACGCGCAGCCAGAGCCCGTCGCTGAACTTCATGATGTTCGCCTTGTGCACGGCCGTGATCTTGCGGCGGTCGTTCTTGCGCGCGTAGTCGAACGCGAACTCGAAGATGCGGCGCGTGCCGGTGATCGAGATCGGCTTGATCGAGATGCCTGCGTCGTCGTGGCGGAGCTTGCCGCCCTTCGACTCGATCCAGCGGATCAGCTCCTCGGCGTCCTCGCTGCCCTGCTCGTACTCGATGCCGGCGTACAGATCCTCGGTGTTCTCACGGATGATGATCAGGTCGACGTCGTCGAAACGGGAGCGCACGCCGGGGTAGGTCTTGCACGGGCGCACCTGCGCATACATGTCGAGCTCCTTGCGGAGCGCGACGTTGACCGAGCGGAAGCCGCCGCCCACAGGGGTCGTGATCGGGCCCTTCAGCGCGACACCGGCCTCGCGGACGCCGTCCAGCACCTCCGGCGGCAGCGGGTTGCCGCCGTAGCGGCTCATCACGTCGGCCCCGGCCTCGCGGACGTCCCAGTCGAACGCGACTCCCGTCGCCTCGAGCGCCCGCCGCGTCGCCTCGGTGAGCTCGGGGCCGGTCCCGTCGCCCGGGATCAGCACGACTTTGTGCGCCATGTCCCTGAATCTACCGACGCCCCGATAGAGTCGCGCCGATGAGCGAACGCGAGCTTCTCCGGCGGACTGCGGACCATGCGGCCGACTTCCTCGAGACGCTCGAGACGCGCCCGGTGCGCCCCGAGGCCTCGGCCGACGAGCTCTTCGCGACGCTCGGCGGCCCACTCCCGGAGCGCGGCAGCGATCCGCAGTCCGTCGTCGACGCGCTCGTCGACGACGCTGGGCCGGGGATCGTCGGCATCCCGTCGGGGCGCTACTTCGGCTTCGTGATCGGCGGTGCCGTGCCGGCTGCGGTCGCCGCCGACTGGCTCACGTCGGTGTGGGATCAGAACGCCGGTCTCTACGCGGGCGGTCCGTCCGCAGCCGTCGTCGAGGAGGTCTGCCGTGGCTGGCTCGCCGAGCTGCTCGGCCTGCCGGCCGGCGTGTCGGTCGCCTACGTCACCGGCTGCCAGATGGCGCACGTCACGGCGCTCGCAGCCGCGCGCCACCAGGTGCTCGCGCAGGCGGGCTGGGACGTCGCGCGGGACGGCCTCGCGGGCGCGCCGCCGATCCGCGTCGTCGTCGGAGCGAAGCGGCACGTGACGATCGACCGCGCGTTGCGGCTGCTCGGCATCGGCGCGACCTCGCTCGAGGTCGTTCCGGTCGACGACCAGGGACGCATGCGCCTCGACGAGCTCAGGCTCGGCGACGGGCCGGCGATCGTCTGCGGCCAGGCGGGCGAGGTGAACACCGGTGCGTTCGACGATCTCGACGCGATCGCGGATGCCGCGGCCGAGGCCGGGGCCTGGTTCCACGTCGACGGAGCCTTCGGCCTCTGGGCGGCCGCGTCGCCCGCGCTGCGTCACCTGCTGAAGGGGAGCGAGCGGGCCGACTCGTGGGCGACCGACGGGCACAAATGGCTGAACGTCCCGTACGACTCGGGTCTCGCCTTCTGCGCGCACCCGGACGCGCACCGCGCGGCGATGAGCGTCACCGCGTCGTATCTCGTCCACTCGGGCGACGATCGCGAGCGCGACCAGGTCGACTGGACACCGGAGTTCTCGCGCCGCGCGCGCGGCTTCCCGATCTACGCGGCGATCCGGTCGCTCGGTCGCGCGGGGATCGCGGAGCTCGTCGAGGGCTGTTGCGCGAACGCGCGCCGCTTCGCGGCGCTGCTCGAGGCGGGCGGGGCGACGGTGCTGAACGACGTCGTCCTCAATCAGGTGCTCGTCCGGCTCGGCGACGGCGACCGCACGCGCGAGGCGATCGCGCGGGTGCAGCAGGACGGCACGTGCTGGCTCAGCGGCACCGACTGGAACGGGGAGCACGCGATGCGGATCTCGGTCTCGAACTGGCGCACCACGGCAGAGGACGTCGAGCGGTCGGCGGCGGCGATTCTCGCAGCGGCTTCGGTGCCCGCATGAAGGTTCGCGCATGACGCTGGCGGAGGCGGGCGTCCAGGCGGACGAGCTCGCGCAGGCGGGCTCCGAGCGGGAGCTCGCCGACCTGCGGACGGCGTGGGGCGAGGAGCTCGAGAGCGCGGCGCGGAGCGGCGACTTCCGCGAGCGCGCCGTCGCGTTCCGGGCGATCGGGCAGTTCCGCTGGCGTGCGAAGGAGGAGCTGCTCCGGCGCGGCCTCGACGACGAGAGCCCGGCCTGTCGCGGCTCCGCGCTCCTCTCGGTCGAGCTGCTCTCCCGGGACCACCCGAGCACGGTCAACGGCGTCCGCGCGCTGCTGCACACGCTCGCGACGGCGGACGGCAACGCAGCCGTGCGACGGCTCGCGATCCTCTGCCTGAAGAACGGCTCTGCGGAGCGGAACACGATCGTGCTCCTCGAGGGGCTCGCAGCCGACGACGAGGCCGACGCCGAGCTGCGGCGCACGGCGGCGGGCGTCGCTCAGCAATTGCAGAAGAAGCAGCGCGCCGCGCCGACCAAGCGGCACTAGCGGACTACGAGCACGTGGAGCAGACGCGCGCGTCGATCTGCCGTCCGCAGGACGGGCAGCGGCGCCGGCGCCGCTTCAGCTCGAGCGCATGCTTCTGGAGACCTGCGACCGCCATCACCGAACCGATGCCGAGCGTCAGGACTGCGAGCGTCGCCGTATGTGGATCGAATGCCATCGCACCTCGTGTTGCGCCGATCGAGTTGGTCAAACCTTCTTGCGAGCGTGGGGGTGCGCTCTGAAATACAACTCGCGACGCCGCCGATCGGATACGTGCGTGTAGAGCTCCGTCGTGGCCAGGTCGGCGTGGCCCAGCATTTCCTGCACCGAGCGGAGGTCGGCGCCGCCCTCCAGGAGGTGCGTGGCGAACGAGTGGCGGAGGAGGTGAGGATGGACGCGCCCGGCCTCGAGGCCGGCGGCCTCCGCGAGGCGCCGGAGGATCAGGAACGCGCCCGCGCGCGTGAGCGCGCCGCCCTGCGCGTTCAGGAAGAGCTCCGGGCGGTGGCGCTTGTCGAGGAACGGCCGGCCGCGCGCGAGATAGCGGCGGAGCGCCTCGACGGCCTCCCGGCCGAGTGGCACGATGCGCTCCTTCGAGCCCTTGCCGATCGTGCGGACGAGCCGGTTCTCGAGGTCGATGCCTGCGCGCTCGAGGCCCACGGCCTCGCTGACGCGGAGGCCGGCCCCGTAGAGGAGCTCGACGAGCGCGCGGTCGCGCAGCGAGCGCGGCGTCGTCCCGGTCGCGGCGTCGATCAGCCGCTCGACCTCGTTCGGCGAGAGCGTCTTCGGCAGCGCACGGCGGCGCCGCGGCAGCTCGAGCTCGGCCGCCGGGTTGTCGCCGCGCGCGCCGACGAGCACCTGGTGGCGGTAGAACGACCGAAGCGCCGCGATGCGTCTCGCGATCGTCGTCGCCGCGAGCCCGTCCGCCCGGAGCTGCGCGACGTACCCCTCGAGCCGGTCCTGGGTCGCGGACGCCGGCGGGCCGCCGAGCCAGGCCGAGAAGGCGGTGAGGTCGCGCCGGTAGGCCTCGACCGTCCGCGGCGCCAGCCGCGCGGCGGAGAGGGCGAGAAACGAGTCGACGGCGGGATCCGGCGTGCTCACGAGCGTGGGTGGGCGCTGTCGTAGACCTTGCGCAGCCGCCGTCCGTCGACGTGGGAGTAGACCTGCGTCGTCGAGAGCGACGCGTGCCCGAGCAGCTCCTGGATCGTGCGCAGGTCGGCGCCGCCCTCGAGCAGGTGCGTGGCGAACGCGTGCCGCAGCCGGTGCGGGTGCGGCACGAGGCGCCGCAGCGTGCTCGTGTCCAGGCGCTTCCCGGTGGCGGAGAGGAAGAGCGCGTCGTTGGCTCCCCGTGCGAGCTGCGAGCGCGCGTCGCGCAGGTAGCGCGCCACCCAGTCCGCCGCTTCCTCGCCGAGGGGCACGACGCGATCCTTGCCGCCCTTGCCGTGACGCACGTGAACGAGCTCCTGCTCGAAGTCGACGTCGACGAGGTCGAGGCCTACGGCTTCCGAGCTGCGCAGGCCGGCGGAGTAGACGAGCTCGACGAGCGCCCGGTTGCGCAGCGGGAGAGGACCGTCGCCCTCGAGCGAGGCGAGCTCCTTGTCGATCTCGGCGCTGCGTGGCGCGTCCGGCAGCCGGCGCCCGCGGCGCGGGGCAAGCCGGGCGTCGGGCACGCGGCTCGCGCCGAGCGAGTGGCGGAGGAACGCGCGCACGGCGGCGAGCTTGCGCGCGATCGTGGCGGGGGCGAGCTTGCCGCCGGCCCTGCGCGCCGCGCCGAGCCCTGCTGCGTAGTCGACGAGCACGCGAATGTCGACTGCCTCGAGCGGCGTGCCTCGGGCTTCGAGCCAGTCGCAGAACTCGTCGACGTCGAAGCGATAGGCCCGGCGCGTCCCTTCGGCATGGGCCGGCGAGTCGAGAAAGCGCGCTGCGGCGGTGCGGGCGTCCACGCAGCCGCATTCGACGTGCGCCCGCCGCAGCCTCTGCCGGTCCGTGCAGTGTTCGCAGCGTGAGCCACGGCGCGAAGGTGTGGGTCGCCCTCGCGACCGTGTATCTGATCTGGGGCTCGACGTACCTCGGCATCGAGCTGACGGGGGAGACGATCCCGCCGCTCTTCGCGGTCGGCGTCCGCTTCCTGGCGGCGGCTGCCTTGATGCTCGCGTTCACGGCGTGGACGCGCGGACGCGGTGTGTTGAACGTCAGCCGCAGGGAGCTCGCGTCGTGTGTGCTCGTCGGCGGGCTCCTGCCCGGTGCGAACGCCGTGCTCTTCGTCGCGGAGCGCCATGTGCCGACGGGCCTCGCGTCGCTCATCATCGGCGCTGTGCCCCTGTGGATCGTCCTCATGCGCACCGTGACGGGCGACCGGCCGCACCGCGCGGCACTCGCCGGTGTCGTCGTCGGCTTCGCCGGGCTCGTGCTGCTCGTGCGTCCGAGCGGCGGCGCGCCGCTCTGGTCGCTCCTGCTGGTCGTCGGCTCGTCGGTGATGTGGGCGACGGGCTCGTTCCTGTCGGGTCGCCTGCCGATGCCGCGCGACTCGTTCGCGGCGACGTCGTACGAGATGCTCGCGGGTGGGCTCATCCTCCTGCCGATCGGGCTCGCGACGACGCACCCGCACTTCTCCGAGTTCTCGGGCCGGTCGATCTTCGGGTTCTTCTATCTCGTCACGTTCGGCTCCGTGGTCGGCTACACCGCGTACGTCTGGCTGCTCGACAACGCGCCGATCGGCAAGGTCGCGACGTACGCGTACGTCAACCCGGTCGTCGCGATCGCCCTCGGCGCGATCGTGCTGCACGAGTCGCTCACGTGGTCGATCGGCGTCGGCGCGGTGCTCGTGCTCGCCTGCGTCGCGATCGTCGTCCGGCGGGAAAGCGTGCCGGCGGACGTGAAGGCGGTGCCGGTCGCCGAGACCGGCTGAAGCCGCAGGGTCAGTCCAGCTCGGTCAGTCCAACTCGTCTGGCAGCAGCGAGTAGAGCGCCCAGTCCTGCCGCCGCCCGAGACGCGCGTTCCAGTGCGCGCTGCGGAGCACGCCCTCGCACGTGTAGCCGGCCTTCTCGGCGGCGCGGCGCGAGCCGACGTTCTCGACGTCGGCGCGAAGCTGGAGCCGGGCGGCACCCTCCTGCTCGAACGCGAAGCGGGAGACGACCGCGAGGGCGCGCGAGATCACCCCGCGCCCCCGGGCGTCGGCCCGCACCCAGTAGCCGATCTCGCCGACGTCGTGGCTCTCGTTCCAGCGCACTCCGATCGAGCCGAGCACGCGGCCGGTCTCGGCATCGGTGACGGCGAAGGCCTGCTCGCCCAGGCCGGCGATGTAGTTGCGGGCATCGGCGGCCGTGTAGGGCTGCGGCACCTGGTCGAGCCAGCGGCCGATCTCGTCGTCGCCGTCGATGCACTCGACGATCGCGTCGACGTCCCCGGCCCGCCACGGCCGGAGCGCGACGACCCCATCGCTCAGCGACCGGCGGCTCACGTTCCATACGATAGGAGGGACGCCGGGCGCGGGCGCCGAACAGTTTGTGACCGTGGTTGACGAGGAAGGAGACGATCCGATGACGACGATGGACGTCCGCGGGCGCGTGGATCTCTCCGGCCACGGCATCAACCCGACCGGCGCGGTATTCGCGAACGCCGCGACGCCCACGCTCTACGAGCATGCGATCGAGCGCGGCGAGGCGCGGCTCGCGGAAGGCGGCCCGCTGGCCGTCGACACGGGCGTGCACACCGGCCGCTCCGCGCAGGACAAGTTCATCGTGCGCGAGCCCGGCTCCGAGGACCGGATCTGGTGGGACGGCAACAGGGAGCTTCCCGAGGAGTCGTTCGAGCCGCTGCGCGACAAGGTCACCGACTTTCTCTCGAAGCAGCCGACGCTCTACGTCGTCGACGCGTTCGCGGGCGCCGACCCTGCGCACCGCATCTCGGTGCGCGTCGTCACGACGCACCCGTACCACGCGCTCTTCGCCAAGACGATGTTCATCGACCCGACACCCGACGAGCTCGCGGGCTTCCAGCCTCAGGCGCTCGTGCTCCATGCACCGGCGGTCGAGGCGTCGCCGGCGGAGGACGGCACGCGGACCGGCACGTTCATCGTCCTGCACCCGTCGCGAACCGAGGTCCTGATCGGCGGCACCTTCTATGCGGGTGAGATCAAGAAGTCGATCTTCACGGTCATGAACGACCGGCTCCCGCTCGAGGGCGTCTTCCCGATGCACTGCTCGGCGAACGTCGGCGGCGACGACGGCGTCGCGATCTTCTTCGGCCTCTCGGGCACGGGCAAGACGACGCTCTCCGCCGACCCCGAGCGCGCGCTCATCGGCGACGACGAGCACGGCTGGGGCGACAGCGGCGTCTTCAACGTCGAAGGCGGCTGCTACGCGAAGGTGATCAAGCTCTCGGCCGCGGCCGAGCCGGAGATCTTCAAGACGACGCACACGTTCGGAACGATCCTCGAGAACGTCGTCGTCGACGCGAACGGCAAGCTCGACCTCGACGACTCGTCGAAGACCGAGAACACGCGGGCCGCGTACAAGCTCGAGCAGATCGCGAACGCGCACCCCCAGAAGCGCGCCGGCCACCCGGCGGCGGTCGTCATGCTGACGGCCGACGCGTTCGGGATCCTGCCGCCGATCGCTCGCCTGAGCCGCGAGCAGGCGCTCTACTACTTCCTCTCGGGCTTCACCGCGAAGCTCGCCGGCACCGAGATCGGCGTCACCGAGCCGCAGCCGACCTTCTCCACGTGCTTCGCAGCGCCCTTCCTGCCGCAGCCGCCGACCGTCTACGCCGAGATGCTCGGCCGCAAGCTGGACGAGCACGGCTCGACGGTCTGGCTCGTCAACACCGGCTGGACCGGCGGCCCGTTCGGCGAGGGCCGGCGCATGCCGATCGCGGCGACGCGGGCGATGCTCCACGCCGCGCTCGCGGGCGAGCTCGAGCGCATCGAGTACCGCACCGACGAGCGCTTCGGCTTCGAGGTTCCCCTCGCGATCCCCGGCGTCGAGGCGCTGCTCCTCGACCCGCGCTCCACGTGGCGCGACCCGGACGCCTACGACGCCAAGGCGAAGGAGCTGGCGCACATGTTCCGCGAGAACTTCGAGCAGAAGTTCGCGGGCGACGCGGCGGCCGAGGTCGCCGCGGCGGGGCCCCGGGTCTGACGGCTTCGCCCGCCGGCCTCCGGGGCGCCGGCAGGAACCGCTGCGGTTCGCGCCTTCCTTGCGGTAGCGTCTTTTTTCAGTGATCGGGGAGCACGACGTCCTGGTAGTGGGCGCCGGCTGCGCAGGCATGCGCGCGGCCATCGAGGCATTCGACGCCGGCGCGGACGTGGCGATGATCTCGAAGCTGCACCCGACCCGGTCGCACTCCGGCGCGGCCGAGGGCGGGATCAACGCGGCCCTCGGCAACGCGGCGGACGACTCCCCGGAGACGCACGCCTACGACACGGTCAAGGGCTCCGACTACATCGGCGACCAGGACTCGATCGAGGTCTTCACACGCGAGGCGCCCGACGACATCTACCAGCTCGAGCACTGGGGCGCGTTCTTCTCGCGTCGCGACGACGGCAAGCTCGCGCAGCGGCCGTTCGGGGCCGCCGGCTCGCCGCGCACGGTCTACGCGGCCGACATCACGGGCCATGTGCTGATCCAGGTGCTCTTCGAGCAGGTCGTGAAGCGCGACATCAAGGTGTACGAGGAGTTCTTCGCGTGGCAGCTCGTGCTGAACGACGACCGCTGCCAGGGCGTCATCTGCTGGGATCTCCTGAACGGCGGGCTCAAGACCCTCGGCGGCAAGACGGTGGTGATGGCGACGGGCGGCGCCGGCCGGCAGTACCGCGCGACGACGAACGCGTACGCATGCACCGGCGACGGGATGGCGATGGCGCTCCACGCCGGGCTGCCGCTGAAGGACATGGAGTTCATGCAGTTCCACCCGACGACGATGTACCCGTCCGGGATCCTCATCACGGAGGGCTGCCGCGGCGAGGGCGCCTTCCTGATCGACAAGGACGGCGAACGGTTCATGAAGAACTACGCTCCGAACGCGCTCGAGCTCGCCTCGCGCGACGTCGTCTCGCGCTCGGAGCAAACCGAGATCGACGCAGGCCGCGGCGTCAACGGCTCCGTCCTGCTCGACCTGCGCCACCTCGGCGCCGAGCGGATCATCGAGCGCCTCCCCGGGTCGCGCGAGCTCGCGATGACGTACGCGGGGGTGGACCCGATCTACGAGCCGATTCCCGTTCGTCCCGGCGCGCACTACCACATGGGCGGCATCTCGACCGACACCGACGGTGCCACCGAGCTCACGGGGCTCTACGCGGCGGGCGAGTGCGCCTGCGTGTCCGTGCACGGTGCGAACCGCCTCGGCGGCAACTCGCTGATGGAGACGATCACGTTCGGGCGCAGATCGGGTCGCTCCGCCGCCGACTGGGCACTGTCCCACACGACGATCGACATTCCCGAGTCGCTCGAGCGCGACGCCGAGCGCCAGGTGAAGGATCTGCTCTCGCGCGAGAGCGGCGAGCGCCCGTGGAAGATCCGCGACGAGCTCGGCGAGACGATGCTCGAGAACTTCGGCGTGTTCCGCCGCGAGGAGAAGATGTTGAAGCAGCGCGAGATCCTGCAGGAGCTGCGCGAGCGGTATCGCAACGTCTACGTCGAGGACAAGGGCGATGTCTTCAACAGCGACCTGACGCAGGCGATCGAGCTCGGCAACATGCTCGACACCGCGCTCTGCATGGTCGAGGCGGGCATCGCGCGCAAGGAGAGCCGCGGCGCGCACTCGCGTCCGTATGACTATCCGACCCGCGACGACGAGAACTTCATGCACCACTCGATCACGCGCTGGCGCGACGGCGGCGTCGAGCTGTCGACCGCACCCGTCCGCGTAACGAAGTGGGAGCCGCAGGAGCGGAAGTACTGATGCGCCCGATCCGGTGGCAGGCTGCTGCGCTCGTCTTGCTCGCACCGCTCGCGCTCGTTGCGTGCGGCGGCGGCGGTTCGAGCGCGCAGGAGGTGCAGCTCACGCCGGTCGCCTACGTGACGAGCGCTGCCAAGAAGACCTCCGAGCAGACGAGCGAGCACATGTCGCTGAGGGGCAGCGCGCGGGTCGCCGGGACAGCGATCGGCGTCACGGCCGAAGGGGACTTCGACGCCGCGAGCAAGACCGGTGCGGTGCACGCGCAGGTCCTCGCCGGCGCGCTGAACGTGCCGATCGACGAGGTGCTCGACGGAGGGGTGCTCTACCTCAAGTCGCCTGTCCTCGCGGCCGGTCTCACGAACGGCAAGACCTGGTTCAAGCTCGATCTGGAGCGCGCGCTCGCGACGAAGGGAATCGACTACTCGGCGCTCAGCGCGCAGAGCCCGCGCGACGTCCTGGCGAAGATGCAGACGATGGGCGGCGTGACAGCCGTCGGGGACGAGACGATCGCCGGGACCGCGACGACGCACTATCGCGGCCGCATCGACCTCTCGAAGCTGCCGCAGGGCGCCAAGCTCGGGGCGCTCGGCAACCCGTCGTTCGGCCCGTACGACGTGTGGATCGGCAAGGACGACGGGCTCGTTCGCCGCGTCGCCTACGGCTACGCCTCGACGTCGGGCGCCGGCCGGCAGCGCGTGTCGCTGCGAATGGACTTCTCCGACTTCGGCAAGGACGTGAGCGTGACCGTCCCGACCGCCGCTGAGTCGCTCGACGTCACGAAGGAATCGATCGAGGGACTGGGAGGGTAGGTGCACCGGTGCAGGTAGCCCTGAAGATCTGGCGGTACGACTCGTCGAGCGGCGAGCGCGCATTGCGGGAGTACGAGATCGACGCACCCGAGGAGGCGACGCTCCTCGATTGCCTCGACATCGTCAAGGACCGCCACGACGGCTCGCTCGCCTACCGCAAGAGCTGCCGCATGATGATCTGCGGCTCGTGCGGCATGCGCATGGACGGCGCCGCGGTGCTCGCCTGCAAGACGCGCATGTACGACATCGCGCAGGAGGGCCGCGTCCCGGTCGTCTCGGCGATGGGGAACCTGCCGATCGTCAAGGACCTCGTCGTCGACATGGATCCGTTCTGGGAGAAGTTCAAGGCGATCAAGCCGTACCTCCAGCCGGGCTACGACCAGCCCGAGGACGGGCGCGAGTACCACATCGACCAGCCGCGGATGAACGTCATCCACAAGGAGGCGCTCTGCATCAACTGCGGCTGCTGCGTCTCGGAGTGCAACTCGATGGAGTCGGACCCCGATTTCCTCGGCCCGCAGGCGCTCGCGAAGGGCATGCGCTTCGTCGGCGACCCGCGCGACGCGGCGACGGTCGAGCGACTCGAGGAGTTGAGCGGCGAGCACGGCATCTGGGAGTGCACGCGCTGCTTCTTCTGCAACGAGCGCTGCCCGAAGGGCGTCGACCCGCGTGACGCGATCGCGAAGCTCGGCGCCGAGGCGATTGCGCACGGCATCGATCGCGACATGGGCGCGAAGCACGCGAAGTGGTTCATCCGATCCACCGAGACGACCGGCTGGCTTCGCGAGACGGAGCTCGTCCCGAAGACGCAGGGCGTCGTCTCGTC
>Ga0207657_10002875_pt1 | contig 18507 bp, 16 predicted proteins | sample KBSC33metaG_FD_184316 | JGI IMG/M metagenome (GOLD analysis project Ga0207657, IMG submission 184316) | Corn rhizosphere microbial communities from Kellogg Biological Station, Michigan, USA - KBS C3-3 metaG (SPAdes) (version 2) | ecosystem: Host-associated > Plants > Roots > Rhizosphere > Soil ... | reverse complement strand
GCGTGCTCGTCGGCCAGTTCGTCGCGGCGAGTTCCTACCTGCGCGCGCCGACGGTCATCGTCGGCGGCAGCGTCACCCACGCGCTGGTCACGCTCAGCGCTGCCTTCGGCCGGGGCGATCACGAGGAGTTCGTCCGCGTGCGCCGAGCTGTCACCCGCACCGTCACGACCGTCATCGGCCTGTTCGCGTTGGGTCTGCTGCTGCTCTCAGATGTCCTGCTCGACACCTACTACCCGGGCTGGAAGGCAACCGTGGACGGCAAGTCCGCGCACATCGAAGCCGCCGACGCCGCCTTCCGCTCCGTCGCGGTGGCGGCCGGGCGGCACACGGTGCGCTTCAGCTACGGGCCGGCGAGCGTGCGGTGGGGCGGGATCGTGAGCCTGCTCGGGCTCGGGGCGATCCTGATCTGCATCGGGTTCCGGCGCTCAGAGGAACGAGCGGACGCGGCCGAGTAGCTCGTCGTCGAACGTGCGCTTCCAGTCGCTCGACCAGTTCACGTGGCTGCCGCGCGCGCGACGCTCGTAGTCGGACACCGCCGCCGTGGCCTTGACCAGCGCCGCCGCCACGCCGTCGACCGTGGGCGGCGCCGCCACGATGTTGGGCGAAATCGCGGCCAGCGCCTCGGGCGTCTTGTTCTCGAAGCTGTTCGTGACCGTGAGCATCCCGGCCGACGCCATCTCGATCGGCACGAGGCTCGGGTGCGGCGTGTACATGAGCGACAGCCCGACGTCGTGGTCGCGCAGCACCTGGGCGTACGCGTCCTGGCCGGTGCGGGGGAGCAGCCTGATCGACAGGCCGTCGCGCAGCACGAGCCTCCTGCCGGCTTCAACGGATCCGATCCCGTTCAGCTCCCAGCCTCCGGCGAACGCGCCCGCGTCGGCCGCGCGCGTTAGCGCGAGCACGGCCAGCTCGAACATGTTGCGCGCGGCGTGCGGCTCGGGCCGTGCGTAGAAGAGGAGCCGTCGCGTGTCGCGGCCGGCCAGCGTGGCGGCGTCGGGCGGCGGCACGGCCGTGATCGCGTTCTGGAACGAGGCGGACGCGTCGTCGCCGTACACGCCGATGTCGTGGCGGCGGAAATAGTCGCGCAGCAGCTCGCTGGAGTAGAGCGCGCGGTGCGGCAGGTCGTACGACTCGGCCGCGAGCGCAGCGTAGGTCCCCATCGGGAACGTGAAGGGCTCGTACTCCTGGATCAGGTAGAGGAAGCGCTCGTCGCCGCCGAGCGAGCGCGCGGCCGCGTGGGCGATGTGGGCGGTCCACCAGGTGGTTGCGATGAAGCGGTCCGAGCGGCTCACCTCGATCCCCTGCGACTCGCGCCCGAACTCCACCTCGACGCGCTCGAAGAAGCCGTCGAGCCCGCTGTAGGACTCGAGCGTGTCCTGCCAGGAGCGGGGCAGCGGCCCCACCGGATCCACGGTCACGAGCCTGACGCGCAGCCCACGCTCGGCCAGCGCGCTCGCCAGGTTGAACTTGGCGATGTAGCCGCCGAAGAAGTGGTCGAGGTCGATCGTGGGGATCAGCAGGTTCACCCGCTCGGGCGCGCTGTCGGACGCCGCCAGCGAGAGCGGCGCGATCTTCTCCGCGATCGCACGCGGGCCGGGCAGCACCGGCGTGCGCGCGCCCGGCTTGGGGTCGAGCGCGGGCGGCGGCACCGCGTCGAGCCGCAGGCCGCGCACCGGGCGGTCGCGGGTGGTGGCGCTCAGCAGGCGACGCCAGGTGAAGGCGAAGAACAGCATCCACTCGGCGCCGAGCGTCTCAGGCCGGCCCACCAGCTCGCGCGCGCCGCGCAGCGCGAGCTGCGCCGTCGACAGCAGCGACCGGTCGGTGCCGAGGAAGCGGTCGAGCGTGCGGCGCTTGGCCGGCGGCATCAGGTCGCGGCAGCGCATCGACAGCACGGTGGCGAACTGCATCAGCCGGCAGACGTCCACGAAGTAGTGCATGCGCCACTTGCGGATCCGCTCGCGCGGATCGCGCCGCAGTCCTGCGATGCGATCGCGCATGCGCACCATCCGGTTGGCGTTCTCGTGGCCGAGCACCGCGCCGCCGTGCTGCACGTAGTCGTACAGCGGCCGCTCCACGAACTCGATGTCACCGAGCGCGAGCGCCGTGAGCCCCAGCCAGTGGTCGTGGAAGTGCGAGAACTGCGCGGGCGGGAACGGCAGTGCGTGGTCGAGCAGCTCGCGCGGGAACAGCGACGCCGCGCCCGTGACCGAGTTGGCCACGAGCAGCGAGAGCAGGTCGGAGTGGTTGTTGCGGCGCACCTGCCAGTAGGTGTCCGACAGCAGCTTGCCCTCGCGGTCGATGATCCGCGCGTCGGAGTAGACGAGCCGCGCCCCGCCGATGCGGCCGAGCAGCGTCTCGAGCTTGTCGGGGTGCCAGGAGTCGTCCTGATCTGCCATCGCCACGAAGTCCGCGTGCTCGGGCGCGAGCGCCAGCGCGCGCTCGAAGTTGCGGTAGAAGCCCAGGCGGCGGTCAGAGCGCGAGATGACGAAGCGGTCGTCGCCCGCCACCGCTTCCTGGAGCTCGGCAAAGCGCGGCGGGTCCGAGCAGTCGTCGGAGATCACGCAGATCCAGTTGCCGTGGGATTGCGCGCGGATCGAGTCGAGCTGCACGCGGAGCAGTTCGGCCGGGGGGTTGTAGGTGGCCATGCAGATGGCGACGAGGGGCTCGTCGCCGTTGGCAGTTGGCAGTTGGCAGTTGGCAGAGGGTCGCTCAAGCGCCACTTCATCTATCCGCGCCAGCTCCGCATCCACGACTGAGCCGTCCACGAGTCGCGCTCGAAGGCTCACTGCAATCTGCGGTCTGCCGACTGTCGACTGCCGACTTACCCTTGCGATGCCCCAGAAGCCGCTGCGGTAGCTCGCCATGTGCGGGTCGTCGGGTGAGTCGGGGTCGCTCTCGATCCCGCGCGTGTCGAACGGGTCGAGGCCTGGGTGAAGTGCGCGGAATACGTCGAGGCGCGGCATTCCGTGCTCCATCACTGGCTGCTCCTCACCGTCGACGACGAACGACAGCGACGCGATCCTGCCCGCGGGCGACACGCACCAGCCGTCCACGAACAGGGCGGTGCCTTCGCCCACGGCCAGCTCGCGCGGCAGCGGGGCATCGAGTCGCACATGCAGGGCCGAGATGGGGCAAGCGTACTTCCACAAATGCGCTGAGTAGGCTGGCGCCATGGCCCTGAGAGCGCTCTCCCGGCTGCGTCGCGGCGCCATTCCCGAGTGGCCGGATGCCGATGTCGACGGCTGGCTCGAGCGCGTGGCCGGAGCGGGCCTCGAGCGCATCGACCACGCTTGCGCTGATGGCTCGCCCGACCACTTCACGCTCTTCGGGGAGCTGGACTCCCGCGTCTGGGCCGTCCTCCTGACACAGCGCTACCGCTCCTATCCGAACATCCGCGCCCTGCTCCCGGACGTGCCCGACTCGGATACCCAGACGCTCTACAACGGCACGAGCGACGTGCCGCTGGCCATACAGAGCGAGGCCTTCTACCGCATCGCCCGCGAGCGCTTCGGGCAGCACCCGGGCGGCGCGCGCCTGCTCGACTTCGGCTGCGGCTGGGGGCGGCTCACGCGTTACTTCGCGCGCGACATCGCGCCGGGCAACCTCTACGGCTGCGACCCGGTGGAGGAGATCCTGAACGTGTGCCGCTCCACCCGCGTGCCGGCGCAGCTCGCACGTTCCGAGTTCCTGCCGGAGCGCCTGCCGTTCGACGTGACCTTCGACCTCGCGTTCTCGTTCTCGGTACTCACCCACATCTCTGAGAAGGCGGCGCGCCACTGCCTCGAGGCGCTGCACGCGGGCATGCGGCCCGGCGGGATCCTGATCGTGACCGTGCGCCCGACCGAGTACGCCGAGCTGAGCGAGCTGATGGAGCCGGTGCGCGTCGAGCTCGACCCCGACCAGCCGCAGCACCTGTTCGTGCCGCACGCGGCCGACCCCTCGCACCCGCAGTTCGGCGGCGACGAGATGCACTTCGGCGAGGCGGTGATTACGCTGCCGTACGTGCGCGAGCGCTGGGCGGATCTGTTCGAGCTGCTGGAGGTCGAGAGCACGATCGAGGACGCCTATCAGACTGTGCTCACGCTGAGGCGACGATGACCGAGACCGCCGAGGCCGAGCTGCGCCGCGAGCTGTGGGGCCAGATCCGCGCGCGCCATCCGCGCTTCCGCGAGGCCGTGATGGCCGACGCCCAGATAACCGCGCGCTACCGCGGCGAGCGCCACGAGTTCCGCTCCCCGCTCGACGCCGCCGTGCAACTCGTGCGGCTGGCCTGGACGAGCGACGCCTTCCTGGCGCAGGTGCTCTACCGGGCGAAGGCCCGTCTGCAGGCACTTGGCCTGCCGCTCGTGCCGCGCCTCTTGCACCGCCTGGCGATGGCGCATTCGCAGGTGTCGATCGGTGACCCCGTGGTGATGCAACCGGGCATCTACATCATCCACGGGCAGGTCGTGATCGACGGGCTGGTGGAGATCGGACCCGGCACCGTGATCGCCCCGTTCGTGACGATCGGGCTCCGCGCCGGCGACGTCCAGGGCGCGACCATCGAGGCGAACGTGAGCATCGGCACCGGTGCCAAGGTGATCGGCGGGGTGCGGATCGGCGAGGGCGCCACGGTCGGTGCGAACGCGGTGGTTGTGGACGATGTATCGCCGGGAGCGACCGTCGTCGGGGCTCCCGCGAAGCCCGCGAACGTCATCTGAATCGCCCTGGCGCGCTTCCGAGAGCGCCTGCTACGGTGACGCGCATGTGGCCACTCAAGCGCAAGGGCGGCGCGGCTGTGGCGGAGCCGCAGCGCCCCTCAAACGACGAGCTGCTCGCCGAGATCCAGAAGCTCACCGCCGAGAACCAGGAGCGCCGCAGCACCGAGACCGAGGCACGGCTCCTCCACCTTCGCCATCTCGTCGGCATCGGAATGACCGAGGCTGCGAACGCGAGGCCCGAGTTCGCGCAGCCTGACGAAGCCGGCCTGCCGAGCGCCAACGGGCTGCCCGAGCTCGCGGCAGCCGATGTCACGCCGGAGCTTCTGCGGGCGGGCATCCTGCGCGACGGCTGCCTGCTCGTCCGGGGGCTCGTGAGCCGCGAGGCCGCCCTCCACTTCGCCGATCAGATCGACCGCGCGTTCGAGGAGCGCGAGCGCCACGATCAGGGCGGTAAGCCGGCCGACGGCTACTACGAGGAGTTCAGCCCCGAGGCCGGCTATGACGGCATGACCTCGCGCTCGTGGATCAAGGAGGGCGGCGGCGTGCTCGCGGTCGACTCGCCGCTGCTGTCGTTCGAGATGATCGAGATGTTCGAGCGCGCGGGGATCCAGGAGCTCGTTGAGGGCTACCTCGGCGAACGCGGGCTGATCTCCGGCGAGAAGACCACGCTGCGGAAGGCCGAGCCCCAGATTCCCGGCGCGTGGCACCAGGACGGGGCCTTCATGGGCGACGTGCGCGCGCTGAACCTGTGGCTGTCGCTCTCACGCTGTGGCGACGAGTCGCCGGGGCTGGACATCCTGCCGCGGCGGCTCGACTACCTGGTGGCGACGCAGACCGACGAGGCCGTGCTCTCGTACCAGATCTCGCAGGCCAAGGCCGAGGAGGCCGCGGGCGAGACGCCGATCATCAGGCCGATCTTCGACCCGGGCGACGCTCTCTTCTTCGACGAGCTGTTCCTGCATCAGACGGGCTCAGACCCGTCGATGCCCAAGCCGCGCTACGCGATCGAGAGCTGGTTCTTCGGGGCATCCGCCTTCCCGGAGTACATCCCGGTCCTCGTCTAGGAACGCGCCGCGACACATGAGCTGGCCCGATCCGCCGCCGGGACCGCTGCGGCTCGAGCCATGGGACAGCCCGAACCACGTGCTCGCGCCGTGGTTCGACCACTGGCGCACCCAGCGGCGAGAGCACTACGCCAGGCGCGGCCCCGTCGCGGCGCGGCGGAGCGCGGTCCTCACCATCGCCCAGAACGAGTCGGTGTTCCTGCCGATCTGGCTGCGCTACTACTCGCAGTTCTTCTCGGCCGGAGACATGTACGTGCTCGACCACGACAGCACCGACGGCTCCACCGAGCTGGGCGGGTTCCAGCGGATCCGGGTCTCGCACGACACGTTCGACAACAGCTGGATGGTGAGCACGGTGGAGCAGCACCAGCGCGAGCTGCTCGAGAGCTACGACGTTGTGGTGGTGGTGGACGTGGACGAGATAGTGGCGCCCGCGCCGCCGCTCGGCACGCTCGGCGACTACCTGGCGCGCTTCGACGAGGAGTGGGTCAACTGCCTCGGGTACGAGGTCCTGCACCAGCACGATTCCGAGCCGCCCTTCGATCCGGCGCGCGGCGTGCTCGAGCAGCGCTCCACCTGGTTCGCCAGCACGGGCTACGACAAGCCGGCCGTCGCCAGCGTGCCGCTGAGCTGGCGCCCAGGCTTCCACGGCCGCGTGGACTACCACTTCAACGGCGACCCCGATTTGCGGATGATCCACCTGCACCGCATGGACTACGAGATCTGCAGGGCGCGGCACGAGCGCTGGGCGAGCGTGCCCTGGAACGAGCGCGACCTCGAGCATGGCTGGGGCGTGCACAACCGGGTGACCGAGGACCAGGAGTTCGAGCGCTGGTTCTACGAACGTCCCGCGCTGGCCAACTACGACCTGGTGCCCGAGCCGATCGGCGACGTCTGGAAGAGCGTGGTGTGAGCCTGCGCGGGCATACGGGGATCCTGCGCTGGCTCGATCGGAAGCGCTTTCCGGAGGCCGCGGGCCCCGACGATCATTGGCTGCGGGAGGAGCTCAACCGGGCGGTTGGCGCGTACCTCGAGTCGCTTGGACCCTCAAAGCTCAGAGCCGCCGAGATCAGCGGCGGAGCGCACGCGGGCCGCGGCTGGGCCGAGTACACCCGCCTCGACCACCCCGAGTTCGATCTCTGCGCCCCGCTCGACGGGCGCAACACCTACGACGTCGTGATCTGCGAGCAGGTGCTCGAGCACGTGGTCGATCCCTTCGCCGCCGCGCGCAACCTGCGCGGGCTGTGCCAGCCGGGCGGGCACGTGGTCACCTCCACGCCGTTTCTCGTGCGGGTGCACGAGCTGCCGCAGTACGGGATGGGGGACTACTGGCGCTTCACGCCTCGCGGCATGCGCAGGCTGCTCGAGGGCGCGGGACTCGAGGTGGAGGAGGTGGGGTCGTGGGGCAACCGCGACGCCGTGCGCGGCAACCTGGATCGCTGGTCGAGCCGGCGCCCCTGGCACTCGCTGCGCAACGAGCCCGACCTGCCGCTCCAGGTCTGGGCGTTCGCACGCAATCCGGACGCTCCAGGGGAGGCGCGCTAGGCTGCGCCGCTCGGACCGCGTGGAGCACGATCCCTACCTGAACGACCCCGACCGCTGGGGCACCTCGATGGCCCAGATGGCCGAGATCATGCTCCCCTGCCTTGAAGCGGCCGGGGCACGCTCGGTCGTGGAGGTGGGCGCCTACGCCGGCGACCTCACGCGCGTGCTCGTGGACTGGGCGGGCGGCTTCGGCGCTCGCGTGGCGGCGATCGATCCCTCGCCGCAGGACGGGCTCGTGAGGCTGGCCGGCGAGCGGCGCGAGCTCGAGCTGATCCGCGAGACGAGTCTCGACGCCCTGCCGCGGATCGACCTCCCCGATGCGGTGGTGATCGACGGCGACCACAACTACTACACGGTCAGCGAGGAGCTGCGGCTGATCGCCGAGCGCGCCGGCGACGCCTCCCTGCCGCTGATCGTGTTTCACGACGTCTGCTGGCCACACGGGCGCAGGGACGACTACTTCGCCCCCGACCTGATCCCCGACGACTACCGCCAGCCACTGGCCGGCTCCGCCGGCGGCATCTTCCCCGGCGACGAGGGCCTGCGTCCCGGCGGGCTTCCGTATCCCAGGTCGGCGGCTCGCGAGGGCGGCGAGCGCAACGGCGTGCTGACCGCCGCCGAGGACTTCGCGCAGAGCCGGGAGGGGCTGCGACTTGCCGTGATCCCCGTGTTCTTCGGCTTCGGGGTCCTGTGGGACCTGTCGGCGCCCTGGGCGCCGGACGTCGCCCGCGTGATTGATGCCTGGGACCGCCACCCGGTCCTGGAGCGGCTCGAGGCCAACCGCGTGCTGCATCTCGCGGACAAGCACGTCCGCACCAATGAGCTGTGGGAGGCGCAGAGGCGGATCGCGCGCCAGGAGGCCGTCCTCAGGCGGCTGCTCGAGTCGAGCGCGTTCTCCGTTGCCGAGCGGCTATCGCGGCTGCGCCAGTCGGCGGGAGTGGCCACCGAGCAGTCCGTGGTGTCGAAGGACGAGATCCGGCGCGCCCTCGCCGACTAGCGCCGCCCGCCGATGACAGCCGCGGTCCCGGACGTAGTAACGCCGCCGCCCGGCAACCCGCGCTTCCCCCTGTTCGACTCGCTGCGCGCCGTCGCCGCGCTGTCGATCGTGCTCGTGCACACGGCGCTGTTCGCCGGTGTGTTCGGGCACGCCAGCTACCAGCGTCTTGTCGCGCACCTCGACATCGGGGTCACGATCTTCTTCGTCATCTCGGGCTTCCTGCTCTACCGGCCGATGCTGGCGGCGCGGATCCTGAGCGCGCCGCGCACACCGGTCCCCACGTACGCGCGGCGGCGCTTCCTGCGGATCTTCCCGGCGTTCTGGCTGGCGCTCACGGTGCTCGCCATCTTCCCCGGCGTCTACGGCGTCTTCACCGGCAACTTCTGGGTCTACTACGGCCTGCTCCAGAGCTTCCCGGTGTACACGCAGAGCGGCAAGTGCGCCCTGTTCACGGTCACGGCGTTCAACTGCGGCATCACGCCGGTCTGGAGCCTCACGATCGAGGTGATCTTCTACGCACTGCTGCCGCTCTTCGCGCTCGCGATGGCGCGCCTCACGTCACGCGTGCGCGACGGCCGCTGGCTACCGGTGGAACTGGGAGTGCTGCTGGCGCTCACGGGCGTGTCGATCTGGATTCAGGGCTCGCACCTGCACTCGAGCCTTCAGCCCTACCTGTTCTACTCGCCGCTGGGGCGGGCCTGGTGGTTTGGACTCGGGATGGCGCTGGCCGCGATCTCGGTCTGGGTGGAGCAGCGCGGGAGGCCGCCGCGGGCGGTGGGATGGGTGGGCAGCCATCCCGCCGCGCCCTGGGCGGCGGCGATCGGCCTCTATCTGCTGGCCGCGCTCGTACTGTTCAGGCCGGTACCCACGCTGTCTGGCCCGGTGGTGCCGCTCGGCGAGTACGTGGCCGAGTACCTCGTGTTCGGCGTCGTGGCGGCGCTTGTCGTGCTGCCCGCCGTGTTCAACGAGCGCCCGCGCGGGTTGCCGCAACTGGTGCTCCAGCATCCGGTGCTGTCGTGGCTCGGGCTCATCTCCTACGGGATCTTCCTCTGGCACTTCCCGATCATGTATGCGCTCGTGCAGGGCAATATCGAGAGCTGGATCCCCTCGCTTTTCTATCCGGTGCTGATCGTCACAACGCTGGCCATCACGATCGTGTGCGCGTCGTTGAGCTACTACCTCGTGGAGCGTCCCCTCATGCGTTGGAAGCGCTGAACTAGCATGGCCTCGCAGCCAATGGGCAAGTCCACGCCGCCTCGCACGACCGCAGGATTCGGCGCGACGCTGGTGCTCACGGTCACGTTCGCGTTCGCGAGCTTCCTGCTGCTGATGGCGGCGATCTGGGTGGTCCACCCTCCGCACAAGCTGCCCGGGTTCTTCGCGGCCGGCGGGGACCAGAACCAGGGCACGAAGACCTTCCTCTACGTGTTCGCGTACGCGGCGATCCTGCCGCTGGCGGTCATCGCCGTTCCGCGCCTGGCCGACGCGATCGCGGCGGGCCCGAGCGGCGAGGGGCTGCCGGCGCTGGCGTCACTGCTCAGCGGCTCACTGGCGCTGGCCCTCCTGTTCGTCAAGCTCTCAACCGCCCTCCCGTGGGGTGACGGCACCGGCGTGGTGCTGGTGGCGGTCGGGGTGTGGGCGCTGGGCGCGACGCTGCTGCTCCGCCGCCTCATGCGTGCGCCCGCCTGGCCGCCGCTCCTGTCGCTCGCCCGGCGCTCGGCTTGGCTGTGGGCGGCGGTGGGCGTGCTCCTGTTCGGTCTCGTGCTCAGCGTGACGGCAGTCCATTCGCTCAGCGTGCTGCCGCTCGTGCTCGGCGCGCTCGTGGCCGTGGTCGTGGTGGCGTACGCCGGACGGGTGGCGCTCCCGCGGCTTTCGCCGGGATTGGGGGTGGCCATTGACGTGGCGGTCGTCCTCCTGCTCTTCCTCGTGATTCCGAACCTGCACTTCTTCCCGTTCGACGGGGTGGCGCCCAGCCTCCTCAATGTCACGGGCGTCCAGCAGTTCCACCACGACTTCCTGCTCGGCCCCGCCAACCAGGTGCTTCGAGGCGGCGTGCTGATGGCGGACGAGCCGGTGTCGCAGTGGGGAGTCGGATCGATCTACTTCCTCACCGCCTGGTTCCACATCGCGCCGATCGGCTACGGCACCTACGGCCTGCTTGATGCGGGGCTCACGGCCCTCATGTACGTGGCCGCGTACGCGCTGCTGAGGATCGCCGGCGTCGGCCGGCCGCTCGTGATCGCCGCGCTGGCGCTCGGCGTGGCCGTGCTCGTCTACAACCTGCACTACGCCGTCGGCGGGCTGCCCCAGCAGGGACCGCTGCGCTTCGGCTTCCCGATGGGCGCCGTACTGGCGCTCGCGGCGGCCGCGCGTTACGAGCGCCACCGGCGGGCCGCCGGCATCGCGGCGCTGGTGGTACTCGGGCTGTCGTCGGTGTGGGCGCTGGAGGGTTTCGCGTACACGCTGCTCGCGCTCGCGGCGATGTCGTGCTTCGAGGCGGCGCTGATGCCCGCCGGCGGGCGCCTGCGCTGGCTCGGGAGGCGGGCGCTGCTGGGACTCGCCGCCTGCGCGTGCGCGCATCTGGTGTTCGCCCTCGCCACACTGGCCGTGAGCGGGCACCTCCCCGCGTGGAGCCAGTACTACGCGTTCGTGCACGCCTTCCTGCTGGGCGGAAAGGCGGGTGGAATCACGTACGGCTTCACGCGCTGGTCGCCGGGAGTGGCGGTGGCCGCCGCCTATCTCGCGTCGGCGATCGCCATCGTGCTGCTCTTGCGCCGCCAGCCCGGGCTGGCCGCGGCCGAGCGGGTGGCGCTCACCGCCGTCGCCGGCACCACGGCGTGGGGGATCGGGCTGTTCAGCTACTTCGACAACCGCTCGGCCACCTACCTGCTGCTGTACGTGGCCCTGCCGGCGCTGCTGATGGCCGCGCTGTGGTTGAGCCTGCTGCTCCGCTCCCGCGCTGGGCTCTCGCGCGCCGGGCGCTCGGGCGCGCTGGCGTTCGCGCTGTGCCTGGCGGTGCTGCTGCTTTCCGCCGCCTGGCCTTCGATCGGCCCGCGCTTCTCGCGCTCTCCGCTGGCCGAGGCCTTCCCGGGCGGGCATGGGCTGAGGGACGACGTGCGGCGGCTGTGGCACATGCCGGCGCTCGATCCGCGCGCGCCGGAAGGGGTGCGCCTCGTGCGCACCTACATGCCCGGGCAGCGACACGTGCTGGTGCTCACCTCGCCCGACCTCGGCACCGAGATCCTGCTCCGCAGCGGCACCGCCAATGCGCTGCCGATCGGCGATCCGATCGAGGAGAGCTTCGTGTCGTCATCTCGCATCCCCGTGCTGCGAGAGGCGATCGACAAGCTGCGGCCCGGCCAGGCGGCGCTGCTCGACCAGGTCACCTGGGGAGCGCTGCTCAAGCTCCGTGCCGAGCGCCCGGCCGACCCTGTGAAGGCCTTCCAGACCACGCTTCAGGCGCCGCTTCAGGCGTGGATCCTGCAGCGGCTCGATCAGCGCTTTCGCCTTCGCCCGATCCATCGCGACCGCCAGGGCTTTGTCGTGGTGCGGCTGGACCCGCGCCGATGAAGGTCACCGGGGAGCGCGTGGTGAGCGCCCAGGGCGGGTTCAACCCCACCTGGCAGCGGCACGTGGCGGCGTACGAGCTGTGCGAGCAGTTCTTCGGGCCCGGCCGGCTGCTCGACCTCGGCTGCGGCGTGGGCCACAGCTACGGCGCGCTCGCGCCGCGCGAGACCGTTGGGGTGGATCTCGAACCGGAGGCGCTCGCTGGGCAGGAGCGGGAGACGGTGGTGGCGGACATGCGCGCGCTGCCGTTCGCGGCCTCGAGCTTCGCCTCGGTGCTGTCGGTCCACTCGATCGAGCACGTGCCGGACCCGGAGCGGGTGGTGCGCGAGGTGGCGCGCGTGCTCGAGCCCGGAGGCACCGCCGTGTTCGTCACACCCAACAGGCTCACCTTCGGGCGCCCGGACGAGATCATCGATCCGTACCACTACGTGGAGTTCGACAGCCACCAGCTACGGACGCTCGCTGCGCCGTGCTTCTCCGAGGTTGAGCTGCGCGGCCTGTTCGGCTCCGAGCGTTACCTCGCCATCGTTGCCGAGCAGCGCGAGACGCTTGGCCGGCTGCTGGCGCGCGACCCGCTGCGGCTCCGCCGGCTCGTGCCGCGGCGGCTGCGCCAGCGCCTCTACGACGGGCTGCTTCGCCACCACCGCAAGGCGGACGATCCGCGCGAGGCGGCGATCACGAGCGCGGACTTCGACCTGCGCGCCGGCGAGCTCGAGGACGCGCTCGACCTGTGCGCGATCTGCCGGGCGCCTACGGGCGAGCGCGGCTGACGCGCTGGTAGATTGGCCGCGATGGAGGCCGCTCGCCCCGGCGTAGCAATCTGCGCTTGGTGCGGGGCGCCGCTCGACGACCGTGCGGTGAGGCTTCGCGGCCGTACGCGCTGTGCGCGGTGCGGGGCCGCCACAACCGATCCCTGGCCCACGGATGACGAACTCGAACGCGCTTATGGCACCTGGTACCGCCCCACCTCTGGGCGGCGCTTCAACTTCATCGGCGACGCCCTGCTCGCGCGCACGCGCGGATTTCTCGCCGTGCGGATCGACGAGATCGCGCCGCCCGGGCCCGTCCTCGACGTGGGCGCGGGCGACGGCGTGCTGCTCGACGCGCTCGCCCGCCGCGGCCGCGAGGCGATCGGGCTCGAGCGCGACTCGCGGCGGCCGGACATCCGCGACCAGTCGATCGAGGACGTGGAGGGGGAGTGGGCGGCGGTCGTGTTCTGGCACTCGCTCGAGCACCTGCCGCGTCCAGGGGCGGCGATTGAGCGCGCCGCGCGGTTGCTCCTCCCGAACGGCGTCGTGGTGATCGCGGTGCCCAATACGGCCAGTCTGCAGGCCCGCGTGTTCGGTGACCGCTGGCTGGCGCTGGACCTGCCGCGGCATCTCGTGCATCTGTCCCAGAAGTCGCTCGTCACGCGGATCGAGGGACTGGGGCTCAGGGTGGACCGCATCTCGCACGTTCGCGGCGGGCAGATCGCGATCGGGTGGCTCGACGGCCTCGTGGGCTCGCTGCCGGGCGGCCTCAACCTCTACCAGTCGCTGCGCCGCGCGCCGGCCCGCAACGTCGAGCTCAGCGCCAGGCAGCGCGTGGCGTCGCTGGTTGCCGGCGTGCTGCTGGGGCCGATCGCGGTCGCGCTGGCCGGCCTGGAGATCGCGCTTCGCCGCTCCGGCTCGATCTACCTGGAGGCCCGCCGTGCCGGCTAGCGATCCGGACCGCAAGGTTGTCGTGGTGATGCCGGCCCGCCAGGCCGCCCGCACGCTCGCGCAGACCTTCTCCGAGATCCCGCAGGACGCGATCGACGAGGTGATCCTCGTGGATGACCACTCCACCGACGAAACCGCGGCACTGGCGCGGACACTCCCGCTCACGCTCGTCTGGCATCCGCACCAGGCGGGCTACGGGGCCAACCAGAAGACCTGTTACATGGAGGCGCTTCGCCACGACGCCGACGTGGTGGTGATGCTCCACCCCGACGGCCAGTACGAGTCGTCGCTCGTGCCGGACATGGTCGCCCCGATCCTGGCCGGCGAGGCCGACATGGTGCTGGGGTCGCGGCTGATGCTCCCCGGCGCCGCGATCAAGGCCGGCATGCCGCGCTGGAAGTGGGCGGTCAACCGCATCCTGACGGCGATCGAGAACCGCATCATGCAGACGCAGCTGTCCGAGGCGCACACGGGCTACCGCGCCTACTCGCGCGACCTCCTGCTCACCGTCCCGTTCCTGCGCAACTCGATCGACTTCGCGTTCGACTCGGAGCTGCTCATGCAGGCCTCGCATTTCGGCTTCCGGATCAAGGAGATCCCCGCCCGCTGCCGCTACTACGAGGAGGCCTCGTCCGTGTCCTTCCGGCCCGGCGCCGTCTACGGCACGAAGACCCTGTGGGCGGGGCTGCGGCTCGTGCTGCACCGCCGCGGCCTGCTGCGCTGCCGCAAGTTCGAGGCCTAAGACCCGGAAGCTCGGCGGCGGGCGGCGTCGGCGCGAACCTTGTTCAGCCTCCGCAGCGGCTCGGTGAGCCGCCAGGGAAGGGAGCCGGTGGCCTCCTCGAGCTCCTTCTCGAGCTGCTCCACGCGCGCATCCACCAGCAGCTCGCCGGAGACGGCCTCCGCGCGGGCGGCTTCGCGCTCGGCCTCGGCGCGCCGCGCGCGTTCCTTCCAATCCCGCTCGTCCGGCTCGGCACCTGGCCAGCGGCCCTCCCACTTGCGCGCGAGCTGGATATGGGCTTCGACCCATATTTCGGGCTTCTCCAGGAAATCGAGCTTGCTGTGGCGCGCCAGTGCCAGGTCCGCGACCACCACCCTCCGGCCTGCCTCCCGCACCTGCAGGCAATAGTCCACGTCGAAGCCGAAGCCGTGCACCAGCGCCTCGTCGAAGCGAACGTTTCGCACCGCCCACGGCGACAGCACCATGAGCCCGCCGTCCACGACGTCCACCTCGCCGGTGCCGCGCTCGGCTCGTGTCCACGAGAGGCCGTCCAGCTCCCCCTCGCCGTGCTCGTAGTAGTGGTGCCGGATCGCGCCGGAGCGAACCTGTCCGCGCCACCAGGCCAGGCTGCGAGCTCCGGTCGAGCCAACGCACCCGGCCACGGCCACTTCCGGATCGGCCACGAGCTGCCTCACCTTGGCGCACAGCTGCGGGTCCCGCAGCTCCACGTAGGGGTCGACCAGGACAAGCGCCTCCAGGTCGTCTCGCTTGGCCGTCTCGTCGAGGATCAGGTTGTAGGTGCGCGACGTCAGGCCCACCGAGGCGAACGCGTACTCCTCGGAGTCAGGCTCCGTCACCCGGCGCAGACCCGGTCCCGAGAAGCGGCGGTAGGGCTCGCTCTCGACGATGCTGAGTCCGAACGCGATCAACGGCGGAACGGGGCGGTGATGCGCCAGGAAATGCTGTCTTTGGTCTCGGCGAGCGCGCGCTCGAGCTCTAGTACGCGCACCTCCGCCTCGAGGTCGTGCCAGAGCGCCTTCGCGACCGCGCGGTCGCGCTCGCCCTCGGCCCTGCGAGCGCGCTCCTCCCACGTGCCCGGCAGCGGATCGAGCCCGGGCGTTCGCCCCTCCCACTTCTCAGCCACCAGCATGTGGGCCTCCACCCACTGCTCGGGGTCCGGCAGCATCGCGAGCGGGCGGTGGTGGATGGCGCGGACGTCCATGGTCACCACCTTCCGCCCGGCCGCGCGAACCTGCAGGCAGAAGTCGAGGTCGTAGCCATGGAACTGGCCGAGCGACTCGTCGAATCGCACGTTCTGCACGACCCAGGGCGAGAGCACGAGCAGGAAGCCGTCAAGCGTCTCCACCTCGCCGGTGCGCGCGTAGGGAGGAGCCTCGTCCCAGTCCCACGAGAACGACTCGAGGTCGCCCCCTCCATGCTCCTCGTAGCGGTTGATGAAGGACGCCTGGGTCACGGACGCCTCCCACCAGGCGATGCTGCGCACCCCGACGGCGCCCACGCATCCCGCCAATCCCACCTCCGGGTCGGCCATCGCCTCGCGCACTCGGGCGGAGAACTCCGGCGTGACGATCTCCGTGTCCTGGTGCACGAGCACGAGCGCTTCGAGCCCTTCCCAGCCCGCGGCGGTGTCGAGCAGCGCGTTATAGCTGCGGAATATCGAGCCGATGGCCGGGACCGCGTGCACGCGCGAATCGGGCTCCGCCACCCGGCGGATGCCGGCCTCGGCGCAGCGCGCGTACACATCCGGCTTGGTGATTGAGCAGGCGAAGGCGATCATCCCGTGCGGATCGCGGACGAGTGTAAACGCGGTCGCGGGGTTAGACTCGACCGTCCCGCGCCGAGGGCCCGAGGCGGCGGCAAGCACTCATGTGGAAAGGCAAAGACGTCTCCGTTGTGCTGATGACGTATGCGGAGCGCGACTCGATTCGCGACGTGATTCAGCGCTTCTTCGCCACCGGCTACGTGGACGAGGTCCTCGTTGTGGACAACAACGCCCAGGAGGGCACGAAGGAGGAGGTGGCGGAGACGGCCGCCCGCCTGGTGGAGGAGCCGCGCCAGGGCTACGGGCACGCCACGCGGCGCGGGCTGCTCGAGGCGCGCGGCGACCTGATCGTGCTGGCCGAGCCCGACGGCACCTTCCGTCCTGAGGACATCACCAAGCTGCTCGTGTACAGCGATGAGTGCGACGTGGTGTTCGGCACCCGCACCACGCGCGAGCTGATCTGGGCCGGCGCCAACATGGAGTTTTTCCTGCGCTGGGGCAACTGGGCGGTGGCCAAGGTGATCGAGGCGCTGTGGAACACGAGCCACCTGAGCGATGTGGGCTGCACCTACCGCCTGCTGCGCAGGGACACCGCGCGGCGCGTGGCCTCCGCGATGCAGGTCGGCGGCAACCATGCCGGCATCGAGGTGATGCTGCTCACGATCGTCTCGGGCGCTCGCTTCGTGGAGGTGCCGGTGAACTACCTGCCGCGCGTGGGCTTGTCGTCGGTCACCGGCCACCCCATAAAGGCGATCCACGTCGGCCTGCGCATGCTCGCGCTCGTGCTCCAGTTCCGGCGCAAAGGCCCGTGGCGCCTCGCGCGCGCGCCGGCGTTCGCGGCCCCTGCGGCCGGCTCCGGCGACGAGGCGCATGAGCAGCTCCCACTTTGACGAGATAGCGGGCGTCTACGACGAGTCGCTGCCGCCGCACGTGGTCGAGCACTACCTGCGCAAGCGCGTCGCGTACGTGGTCCAGAACTGCCCGCGGGGCAAGGGGCTCGACGTGGGCTGCGGCACCGGCGTGCTCGCCGAGCGACTGGCCGACGCGGGCTACGAGATGAGCGGCGTGGACCCGTCCGAGGGGATGCTCGGCGTCCTACGGGCACGCACCGCCAAGGTGGGCGCCACGCGCGCCTCAGGCACGAAGCTTCCCTTCGCCGACGACAGCTTCGACCTGGTGCTCACGGTGGCCGTCCTGCATCACGTGGCCGATCCCGCAGACGTACGCGACACGCTGCGCGAGATGGTGCGTGTGGCGCGTCCCGGCGCGCGGATCCTGGTGTGGGACCACAACCCGCGCAACCCCTACTGGAGCCGCCTGATGGCCAAGGTGCCACAGGACACGGGAGAGGAGCGGCTAATCCCCGAGGCGGAAGTGCTCGGCGGCCTCCGCGGGGCGGGCGCCGAGGTGGAGCGCTCCGAGCAGCTCGGCATGGTGCCGGACTTCACGCCGCCCTGGGCGCTGCGCGCGGCGGCGGGCACCGAGCGGCTGGTTGAGCGCACGCCGCTCGTCCGGCGGCTGGGGGCGCACAACGTCGTACTGGCGCGCAAGCGCTCAGCCTGACGGCGCGTACACCTGCACTGCCACGTTCACGATGCCCGGGTACGTGCGCGTGTCCACCAGGCGATAACCCGCTGGGAACGTGCCATCCGGCGAGGGCGCGCCCTCCTTGGAGTACAGCTCGACGTCGAAGATCCGCCCGCCAGCTGCGGCGGCGACGGCGCGTCCGATCGCCTGCTGCGGCGTCACGATCGGGTCGCGGATGTCGAAGGGGTGGTCGCGTTCCTGCGGCGCGTTGGCGCGGAACACGAGCCGCTGGCGGCCGGATGCCGCGTCGAACGCCGTGAGCGGGCCCGGGCTGAGGAAACCGGTCCCGTCGATCACCGCGTCACCGGGCCGGGCGGCCCGGTCGACGAAGCTCGCCGCCTCGCGGTAGTGCGGGCGCTCATACGTGTCCTCCAGCATCTTCACTCCGCCGATTCCCACGCCGGCGATCAGGAGGAGAGCCGCGGCGTAGCGCAGCCGCGGCCCGGCGGCCGCCACGAGCGCGCCCGCCAGCAGGGCCATCGGTGGCCAGGAGGCCGCGAGATTGCGCACGGCGAACAGGTGAGTGGTCACGAGACTCACGGCGGCCTCGGCAAAGGGCGTCGCGACGAACAGCGCGACCAGCAGCACCAGCCGGCGGTCGCTCAGGAGCGGCGCGCGGACCCGGCGCGCCACACCCACCACGGCCACGATCAGCCCCAGCGCCACCAGCACGAGCGCGGGCTTGCCCGGCAGCTCCGTGATCTTCGCCACCGTCGAGTACGGGTAGCCGAGCGTCCAGTGCTCGAGGACGATGCGGATGCTGCGCGCGTTGAACGGGGACAGCGCGGACAGGATCTTGCCGGTGGGGGAGGTGAAGTCCTTGACGAGCCCCGTGATCCAGGGCAG